>TARA_R110001606_G_scaffold8303_7_pt1 | contig 52913 bp, 43 predicted proteins | sample TARA_R110001606 | Tara Oceans TARA_R110001606 (sample SAMEA4398315) | marine metagenome | biome: Polar Biome; feature: [SRF] surface water layer (ENVO:00010504); material: water (ENVO:00002006), including particulate matter (ENVO:01000060) such as... | depth 5 m
CGATTTATTTAGTAGTTACTCTGTTGAAGAATATGATCGTTTAAATGCGCAAGCAAAAGCATCTTTTTTTAATTTAGGAATTACTTTTCAAGTTTATGGAGAAAAGGAGGTAAAGGAACAGATTTTTCCTTTTGATTTATTTCCAAGAATTATAAATAATAAAGAATGGACTACGATTGAAAAAGGTGTTTTACAAAGAAGTAAGGCATTAAATCTTTTTCTTAGGGATTTGTATCACGATCAAAAAATTATTAAACAAGGTATTGTACCAGAAGACTTAATTAAATCATCTGTTAATTTTTTACCAGAAATGATTGGTGTGAATCCTCCAGAAGGAATTTATAACCATATTTCTGGTACAGATTTAATAAAACATGCAGATGGTAATTATTATGTTTTAGAAGATAATATTAGATGTCCGTCTGGTGTAAGTTATGTAGTAGGTAATAGAAATGCCGTAAAACACTCGCTTTTTGGTGTTTTTAATCAGTATAATGCACACACAGTTGTAGACTATGGTTCTAAATTATTAGAAACTATGGAATCTGTAAAACCAAAAGGGGTAGATGCTCCTGTATGTGTTATCATTACTCCAGGTGTTTATAATTCTGCTTATTATGAGCATTCTTTTCTTGCAAAACAAATGGGTGTTGTTTTAGTTGAAGGTAGAGATCTTTTTGTAGAAAACGATTTTGTTTATATGAGAACGATTTATGGTCCAGAAAAAGTAGATGTAATTTATAGAAGAGTAGATGATTTATTTATAGATCCTTTAGTCTTTAAAAAGGATTCTATGTTAGGGGTTCCTGGTTTATTTTCTGTTTACCAAAAAGGAAATGTTACTTTAATAAATGCTCCTGGAACTGGTGTTGCAGATGATAAAGCGGTATATACATACATGCCACAAATTATTAAATATTATTTAGATGAAGAGCCAATTTTAAATAATGTACATACCTATCATTGTAGTAGAAAAGATGAATTAATTTATGTTTTAGAAAATATAGATAAATTAGTTATTAAACCTGTTGATGAATCTGGTGGATATGGAATTTCTATTGGAAATAGACTTACAAAAGAACAAATAGAGGAAGTTAAAAAAACAATATTAGCAGAACCTAGAAAATATATTGCACAGCCTATTATGTCTTTATCAACGCACCCTACATATATAGAAGGAAGTGAGTCTTTTGAATCTAGACACGTAGATTTAAGAACTTTTACATTATTAGGAAAAGATATAGACTTTGTTTTAAAAGGAGGTCTTACTAGAGTTGCGCTTAAAAAAGGAAATTTAATAGTAAATTCATCACAAGGTGGAGGCTCAAAAGATACTTGGGTTTTAAAAAAATAAAATTATATGTTAGCAAGAGTAGCCAATAACCTTTTTTGGATGGGAAGATATATTGAACGCACAGAGCATTTAGCTCGTTTTTTAAGCGTTAATTATTTTACATCTTTAGATGCACCAGATGAATTATCAAGATCAAGACAGTTTGTTTTAAGATCTACGATGTATATGTCTGCAAATGAAATAATTGATTCGGATAAAGTTTTAGACGAAGAAGAGGTGTTGTTTAATGTAGGTTTAAATACAGACAAACCGTATTCAATTTTAAATGCATTTACAAATGCGCACGAAAATGCAAGAAGTTCTAGAGATTTAATCTCAACAGAATTATTTGAATGTATTAATAGAATTAGTCATAATATAAAAGGATATCCTGCAGATAAATTTGTAAAAAGTGGTTTACACGATTTTACATCGTTAGTAATGCAATCTGCATCAGAGATTAGAAGTAAAATTAAGAGTACGCTTTTGCATGATGAAGTATATGCAATTATTATGTTAGGTGTTTATATAGAAAGAGCTTTGCAAGTTTCTAGAATTATAAACTCTAAATTAAGTGATGCAGCAGCAGCAAAAGCAATTCATGAAAATGAAACCGATGGAAGCTACCAGTGGGCAACATTATTAAAATGTGTTTCCACATACGACATGATGCGTAGATTTTATAAGAAAACTCCGGTAAGAACATCAACTTTAGAGTTTTTAATATTAAATCCTAAATGTCCAAGATCTATAAAAAACTGTTTATCTCAAATTAATAAATACATCAATATTATTTCTATCAATAAATATGCAGCAAATGATTCTGCCGCATTTTTAATTGGAAAAATGAAAGCGGATTTTGAATATAAATTGATACAAGATATTGATGATAATTTAGAGGTATTTATAGGAGAATTAATAGATAAATTATTTTTAATAGCAGAGAAATTAGAAAGTAACTATTTTAATATTTCTGATGTAGTAATAGTACCTAAAAAACAAATTCAAAAACAATAGGTTTAGTGAAAAATAGTTTTCTTTATATTTTGTGCATAAAAAAGCATCTTTCAAATACTGAAAGATGCTTTTTTATTTAGAATAGCTATGACTATTTATCTATTAATAGTTTGTTTTCTATCTGGACCAACAGATACTATTTTTACAGGAACTCCTGTTTCTTTTTCAATAAAAGCAACATAGTCTAATAAATTTTGTGGTAATTGATCTTCAGAAGTCATTTTAGTTAAATCTTCTTGCCAACCTTTAAATTCTGTGTAGTTTACAGAAACATTTTCTGGTTCTATATTATATGGGAAATGTGTAATTTCTTTTCCTTTGTAATTGTAAGAAGTACAGACTTTTAGAGTTTCAAAACCAGAAAGAACATCACCTTTCATCATCATTAATTGCGTAACGCCATTTACATCAACTGCATATTTTAATGCCACTAAATCTAACCAGCCACATCTTCTTGGTCTACCTGTTGTAGCACCAAATTCATTACCAATTCTTGCCATTTCTACACCATCATTATCAAATAATTCGGTAGGAAAAGGTCCAGAACCCACACGAGTTGTATACGCTTTAAAGATTCCAAAAACTTCGCCAATTCTATTAGGGGCAACACCTAAACCTGTACAAGCACCTGCTGCTGTTGTATTAGAAGAAGTTACAAAAGGATACGTTCCAAAATCGATATCTAATAAAGAACCTTGAGCGCCTTCGGCTAAAATTGTTTTTTTGTCTTTAATTGCTTGGTTTAAAAATTCTTCACTATCTATAAAAGGTAACGTTTTTAATTTATCAATACCTTTAATAAATTCTGTTTCTAATTCTTTTAAATTATATTCTACTTGAACATCAAAAAACTCTAACATTTTAATATGTTTTGCTGTTAAAGCATCATATTTTTCTTTCCAGTTTTCTAGTTCTAAATCACCAACACGCATTCCGTTTCTACCGGTTTTGTCCATATAAGTAGGGCCAATTCCTTTTAAAGTAGAACCAATTTTTGCTTTCCCTTTAGAAGTTTCTGAGGCAGCATCTAACAACCTGTGTGTAGGTAAAATTAAGTGTGCTTTTCTTGAAATAAGTAATGTTTTAGTATAATCTATATTATGTTTGTCTAAATTTTCTAGTTCTTTTTTAAAGATTACAGGATCTATTACAACGCCATTACCAACAACATTTAAAGCTGTTTTATGAAAAATACCTGAAGGAATTGTGTGTAAAACATGTTTAAATCCGTCGAAAATTAAAGTATGTCCAGCATTTGGTCCTCCTTGAAAACGTGCAATGATATCGTAATTTCTGGTAAGTACGTCTACAATCTTACCTTTACCTTCATCTCCCCATTGCAATCCTAGTAATAAATCTACAGCCATTAGTTGTTTTAATTTGTTGTTTGTTGTTTTTGTTTGTTTATGTTGTTTTAACAAGTTTAAAAATACTTGTTTATTGTTTTTTCTTTTTTGTTCCGTAAAAGTATAAAGAATGATTTTGAATATCGATATCAAAAATTTCTTCAATTGTTTTTTTGATAATTTGTATGCGTGGATCGCAGAATTCTTTTACATCGCCTGTATCCGTAAAAATAACATGATCATGATTTTTATCAAAATAACTTTTTTCGTAACGCGCCATTGATTGCCCGTCAAATTGATGTTTTCTTACTAAATTACAGTCTAATAATAAATCTATGGTATTATAAAGTGTAGCTCTGCTTACTCTATAATTCTTATTTTTCATTTTAATGTACAAAGATTCTATGTCAAAGTGTTCTTTTGCTTCGTATATTTCCTGCAATATAGCATAACGCTCAGGTGTTTTTCTGTGCTTATGCTCCTGTAAATAAGAGGTAAAAACTTTTTTAACTACTTCTTGATTTTCAAGAGAATTATTCATGATTTTATTTTTACTAAAAAAACAAATTTACAGTTATTTCTTAATAAAAATAAACTTTTAGAGAAATGATATTATAAACTATTAACACGCTCTACTTTTTTAACACCTTCTACCTTCTGAATTTTTTTAATAAGCTTGTTTAATTGATGACTATTCTTAACTCGTATTGAAATTTTTCCGTCAAAAAAACCTTCATCACCGGCTATATTTATACTATTAATATATACGCCCATATTGCTAGATATTATTCTAGTAACGTTATTAACGATGCCTTGGTTGTCAATACCAGAGATATGTAAAATTGCTTTGAAATCTTGTTTGGTAGAATCTATCCATTTTGCAAATAGAATTCTGTACGCATAATTAGATTGCAAAGAAATTGCATTTGGACAGTTTTTTTTATGAACTTTAATACCATCATTAATCGTTACAAAACCAAAAACTTTATCACCCGCTATAGGATTACAACATTTAGAAAGTTTATAATCTAAAGTTTCTTCATCTTTACCAAATACAATAGCATCATATTTTGTAGCTTCTTCAGCTACTTCTGGTATTTCTTTTGGCGCTTTATTTCTGCTTAATTTAGATTTTAAATAGCTAACAATTGCACCATTTCTTTGCGAAACAAAAGCTTTTAATTGTGTGTTGTCAATGGCACCATTTCCAAATTTATAAAACAAATCGAAACTTGTTCTTAATTTAAAATAGGCAACAAGTTCGTTTACAACTTTATCATTAAAAGTAATCTTTAAATGACGTAATTTACGCATTAAAACTGCTTTACCTTCTTCTGCTACTAGTTTTTCATCATCTTTTAAAGCAGCCCGTATCTTCGTTTTTGCCCTTGCCGTAATTACAAAATCTAACCATCTAGAATTTGGTTTATTTGTATTACTTGTAATTACTTCTATTTGATCACCACTTTTTAAAATATGACTTAACGGAACTAATTTTCCGTTTACTTTTGCGCCTCTACATTTTAAACCAACATCTGTGTGAATCGAAAAAGCAAAATCTAATGCAGATGCGTATTTAGGCAATGATTTTAATTCTCCTTTTGGTGTAAAAACATAAATTTCTTTGGCATACAAATTCAGTTTAAAATCTTCTACAAAGTCCACTGCATTTAAACTTTGATTTTCTAAAGTTTCTTTTAATTTATTTAACCAATTTTCTAAACCGCTTTCTGTATCATTTCCTTGTTTATATTTAAAATGTGCCGCATAACCTTTTTCTGCAATTTCATTCATTCGTTCAGAACGAATTTGCACTTCCACCCATTCTGCATCTGGCCCAACAACGGTGATATGAAGCGCTTCATAACCAGTAGATTTTGGTTGAGATATCCAATCTCGTAAACGCGTAGGATTTGGTTTAAAATAATCGGTTACAATAGTGTAAATTTTCCAGGCATCAAATTTATCATCATTAGAAGATGGGTAATAAATAATACGAATGGCATATTTGTCATATACTTCATCAAAAGTTACATTTTGAGTTCGCATTTTTTTTCTGATGGAATAAATAGATTTAAATCTACCTTTTATTTCATAAGAAAAATTTTCTTTATCTAAACCAGTTTTAATCGTATCTGTAAATCTCTGCAAGTAGTTTTGCTGATCTTCTTTACTTTCTTTAATATAGGTGATGATTTCATTGTAAACATCAGGTTCCGTGTATTTTAAACCTAAGTCTTCTAGTTCTGTTTTTATGTTATATAAACCTAATCTGTGCGCTAAAGGAGCATAAATATATAAAGTTTCTGAAGCAATTTTAACTTGTTTGTCATCTGGCATTGCATCCATAGTTTGCATATTATGCAATCTATCTGCAATTTTTATTAAAATAACTCTCACATCATCATGCAATGTTAAGAGCATTTTTCTAAAATTTTCTGCTTGTATAGAGGCATCTTGTTCTTTATTAAGACGCGAAATTTTTGTTAACCCAAGCACTATTCTGGCAATAGTTGTACCAAACATTTGCTCCATATCTTCAACTGTATACTTGGTGTCTTCTACAACATCATGCAATAAAGCAGAAGCAATTGAAATAGCACCTAAACCAATTTCTTTAGCAACAATTTTAGCTACAGCTATGGGGTGATAAATATAAGGTTCACCCGTTTTTCTTCGTTGACTAGAATGTGCTTTTACAGCAAGATCAAAAGCTTTTCTTATGAGTTCTTTATCCTGTTTAGATAAAACTTCATAAGTACCTTTTAGTAAATCTTTGTATCGATTTGCAATTTCTTTATTTTCTTCTTCTACGGTTGCTGTGTAGCTCATAAACTTAGGGGCTCAAGATTTTTTAGTAACTAAAGGGAAGTTAGGAATAAGAAATTAAACAACCAAAAAATAAGGATTATAATTTGATTTTAAATAATGTAGTTTTCACGGTTGTTCACAGATTCTAAATTGAATAAAAAAGCTGTATAAATTCTAGAAATCCGTGGTAAAAATTATTATGAGTAATTAGTGAAATTTGTGTCTTAATTATTTCTCTAAATTTTCAATTCTTTCCAACAAAGTTGGATGCGAATAATGCATAAAAACGTAGGCTTTATGAGGTGTTAAATTACTCAAGCTATTTTTTGATAATTTTTTGAGCGATGTAATTAAAGGTTGTACAGCAAAAGTTTCTTTGGCAAAATTATCTGCTTGATATTCAAAAACTCTAGAAATGTAATTCATAAATATGCCTGTAATTTCTGATATTGGCGAATATAAAATTCCGAAAGCGATGAAACCAATATGAAAACTCGGAATGGAAACACCTAAAGCTTCTGATAAAATAGATGAATTGATAAAAAGTGATAAAATAAATAACGTAAAACCTACAAGTAGGATAGAGGAAGCTAAATTAAAAATGATATGTTTTCTTTTATAATGACCAACTTCATGTGCTAAAACAGCTACAATTTCATCCGTTTCTAAATCATTTATTAGGGTATCAAAAAGTGTAATTCTCTTTTGAGAACCAAATCCAGAGAAATAAGCATTGGCTTTTGTAGACCTTTTAGATCCATCAATTACAAAAATATTATTGATTGTAAAACCAACTTTTTTGGCATATTTTTCTATAGCTGATTTTAATTCTCCTTCTTCTAAAGGTGTTTGTTTATTAAATAAAGGCACAATTAATTTGGCATAAAATAGATTCATAAACAAAGAAAATACGGCAATTAAAACCCAAGCATACAACCAAAAGTTTTCTCCTGCTATTTGATAAAACCATATAATTAAAGATAAAATAACACCGCCTAAAATAATGCTCATCAACCAACCTTTTAATTTGTCTAACCAAAATAATTTTTTAGTTGATTTGTTAAATCCAAATTTTTCTTCAATTACAAATGTTTTGTAATATGAAAACGGAGTTGTTAAAATATCCGAACCTAGCATTATAATTCCAAAGAAAATTAAAGCCACTAAAATTGGATGATTGGTAAAGCTTCTTGCAAAATTATCAACGTGTTTAAATCCATCAGCAAAAAAGAAAATCAATGTTAATAAGATTGAAAATATGGATGTTAAGTTAGAGAACTTAGCGTTTTCTTTTTTATACGCTTGTGATTTTTTATAAGCTACTTCATCATAAACATCTGTTAATTTTGCAGGAATTGCATCATCAAAATGTTTTGTATTTAACGTATCTAAAATTTTATCAATTATAAAACTGATAACGATAATTGTAATAAAAATGTAGAAAAGGGTAGTAGGTTGCATTAATTTCTAAGCGTTTTAATGTTTTTTGGTGATTATTAGTTTTTATAAACGAATTTATATTTAATGTTTAGCTTAACTTTTTAGTTTAATTTAATTGTGATAGAAAAGCAACAATTTAAAAATATAATTCTAAAATTATTTTCAAAATTTAAATTATATTTTCCAGTAATAATCAAAACAAGTAGGACAAATAGAATGGCTGCTATTATTAGGTGTTTTTACAACCCATTCTGGCACCCAATCCCAAATTTCTGGTTCTTCTATGCGTTGAGTACACTTGCAATTACTACACTGAGTAACAAAACCTGTTGTGTCTACATACCGCTTGTCTGAAACGTTAAATTTTTTTAGTCTTTTTTGATGCATTGGTAAATGAACTATAAGTGTATTTATAACAATAATACATTTACCATCCTTAACCGGATAGGCACCTTGATGAAACTCTCTAAACTCTTCTTTGCTCGAACACTCATATTCATGATGCCAAGGTTTACCTGTTTCTAGGACTTTTAAATAATTTTCTGTGTAAAATTTTTTAATTCTGTTTCCTGTAAAAGCGTTCGTGATATATTCACCTAAAGGGATTTTTTTAAGGAGACTGTCTTTACCGCCATTTTTTTCAGCAAAATGAACCCAGCTAGGGTTTACATATAGGAGGTTTAATTCTTCTGAAAGGACGTAGATTGAATGTTTACTTTCTTCTAAAGTTTTAAAATTTATTCCTTTTAATGTGTCTGGAAAATCTTCTATATATCTTTTCATTGCTTTTTGTAATTAAATGATTTTTGTAATTTGATTCCATTTTAAAAAGTTGTATCAAATTACAGGTACATTTTTAAAACAAATGAACTTATTTTTTCATTTTTTTTCGTGCATACATCGCTCCGCCAATAATACCAGCATTATTTTTAAACTCGGCAACTTTTACTTTTACATCCGCAGTTAAATACGCTTTAAATCCGTCAAATCTTTTGCTAATTCCGCCTCCTAAAATAATTAAACTAGGTGAAAAAACAACTTTTACATAGGCTAATAAATCATCAAAACGTAAGGCCCAATTCTTTAAGGTCAATCCTTCTTTCTTTCTTACTGAATCTGCTGTGTAATGTTCAATAATTCTACCATCGGTATGTAGCATTTTACCAATTTCTAAATTAGGAATTAGCTTACCGTTAAAAAATAAACCAGAGCCAATTCCTGTACCAATAGTTATTACAATAATAACTCCTTTTTCATTTTTCCCTGCACCTAAACTTACTTCTGCAAGTCCAGCTAAATCGGCATCATTACTTACAAAAAAAGGAAGCTTGCATTTTTTTCTAAATAACTTATCTACTTTAACATTTAACCATTCTTCACTTAAATTACCAGTATGAATACATTTACCTTTAACAATTGTGGTAGGAAAACTACAACCAACCACTTTTTTCCAGTTAAAATGGTTTACAATTTCTTTTACAACATTAGCAACAGCTTCTGGTGTTGCCGGTTTTGGAGTGTCAATTCGGTGTCTTTCAGAAAGTAATTTTCCTGTTTTTGTGTCTACAATTGCCGCTTTAATTCCAGTTCCTCCTATATCTATTCCTAGTACTTTCATTATTATATTTTAAAATTTCTTTGTCTTTTAGCTTCAAAAATAACAATTGCTGCTGCAACAGAAACATTCATTGAGTCTATTTTTCCTTGCATTGGTATGTTTATATTCTGTGTAGCTTTTTCTCGCCAAATTTCTGATAAACCAGTTGCCTCTGTTCCCACAACGATTGCGGTGGCGTTTTTATAGTTCTCTATGTGATATTCGTTAGAATTTTGCAAAGTAGCAGCAAAGATATTGATATTTTTTTCTTGTAAAAATGCAATCATTTCTTCGGATGAGCCAACCGCAATTTGGTTAGTAAAAACACAACCAACACTAGAGCGAATAATATTAGAATTATATAAATCACTTTTTGCATCAGCAATAAAAACAGCATCTACATTTGCAGCATCGGCAGTTCTTAAAATTGCCCCCATATTTCCAGGTTTTTCGATGCCTTCAGCCACTAAAATTAAAGGGGTTTCATTTTTAAATTCAATGTTTTTTAATGAAAAATCTTTTGTTTTTGCAACTGCAATAATTCCTTCGGTAGAATCTCTATACGCTAATTTTTGATACACCTCTTTTGATATTTCTATTCTGTTGATGTTTTCATTAAAAAGATGTAAAACTTCATTTTCTGATATCAATTCAGGTAAAAACAAAACGGTATCAAATTTATAGGAAGCAGCAACGGCTAAAGAGATTTCACGTTTACCTTCAATTATAAATAAACCTTGTTTTTTACGTTCGCGAGCTTTTTCTTGAATTTTAAGCAAGTTTTTTATGTACGTATTTTGTATGCTAGTAATTTCTTTCATTAGTACAAATATACCTATTGTTAGGTATTGTTTTGTATTCTTATAATGATAATATTTGCCTAACAATAATTTGTATCCTTTGTTTTTTGTTATTAATTATTTGAAAAAGTGAAAGTGTTATTGAATTAGAAGAAGGAAAAATTATACAATTATTGTTAATTGTTTTTAATTTAAAAGGTTCGCAAAAGCGAACCTTTTTTTGGTTTTACCTACTTATAGGTATAGTATTCAGTTCGTTAAATATTGATATTTGTATATTATTAATTTAAAAAATATTATGATGAATACTCTTAAAAAAATTAGTTTATTATTTTCTGTTACTATTTTATTGATGTCATTTTCAAAAATAAATGAAGAAATAATACCAGCAAATAAAATTTATGAAACCTATAATGATGCAAGTCCAGTAGATCAAGATGGTTGGAGTGATTGGAAAACTACTACATGTTTTAGGTATCTAAAATATCAAATAAAGAAAGCATCAAACGATAATGGCGAATGGTATATTCGATTTAAAAATAATTATAACAAAAATATATCTATGTCTATTGAAGTTTCTGGAAATGTCTCTGGCAGAACAGATGATGGCCGTTTTACTGTAGGTTCTGGAAAAAATTATACTCAATATTATTTTGTAAGTAAAAGCTCAAGCAGAATAAATTTCACTTTAAAAAAAGTAATATTTGGTAAAGACAATTGGAGTGGACCTTATGCTGAATGTGATTTTTAATTTTTTAATAAGAAACGTAAATTTTAATAAGCATTTCCCCCAATTTTAAATATATAAAAAGGCTCGCATTTTGCGAGCCTTTTTTAGTAACTAAATCTTAAAGTTAGTTGGTTTTGTATTTATCAGCATACCGTTTCCAAAGTTTTGTTTGGTGTGTTTCTAAACTTATTTTTCTTCCTTGAATAAATGCATCCGTTAAAATATTTGTTCTCATGTCTAAAGCATCACCTTCAGAAATAAATAAAGTAGCATCTTTACCAACTTCTAAAGTTCCTACAAAACTATCTATTCCTAAAATTTTAGCCGTGTTACCAGTTAATAATTGCAATGCTACTTCTTTGTCTAAACCAAAAGCGGCAAATGTACCTGCATAAAAAGGTAAATTTCTAGTATTCATTCGTTCCATTTGACCTTCCATTCCTAAGCTAACTAAAATACCTTTATCAATTAAAGTTTTAGCAATTGTATACGTATAATCATAGGCATCATCTTCATTTTCAGGATTTCTGTGCGGTCTGTCTAAAATTACTGCAACGTTATTTTTTACTAATAAGTCGGCAATTTTATCTGCTTCGCCACCATGTACAATTACAATATTATGAATACCTACTTCTTTGGCAGTTGTTATTGCATCTGTAATTTCTCTTTGTCCGCTTACATGAATAAATAGTTTTTGAGAACCATCAAACAATCCTTTGGTAGCTTCAAAAGGCAAGTGCTTTTTAGCTTTTTCACCAGCTAAATAGTTTTTTGCATCAATAAAATATGATTTTATTCCATCAATTTTTTCTGAATATTTTTCATCCACTTTTAAAGCTGCATCTTCTCCTAACCACCATTTACCACTTTTAAAACTAGTTGGCCATTCTAAATGAATTGCATCATCTACTTTAATTGCAGCATCTTCCCAGTTCCAAGCATCTAATTGTACAATAGATGAAGTACCAGAAATAGTGCCTCCTCTAGGAACAATTTGCGCCATTAAAACACCATTTGGTCTCATAGATTCTACCACTTTACTTTCTGCATTATAGGCTATTAAACTTCTAATATGCGGATTGTTAATTCCAACTTCATCCTCATCATCGGTAGCGCTTACTGCATCTATTTCTACCAATCCTAGAGTTGCATTGGCAGCAATTAATCCAGGATAAATGTGTTTTCCGGATGCATTGATCACGGTTCCTTGTCTTGCAATTCTTAACATTGCACTGCCAACAAACGTAATTTTTCCTTGGCTACACATAATCAAAGAATTTTCTATTACTTGTCCGTTTCCTAAATGAGCTGTTGCTCCTTCAATAGTAAAGTCTGTAGTTTGTTTATCTGCCGGTGTTTGTTGTGCAAAGCTGTTTCCTATACATAAGAAAAAAAGCAAACTATATATTATTTTTTTCATCATTTTTAGTTTTTAAGTTCTTCTAAGGTGTCACATTCAAAGTTTCTATCTTCTCTCTTTTTAGGAGTTTGTGTTTTACCACCAGCTAATTTTTCTTTCAACATCATTGTTACCAATTTGCTTTTTTCTTGATTGATTGCTTCCCTTTTTTTGATGTCTTCATTTCTATCAAAATACACTTTTCCATCAATAATTGTTTTTTCTGCTTGCGCATAAATAGACATTGGGTGCTTGTTCCATAAAACAACATCTGCATCTTTACCAACTTTAATACTACCTACTTTATCATCAATATGTAATAATTTTGCAGGATTTATAGTCACCATTTTCCAAGCTTCTAATTCAGAAACGCCACCATATTTTATTGTTTTGGCTGCTTCTTGATTCAATCTTCTAGACATTTCTCTGTCATCAGAATTGATAGCCACAGTTACGCCTGCATTGTGCATTATGGCAGCATTAAACGGAATGGCATCAATTACTTCATATTTATAAGCCCACCAATCAGAAAAAGTAGAACCACCAACACCGTGTTCTTTCATTTTATCAGCGACTTTATAGCCTTCTAAAATATGCGTAAACGTGTTAATTTTAAAGTTGAATTTCTCTGCAACTTTCATTAACATATTAATTTCTGATTGTACATAAGAATGACAAGAAATAAATCGATCTCCATTTAAAATTTCTACCAATGTTTCCATTTCTGCATCTTTTCTGTATGGTTTTCCACTTTTTTTAAGAACTTCATATTCTTGAGCTCTTGTAAAATAATCTGTAAATAGTTGTTCTACACCCATTCTTGTTTGTGGAAAACGAGTACCATTTCTACTACTAGATTGTTTTACATTTTCTCCCAAAGCAAATTTTATAAATTTCGGAGAATTATTGTAAATCATACTTTCGGCATTTTCTCCCCATTTCAACTTAATGATTGCAGAGCGTCCACCAATAGGATTTGCAGAACCGTGTAAAATTTGAGAAGTTGTTGTTCCTCCAGAAATATTTCTGTAAATATTAATATCATTAGGATCAATAACATCTTCCATCGTAACTTCTGCGGATGAATTTTGAGCCCATTCATTTACTGCAGATGCGGCAATATGAGAGTGTTCATCAACAATTCCTGCAGTTAAATGTTTACCTGTTCCGTCGATAACTGTTGCTTCTTTTGAGCTTATATTCTTACCAATTTTAGAAATCTTACCATCCTTTAAAAGCACGTCTGTATTTTCTAAAATCCCCTCATTTTCGCTCGTCCAAACAGTAACATTTTTAATTAAAAGGGTTTCTGTTTTTGGCTGATTAAAGTTTCCAAAACCAATATTAGGATAACTAACTGGTAAAACTAAAACGTCTTTTTCAGCTGAATCCTCATCGGTATCTTCTTCTGATTTTTCTTTGGTATTTTCATCAGATTTTTTATCGTCTTCCTTCTTCACTTTTTTACTTGCAGACCAAGTTGATTTCGTTCCTTGTGCATCAAAAGCATCACCTTGCATTAAATTTGCATCATTTATAATTTTACCCAACATTCTTGTAAAATGATCATCATTATTGATGGTGATAGAAATCCAATCATCAGCATAAGAGAAATTTGCTTTTAGCTTTTTATCGCCTAACTTTATAGTTGCAGTTTGTTTTGCACCTTTCCCAGTAATTGATAAATCGTAATTTGTAGCATTTACATATAACATGTAATCGCCTGTGATATCTTTAATATTCATATCGTTAATTACATTTTTATCACCTTGTACCCAGTTTTCATAAATGGTTGATTTCGCATCAAAAACATCACCAGAAGTAATAATGAAATTTGCATAACTCCCTGTTTTTAAATTCCCTATAGAATTATTTCCAAGAATTTTTGCAGGAATTGTAGTTAAAGCAGCGAGAGCTTTTTCTTTGTCAAAACCATATTTAATTGCTTTTTGTAAGTTTTTATGAAACGATTTTACATCTTTTAATTTGTAAGTTGTTAAAGCAAAATTGATATTGTTCTTAGAAAGTTCACTTAAATTTGATGGTTCTTGATTCCATTTACGCATATCTCTTAAAGAAATATGTTGGGTTAATAAAGGATCGGAAACATCGTACGCATCACTAAAATTAATAGGAATTATAAAGTTTGCATTCGTTGCTTTGATGTCGCTAATTCTTTCAAATTCTTCGCCACTTCCTACAATTGTATATTGAATTCCAAATTCATCACCCACTTTATCTGCTCTTAAAGCGTCTAAAACATTGTCGGTTTCAAAAATCTGAACTAAATTTCTATTGCTATTTAAAGCCTCTAAAGATAAATCTTTATTTTTCATGTTTCCTTTTGCATACCAATCTGCATCATTGTAAACCTGACGTAATAAAGCCATGGCACCCATTAAAGAACCTGGATATAATTGCTTAGATTTATTACTTTTAGAAAACGATAAATATTGCGCCGATTTAGTGTTTAAAAATCTGTACGCATCTGTAGAATTAGGATTTAACGCCACAAGCAAACCACTTCCTCTAATAATTCCGTCTTGTAAATGTGTGTTTACAACACCAAAACCAGCGTCGATAAAACTTTTTGCTTTTTTGGTATCAAATTTAAAATCGTCTATAGAATTGGTTTCTGGTCTAATATGGTCGTTCCAATAATAACCTTCGCGTTCAGAATCATATTGACTGCCACCATAACCAGACGTTTGTCTTTTTGGTTTTTCGATTCCAAAATCTGAATACATATCAATAAAAGAAGGATACACCGTTTTTCCGTCTAAATCAATAATTTTAGTTCCTTTTGGTATGTTCACAGATTTGCCAACGCTTACCACTTTGCCATCTTTTATCAGCAAAGTACCTTTTGTAATAATTTCTGATGGAGTAACATAAATGGTGGCATTTGTAAACGCAAAAGAGGTGTTTTGGGATGTTTTTACACCGTCATTTGCAGGAAAATAATCTTGCGCATTCATTACGGAAAGCGACAAGAAAAAGAGTAAGAATAGTAGTTTTTTCATGTAGTTTGAATTTAATTTGAATTATTTATAAATTTATTGATACTTTCCTGATAATTCACAAAAAAAATAAAATTAACAAATATTTAAGAAATCTTGTTTTTGGCAGTTACTTCAAAATAAGAAATTAACAAGTCAACAACATAATTATAAGACTGTACACCTTTGTCTTGTTTATTGGCTTTTAAGTAGGCATTATATCCTTTTTTAACAAGGGGTTCAAACGGATTTTCATAGTGCAACCAAAACTCATAACTCGCGTTAAAATCTTTTAAAATTCCTTTATGTACGCTTTTTAAAATAGTTGTGTAGGCGTTTTCATCACGTTTTCTAATTTCTGATAAACAATACCCAAAAGCCATTCTATAACTTGCATATTTAAAGTACAGATCGTCATTATAATTTGCCGCTAAAAAACCAACAAAATTGGCTTCGTTTTCTGCTGCAAAACCTATTTGATGCGCCATTTCATGACAGGTAGTTGTTGGATAACTGGTTTTAGGAATTCTATCATTTACTTGCGCTTCACCCGTTAACGGATTTAAATACCCTGCAGTTCCGTTATAGGTTTGTAACAGACTCATCAAGGAACTTTTTACGGATGGATATTGATATTTTAATTGCGGAAAATCTTTGGATAAATGATCATAACCAACAATAGCCATTGTGTACATTTCCTTTTGTGTGTAAGGATTTTTAACCAACAACGTGTCGTTTTTTGTAATTTCTTTTTGATAGTAATTTAGCTTTTTTACGATTTGATCTGTCACTTTTTGTAGCTGTTCTGTGGTATATTTCTTTGGATGATATTGTAGGTTTTTAGACAATGGTTCTCTGTAATAATTTAATCCCCAGAAAAAATAAAAGCAAAAATAAATGACTGATAAAATTGCTGTAAAATGAATCATTTTTGGAATAAAATTGCTGAATCTACTTTTTATCAAAAGAAACAAAAAACGAATCAACATAAATAGGAGGAAAGCCAACAAGATATCCCCAAAAGAAAAAGGAATCCATCCTAAAATTATTCTTAAAAAAGATGAAATGTAAGGGTAAATTCCGTTTGAATAATAACGTTCAATAAACGCCGGATAGTTTGCTAAAACCTGAATTATTAAAACTTGAATTGGCAAAAGAATTGCTAAAATAAGAAGTGTTTTATTTTTTTTCAAAGTGTAAAATACGTTTAGAATTTGCGTTTATTTGCAGTCTTAAAAGTAGGAATTGTGAACTTTAAAATCCAACTTTAAGGGTAAAAATAACAAATCAAATTAGAAGTTGACTGGTTATTAACATGATAATAACATTTTGTTTATAACAAATGTTTACAAATTAAGTTAGAGAATTTAAATTTCATTCAGCGTAAAAAAGTACATTTGTAACCATGGAAAAAACGAATCCTTTAGTAGGCACTAAAATAGATAAATCAAGAATTATAAGTCTTGAAAAAGGGAAAATTCCGCCACAAGCAGTAGAATTAGAAGAAGCTGTTTTAGGCGCAATGATGATTGATAGAAAAGGAATTGATGATGTTATTGATGTATTAAGCGCAGATGCTTTTTACGATCAAAAACACCAAGAAATTTATGCGGCAATTTACCAATTGTTTCAAAATTCTGAACCCATCGACCTTTTAACAGTATCAAATTTGTTAAAAAAGAATGGAAAATTAGATTTTGTTGGTGGCGATTTCTTTTTAATCCGTTTAACTCAAAAAGTAGCCTCTTCTGCGCATATTGAGTTCCATGCTCGAATTATTTTACAAAAATTTATACAACGTAAATTAATCTCCATTTCATCAGAAATCATAGAAAATGCCTATGATGAAAGTACAGACGTTTTTGAATTATTAGATGATGCTGAGGCAAAACTTTTTGAAGTTACACAAGGAAACTTAAAAAAGAGTTCAGAAGATGCGGGTTCTCTTGTAAAACAAGCTTTGGCTAAAATTCAGGAAATTGGTAATTCAGAAGGAATGTCTGGTTTAGAAACTGGTTTTACCAAATTAGATGCGTTAACTTCTGGTTGGCAACCTTCCGATTTAGTGATTATTGCTGCACGTCCTGGTATGGGAAAAACAGCATTTGTAATTTCGATGGCAAAAAATATGGCAATCGATTTTGGTCATGGAGTTGCTGTTTTCTCTTTAGAGATGTCTTCTGTGCAGTTAATTACACGTATGATTTCTTCGGAAACGGGTTTAACATCAGAAAAACTTAGAAAAGGAAATTTAGAACCACATGAATGGGAACAATTAAATGTAAAAGTGAAGCGATTATCTGATGCGCCTATTTTTATTGATGATACACCATCGCTTTCTGTATTCGATTTACGTGCAAAAGCAAGAAGATTGGTATCGCAACATAATGTTAGAATTATTGTAATTGACTACTTACAATTAATGACGGCAGGTGGAAAAGCAGGTGGAAATCGTGAGCAAGAAATCTCTATGATTTCTAGAAATTTAAAAGCATTAGCAAAAGAATTAGAAGTGCCTGTAATTGCACTTTCTCAATTATCACGTGCGGTAGAAACGCGTGGAGGATCTAAAAGACCTTTATTGTCTGATTTACGTGAATCTGGAGCAATTGAGCAAGATGCTGATATTGTATCGTTTATTTTTAGACCAGAATATTACGGAATGACAGAATGGGATGATGACGAACACACCCCATGTGAAGGGCAAGGTGAATTTATTGTTGCAAAACATAGAAATGGTGGATTGGATAATATCCGTTTAAAATTTACAGGTCATTTAGCAAAATTCTCTGATTTAGAAGAAAGTTTTAGTTCTGAGTTTCAGTCTTCTATGAATGCTGATATTTCTGCAGATCATAGAATAGAACCAGGAGATGCTTTTGGTGATGATGACGATGATGATATGCCGTTTTAGAGTGTTATTTATACGTAAATATTTATTATATTTGTACGTATAAATAAATTTTCATGGATTCTAAACTTACATTAAAATTAGACAAAACTGTTATTGAGCAAGCAAAATTGTATGCAAAAGAACAGCAAACAAGTTTATCACGTTTAATAGAAAGCTATTTGGCTTCATTAACACAAAAAGAAAAATCAAACAAAAATGAAATTGAAATTTCTCCATTTGTAAAAAGTATTGCTACAGGAGTTCATATTTCTGCTGATCTTGATGCAAGAGAAGTTTACAGAGAGCACCTTTTAGAAAAATATAAATGAAAAAACGTATTTTTTTAGACACGAATGTGATGTTAGATTTTTTAGGAGAAAGAATTCCTTTTTATGACTCAATTGCAAAAGTACTTTCTTTATCAGAAAGGAATGAATTCATAATTATAGTTTCGCCAATTTCTTATGCAACGGTTAGTTATTTTTTGTCAAAATTTGAAGGAAATAAAATAGCTAACGAAAAATTAAGAAAGTTTAAAGTAATTAGTAGCGTTTGTAAAATAGACGAACAAACAATAGAAAAAGGACTGAATTCTGATTTTTCAGATTTTGAAGATGCACTTCAGTTTTATAATGCTGTTGAATCTAATTGTGATATAATTTTAACTAGAAATGCAAAAGATTTTAAAAAAACTACGATTCCTGTGATGTCTCCGGATGAATTTTTAACTTCAATAAATAAATAAACTTGAAAAAATTCTTAACAATTCTTACATTTTTACTTATCTCAAACTCAATTTGGGCATCATTCATATACGTACCAATGAATCATGACAATCAGAAAAATCATTTAAAAGCATACGGAATTGTTTACTTTTCTTTAGAAGCGGGTTTAAAATCTAAATGGTTATTAAATTATGACGGAGGTGCCTTTTTAATTGAAAACAACAAAGCGGTAGAAAACGAATGTAAAATTAGAGGTGTTTCTTATCAAATAATTTCGGATGCAAAATCGCAATTAATTTTAGAAGAAATTTCTTCTCCTTCATCAAATCAAGATGCAGTTACTTTAGAGAAAGCGCCAAAAATTGCCGTGTATTCGCCAAAAGATAAAATGCCTTGGGATGATGCTGTTACCATGGTTTTAACCTATGCGGAAATTCCGTTTGATGTAATTTATGATCAAGAAGTTTTAGAAGATAAACTTTTAATTTATGAATGGTTGCATTTACATCACGAAGATTTTACGGGTCAATATGGCAAGTTTTATGGTGCTTACAGAACGGCGCCTTGGTATATTGAAGCCAAATTAGCATCAGAAAAACAAGCCAAAGAATTAGGTTTTGCAAAAGTATCCGAAGAAAAATTAGCAGTAGCAAAAAAAATTAGAGATTTTGTTATTGGTGGCGGATTTATGTTTGCCATGTGCTCTGCAACAGATAGTTTTGATATTGCATTATCTGCAGAAGGTGTTGATATTGCAGAAGCAATGTTTGATGGTGATGCATCAGAACCTAATTATCAATCAAAAATAAATTACAATAAAACGTTTGCTTTTACAGATTTTGATTTAGTTCGAAGTCCTATTACGTATGAATTTTCATCCATAGATATGACCAGCAAACGCAACATTCCTAAAACAGCTGATTATTTTTCTTTGATAGAGTTTTCTGCAAAATGGGATCCTGTACCAACCATGTTAACGCAGAATCATACTACTTTAGTAAAAGGTTTTATGGGGCAAACGACTTCTTTTGATAGAGAGACTGTAAAAACAAATGTGTTGGTTTTAGGCGAAAATAAAACCAACAGAGAAGCTCGTTATATTCATGGTACAAAAGGAAAAGGAATGTTTACTTTTTATGGTGGTCATGATCCGGAAGATTATACCCACAGAGTTGGCGATCCAAAAACAGAGTTAGATTTGCATCCAACATCACCTGGTTATCGATTAATTTTAAATAATGTGTTGTTTCCTGCGGCCAAGAAAAAGAAACAAAAAACATAATTTTTATCTTTTTTTTATTATTTTTCAGAATTCTAGATAAAGAATAGTTAGAAATATGGTGCAAATCTTTAAAACCTATTATTTGCTGATAAATTATCTTGTAAGTTGGTCTTAAAAAAATTACTTTTGTTTTAAATTAAAACAATAAAATGCCAACAACACAACAATTACAAGATTTTACGCAACAAGTTCGTAGAGATATATTAAGAATGGTACATGCCGTAAATTCGGGTCATCCAGGAGGATCATTAGGATGTGCAGAATTTATTACTTGTTTGTATCAAGAAGTAATGGAGTATTCTACAGATTTTACGATGGATGGTACTAATGAGGATTTATTCTTCTTATCAAACGGACATATTTCTCCTGTTTTTTACAGTGTTTTGGCGCATAGTGGCTTTTTTCCTGTATCAGAATTAGCCTCTTTTAGATTGTTAGATTCGCGTTTGCAAGGACATCCAACAACACATGAAGGTTTACCGGGTGTAAGAATTGCTTCTGGTTCTTTAGGTCAAGGATTGTCTGTAGGTTTAGGAGCTGCACAAGCTAAAAAATTAAATGGTGATGCTAAAATTGTGTATACTTTACATGGTGATGGTGAGTTGCAAGAAGGTCAAAACTGGGAAGCAATTATGTATGCATCAGCAAAAAAAGTTGATAATATAATTGCTACAATCGATTTAAACGGAAAACAAATTGATGGTTCTACAGACGAAGTTTTACCAATGGGAAGCATCAAAGCAAAATTTGAAGCTTTTGGATGGGATGTTTTAGTAGTTAAAAAAGGAAATGATATTGAAGCTATTTTAGCAGGATTAGCAGAAGCGAAATCATTAACAGGAAAAGGAAAACCAGTTTGTATTTTATTATATACAGAAATGGGTAACGGTGTAGATTTTATGATGCACACACATGCTTGGCACGGTAAAGCACCAAGTGATGAGCAGTTGGCAAATGCTTTAGCTCAAAACCCTGCAACTTTAGGAGATTACTAAAAATCAATAAAAGATTTAAAAATTATATTTTTAATAAAAAAAGCTTTTCAAATTCATTGAAAAGCTTTTTTTATGCTTTAATTTAGATAAATTATGTAAGAATCCTTTTATCTTTACCACTAAGAGATAAAGTTTTATAAAATTAACCTTTCAATTAAAATATGAAAATCGGAATTGTTTGTTATCCAACATTTGGAGGAAGTGGAGTAGTAGCTACAGAATTAGGAATGGCTTTGGCCGATAATGGTCATGAAGTACATTTTATTACTTACAATCAACCAGTTCGTTTAGATTTTTTATCGCATAAATTGCACTTTCACAGAGTTTTAATAGAAGAATATCCGTTGTTTCAATATCAACCTTATGAGTTGGCTTTGTCTAGTAAAATGGTAGAAGTTGTAGAGAAACATCAATTAGAAGTTTTACATGTTCATTATGCAATTCCGCATGCATATGCTGCTTATATGGCAAAACAGATGCTTTTAGAAAAAGGAATTCATGTTAAAGTAGTAACTACTTTGCATGGAACTGATATTACCTTAGTTGGGAGTCATCCTACATACAAAACTGCCGTAGAATTTAGTATTAATAATTCTGATGTTGTAACTGCAGTTTCTAATAATTTAAAGGAAACTACAAATAAGCTATTCAATATTAAAAAAGATATTAAAGTTATTTATAATTTTATTGATGTTGACAAATATGATAAAGAAGAACATCAAGAATGTAAAAGAAATGCTTTAGCAGAACCAAATGAAAGAATTTTAACACATATAAGTAATTTTAGACCCGTAAAAAGGGTGGAAGATGTTATTAAAGTTTTTTATGAAGTTCAAAAAGAGATCCCTTCTAAATTATTGATGATTGGTGAAGGTCCAGAGCGCATAAAGGCATCAACGTTAGCAAAACAGTTAAAAATAAAAGATAAAGTTTTCTTTTTAGGAAATAGTACAGAGGTTGCTAAATTACTCTGTTATACAGATGTTTTTTTATTGCCTTCTCAAACAGAAAGTTTTGGTTTTGCAGCATTAGAAGCTATGGCAGCTAAAACAGCAATTATTTCTACAAATACTGGTGGTTTGCCTGAAGTAAATATTCACGGAAAAACTGGTTTTTTAAGTGATTTAGGAGATGTAGAAGATATGGCAAAAAATGCGATTCATATTCTTAAAGAAGATGATACATTGGCGCTTTTTAAACAAAATGCGAAAGAACATGCTAAGAAATTTTCTATTCAGAATATTTTACCAGTGTATGAAGAAATTTATAAATCTTGTTATAAAAGTAACTTGCCGGTAATTTGAGAAATACGAATACCAATGAAAAAATTAAGTATCTTAATATTATTTCTTATACCCTTTTTTGGCCTCGGGCAGAATGAAAAAGAAATGTCTAAAACGGTATCGGCTGAATTCGAAAAATTTTATAATTTAGATGAATTTCAGAATATTTTCGACCTGTTTTCGGCTGAAATGAAATCTGCTTTACCAATTGAAAAAACTACTGATTTTCTCAAAGGACTTAAAAATAAAATTGGAAAAATTACAAATAGAGAATTTAACAAATATGAAAAAAGAACTTATGCTTCATATAAAACAAATTTTGAAAGAGGTCTATTTTCTATTAATATTTCAATTGACAAAAACTCTAAAATAAACGGTTTATTTGTTAAGCCTTTTAAAGAAAACAATCTGCCAAAACTTGAGAGAAACACAACTGAATTAATTCTACCTTTCAATGAAGAATGGACAATATTTTGGGGAGGAGATACAAAAGAATTAAATTATCACGTAGAAAATGAAGCTCAAAAAAACGCTTTTGACATTGTGATTATTGACTCAAAAGGAAAATCCTTTAAAACAGACGGAAAAACTAATGAAGATTATTATGCTTTTGGTAAAAAATTGATTGCACCTTGTGACGCAGAAGTTGTTCTTTCCGTGGATGGAATTAAAGACAATATTCCAGGAGAATTGAATCCTATTTACGTCCCTGGTAATTCAGTAATTCTAAAAACTGAAAACAATGAATTTTTATTCTTTGCTCATTTTAAACAAAATTCTATTGTTGTCAAACAAGGACAGAAAATAAAGCAAGGAGAATTACTAGGACTTTGTGGAAATTCAGGAAATTCTTCAGAATCACATCTACACTATCATATCCAAAATATAGAGAATACAAATAAAGCAACTGGAGCAAAAAGTTATTTTTCTAAAATATTTGTAGATGGAAAATTAAAAATAGATTATTTACCAATAAAAGGAGAAAAAGTAAAAAACGAATAAAAACTTCTGGCAATACCATATAAATTTTATTGTTGGATTCTTGTTCATTTTCGAAAGTCCTCGCTACTTTTTTGGTTGGTAAATTAGTTGCTTAAACACGCAATTAATTAAACAAAATAAATTTGTAACACAGTTGAGAATAACGAAATACCTAATAATTTTAATTCTATCATTAAGTTTTAGTTATTGTGTAACGAAACAAAAAGTGATTGAACAGAAAAGAGAAAATGAATTTGAAAAATATGTGGAATATATTTCAAAGGATGCTGCTTTTAATGAAAAAATTAAAAGTTATTATGAAGACTTTTCTAAGTGTAAAAATCTGAATTTTAACGCGAATAGCTACGTAAAACCAATAAAAATAAAAGAATTTCCACTTTGGATTTTGAGGAAAACTAAAATGTTTACAAAACTAAAAGATTTTGAGTTTTTAAGCGAAAATGAAAAAGTGAAAAAATTTGATTTGGTTTATACCTTTTCAGAATATTATTCCGAAAACCTTTCTGATAGAAATTGGAATAATGAATGTGGAATCAAATTAACTTTTTCGAAAAAAATAAACGGAATTCTGCCTATAAAATTTGAATTAATAGATAAAGAGGTTGATCCCAGAATTATCAACCAAGAATAGGAATTTATATTTTAGAAGTAAACAATGAAAATAAAATTATAGATAGAGAATATGTCATAATTTCATATTAAAAAAAAATAGTTACAACAACACATCATAAAAATAACTATATTTACAATAATTAAAAGTGTTATTTTATTAATACCTCGATTAAAAAATCACATCTTTTAACACAAAAACATTGGGTTTCAAACCTTAAATTGTTTTGATAAAAAATAATTTTTAAAAATATAGTTACCTTTCTAAAATGGAATCAATAAGAAAACAAAAAGAAAATGAATGGCTTGCATTATTAGAAAATGCAATAAATGAAAATGTACAAATTAGAGCAAATCATCGGTTTAAATATAAAAATAAAAACTTAGGAACATTTTTAGTTTCAGCAAGAAGAAAACCAAATGTTGAATTAATTAAAAAAATAGAAGGTCTAGGATTTGTTTATAAAACAGTAAATAAAGATCCTGAAAGTTTTCTAAAAAAATACACATTACAATTATCAAAAGATAAAAAGCCTCATAAACATAGGTATATTACAAGATTTAACGCTTCTATTCTGCCGAGAAAGGATTCATTAAGTGAAAAATCGATTCTGAAACTAAATCGAATTTGGAAAGTTAAATTCGGTGATATCAGGAAATGGGAAAAACCTGAAACAGATCTTGATAGGATAAATAATTGGAAAGAATATAGATATAATAAAGAATTGAATCCGAATGGAAAATGGTTTGATTATAGAAAATATATGGGGAGATTATATGGTTGGGTGTATACTAGAAAAAGGGATACAGATAAAATGAATATAATTTCGGAACATTTTAGCAAAAAAGAACTAAATGAATTGAAAAAAGAAGGTTTTTTTAAATAAAAAAGACCTTGCTAAATATTGTTGAACCCAAGTAGATAAAGTACATATAAAAAAAAGCTCAAATTTTAAATTTGAGCTTTTTTAGTATACTAAAAGTTAAAATTTATTTTCCAAAAAGACCACCTAACATTCCGCCAATTCCACCAGCTTCTTTTTTATCTCCTCCTAAAAACATACCCGCAACATCATCAATAACACTTCCGTCACCATCTGCATCTAACATTTTTTCTAAGAAATTTTGCTCATTATCTGTAGAACTACCTCCTAACAATCCTCCTAAAAGACCCGTTAAATCTCCAGTACTACTAACATTTTGCTCGTTTTTTTGTTTTCCTAAAACTCCCATTAGTAAAGGTGCAACTACTTTTAAAATATTTGCCACAGAACCTGCGTCTAAACCTGCTTTTTGACCAATAACTTGTTCAATGCCTTTTTGTTTGTTTCCTAAAATATGACCTAAAATTCCTTCTCCGTCTTTTTTAACAGATTCATCAACGCCGCCGCCAAATAAACCTCCTAAATTGTCTAAAATACTACCATCATGTTTACCAGATAAAGCTCCTAATAATCCTGCAGCACCTTCTGGCGTTGCAGAATTTTTTTCCATTGCTTTCATTAATACAGGCAATGCCATGGTTAAAACACTACTTGTTTTACTTGAATCAGTTCCTGTAGAACCTGCTACTCCTGATACGATTGATTTTCCTAAATCACTATTTAATATGTCTAATATTCCTGCCATTTTAAGTTTTTATTAATGAATATAAAATTTTACTATAAATATGACACAAAATTTACACAAAGTCACATTAAATTTTAAATTTTTTTTTACCTTTCAAATTCTTAAAATTTAAATAGACTACATGAGAAATATGGCATTACATTGGAAGATTTTAATAGGAATGGTTACAGGAATCCTTTTTGGATTAGGGATGTTGAGTGTTGATGGTGGTGCAATTTTTGTGTCTAATTGGATCAATCCTTTTGGTAATATTTTTGTAAAACTACTAAAATTAATTGCTGTTCCTCTAATTATAGCATCCTTAGTAAAAGGAATCTCCGATTTAAAAGACATTTCTAAGTTTAAAAATATTGGTGTAAGAACCATCATCATATACGTTGGTACAACTGTAATTGCTATTACCATTGGTTTGTTGTTAGTAAATATTGTGAAACCTGGAGATGGAATATCCGAAGAAACAATTAATAAACTTACAGAAACCTATGCAAATAGTGGAGGTGTACAATCTAAATTAGCAGAAGCTTCAAAACAAATTAATACAGGACCTTTGCAGTTTTTAGAAGATATGATTCCCGATAATGCAATACAAGCGATGAGTGATAATACATCTATGTTGCAGGTAATTTTCTTTACTATTTTCTTAGGGATTTCTATGTTGTTAATTGGTGAAAAAAGATCTAAACCTTTAAAAGATTTCTTTGACTCTTTAAATGAAGTGGTTTTAAAAATGGTAGATTTAATTATGCTTTTTGCACCGTATGCTGTTTTTGCATTATTATCAAATGTGGTGGTTTCTTCAGATGATCCAGATTTATTATTAGCATTATTAAAATATGCTTTAACAGTAGTTGTTGGCTTATTAATTATGGCTGCTTTTTACATGCTTTTAATTAGTGTATTTACTAAAAAGAATCCGCTTTGGTTTTTAAAACAGTTAAGTCCGGCGCAATTATTAGCATTTTCTACAAGTTCAAGTGCAGCTACTTTACCCGTAACGATGGAAAGAGTTGAAGAACATATTGGTGTAGATCCAGAAGTTGCTAGTTTTGTATTACCAGTTGGTGCAACTATTAACATGGACGGAACCTCTCTTTATCAGGCAGTTGCCGCAGTATTTATAGCCCAAGCTTTAAATTTCGATTTAACATTTGCAGATCAATTAACCATCGTTTTAACTGCATTGTTGGCATCTATTGGATCTGCAGCTGTGCCAGGAGCAGGAATGATAATGTTGGTTATTGTATTAGAATCTATTGGTTTTCCGGCAGATAAATTGGCCATTGGTTTGGCTTTAATTTTTGCAGTCGATAGACCTTTAGATATGTGTAGAACGGTAATTAATATTACTGGAGATGCAACTGTAGCTACTTTAGTGGCAAAATCTGTTGGTAAATTACATGAAAATCCGAAGCCTAAAAATTGGGATGATAATTATGATGAAGTAAAATAATTAGTAGGTTTTAGTTTTTTTTCGAAGAAACTAAATCTCTGATTACGAACTTTTATAAAACATATTTTTGTGGATGTATTTTTATAAATGATGACGTTAAAAATGAATAAATCGATTGTTTCTGTGGATTGGTTGTTTGAGAATTTAAACAATGATAATCTGCTTATTTTGGATGCTACGATTCCTAAAGTAACTGCTAAAAAAGAGGAGAGTTCTTTGGATGAAAAGCAGCAAATAAAGGGTGCTAAATTTTTTGACATACAAAAGTTGTTTTCTGATGAAAATGCAGCGTATCCTAATACTGTTTTATCGGCAAAAGAATTTGAATTAAAAGCGCAAGAACTTGGAGTGCAAAATGAAAGTTGTATTGTAGTATATGATGATTTAGGAATTTATTCTTCGCCAAGAGTTTGGTGGATGTTTCAATTAATGGGTTTTACAAATATTGCTGTTTTAGATGGTGGTTTTCCTGCTTGGAACGCAAAACAATATCCTATTGAAAAACAAGTAAATCATCCAAAGAAAAAAGGAAATTTTACTGTAAATTATCAATCAGAAAAAATAAAATGTACTGCGGATGTACTTTCTGCCATTAAAAATGAGCGTATTTTAATAGCTGATGCACGCTCTAAAGGTCGTTTTTTAGCGGCAGAACCAGAACCCAGAAGTGATATCAAAGGAGGACGAATTCCGAATTCTGTTAGTTTACCGTATTCAGAAATTGTAACAAATAATGTAATGAAGTCTGAAGCGGATTTAAAAGCCGTTTTCCAAAAAATAAATCCAAATAATAAAGACCTTATATTTTCTTGCGGATCAGGAATTACAGCAGCTGTTTTAGCATTAGGAGCTGATATTGCAGGATTTAAAAACAATTCGGTGTATGATGGTTCATGGACAGAGTGGGGAAGTACAGAGGGTTTGCCAATAGAAAAATAAGATGAAAGAATTAGATTGGACTAGAAAAGAATTTGAAGCGTATGTGCTTTTATACGCTGCACATTGCAATTTTTTTGAATCAGAAGAAGAGCTAAATTATATACTTTCTAAAGTTGATAAAAAAACATTTCATAGAATTCATACCGAAGTGGTTATAGATTCTGATGAAATAAATCTGAATAAAATTCAACAATATATATCAGATAATAATTTACAAGAAGAAGAAAAGGAACAATTAATGCGAGATATTAAAAATGTATTTTTTGCGGATGGATCTGTTGATGTTCTTGAGAAAAAAGTTTTTTCAATTTTAAGTAAAATTATTTTATAAGCTTTATTAAAAGAGTTCTTTTAACGCTTTAAAATCGTCAATAACAAAATCTGCATTTTTTAACGTTTGATCTTCAGCCATTGGGTTTTTATATCCAATAACAAAAATACCAGCATCGTTTGCTGCTTTTACACCGTTATCAGAATCTTCAATTACAATGCAATTCTCTCTGGCTGTTTTTCCTAAAATAGCAGCTTTTTCAAAAATTTCTGGATGTGGTTTAGATTCCGTTAAATCTGCACCACTAATTTTAGCTGTAAAATATTGGTTTAAATGAAATCTATTAAAAACTCTATCAATATTTACCATGGCAGATGAAGAAGCCAACACTAAAGTAAAACCTTTATCATAGAAATATTTAATTAAATCTTCTACGCCGTTTACTAAATGCAAAGTTGGGTCGTTTTCAAAGAAATTTACATATCGTTTTCTTTTATCTAAAACCAAGTCTTCTGGATCTACATCTAAGTTAAAATGTGTCACTAATTTTTGAAAAGCGTTAATGGTAGAAGAACCTGTAAGGGTTTTATATAAATCATCAGAAACAGCAACACCAATAGAAACAAAGGTTTCATAATAGGCTTTTTTATGGATTTCTTCTGAATCTATAATAACGCCATCCATATCAAAAATGACACATTTTATGTTTTTAGGTAACTGCATTTTATAAAATTATTTTTAAAGCTTCCATAACATTTTCAACAATAATATAAAGAATTGTACAAATAAAGATGGCTAAGAGTATTACAGAAAGAACTCTTTTAGTTGTAGTTGGGTTTCTTATCTTTTTCATTGCATTAAACAAACCGATAACAGCGAATACGGCAACAATAATTGTTAAGAAACTAATAATTGATGAAATTATGTAAAAATTTGAAGAAGTAAATTGATAACTTAAGATACCAATAAAAATAAATAATGATAAAATAATTATTGGTAATTTAATTTTAAAATCGGTGTTAAATTTGAATTTTCTCATGGGGGATAAGGTTTTTAATTTAAAAATTTAGCTTTCAATTCAGGAGTTGGAATCATACAACTTTCTTTTTTGCCAAACCATTGGTATCTGTTTTTGGCAATATAATCATATATAAAATCTCGAATGGATATTGGTAAAATTCCGAAAATTTGAGTTAAAAACCAAAATCCTCCAAAATCTTTCATAATTTTTAACGCAGCAGTAGATTTAATGTCATAAGCTACGCCAGGTTCGTACAAAATAATTGAATCTATTTTAGAAACATCAATTTTTAGATGATTTATAATTTCTTTTCCACTTTTAGATTGTAGTGCAGCAAAAACAAAATTATTTTTGTGATCATTTTTGATCACTTTAAGAACTGCATCATTGCATAAATTGCAAATTCCATCAAAAAGAATTATTTTTTTATTTTTAGGAAAATCAACCATTTAAGTATCATTATAAATATAAGAGTAAAGATACTTTAACTTTTTTAAAAAATCTTTGTAACATTTTATTATTTGATGCGTCTTACTTATATACCTAAAAAATTATTAGTTTTTAACAAATAATTAATAATAGGTAGCTATCGCTATAAGTAAATTAGCATAAAATTAACCAACGAATGATTAGAATAGAAAAACTACACAAATCGTATCCTATAGGAAAAGAAAAACTTCATGTTTTAAAAGGTATAGATTTACATATAAAAGAAGGTGAGTTTGTTTCAATTATGGGTTCTTCTGGTTCAGGAAAATCTACACTTTTAAATATCGTTGGTTTATTAGATGAACATGATGAAGGTAATTATTACTTAAATGGCGAACTTATTAAGGATTTAAATGAGAAAAAAGCGGCCATCTTAAGAAATAAATTTCTAGGTTTTGTTTTTCAATCATTTAACTTAATATCTTATAAAACAGCCTTAGAAAATGTTGCTTTGCCTTTATATTATAAAGGTGTTAATAGAAAAGAAAGGTTAGAAATTGCCATGGAGTATTTAGATAAAGTTGGTTTAAAAGCTTGGGCAAACCATTTACCTAACGAACTTTCTGGAGGTCAAAAACAGCGTGTTGCAATTGCAAGGGCTTTGGTAACAAAACCTAAAGTTGTTTTGGCTGATGAGCCAACAGGAGCGCTAGATTCTACTACAACAGATTCTGTTATGGATTTGTTAAGAGACATCAATAATGAAGGAATGACCGTTTTTGTAATTACGCATGAAGAAGAAGTTGCAGAACAAACCAAACGAATTGTGAGATTAAAAGATGGATTAATTATTAGTGATGAATTAACATCAACAGGAAAAGCAAAAGCAGTTTAATATGTTTGATTTAGATCGTTGGAGAGAAATATTTCAAAGCATTGGTAAAAATAAATTACGATCTGCTTTGTCTGGGTTTACAGTTTCTTTTGCTATTTTACTTTTTACCTTGTTGTTTGGTATGGGTAATGGACTTCAAAATACATTTAAAAATGAGTTTGCTAAAGATGCAATGAACTCAATTTATATTTGGTCTAATTATACCACAATAGCGTATAAAGGAAATCAAATAGGAAGAAGAATTCAATTTAAAAATGATGATTTTACCTTTTTAAAAGAAACTTATGGTGATAAAATACAAACGATAAGTCCTAAAATACAAAGATCTTCAGAGGTTGTTTATAAAAGTGAAAAAGATACCTATTCAGTAAGAGGTGTTTATCCAGATTATTATGTTTTAGAATCTGCAGAAATGATGGATGGTCGTTTTTTAAACTTTAGAGATATCAATGAAAAAAACAAAGTAGTTGTTATTGGACGAATGGTTGAAAAAGATTTATTTGGTCAATTAAGCGCCCTTGGAAAACAAATTAATATTGAGGGTATTATTTATAAAATAATTGGTGTTTTCTCTGATCCAGGAGGAGATACTGATGAAAGATATATTTATACGCCCTTTACAACTATGCAATCAATGTATGGCAATAATGGTTATTTAGATGAATTCGGAATTACATACAACCCAGAATTAAGCATCGATGAAGCCATTGCTTTTGGTAATAAAATGCTAAGAGAATTAAAAGAGAAACATAATGTTTCACCAAACGACCAAAGAGGTATTGGTCTTAATAACTATGCAACCAATAATAAAGAAGTTTCTGGTATGATGGTTGGTTTGAGTATTTTAATATTGGTAATTGGTTTTGGTACTTTAATAGCAGGTGTTGTAGGGATCAGTAATATTATGGTATATATTGTTAAAGAAAGAACAAAAGAATTAGGAATTAGAAAAGCGGTTGGCGCTACACCAAATGCTATTGTTGCTATGATTATGCAAGAAGCAGTTTTTATAACCGCAATTTCGGGGTATTTAGGTTTAATTATTGGCGTAGGAATTTTAGAACTTGCCGGACCTAGTTTAGAGAAGTATTTTATTTTAAATCCTGGAGTTTCTCAACCAGTTGTAATTGGTGCAACATTAACACTAATTATATCAGGTGTAATTGCTGGGTATTTACCTGCAAAAAAAGCAGCAAGTATTAAACCAGTTGTAGCACTAAACTCAGATTAATTATGAGATTTTTATTCGAAAAAGATACTTGGCAAGAAATATACGGTAGTATTCGTAAAAATAAAACCAGAACTTTAATTACCATTTTTGGCGCCTTTTGGGGTATACTTTTATTGGTAGGTTTATTAGGTGCTGCTAAAGGAATTGAAAACAGTTTTAACAGCCTATTTGGCGATTTTGCAACCAATAGCGTTTTTATGTCTGGTAGCAGAACTTCAATGCCTTTTAAAGGTTTTCAAGAAGGAAGACAAATTGATTTAAAATTAAGTGATGTCGATAAAATCCGCACAGAAATAGAAGGAATTCAGTTTGTTGTGCCAAGAAATGCAACAGGAGGTCAAGTAGTTCATGGATTAAAAACAGGTAATTTTACAGTTTTTGGAGATTTTCCATTAATAGATGAAGTTCAGAAAAAGAATTTAATTTCTGGTAGATTTATCAACCAAAGCGATATAGACGAAAATAAAAAAATATGTGTAATAAGTGAAGGCGTTTATAACGAATTATATGATATAAATGAAGAAGCTGTAAATACATATATTAAAGTTAGCGGTGTCAACTATAAGGTAGTTGGTGTCTATACATCGAGTAGGTTTGAAGGTAAAAATAACGTTCATATTCCTTTTAGCACTTTTAAAGTAGTCTATAATACGGGAGATAAATTTATGTGGATGGTGGTAACCGGTAAAAAAGAATTTGATATTGTGCAAGTAGAAGCAGATGTAAAATTATTACTCAAGAATTTACATAAAATTCATCCAGAAGATAACAGAGCTTTTAGAGGGTTTAATCTAGGTAAAGAAATTTCTAAAGTAACCGGTTTTTTAACGGGTATGCAGTTCTTAACATGGTTTGTAGGTATTGCCACCTTAATTGCAGGAGTTTTTGCTATTGGTAATATTTTATTAATAACCGTAAAAGAACGTACAAAAGAAATAGGAATTAGAAGAGCATTAGGTGCAACACCAAATAAAGTGAGACAACAAATCATTTTAGAATCGTTATTTTTAACATTATTGGCAGGTTCTTTAGGAATTATTGCTGGAGGATTAATTTTAGTACTTCTTGATAATTTTGTAAGCTTTCTTGTAAATCCTACAGTAAACATACCAATAGTACTCATAGCTTATGCAGTTTTAGTGTTTTTAGGAACATTAATTGGTTTTATACCTGCATATATGGCAACCGTAGTAAAACCAATAGACGCATTAAGAGAAGAATAAGAAATCAATTAACAAGAATAAATAGAATATAAATGAAAAAAGTAATCATTTTTGGAGGAATCGCTGTAGCATTAATTGCTATATTAATTTGGTTTGGTAAAAAAAATAGCGCATCACCAATAGAATATAAAACAGAAAAAGCTTTTATTACAACCATTATCAAAAAAAGTGTTGCTACCGGAAAAGTAACTCCTTTAGAAGAAATTGAAATAAAACCACAAATCACTGGTATTATTGATAAAATAATGTTGCTAGAAGGTACAAAGGTTAAAAAAGGAGATTTAATTGCAACGGTAAGAGTGGTGCCAAACGAACAATCTTTGATTAGTGCAAAAGGTAGAGTTGATAACATTAACATTAACTTAAGTAATGCACTAATTTCTTACAAAAGAAACAAAGGCTTATTTGAAAAAGGTGTTATTTCTAGAGCAGAATTTGAAAATGTAGAACTTGCTTATAATCAAGCGCAACAAGATTTAAAAAATGCACAAAATGATTACCAAATCATTAAAAAAGGATCTGTAGGTTCTAGCGCTTCTGCAAATACCAATATTATTGCACAAATGTCGGGTACTATTTTAGAAATTCCTGTTAAAGAAGGCGATCAAGTTATTCAGTCTAATAACTTTAATGCGGGTACAACTATTGCTTCGATTGCAGATATGAGTAAAATGATATTTGAAGGTAAAGTAGATGAATCTGAAGTGGGTAAATTAATTAGCGGAACTAAAATTGAAATATCTCTTGGTGCTATCGAAAATAAAAAATTCCCAGCAGTTTTAAGTTTTATTGCGCCTAAAGGAACTGAAGAAGCTGGTGCGGTACAATTTAAAATTAAAGCAGATGTTTCTTTAGATGATAAATATTTTATTAGAGCTGGGTATAGCGCAAATGCAGAAATTGTTTTAGAGAAAAAAGAAAATGTATTGTCTATCAAAGAATCCTTATTACAGTTTGATAGAAAAACAGAAAAGCCTTTTGTAGAAATAAAAAATAAAGAAGGCAAATTTGATAAAAAAGACGTGAAACTTGGAACTTCAGACGGAGTTAATGTTGAAATATTAGAAGGAGTTACTAAAGACGACGAAATCAAAATATGGAATAAAACTTCTAAAGAAGATGAAGAAAAAGACAAAGAAAATAACTAATTCTAGAAATTAGAATACAATATAAAGAGGAACTTAATTTTTAAGTTCCTCTTTTTTTTTGACAAGAATTCTTAATTTTGATTGAAATAGGAATAAAATTAGAACCAAGGTGCTGAAACAAGAAACAAGAACCCAAAAAGAAGCATTATAATTCATTAAAAAAAATAGGTTCTATTCTTAATTCTGATTGATTTTATGAAGTAACATTGAACTTAAAATTTTAAATTTCGCTACCACCAAACCAAAAAGAACTTTTTAATTTCTCCGTTGGATTTTTTAAGCCAACAAAGTGGCGAGAATTGTCTTTCTAAATACTCAGTTGATTTTTCATAAAACTGATAAAAATTAAGCCAATCTACATTTTGATGCGGAACAAGCAACCAATCTTTTTTATTTGGGATAAAAAACTTACAATCTTTAAATTGTTCTAATTCCTTTTTGTTGCTATAAAATCCAACAATACAAGCTTGATTTAATTGATCTAATTGGATATTTTCTTCTGATAAAGGAACAAACAACTGTGCTTTAAAATATACCTTTTGTTGTATTTTATCAATATTTACATGGATGGATTTTAAATAAGCACAACATTCTGCAGAGTAGAGCAGTGGTAACTGTTTTTCTTTGAGTTTTACTAATTTTTCCACTAAAGAATCTTTTCTATTCGGACCAATAAAATGCTCAATTTCCGCTTTTCCAACGGAACGATCATACAAGTAAAACTTATAAATAATTTCAATATGAATTGGTTTTTCATCCTTTAAAATAATGCAATCTAATTCTCCTTTCGTTATCTTTTCTTTCTGAATTTGAATGTTTTCTGCAATGATTTTTATGGATTTTTCTTGTGCTAATTGATAAGAAACAAAACGTTCAATATATTTTCCAAGTCTTAAATTTTCATCAATGCTTATATTTATTTTTGATGAAATAGCATCGATTTCAAAAGGAACTAAATCATAAATAGTAGTGTTTTTCCATAGACTATTTGTCTGTAAAAAACCTTCATACCTTTGCTGAATAATTTTTGTTTTTTGATGCATCTATAATTTGTAGCTATTTGCACGAATTTACAAAATAAAAAACTCATGCTTCAATTTTATTGTTCACTTAGAACTCATCACTTTATAGAATTCTTTGTAAATTTAACTTTTAAAACATCTATAAAATGCAGTTAGAAAAATCTACATTACAATACTTACAAGAATTAGAAAAAAACAATAATAGAGATTGGTTTGCAGAACAGAAACCTACTTTTTTGAAGGCACAAAAAAATGCAAAAGATGTTTTTGCTGCCATTCATCATAAATTACAAATGCATGATGAAATAGAGAAATCTAAAATGATGCGTATTTATAGAGATGTTCGTTTTTCTAATGATAAAACACCTTACAAAGCACATTTTGCAAATTCATATTCAAGATTAGGAGCCAATTTACGTGGAGGCTATTTTTTAAGAATTAGGCCGGGTGAATCTTTTTTGGCCGGCGGATTTTGGGAACCAAGCAAAGATGATTTATTTAGAATTAGAAAAGAAATTGAGCAAGATGCATCAGAAATTAGAGCTATTTTAGAAGCAAAAGAATATAAAAATATTTTTGGCGGTCAATTTGAAAGTTTTGAAGAATTAAAAACAGCACCAAGAGGTTTTGATAAAGAACACCCAGATGTTGATCTGTTGCGTAAAAAAGGCTTTATAGCAAGCAAAAGTTTTACGGACGAAGAAGTTTTATCAGAAAATTTTATAGAAGAAGTTGATAAAAGTTACAAAGCTTTACGTCCGTTTTTTAATTTATTTAGTGATATTTTAACGACCAATTTAAATGGTGAATCTTTGGTTTAAAGATTAATAAAACCAGAATATTTTACAAAGGTTTTAGAGATATATTTTTTTCCTTTGGGCAATTAAAGCGGCTTTTTACTTCAAATTTTTATCAACCTCACGTTTTAAAATCCAAACTGTAATAATAGTAGACAAAGTATCTGCAATAGGAAAAGACCACCAAACACCATCAATACCATAAAATTTAGGTAAAATATAGGCTAACGGAATTAAGAAAATTCCTTGTTTTAAAAGCGTTAAAAATAAAGCGGGTAATGCTTTTCCTGCGGCTTGAAAATACGCAGAACCAATTAATTGCATGGTAACAATGGGTGTTACTAAAAATACAATGAACATGGCATTTGGCGTTTTAGCTAACAAAGTGGCATCATTTGTAAAAATCCAAATAATTTCTTCTTTAAAAATTACAATTCCTATAAAAATAATGGTTCCTAAAATAGAGCCAAACCAAATTGATTTTTTGATGGTTTCTTTTACGCGATCATTTTTTTCTGCTCCGATATTAAAACCAGCAACAGGTAAAAATCCTTGGGAAACTCCTAAAACAGGAGACAATGAAAACATCATTACTCTATTAATAATTCCGAATATAGAAATAGATATTTCTCCTCCGTAGGTAAAAAGTGAGTAATTTAATACAATCATTAAAACACTAATAGCTCCTTGTCTCACAATAGAAACGCCACCTAATTCAATAATTTCTCTAACGATTTTAAAATCTAAGGTAAAGTTTTTGGGTAATATTTTTAATTCACTTTTAGAAGATAAAAAGAAATATAAAATATACAAGCCACAACTAGCAAAAGAAATGGAAGTTGCTAAACCTGCGCCCCACATTCCCCAATTAAAATATTTAATAAAGATAATATCTAAAATAATATTTAACACAGCGGGAATCATCATCGCATACATGGCAAATCTTGGTTTTCCTTCTGCTCTAATTACAGGGTTTCCCATCATAGCAAACGCTAAAAAAGGAACGCCATAAATTACCACACTAAAATACTCTGAAGCGATCGGTAGAATTTGACCCTTTGCACCAAATAGGTTTAAAATAGGAACGCTAAAAATAGTTCCTAAAATGACAAAAATAATTGCCAAAATTACTGTTAATGCAATTTGATTGCCAAAAGTTAAAAAAGCTTTTTCGGGTTTATTTGCACCTAAAGCTCTTGATATAATTGAGCTTCCCCCAATTCCAATTCCCATTCCAATAGAAGAAATTAAAAATACAATGGGTAAAACAACGGTAATAGCTGCAATTGCTAAAACACCAATCCATTGCCCTACAAAAATGGTATCAACAATCATGTTTAAAGACATTACAAGTATTCCGATTGTAGCAGGAACCGCTTGTTTTATCAATAATTTACCTATATTTTCTGTGCCTAATTCGTTTGCTAGTTTATTCATAATATTCGCTACAAAGAAACAGTTTATAAATTGTTTTGCGTAAATTTAAACATCAATAATTGTTATAGAAGTATTAAAATTTTATCAAACTTATGATTGATTTAAAATGCTTCTGTTTATCATTTTTCTGAAAAAGGAACATACAATCCGAAGAGGATAACAAAGAGAACCACTTATGATATTTTGAAGCGAAACAAACTTTTATCTCAAAGAATTTTTAAGAATGCTATTTAATTCTCCATGTAAAACTGATACGAATACCTTTGCCTTCATCCGAATCTAAAGTGATAGTTCCGTGATTTTCTGTAACGATTTTCTTAACAATCGCCAAACCAATACCTGTGCTCTTCACATCATTACTTACATTTAATTGGCTAAACATTTTAAATATTTTATCATGATATTTTGGGTCAATTCCTGGACCATTATCACTAACCGTAAATAGGTATTCATTAGGTTTTTCGATAACCGAAATTTGTATGATTGTTTGCGCTTTATCGTTGTGTTTTATAGCATTGCTTAGTAAGTTTTGAAACACGTGATCTAACTCAATTTTGTTTGCATAAATTTCAACATCTTTAGCCGGAAGTTCAATGATGTGTAAATTTTGATGATCTACGACGCCTTTTACTTTGTGTAAAAGTTGGTATAAGCTAAATGGCTCTTTTTGTTTGTTTCCTTTGGCAATTTTAGAATAGTTTAAAAGACCATTAATTAGCGCATCCATTCTTGCAACGACATCTTTTAACAAGGTTAAATGTTCTTTAGTTTCTGGGTTTAAAGTGTCTTTAAGATCTTCTTCAATAAAAGAAACCAACGCATGTACAGAAACTAAAGGCGTTTTTAAATCGTGAGAAACAATGTGATTAAAATCATCCAATTCTGCATTATAATTCTCTAAAAGTGTTAAACTTTCTTCTAACTCAAAATTCGCATTTACGAGTTGATTTGATTGTGCAGTAATTTCCTTTTTTTGTAGTAATGCTATTTCTTTTGATTTTTCTAATTCTAGAAATGAATCAGAAAATCGTTTCATTAACAGCATAGAAAGTAGCAAGAATACTACGATGTATCCAAAATTTACATAAATGATTGCGTTGCCATTTTCTCCTAAAAAGAAAAATATATGCGTAATAAAAATAATAGAACCTAGCACCATACTTACAAGTAATAAAATAGATTCTAGGCGTTTAGCTATAATTGCTTTTATAATTACATAGGTAACGTACACCAAATTTATAATCATTAATGATAAAAAGGGAATTAATAATTTGGTAAAATGTGGTGGATTAAGAAAAATAATCAATAGCACAAGAACAGAAAAACTAAAAAGAATAACTTTAGAATACGCTTTGTATATAAAATTAGTAAAAATATTATTAAAAAAGAGGCTTCCAAAAGTTCCTGCTAAAAACAAGGTAAAATACTCAAACTTCGTTAATAAAATAAAACTAATGGATTCAAAAATTACGGTAAAAGGAGCGTACCGATCACTCAAAGCCATGTATGATAAGGATATACAAAGAATGGCAAAATAAAGTACGGCTTTGTCTTTGTTCCAATACATTACATAAAATAATAAAAAGAAAATACCAATAAATCCTAAGCATCCAATAAAAATCATGTCTGCCATAATTCTTTTAGCCTTCAAATCATGCAAATGATGACTTGTACCTAAAATTAGCGGTTTGTCGATTCCGCCTTTATTGTGATAAAAGTTTGCAACCTGAATTACAATTTCAAAATGAGTTTCATCAGTATTTAATGGGATGATTTGAGAGAATCGTCTATGCAGTGTTGCTGATTTTGTAGTGCCAACCTTTCCCATTTCCGAAAAAAAACGACCATTGATCCATATTTTAGAGGACGAATATGCCGCAGGAAAGTATAAGGAAACATGAGGCCTCACTTTAGGAATGTCAATTTTTAACCGATAGGTAGCGTATCCAAATGAAGGTAAATTTGCTGTTTTGGTAGCTTTAAATTCAGTCCAGTTTTTAAGTGAAACGATGCTGAATGGCTCTGTATTATTAAAATTTCCGGGTTTTATAAAGGTGTTCCAATAAAATTCCCAATGGTCATTAAGCTCAATTGTTGTTTCTTCGTTAATAGTTACGCCTTCAAGATGTATAGGAGTTGTTTCTTTGAGTTCTTGCCCAAAAACTAACGAAAAGTGCACAGAAAATAACAAGACAAAAAAACTAAGATGCTTTAAATAATAATGGTGTATCAATTAGTTATCTTTTTTTAATTTTTTTGCAAACAAGGCTACCTTCATATTTCAGCCGTCTAATGTAATTATAATTTAGATAATTTTCAAAGATTCTAAGGAGATAAATGAATCGAAGTGTTGTTAGAAACCTGTAAAGTGATAGGAGTTAAAAGAATAGTCATTTTTACTTTTAGCTTTTTAATAGCTATTTACTTGTTTTGTTATTTTTTATAACAGAATATGAAAGCGTTCTAAGTGCTTTTTTATTTTTTATATTTGTTTCAAATCAAACTAAATTTATGAAAAAAGCACTTTATTTCTTAATTGGATTGCTCGTATTCGCATCTTGCAATTCGGTAACCAATACAACAAAAAACCACATTGATTTTGAAGGGATTTCTGATAGCATAAAACCAGGAGATAACTTTTTTAATCATGTAAATAAGGTTTGGCTCGATACTGTTACAATTGCAGACGATCAAGTTGGAGTTGGGTCGTATAGTTTTTTAAACATTCCACAGAAAAAACTACTAGAAAATATTTTAACTGAAGTATCCGCAGGAAACCATAAAAACGGAACGATAGAACAAATGGTGGGTGATTTTTATACTTCTGGTATGGATACAGTCCGTATTAACAAACGTGGTTTTGAACCTTTAAAAGCAACGTTTCTTAAGATTGATAACATCCATTCGGTGGCTTCTTTAATGGGGTTTGTTGCTGATGAAATGAGTGCCGGAAACGGTTCTATCATTAGCATGTATGTATCTCCGGATAATGAAAATAGCAAAGTAAATATGCTGCATTTTGGTCAGGCCGGATTGGGTTTGCCAGACCGTGATTATTATTTTAAAACGGATGAAGCTACTGTTGCCATTCAAAATGCGTACAAGAAATACTTAACTACTTTAGTTGCTTTATCAGCACAAAATGATGCAGAAAAGAAGGCGGAAATTGTCTATGCTATTGAAACGAAATTAGCAGCATCTCATAAAACAAGAATTGAACGTAGAGACATCAAAGCAAATTACAATAAAATGAACGTTGCTGACCTTACTAAAAATAACGCCAATATTGGTTGGTCAACCTTATTAACGCAATTAAACCTAAAAGCAGAAGCTATTGATATTGAACAGCCTGCGTATTATAACAAATTAAATGAATTGTTGGTGTCAATTCCGTTGCAAGACTGGAAAACCTACTTAAAAGCAACAACAGTATCTAATTATGCAGATGTTTTGAGCAAGCCTTTTGAAAATGCCAACTTCGAATATACAAAAGTTTTATATGGCCAGGATTCACAAAGTACACGAGCGCAGCTTATGGTTCAAAAAGTAGATAGACAGTTGGGTTTTGCTTTAGGACAATTATACGTAAAGCGCTATTTGAATGAAGATGCGAAACAACGTGTTTTAGACTTGGTAAATAATTTACAAAAGGCATTCGAAAACAGAATCAATCAATTAGATTGGATGAGCGATGTGACTAAAAAACAAGCCAAAGAAAAGTTATACAGCATTACTAAAAAGATCGGCTATCCAGATGTGTGGAGAACCTATAATGCTACCATTCAAAAAGATGCTTATTTTGAAAACGTAGTTGCTTTAAACAAAAATGCATATCAATATAATATTGCTAAATTGCACAGTGCACCCAATCGTGATGAATGGGAAACCACACCGGCTACTGTTACGGCATACTACAATCCGCCTTTAAACGAAATTGTTTTTCCGGCAGGAATCTTACAGTTTCCTTATTTTGATATTACTGCGGATGATGCTGTGAATTATGGCGGCATCGGAATGGTGATTGGTCACGAATTAACGCATGCTTTTGATGATCAAGGAGCGCAATTTGATAAGGATGGAAATGTAAAAAATTGGTGGACAGACGAAGATTATACCCAATTTAAAGCCAAAACTCAATTGATGATAGACCGTTATAGTTCTTTTACGGTATTAGATTCACTGCATTTAAAAGGAGCTTTAACAGTAGGTGAAAATACGGCTGACAATGGCGGAATTGCAATTGCTTATGATGCTTTTAAGTTAACAGCGCAGGGTAAAGGTGCTGTTAAAATTCAAGGGTATACGCCAGATCAACGTTTCTTTTACTCTATTGCCAGAATTTGGCGTGTTAAAACAAGAGATGCGTATCTAAGTAATTATATCAAAACGAATCCGCATTCACCACCAATTTGGCGTGTAAACGGACCGTTAATGAATTTTGATCCTTTTTATGACGCGTTTGATGTGCAACCCAACGAAGTGAATTACAAACCTGCGGCAGAACGAATTAAGATTTGGTAGTAAAATCACGTTTTATACTTTCTAAGTATCTAAGTCAAAAGACTTATAATCAATAATATACTGTTTTCTAATAAAACTGCAAATCATTGTTTTTTGGTAATACCAAAAGGCAATGATTTTTTTGTTGTTGATGCAATAATTGTATGCTCTTTTAAACACTACAAGTAGTGTAATGTATTTTAGAATAGTAGTATATTTATGCTTTTTTAATAAAATGATAAGTTAAATTGATATCATAAGATGAAATCTTTCAAAGAAAACACCATACTAATTCTATTTGTTTTATTTACAGGTAGTTATATAGTTGCACAAAATAACAATAACATAAAGATTACGGGAGTATTAGTTGAAGAAGAAACGACTCAACCTATTCCGTATGCTACTGTAGTGATTCATGATCAGAATACAAAGAAAATTATTGCAGGAACAACCTCAGAGGCAAATGGGGAATTTAGCATTGCTGCGAACCAAACTAATTTCTATCTTGAAATAAGTTTTATGGGGTTTACTACTAAAACTATCCGTGAATTTATAATCGTAAAAGGATTGGTTGATTTAGGAACCATCGTACTTTCTGCAGACAATCAAGCACTTAATGAAGTAGTGGTTACTAGCGAAGTTTCATCTACCGTTTTTAAACTAGATAAACGTGTTTTTAATGTGGGTAAAGATATTAGTACAACAGGTGTTAGCGCCCTTCAAGTACTAAACAATGTACCCTCTGTAAATGTAAGTATAGAGGGAGAAATAAGTTTGAGAGGAAGTACTGGTGTGCAAATTTTGATTAACGGAAAACCATCGGTATTGGCAGATGAATCTAGCAATGCATTGGGTACAATTACCGCAGATATGATAGAAAGTATTGATGTAATTACAAATCCTTCGGCTAAATTTGAAGCATCCGGAACGGCAGGGATTTTAAATATCATCCTTAAAAAAGAAGAGAAAAAAGGGTGGAACGGATCGGTATCTCTAAATACAGGATTGCCAGATAACCAAAGTATTGGCCTAAGCTTAAATAGAAGAACAGAAAATTTTAATCTTTTTGCGCAATTGGGCGCAGGGTATAGATCGATACCTAGAGAATCGGAAGCAACCAACAGAAATTTAACCAATAACGAAGTAATTATGAGCGACGTTATGGATTACAGAAATGAAACTTTTTATAACCTTACGTTAGGAACCGATTATCATATAGACGAATTGAATGTACTTACTTTAACAGGGAATTATGCTTATGAAATTGAAGAGCAACCTTCAGCCTCCAATTTTAGTTATTTTGATGCAAATAATGTGCTCATTTCTAATTGGAAAAGAACGGAAATTACAGATGCTACAAATCCTAAATACAAGTACGAACTAAATTATAAGAAACAATTTAAAAACAACGAAGACCACACGTTATTGGTCAGTACGTTGGGTAGTTTTTTTGGAAAAGACCAATCGTCTGAGTTTACAAATACGACCATTTCTGGCGAAGATCGTACGAGTTTACAAAGAACAGCCACTGATTTTTCACAAGCGGATTATACTTTTAATATCGATTATACAAATCCTTTTTCTGAAACTTATACTTTAGAAACAGGTGCGCAATATGTTATAAATGATGTAGGTAACGATTTTGAAATTAGTGATGTTGTAAACGATGTAAATGTTATTAATAACGATTTAACAAATAATTTTGAGTATAACCAAAAGGTTTTGGGCGTGTATGCAACGGGTGCTTTTGAACAAGAAAAATGGGGCGTTAAACTAGGACTAAGAGTAGAGCAAACAAATTTAAAAACACTTTTAACCAATACCAATGAATCGAATGATCAGAATTTTACAAATTTTTTCCCAACATTGCATTCGTCTTATCAAATAGGAAAGGAATTTTCACTGCAAGCAGGATATTCTAGACGTATTTTTAGACCACGATTGTGGGATTTGAATCCGTTTTTTAATATTAGAAATAATTTTAATATTAGTTCTGGTAATCCAGATTTGCAACCAGAATTTACAGATTCTTACGAATTAACGAGTATTTATAAAATAGGCAAAGCTTCCTTAAGTTCTAGTATATACCACCGATTTACTACAGAAGTAATTGAGCGTGTCTCTACGTATCAAGACAATGTTACATACTCTAATCCCGCAAACATAGGAACGAATGCATCTACTGGTTTTGAAACGAATGGTAAATATAGACCCAACAATTGGCTAACGATTACGGGGGATTTTAATTTTGATTATTTTGATAGAATCGGAACGTTTGAAGGTCAAGTTTTTGATTTTTCTAGTCATTTATGGTCTACTAAATTAAGCACTAAAATAGGGTTGCCTGCGGATATAGATATAGAAATAACAGGTCTTTATCATTCTGGCTATCAAACGGTTCAGGGAAATATGCAAAGTTTTTCTTTTGTAGATGCAGGAATCCGTAAAAAAATATTTAAAGGAAAAGCAATTATTAATTTAGGAGTTACAGACCTTTTTGAAACTAGAATATCTAAACAATTGGTGTCGCAACCTACTTTTGAAACCTATGAAGAAATTCAGCGTGGTCGCTTTATAACCTTAGGTATTAGCTACGGATTTGGTAAAGGGGAAGCAATGACCTATTCTGGTGGTAGAAGGTAGTACGTCTATTTTTTTCTAGTAAATAAACAACCTAAAATTACTTTTACACAATTGTAGGTAGATTCTTGTATAAAATCATCTCATTATGAGATGAAAACGACTTGTTTTTTTGTGACGCTTAAATGCATAGCGCTACTTTTGATGTAAAGGGTGTTTTATGCTATCGATGTTCCTATGCCTTTACGATGCTAAAACCTTTACATATCCACTAGCCACAACCTGATTCTATTCTTTGCCAACAACATTAATAGTTCGTTAAGGTTATGCGTGTATATCGTTGCATCCTACATAAAAAGCTTCTTAAGAAATTAGTTTTAATATATTTTTAACAAACAACAATTAAACGAACCTTCTAAATTAGGGTCAAAGAAGCAACGAACAAAGAAAGTTTATAAATTTAAATTGATAAAAATATGAAATCACTAATAAGAGTTTACGGAATAGCAGCACTTCTTTTGGTAAGTTATACTTCAGAAACTGCGGCACAAACAAGACGTACTACAAATGATAAAGTTGTTGTTAAAAAAACAGTGAGCAAAAGAATACCAAGTACCAATGTAACTTATAAAAAACAGCAACGTAAAGTGGTAGCCGTAAGAAATTTACCAAACAGAACGGTAGTTCGTAACAATGGTCAAGACTATTATTACGCTAACAATAGGTTTTATACGCAGTCTAGAGGTAGTTATATTGCAATTGCTCCTAAAATAGGATTTAGAATTAACGTATTACCAACAAATTATAGAAGAATTCAATTTAATAATCACCATTATTACAATGCGAATGGTATTTTTTATGTTCAATTACATAATGAATATGAAGTGGTAGATCCAGAAATCGGAACAATTGTGTATGAATTACCAGAAGATTATGAAAAAGTAATTCTTAATGATCAAACTTATTACGAATATGCAAACATTTTATATGAGAAAATTCAAGTGAATGGCACCAGAGCCTATGAAGTGGTGGGTATCATAGAAATGAAATAATATTATTTTGTTAACTGTTGAGAAAGGGTCTAATTTTAAAATTAGACTCTTTTTCTTTTGTAAAAAGATGCTGTATCATCAGTAAAATAAACAACAGTATGAATGCAATTTAAACGAAACTATGATTGTTGCTTTAAATGATCTACAACAGTTAACATAGAATCGAAAATATAATTTGCAATTGAGAATCGTGGATCTGATACATCTTCTGGAATTACAATGGTAGTCATAGAAGCCGCTTTTGCAGATATTAAACCCGTTACGCTATCTTCAAGTACCAAGCAATTGGTTGGTTGCACGTTTAGCTTTTTGGCTACTTTTAAATACACTGCAGGGTGTGGTTTTCCATAAACTTCTTCATCGGCACTGCAAACTACATCAAAATAATGCGCAATAGATAATCTCTTAAATACAGCCTGAATAATTGGTTGGCTAGAAGATGTTGCTAAAGCAATCTTAAAGTTTGCTGTTTTTAAATACGTTAGTAATTCATACAGGCCTTTTTTTGCGTTTCCTTTTGTAGCAATTAAATTGGCAACGGCAGCAATAATTTCTTTTTCTAACTCTTTTGGAGCAATGCTAAGCGCGTACAATCTGCACCATGTAAAAGCGATATCGTCAATTCTTTTCCCCATAGAATGTTCCATGCAATCTGCTACGGTAATGGTTACATTGTAGGTAGCTAGGATATCAATTTGTGCTTGTCTCCAAAATGGCTCTGAGTCTATAATAACTCCGTCCATATCAAATATAAAAGTGTTTAAAATCATAATAGGTCTAATTTTTTAAAGAATCTTTTAAATGTAGTTTTGTAACATTCTCTTACACGTTCTCTATAACCAAGCGCAATTTAAAAAAAGTTGTGCACTAGCGGGCTTTTTTTATTGGGAATTGTATGGTTACTTGATAAAAAGTGCTGTTTATCCTATAATGAAAAATCGAAACCACTGAAATGGAGAATTTTATAAAAAAATAGGAGTGTAGTCTATAAAAAGCAAAAAGGTTATTTTACTAAATTCTTTAGTTGTGGCAACTAAAAAAAGTAAAATAACCTATACTGATGGTGTAAAAAAAAACTACAATTCTTTATGCGAACCTTTAAAATTGTATGAAATACCTAGATTAACGCCAAATGAAGAATAAGGTACTTTTTGAGCTAGTTTTATAGAAGCATCCGTATTTGTGTTTGGTAAATTATCTACGTAGGTAGAATTTTTAACATAGCCTGTAGGTAAGTTGTCTAAAGAATACAAACCGCTTACAGCAACGGTACCATTTGGTAACACTACATCTGTATTAAATGATGTAATTTCAGAATCTTTACGTTTTAAACTAATTCCGTAATATTCTGCTTCTGCAAAAACGCTAAAGTGCTCGTTTATTTCATATCGATATCCAAAAGCGGCAACAAAACCTAATGGAAATTGCCCATGATAATCTTCTATATAATTTGTTTCGGAATAAGAGCCTAACGGAATACCAAATGCGTCTGCTTGTTGTTGTGTAAACGTTGATTTTTGATACACAACCGCTTCTGTTTTACCCGCTATTTTAATTAAAGCACCAAAACGACCATATACATTATTTGTAAATTTATACACTAAAGAAACAGCAGCACCGTCTGCACGCGCTCTAGCAATGGCATTGACATCCATAGTAGGTATCTGTACCTCAGAGACCGTTTTATCTGCACCATGTAAGTAACCAAAAGCCACATCAACACCAAAAGTATTGTTAAAAAAATAGGTACCTCTTAGTTGAATATTAGATCCTTCACCATAGCTACCATAGCTATTTTCTGTTTCAGAAATGCTTACTTTTTCTCCTAATTTCATTCCTGCGCTTCCAATGGCATAACCAGAGCTCACAGAAACTTGAAATTGACCAAAAGTGATTGTACTTATGCAAAGTGCTATAAATACCATAAATACGTGTTTCATGTTGTATTGTTTTTAAAGGGGTTTATGTATATGTTTTTATACTAAAAAGTAGTGTTTTGTAATTGCGCTTCATACGCAGTATAAATTTACGTTTTTTGACTCTAAAATCATTCCTTTTTCTTACTAAATAAGCGACTTTTTTTTAGTGAAGATTTACTGTTTTATAAATCATACAATTACAGTTTATTAGCACGCATTCTGTTATTTTTTAGGAAAGATAAACGGCTAAAAATGATCTTTTATACCTTTATACCGGCCTTGTTTGTGTAAATGGTACAAAGAATTACAGCTAAAAACCATTTTGTAGGATTAGAATTAGCTACGTTCTCTGAACGAAGAGATGATCCTTTAAGATTTAACAGTAATTATCTAAAAGTCTTTACTAATTTTACATCCAATTATAGCACTTATGAAAACTACAGCTACTTTATATTCTATTTTAGACCTTGCATTGGTTTCACAAAATCAAACGTTACAGCAAACCTATCAACATGCTTTAGCATTAGCACAGCTTGCAGAAACTTGTGGATATACAAGGTATTGGTTGGCAGAGCATCATAATTCGCCAAATATTGGTAGTAGTGCAACTTCTATTTTAATAGGATATGTTGCTGCGGGGACTCACACAATTCGTGTAGGATCTGGGGGAATTATGTTACCGAATCATTCGCCTTTAATTATTGCAGAGCAATTTGGTACGTTGGCTTCCATCTATCCCAATAGAATTGATTTAGGGTTAGGTAGGGCACCGGGCACCGATGCAGCAACAGCGCAAGCAATACGATCTGATTTTATGCAAATGGCACAGTCTTTTCCAAAAGAAATCGAAAACATACAACGTTATTTTTCTGCAGACAATGCCACGGCTAAAGTACGTGCCACCGTTGCAGAAGGGGTAGAAGTGCCTATTTATATTTTAGGTTCTAGCACCGATAGTGCGCATTTAGCAGCAAAAAAAGGACTGCCTTATGCTTTTGCAAGTCATTTTGCAACCACCTATTTAGAGGATGCTTTGACAATTTATCGTAAGGAGTTTAAAGCTTCTCAGAAGTTACAGCAACCGTATGTAATGGCCGGAATTAATGTTATTGTGGCCGATACAGATGAAGAAGCGCAGCGTTTAGCGACTTCTCTAATTCAATTAATTGTAGGCCTTTTAACAGGTAATAGAGAAGGGGTACAACCGCCAGTACCTATGACCAACGAGTTGCGTCAAACATTAAAACATCCGCAAGTGCATCAAATGTTAAAGTATTCATTTATTGGTAGTAAAGCTACTGTAAAAGCGCAGGTAAAAGCATTTATAGCACAAACAAATGCAGATGAACTTATTGCGGTTACTAATATCTTTGATGGCAAAGATCGACTTCATTCTTTTGAATTGTTTGCAGAAATTATGCAAGAACTCAACTAAGCCTTATTCCTTAAAAAATTTTTTAGAAACCATAGCGCCATCTCTAAGTTTTACCGTTAAAATATACATTCCTTTTTGAAGTGTTGGCACCTTAATTTCTCCTGTTGTGTAATTTACAGATACCGAATTAATTTGCTGACCTAGTAAATTATACACACTAACATTCTGAATTGTTTGTTGCGACGAAATCATCATTTTTTCTTTTACAGGATTTGGATACACGGTAAAATCTATAGCAGCGCTATCAAAACGATTGGTACTTAATACCGCATCCGTACTTGCTCGCCAATTACTAGCCAAACTATTATCTGCAGCAACATTGATCAGTTCTAAATAATACCCATCACCATCGGCAGCTTCTGGCCAAGGGGCTTTATCTGCATATTTTACTTCATCAATGATGTTTCCAAAGGCATCTGCCAATACTAAATGCTGACTTTTATTTGATAAATCTCTTGTAAAGGTATCAAAAGGAGCAAAGCCATATTTTGCCTCAAAAGTAGCGGCATTACTTGCTATATATGCCGATTTACCTGCTGGCAGCGTACTAAATTTAGGAAACTGATACGAGACCCCTAATTTTAAAAGGTACACTCCTGTTAAAACTACATCTGCACTTCCTGTATTTTGAATCTCTATAAATTCTTGGTCATCACTATCTGCAAAAGTGGCTGTTTCTTGCGGATGGTAATCAATTTTAGAAATGACTAAAGAGGGTGTTGTAATGTTGCTACAATTAGAAAATTCACCAAGATTTGTTTTCATCCAAGTGATTCTTTGCTGTAACCAATTTTTAAGATTGATGATTTCTCCAGGAAAATTAGCAATGGTATTCCATTTTTCATTTTCACGCACCAAGGCTTCAGAAATTAAAGCGGCAGTGCTGTCTATTAAATTAGTAATGTAGTTATAATCTAAAGATTGGCCAGTACTTGTTGCTTGGTTAAATCGTTTTGCTAAATAACATCTAAAAGAAGAATTATAATAGAGGCTTCGCCAAATATTAGAGCCTGTATTGCTATATTCAAATTGCCATACATTGGTTAAACTTCTGTCGTAATATTCGTTAAAAGTACCAAATAGGTCGTTTCCATAGGTTAAATTATAATCCCAAATAGGACCTGCTCTTAATTTTCCCCCTCTATCTTTATGGTAAAAAGTACTTAAGGCATAGGCATCTGCATTTGATGAAATTTCTGCCAGCAACATATAATCTACAAACGAAGGAATATCAATAATAGACGGATATCCATTTATAATACTTGAATTACTAGCATGTAGGTCTAAATTTCTAAAATAAGTTTCTATGTACGAAGCTTGTTGTGTGGTAATAACGTCTGCACTTGGTTTTTCTATAATATATCCTGCGCCATTATTGCCCCAAGCTTGTGGGTCTTTTGCTGTGGGTCTATCCGTTTGAATCAAATAGCCTCCAGATAGTTTTGGCAGTGTATTGTCATCAATATCTAATTTAGCAATATCTACTCGGTCGCCATCAATTTTTATTTTTTCAGATAGGGCGTATAAGCCTTTATATTCTCCGTTTACAATCACTTCACAGTACTTTAAATTCACAGCATATTGGCCCATTTTTCTTGCCAATTCATAGCTAATATAATCGCGCATCATAGAATCGTCAAAAGCAAAAGAATTTAATATCCAATCATTTTCAGATTCCATTCCTAACAAGGCTACGTTATCGTTGTCTAAACGATCTGCGGTTAATGTGGTAAATCCGTAGGGCTTTTTTGGTAAATATTGAGAGGAAGATCCTCTAATTTCTATAGAAATGGTTCCAGAATACTCAATAAAACCTTCGGTGTTGGCATCACTTACATAGTTTCTAGAGCCATCGGGTCTTTTAATAATTTTCATGGTTCCAAATACTCTTGGCTCGTCTTGTATGTCAGCGGCATCTTCTGTTGTAATAATCACAATAGGTAAGTTACTGTTTGTAAAAGTAGCACTGCTAACATTCATTACAAATGTTTGTGTATACACTGCAGATGGTATATAGTTTTCTAGAAACAACTTTGCTCTTACGGTAGTGTTGGTGCTAATTTGAATAGGATCTGTGTAGAGCAATGAACTTTCTGTGGGAGTTGATCCGTCAATTGTATAGAGAATGAGTTCGTTTGCTGTATTTCCTGATAAAGTTAATTGAATGGGATTTTCTAATAATCCTCCTTGATGCGAAAAAAGCACTTCATTTTGTACACTTCCTGCATATTCTTCACTAGTGTTTTCATACCCCGGTGTGGTATTGATGTAACTTACCAAGTTTCCTGAAGTTACAGAAATACCCATAGACGTGTTTTCTGGAATATTTTCTACGGTGATTTGATCTATAATAGTACCCGCAGTATTTGATAAGGTAAGTGTTTCTAAACTAGATGAAATTTTAAAGTTGGTATGCAGCGTATTATTTGCTGTTAAGTTTAAAATTGCTGGTGGTACGATGCCCAAATTACTTGGTGCAGAAAAGATGGCTGATAAGAACGGAATAATGCTAAAATCTGACGAACCAGCACTGATATTATGTGCCTGAATGGTCAATATATTTTCGCCTTCTACTAAAAAGGAAGCAACATCTTTTAGGGTAAATCGTTCGGGTTTTCCACCGTTGTACATTTCTGCTTCTCGATCTGTAATGGTGCCAGCGTTAAAGGCTGGGGGAGTACCCACAATATTGGCTCTTGCAATTTCTTTTCCGTTGATGTACGCAACGAAAGCATCGTCATAATCAATATCTAATAATAGTGATGTAACGCTAGCAAGGTTGTTTATTGTAAACTTTTTTCTTAAGTATATAGCTTGTGTTCCATTGGGAATAATCGTGGCATCATCGCCATCATCATAGCCAAATCCAGAAACGCCAGTTGCCCAAGTAGCATCATTAAAGTTTATGTTTTTCCAATCCGAATTGGGTTCTGCTGTAGGAATTAGATATGTAAATGCATCTCCTTGATTGATGAGCGTTCTTGCAATGCTATTGGTGGTTCTGTTTTTTGAGGAAGCCCATATCAGCAGGTATTCATTAGGCGCTATTGCCATGTCCGGAAACGTCCATTTGGTAAGATCGTTTACATCATCAGATAAAGACCAACCATTTAATGAAACTTGTTGTGTACCATAATTATGAATTTCTAACCAATCAGAAGTATCTCCGTCTTCATCTGTATACACCGAATTAGAAGAAACAACTTCATTGATTCGTACAGATTGTGCCGAAAAATTATATATACTGAAAAGAAAGAATAGTAATAGGTATCTCATTTTTTTTGCTTTAGGATATAGGCTTTAAGCGATGTGCTTAAGCTAATAGACTTTAGAAATTAGCCATTAGAAATTTTGCGCCAAAAACAAATTTAACTTTTAAAAGCTTAAAAAGCAGAAAACAGAACCATACATTAACCATACATTGTGCTTTTTACTTGATTTTGAGGCAAAATACCATCGTTTTTTACATTTTCTTGAATGTTTAAATTCCCTAGAATGAACCTTACAACATTAATAGAACTGGTCTTCGTTGAGCCTGTTCTGAGCGGAGTCGAAGTAGAGTCGAGAAGCACGTAATCCTAAGTAAACATCATAAGTTATCGACTTTGATTTAACATCTGATAAGTCTATTTAATTTTTTCTTTTCCATTGATGAAAAGAAATCGACTTTAGGA
>TARA_R110001606_G_scaffold8303_2_pt1 | contig 52706 bp, 47 predicted proteins | sample TARA_R110001606 | Tara Oceans TARA_R110001606 (sample SAMEA4398315) | marine metagenome | biome: Polar Biome; feature: [SRF] surface water layer (ENVO:00010504); material: water (ENVO:00002006), including particulate matter (ENVO:01000060) such as... | depth 5 m
GTGAAAAAGAACAGAAGAATAAGGTAATCGGACTAAAAAAAATAAAGATAAGTACAAATCAAATTATTAATAACCCAATAAATTTCACTAATCTATTAAGGTACAATAGTCCAATTTCTTTTAGAGATTACGGAAATGGTGGTATTAGTACAGCACGTTTTAGAGGAACATCTGCATCTAATACTGCAGTATTATGGAATGGAATTTCTATTAATGCAATGGGAAGTGGGCAAACAGATTTTAACTCTTTGTCTGCAAGTATCTCAGATGAAATTATCGTTAATAGTGGCGGAGGAAGTGTAGATTATGGTTCTGGAGCTATTGGTGGTACTGTGCATTTAAATGATAATTTATTATTCAAAAAACATAAAGATTTTTATTTATTTTCTTCTTATGGAAGCTTTAATACTACTTCTAATTTTTTTAAAACAAATATTGGTACAGGTAAATGGGCAGTAAAATTTGCTGCAACTCTAAATTATTCTGATAACGATTATACATTTGTTGATACTCGATATAAAAATAGCGATGGTAGTTTGTTAAAGAACGAAAACGGTGTTTATAAAAATTATGGTGTAAACTTTAGTTTAGGATATAAATTCTCTCATAAAAATAAACTCTACTTTTATACAACTGGCTATTATGGTGATCGTCTATTTTCTGATGGATTGCCTAATCCTGCTGCAGGTAGCGAAAGAAATGAAGATTTTAATCAAAGAAATCTATTAAAATGGAAATACTCTTTTTCTAACTTTACTCAAACCGTAAATATTGCCTATTTAACACAAGAGTATCGATATTATGATGATAAAAATGCTACAGATTTTGTTTTTGGAAAATCAAAAAATTACAACTTTAAATATAATTTAAAATACCGTTTTTCTAATTATTTAAAAATGGAAACGTCTTTAATTTATGATGAAAATAAAGGAACAACTAATGAAATTTTTTCAAAAAAAAGAACATTCTTTACTGGTTTGGCTAAAGTAACATATAAACCAACTGAGAAATTAACAACGGCAATTAATTTTAGAAAAGAATCTAATTCAGATTTTGAAGTTCCTTTATTAATATCAGTTGCTGCAGAGCAAGAAATTACAGGTAACTTAGTATTAAAGGCAAATGTGTCTACAAATTTTAGAGTCCCAACTTTCAATGAATTATACTGGCCTTTAGTTGGTAATTTAGATTTAATGCCTGAAAAATCATTACAAGGAGAATTTGGTGCTACTTTTAAACAAAAAAACATAGAGATTACTTCATCGCTTTTCTATATTGATTTAAAAAATAAAATTTTATGGCTACCAACTGCGTCATCTAATTTATGGCGTCCCAGAAATGTAGGAGATGTTACTCACAAAGGAATTGAAACCTATATAAATTTATCAAAAAAGATTGATGAACATCTTTTTAAGTTTTCAACTAATTATACGTTTACATTAGCAAAAACTAAGGAAACCAATAAGTTTTTGCCTTACGCTCCCAAACATTTATTAAATTTTAATTTAAATTATGGGTATAAAAAAATAACTTTTTTACTACAGCATCTTTACCAAAGTAAAGTATATACTAATGATATTAATATAGATTTTTATTCATTGAACTCATTGAATGTAACTAATGTCGGTGCTGACTTTAAGTTTTTTAACAATTATAATATAATAATAGGTTGTAAAGTAAATAATATTTTTAATAAAGTGTATTATTTTTCAAATTTACGTCCTATGCCTGGTACGAATTTTAATATTAATATAAATTATAAATTTTAAATTTTAAAACAAATGAAGATTACAAAATCAATTTTTAAACTATTCCTACTTAGTTTAGTTTTTACATCATGTTCTAATAATGACGAAGAATTTCCAGAAATAACAGGTAATTATAAAGACGGAATTATTGTAAGTGCAGAAGGATCTTTTGGTAATAAAGATGGTTCAATTTCTTATGTAAATGAGAACTTAAATAGATTAGCAACAAACTTTGTTTATACAGGTGTTAATGATGCTCAGTTAGGAGGTTTAATTCAGTCTATCGCTTTTTCTGATACGGAAGCTTATATTATTTTAAATGATGTAAATACAATTGTTGTTGTAGATAGATATACTTTTGAAAAGATAACAGAAATAAACACAGGGTTAAATAATCCTAGATATATGGCAGTTACTAATGGTAAAGGTTATGTTACGAATTGGGGTAGTGGTTCAGATGCTACTGATGATTATTTAGCAGTAATAAATTTAAAGACTAATACTATGGAAAGTACAACTATTTCCTTAGATAATGGAGTAGAAAGAATTTTAGCCAAAAATAACAAACTGTACGTTTCTCATAAAGGAGCATGGTCAACAAATAATATTATTTCAGTAGTTGATTTATCAGAAAATAATACTGTTGAAGAGATTACTGTACAAGATAATCCTGATGAATTATATTTTGATATGTCTGGTAATTTAATTGTACTTTCTGAAGGAGCCCCTTTAAGTTATGGAGGCGCCCCAGATTATGCCGTATTAACAAGTACAACTTCTTCAATTTTATTTATTAATCTTACTAATAATACAATAACTAAACAGATTGATTTTAAAGAAAATGAAAGAGCGACACAATTATCGTATGTAAATGGAGAAATTTATTATTATATGGGATCAGTAAAAAAGGTATTTGCTATTAATGAATCTGGTACAACACTTGCAACTGAAGGTATTTCTACAGGTAGTATTTATGGTATGTCAGTTAAAGATAATAAGTTATATACTACTAGTTATAGTTTCACAGCGTTAAGTAAATTAATAGTTACAGATTTGTCTACAAAAGAAGAAATATATACTTCACCAGTAGGTTTAGGTGCATCAAAAATATATTTTAACTAATAAAAATCTTTTGAAAAAGAAAATTGAGTTAAAAACTCCTCTTAGAAATTTCTAAGAGGAGTCTTTTTTTTATAATACTTTTCGAACTTCATTTTTAATAAAGCCAATAGCAGTTTCTGTTGGCGGCAATATTTTAGTGTATTCGATTAAAACATTTTCTCTTAATTCATTGGCAGAATTTGCGTTTTCTGCAACTTGTTTCAGTTTATTTATAATAGCATTTTTTGCAGCAACTACAGCTAACCAAGTATCATTAGATAAATAAATTTGTTGCACTAAATTATGCTCAAATTCTTGTTCTATATTCGCAATTAAAAGTTGTAAATAATCTTCTGTTATAGTAGTAAGGGGTTTAATTCTTAGCAACATTTTTACAGGATTAATGCGCTCGCAAAACAACAACATTCTTTCATAGGCTTGTAATCTTATCGGTAAAGATTCTCTTTTTTGTTGTGCTAAAAGTTCTAGTTTCTTTTCAGAATTTTTATTTTTTAAAAACCCGTTTAACATATAATAAGCCACAACACCTGTAACTACAGCAGGTAAAATATAGGCAATACTTTCTAATAATTGATTTTCCATGTAATTATAATACGTTTAAAATATACAAATATAGAATTCCTAAAAAGATAGCAAACCCAAAACTTAATAAAGTTCCTATTAAAATATATTCTGTTAGTTTTCTGTCTTTTGATGATGTTAAATCTCCAAATCTAAAAACGGATTTTGCAGCTAACAAAAAACCAATGGCTTCCCAGTGATTGGTAATCACAAAAATAAACACAAATAAGCGTTCTAAAATACCAATATAACGACCTGCTTTTGCTAAAGAATCATCATTTTCTTTTTTCTTTTCTGGATTCCATTGTGTAATAATTATTTTGATGATAATTGCGGATACAGAACTCACTAATAGTATAAAAACGAATAATAATAGAAGTTTATCAGTAAAGATATTTTCTACGGATATTGAAAAATCAACAAAAATAGTACTTATTAAAAATAAGGTTAAAAGATGTAAAATTTGATCAGCAAAAAACCAAATTCGTTTTGTTTTCTTTTTTTGAAGATACAGTTTTAGTACATCAATTATATAATGAGAGATAATAATCAACAGAAATCCTAACCAATATTCTTTCAAATCAAATTGTAAAATCAGTACTAATAAAAAAGCATGAATTGCAATATGAAAATACAACTTTGTAGACTTTACTTTCTTTTCTTCTTTGTCTTTTACCCATTTTTCTGATTGAAAAACAAAATCTCCTAAAATATGTGCCAATAAAAATTTTAAAAATAGAAGCATATTTACCCGTTGATTTTTTGGTTGATTAATTTTTGAAACCTCTTTTCTAATTTCATAATCTGCTCAAAACCAGCTCTTTTTTGACGTTCACTAACTCTTCCTTGTGTTATTCCTAAAATTTTTGCAATTTCATTTTGTGTTGCATCTTTTTCTTTTAAGGAAATTTTAAACACTTCTGCAGAGTTTTGCGTCCAAGAATCCATGGTTAATAAAGCTAATTCGAAAGCAAGATTTAGTTCCTCATCAATTTCTTGCCAAGGTGTTTTTATGGCTAAAGTTTGTTTTTTAAGATAGGTGTCAAAAGCAAAGCCAGAGTTTATAAAAGCTTCTCCATTAGAAGCTGTAATTTCGGAATAATGATATTCTTTTTTACCAATTCCGATGCCAATCCTAACATCAATGCCTTCTATTCTTTTTAAATTAGCTTTAAGGTCTAAAGCTACATAAAAAGCTTCTTCTATATTTTGTATTTCTAACTGAAAACTATCGCCTCTGTAAATTTGCCAATTTTTTGGAGATTTCCCATAAGTATTTAAAGTGCTTCTTAAAGTTAATAACCATAAATCATCATTTTTTTTCCTAGAATTGATAATATCGCCTGTTAAAATACTTGTCATAGAGTAAGTTTAATTTTTAGCAAATATATAATTTATTTCATAACACAACAAAAATATCTGTCTATAAACAGATATTTTAATTTATCTGTCTATGAGCAGATATTTTTATTTATCTGTCTTAAGACAGATATTGTATTGATGTTTGGTTTAAAACCCGAATTTATGAAATAATAACTTGTGAATAAAAATAAGTAATCTTCCTTTATAGAAACGAATAGTTTGGCTAATTTCACACTTTCAAATTTTTACAAAATAATATCTATTGAATACGTATTTAAATACTTTAAATGAAGCACAGAAACAAGCTGTAATTCAGAAAAATGGACCAATGATAATTATTGCTGGTGCAGGCTCAGGAAAAACACGAGTTTTAACATACAGAATTGCTCATTTAATGCAGCAAGGAGTAGATTCTTTTAATATTCTTTCATTAACATTTACCAACAAAGCTGCCAAAGAAATGAAAGCGAGAATTGCTGGTGTTGTTGGTGCAAGCGAAGCAAAAAATTTATGGATGGGAACTTTCCACTCGGTTTTTGCAAGAATTTTACGTTCCGAAGCAGATAAATTAGGTTTTCCATCAAACTTTACAATTTACGATACACAAGATTCAGTTCGTTTAATAACCTCGATTATTAAAGAAATGAATTTAGATAAAGAACGTTATAAAGCCAAACAGATTTTAGGCAGAATTTCATCTTTTAAAAATAGCTTAATTACCGTAAAAGCGTATTTTAATAATTCTGATTTGCAAGAAGCAGATATGCATGCAAGCAGACCACAAGTAGGTAATATTTATAAAGAATATGTAGACAGATGTTTTAAATCTGGCGCTATGGATTTTGATGATTTGTTACTAAGAACCAACGAGTTATTGGCGCGTTTTCCTGATGTTTTAGCAAAATATCAAGATCGTTTTAGATATATTATGGTTGATGAGTATCAAGATACAAACCACTCGCAATATATTATTGTAAGATCTTTGGCAGATAAATTTGGAAACATTTGTGTGGTTGGTGATGATTCTCAAAGTATTTATAGTTTTAGGGGTGCAAATATTCAGAATATCTTAAATTTTCAAAAGGATTATCCTGATGTAAAGACCTTTAAATTAGAGCAAAATTATCGTTCAACAAAGAACATTGTAAACGCAGCAAACTCTGTAATTGCTAGAAATAAAACCAAGTTAGATAAAGAAGTTTGGACGAGTAATGATGACGGAGATTCTATAAACGTAATGCGCACGATTTCCGATGGTGAAGAAGGACGTTTTGTAGCGCAATCTATTTGGGAAAACCAAATGAATCATCAATTAAGTCCTGATGATTTTTGTATTTTATATAGAACAAATTCGCAATCGAGAGCTATTGAAGATGCCTTGCGTAAAAAAGGAATTGAGTATAAAATTTATGGTGGAATTTCTTTTTATCAGCGTAAAGAAATCAAGGATATTTTATCTTATTTACGTATTTTAATCAATCCAAATGATGAAGAAGCTTTTAAAAGAATTATCAATTATCCTGCAAGAGGAATTGGTGCAACTACCATCGATAAGTTAACTATAGCTGCAAATCATTATAAAAAATCAATTTTTGAAATCATAAAATATATTGATAAAATTGATATCAATATCAATTCTGCGACAAAAAATAAGCTTCAGAATTTTATGAATATGATGTTGCGTTTGCAAATAGAATCGCAAACTAAAAATGCGTTCGAAATTGCAGAAGTTGTGGTAAAACAAACCCAATTAATTAAGGATTTAGAAAAAGACGGAACGCCAGAAAGTGTAAGTAAAGTTGAAAATGTTCAAGAACTTTTAAACGGAATTAAAGATTTTATTACCGATAAAATAGAACAAGGAGAAGATGCATCATTAACCACATTTTTAGAAGATGTTGCGTTGGCTACAGATTTTGATGCGAAGAAAGATGAAGACAAACCAAGCGTATCTTTAATGACCATTCATCAATCTAAAGGATTGGAATATATGTACGTTTATATTGTTGGTTTAGAGGAAAATTTATTTCCATCGGCAATGAGCATGAACACCAGAAGTGAGCTAGAAGAGGAGCGAAGGTTGTTTTATGTGGCACTTACAAGAGCCGAAAAAGTGGCATATTTAACCTATGCGCAAACTCGTTATAGATGGGGTAAATTGGTTGATGCTGAGCCAAGTAGGTTTTTAGAAGAAATTGATGATCAATATCTAAATTATATTACACCAAAAACTACAAATCCTTCGATAAATAATTTTGTTGATAAAAGTATTTTTGATGATGCTCCTAAAGGTATTCGTTTTCAGAAACCAATTCAGCGTAAAAAAATGGAACGAGATTTGGTTAAAAAGAAAGATATTATCATTCCAAAAAACCTAAAAAAAGTTTCTCAAACTACTGCTAAAGCAAATTTATTTGATGAAAATGTAATGGTAGGTAATATTGTAGAACATAACAGATTTGGTACAGGAGAGGTTATTTCCTTAGAAGGAAGTGGGCCAAATAAAAAGGCCGAAATTAAATTCGGAACGGTTGGGAAAAAGAAATTATTACTACAATTCGCAAAATTAAGAGTGATTGGCTAATAATTAACAAATTATATGTAATAAGTAATTCATAATTGATAATATTTAATTAATTTGCCACGATATATTTAGAAAAGGGCAAACTTGCCTGGTTTTTGTAAAAACGAAACCTAAATTATAGTTTTCTAAATGATATTTGAAAATTAAGTTACTTCACAAAAAATAAATAAATGACATTCGATTTAGAATATAATTCAGAAAGACCACTAATGATAATACCAGAATATGGAAGACATGTTCAAAAATTGGTAAATCATTGTGTGGCATTAGAAACTATTGAAGAACGTAATGAAATGGCGAAAGCTATTGTAGATGTTATGGGTAATTTACAGCCACATTTACGCGATGTTCCAGATTTTAAACACAAACTTTGGGATCAATTATATATAATGTCTGATTTTAAATTGGACGCAAAATCTCCATATCCGCAGCCTTCAAAAGAAGAACTGCAAGAAAAACCAGAGCCCTTAGCGTATCCAAAATTTGCTTCTAAATATCGTTATTATGGTAAAAATATTCAAACCATGATTGATGTTGCTTTAAGTTGGGAAGAAGGCGAACTAAAAGAGGCATTGGTTTTTTCTATCGCAAATCACATGAAAAAATGTTATTTAAATTGGAATAAAGACACTGTTGATGATGCTATTATTTTTAAACATTTAGTTGATTTATCTGATGGTAAATTAGATTTAAGAAATTCTGATGAGGAACTTTCTGAAACAAAAGATTTATTGAAGAAAAGAAATACACAAGGTCAGAATACAGCTACTAAAACTAGTTACAAAAAACCACATAACAATCAACATAAAAACAGAAAAAGACAATAAAGAATGGCATCATTTAAAATTGAAGGTGGACATAAATTAAGTGGAACAATCACTCCGCAAGGAGCAAAAAATGAAGTTTTACAAATACTTTGTGCCGTATTACTTACTCCAGACAAAGTAGTCATAAACAATGTTCCAGATATTATAGACGTAAATAAACTAATTTTTATTTTAGGAGAATTAGGTGTTAAAGTAGAAAAATTAAGTAGAAATTCGTATGCTTTTCAAGCAGATGAAGTGAATGTATCTTATTTAGAATCAGACGATTTTAAAAAGGATGGAAGTTCTTTGCGTGGTTCTATCATGTTAGTTGGTCCGTTATTAGCACGTTTTGGTAAAGGATATATTCCGCGTCCTGGAGGTGATAAAATTGGTAGAAGAAGATTAGATACTCATTTTGAAGGATTTATTAGACTTGGCGCGAAATTTAGATACAATAGAGAAGAGCATTTTTATGGTGTAGAAGCTGATGAGTTAATTGGTACAAAAATGTTGTTAGATGAAGCTTCTGTAACAGGTACTGCTAATATTTTAATGGCAGCTGTAATGGCAACCGGAACTACAGAAATTTACAATGCTGCTTGCGAACCATACATTCAACAATTATGTAAAATGTTGAATTCTATGGGCGCAAAAATTACAGGTGTAGGTTCTAATTTATTGATTGTTGAAGGAGTAAAATATTTAGGTGGATGTGAGCACAGAGTTTTACCAGACATGATTGAAATTGGTTCTTGGATTGGTGTGGCAGTTATGACACGATCTGAATTAACAATAAAAGATGTAAGCTGGGAAAACCTTGGGCAAATACCAAATGTATTTAGAAAATTAGGCATCAAATTTGAAAAAAGAAATGATGATATTTACATTCCGGCTCAAGATTCTTATGAAATACAAAACTATATTGATGGTTCTGTTTTAACCGTTGCAGATGCGCCTTGGCCAGGTTTTACGCCAGATTTGCTAAGCATTGTTCTGGTAATTGCAACACAAGCAAAAGGTACCGTTTTAATACATCAAAAAATGTTTGAAAGTCGTTTGTTTTTTGTAGATAAATTAATTGATATGGGCGCAAAAGTAATATTATGTGATCCTCATAGAGCAACCGTAATTGGTCAAAATTTTGAAAGTCCGTTAAAAGCAACAAAAATGTCATCACCAGATATTAGAGCGGGAATTTCATTATTAATTGCTGCACTTTCTGCAAAAGGAACCAGTATCATTAATAATATAGAACAAATAGATAGAGGTTATGAAGATATTGAAGCTCGTTTAAAATCTATTGGAGCTAAAATTGAAAGGATAGAAAGTTAAAATCGATATTTTTTTAATTTTGAATTTGAATCTAGATCTATAAAATAAAAAACTACTAAAGATAGTGTCAGTTTGACACTATTTTTTTTGTTGGCAATGTTTTTGCAAATAAAAGAGAGACAATTAAATGATTACAAAGAAATGAGTAACAAAGAAGATATAAAAGAAGAAGAAAATACAATCGAACAAGAAACTGTTCAAGTTGAAGAGAATCAAGAAGTTGAAGCAGAAGTTGTAGTAGAAGAACCAACTACAGAAGAAATCATTCAAGCAGAAAAAGATAAGTTTTTACGTTTGTTTGCAGAGTTCGAAAACTATAAAAAAAGAACTTCTAAAGAAAGAATAGAGTTATTTAAAACTGCTGGTCAAGAATTAATGACATCTTTACTGCCAGTTGTTGATGATTTTGAACGCGCTTTGGCACATATTGAAGAAGATGCAGAAGCAGAAGAATTAAGAAAAGGTGTTTTATTAATTTATCAAAAATTATACAACACTTTAGAATTAAAAGGATTATCAAAAATAGAAACAAAACAGGGAGACGTTTTTGATGCTGAAATTCATGAAGCAATTACTCAAATTCCTGCTCCGTCAGAAGATTTAAAAGGAAAAGTAATTGATTGTGTAGAAAATGGATATCAATTAGGAACTAAAATTATACGCTATCCAAAAGTAGTTATAGGACAGTAAAAAAGTAAATTAGTAATACAGTTCACAGTAGCAGCAGCCAGTAATATACGAACTGCAAACTGAAAACTGAAAACTGCAAACTAAATAATATGGCAAAACAAGACTTTTACGAAATATTAGGAATTTCAAAATCTGCTACGCAAGCTGAAATAAAGAAAGGATATAGAAAAATGGCAATCAAGTATCATCCTGATAAAAATCCTGATGATAAAACTGCTGAAGAGAACTTTAAAAAGGCAGCTGAGGCTTACGAAGTTTTAAGCGACGAAAATAAAAAAGCACGTTATGATCAGTATGGTCATGCAGCTTTTGATGGTCCTCAAGGAGGCGGTGGCTTTGGCGGCGGCGGAATGAACATGGACGATATTTTTAGTCAGTTTGGAGATATTTTTGGTGGCGGTGGCTTTGGTGGCGGTTTTGGTGGTGGAGGCCACAGACAAGCGAGAGTGAAAGGAAGTAATATGCGAATTCGTGTAAAACTTACTTTAGAAGAAATTGCAAAGGGAGTAGAGAAGAAAGTAAAAGTTCGTAGAAAAGTACAAGCAGATGGTGTAACTTACAAAACGTGTACAACTTGTAATGGTTCTGGTCAACAAATGAGAGTTACCAATACTATTTTAGGTAGAATGCAAACAGCAACTACCTGTAGTACTTGTTCTGGTGCAGGAGAAATTTTAAGTAGTAAGCCTAACGGGGCCGATTTACAAGGTTTAATAGTAAAAGAAGAAACAGTTTCAATTAATATTCCTGCTGGTGTAACCGAAGGGGTGCAATTAAAAGTAGGAGGAAAAGGAAACGATGCTCCAGGTAAAAATTCTATTTCGGGAGATTTATTAGTACTAATAGAAGAAGTACCACACGAAACTTTAAAAAGAGAAGGAACTAATATTCATTACGATTTATACATTAATTTTTCTGAAGCAGTTTTAGGCACAAGTAAAGAGGTGGATACAGTTACAGGGAAAGTGAAAATTAAAATTGATGCAGGTACACAATCTGGTAAAATTTTAAGATTAAAAGGGAAAGGTTTGCCAAGTATAGAGCGTTATGGAACAGGAGATTTCTTAATTCATACAAATGTTTGGACACCACAAGAATTAAATAAGGAACAAAGAGAGTTTTTTGAAAAAATGTCTGATAATGAGAATTTTACTCCGAATCCAAATACTTCGGATAAATCATTTTTTGAAAAGGTAAAAGATATGTTTTCTTAAAGAAATATTAAAAAAAGATTAAGGTGACGTTATTTTTATTGGTTATTTTTTTTATCAATCAAATTAATATACATTTGCCAAGTTATTGAGAAATCAATAACACTTTTTCTTTTTCATAGCAATTTTTCCCACTCAAAAATCTTTTTGAGTGGGTTTTTTATAAATTTAAAGTTCATATTTTAATAATTTAGCAGACTTATCTTATCGCTCTGAACTTGATTCAGGGAGGAAAGTCCGGACACCAAAGAGTAATCATAGCGGATAACATCCGTCCAACGTAAGTTGAGGACAAGTGCAACAGAAAGCAAGTACAGTTCGGCTGTAGTGAAACCAGGTAAACTCTATGAGGTGCAATGCCATGTATATTAGAGCTTGAGGGCTACTCGCTCGATTCTAAAGGGTAGGCAGATTGATTCTAAGAGTAATTTTAGAACTAGATAAATGATAAGAACCTTTTTAAGGGACAAAATTCGGCTTATTAGTCTGCTTTTTTATTTTTATGAACTTTTCATTTATTTGTTAAAATACCTTTCATTCATTGATTTTTAATCAATGAAAGTTTAAATAACTTTTTTTTATTCATTAATTAGAGCAATCTATTATTTATCTTTTAATATTGATATAAAAAATGTAAGTTTGCTTTACTAATATTAACAAAAACTTGTATAGTAGGCTTTTGATTTTAAAAAATTAAAAAGTTTTACAGTATTTAAAGATTTCTTTCATGAGCATTTATAATGATTACCTTAAGCAGATAGAAGAACGAAAAGTTCAGGGACTTCATCCACAACCAATTGATGGTGCTGAATTACTTAGCAAAATCATTGAACAAATTAAAGATTTACAAAATGAATTTAGAGATGATTCTCTTAATTACTTCATTTATAATGTTTTACCGGGGACGACGAGCGCTGCTACTGTAAAAGCTAAGTTTTTAAAAGAGATTATCTTAGGACAGGAGCTGGTTAAAGAAATTACGCCTGCTTTTGCATTAGAACAGTTGTCTCACATGAAAGGCGGACCTTCAATTGAAGTGCTTTTAGATTTAGCGCTAGGAAATGATGTCGCAATAGCAAAAGAAGCAGCAAAAGTCTTAAAAACACAGGTGTTTTTATACGAAGCAGACACATCTCGTTTAGAAGAAGCTTATAAAAACGGTAGCGAAATTGCCAAAGATATTATAGAAAGCTATGCAAAAGCAGAGTTTTTTACAAAATTACCAGAGATAGATGAAGAAATTGAAGTAGTTACTTATATTGCAGGTATAGGTGATATTTCTACAGATTTATTGTCTCCAGGAGGTGATGCGCATTCAAGATCAGATCGTGAATTACACGGTCAGTGTTTATTTGAGCATAATAAAGATATGCAAAATGAATTGTTAGCATTACAGAAAAAACATCCAAATAAACGTGTGATGTTAATTGCTGAAAAAGGAACAATGGGAGTTGGTTCTTCAAGAATGTCTGGTGTAAATAATGTGGCTTTATGGACAGGTATTAAAGCTAGTCCTTATGTACCATTTATTAACATCGCTCCAGTAATTGCTGGGACAAACGGAATTTCGCCAATTTTCTTAACGACAGTTGGTGTTACTGGTGGTATAGGTTTAGACCTTAAAAACTGGGTTCAACAAAAAGATGCTGAAGGAAATACAATTCGTGATGAAAATGGGGATCCTGTATTAAAAGAAGAGTATTCTGTAGCAACAGGTACAGTTCTTACCATCAATACAAAAGAGAAAAAATTATATAACGGAGATACAGAATTAAAAGATATTTCTGCTGCATTTACGCCGCAAAAAATGGAGTTTATGAAAGCAGGAGGTTCTTACGCTGTTGTTTTCGGTAAAAAACTGCAAACATTTGCAGCTAAAATTTTAGGAATTGAAGCTCCACAAGTATATGCTACTTCAAAAGAAATTTCAATTGAAGGTCAAGGTCTTACTGCAGTAGAAAAAATATTTAATAAAAATGCTGTAGGAAATACTCCTGGTAAAGTTTTACATGCAGGTTCTGATGTTCGTGTAGAAGTAAATATTGTGGGTTCACAAGATACTACAGGTTTAATGACTTCACAAGAATTAGAAATGATGGCTGCTACAGTTATTTCTCCAATTGTTGATGGAGCTTACCAATCAGGTTGTCATACTGCTTCTGTTTGGGATGATAAATCTAAGGCTAATATTCCAAGGTTAATGAAGTTTATGAACGACTTTGGATTGATTACAGGTCGTGATCCTAAAGGGAAATATTTCCCAATGACAGATGTTATCCATAAAGTATTAAACGATATTACAGTAGGTGATTGGGACATCATTATTGGTGGAGACTCGCATACAAGAATGTCTAAAGGTGTTGCATTTGGAGCAGATTCAGGAACAGTTGCCTTAGCATTAGCTACAGGTGAGGCTACAATGCCAATTCCACAATCTGTAAAAGTTACCTTTAAAGGTCAAATGAAATCTTTTATGGATTTCCGTGATGTAGTGCACGCAACGCAATCACAAATGCTTAAACAATTTGGAGGAGAAAACGTTTTTCAAGGTAGAATAATTGAGGTTCATATTGGTACATTAACAGCAGATCAAGCCTTCACATTTACAGATTGGACTGCAGAGATGAAAGCAAAAGCTTCTATTTGTATTTCTGAGGATGATACTTTGATTGAATCTTTAGAGATTGCAAAAGGTAGAATCCAGATCATGATTGATAAAGGAATGGACAATCACTTAAATGTTTTAGCAGGATTAGTTGCAAAAGCAGATAAGAGAATTGCTGAAATTAAATCTGGTACTAAACCTTCTTTAAGACCTGATGCAAATGCTAAATATCATGCTGAAGTAATCATCGATTTAGATGAAATTGCTGAACCAATGATAGCAGATCCAGATGTAAATAATGATGATGTTTCTAAGCGTTATACACACGATACTATTAGACCATTATCTTTTTATGGTGGAACTAAAAAAGTAGATTTAGGTTTTATAGGTTCTTGTATGGTTCATAAAGGTGATATGAAAATATTAGCTCAAATGTTAAAAAATATTGAGGCGCAAAAAGGTAAAGTTGAGTTTAAAGCACCTTTAGTTGTTGCACCGCCAACGTATAATATTGTTGATGAGTTAAAAGCAGAAGGAGATTGGGATGTTTTAGTAAAATATTCAGGTTTCGAATTTGATGATAGCGCACCAAAAGGATTAGCACGTACTAAATATGAAAACATGTTGTACTTAGAGCGTCCAGGTTGTAACTTATGTATGGGTAATCAAGAAAAAGCAGCACCAGGAGATACTGTAATGGCTACTTCTACACGTTTATTTCAAGGTAGAGTTGTAAAAGATTCTGGTGAGAAAAAAGGAGAGTCTTTATTATCTTCTACACCTGTGGTTGTTTTATCAACTGTTTTAGGTAGAACTCCAACTATGGCAGAATATGAAGCAGCTGTAGATGGAATTGTATTAACAAAGTTTAAACCATCTCAAAAGCAATTAGTGAGATAATTTAAAACGAATAATATATATTAAAAAACCTGAGTCTTAGATTCAGGTTTTTTTTTGGGGATGAAAAATTAATTTTTTAATATCAGAAACTTCTATGCGGGTATTCGTAATTTATACTTACAAATCTAAAAATGCCCCTAAAACATTTTTATATTTTGTATATTAGAGCAATTAAATAAAAATAATTTCAACAATAAAAAATAGATATTTTATGGCTTTTGATATTGAAATGATTAAGAAAGTTTACGCTTCTATGGCAGAACGTGTAGACGCAGCTCGAAAAATAACAGGCAAATCTTTAACGCTTGCTGAAAAAATTTTATACGCTCATTTATGGGATGGTACACCTAGTAAAGCTTTTGAAAGAAGTAAAGATTATGTAGATTTTGCGCCAGATAGAATTGCATTGCAAGATGCAACAGCTCAAATGGCATTATTGCAATTTATGCAAGCAGGTAAAACTAAAGTGGCGGTGCCAACCACAACACATTGTGACCATTTAATTCAGGCAAAAAATGGGGCATCTTCAGATTTACAAACCGCATTAAATACAAGTAATGAAGTCTTTAATTTTTTAGAATCTGTTTCTAATAAATATGGAATAGGTTTTTGGAAACCAGGTGCGGGAATTATACATCAAGTGGTATTAGAAAATTATGCATTTCCTGGAGGGATGATGATTGGTACAGATTCTCATACGGTAAATGCTGGAGGATTAGGGATGGTTGCTATTGGAGTTGGTGGTGCAGATGCTGTAGATGTAATGGCGGGAATGGCTTGGGAATTAAAATTTCCAAAATTAATAGGTGTAAAGCTAACAGGAAAACTTTCTGGTTGGACGGCACCAAAAGACGTAATTTTAAAAGTAGCTGGTATTGTCTCTGCTAAAGGAGGTACAGGAGCAATTTTAGAATATTTTGGACCCGGTGCAACTTCAATGTCTTGTACAGGTAAAGGGACAATTTGTAATATGGGAGCAGAAATTGGTGCAACAACATCAACTTTTGGTTATGATGATTCTATGGAACGTTATTTACGAGCAACAGATAGAAGTGATGTAGCTGATGAAGCAAATAAAATAAAAGAATATTTAACAGGTGATGCAGAAGTTTATGAAAATCCAGAGCAATATTTTGATCAAGTGATTGAAATAAATCTATCAGAATTAAGTCCATTATTAAACGGCCCTTTTACACCAGATTTATCTACGAAAGCAGGTGCTGATATGACTGAAATGGCGAATAAAAATAATTGGCCCCTAAATGTAGAATGGGGTTTAATTGGTTCTTGTACAAATTCGTCTTACGAAGATTTATCAAGAGCAGCTTCTATTGCACAACAAGCTATTGATAAAGATTTAGGAATAAAAGCAGAATTCGGAATTAATCCAGGTTCAGAAAAAGTAAGGTATACAACTGAAAGAGATGGTATTTTAGGAACCTTTGAAAAACTAGGTGCTACTATTTTTACAAATGCTTGCGGACCTTGTATTGGTCAGTGGGCACGTTATGATAACCCAAAAAAAGCTCCTAAAAACTCCATAATTCACTCTTTTAATAGAAACTTCGCAAAACGTGCCGACGGAAATCCAAATACACATGCATTTGTTGCATCACCAGAAATGGTTGCTGCGGTTACAATTGCAGGGCGTTTAGATTTTAATCCGATAACGGATAAATTAATTAATAAAAAAGGTGAAGAAGTCATGTTAGATGAACCAACAGGATGGGAATTACCTCCAAAAGGTTTTGAAGTAAAAGATGACGGATATTTAGCACCAAAAGAGGATGGAAGTGGAGTTGTCATTTCTGTTGATGTAAAATCAGAAAGATTGCAATTGTTAGAACCTTTTACTCCTATTGGAAATAATATTTCTGGAGCAAAATTATTAATTAAAGCACATGGAAAATGTACCACAGATCATATTTCTATGGCCGGACCTTGGTTGCGTTATAGAGGACATTTAGATAATATATCTAACAACTGTTTAATTGGTGCCGTAAATGCTTTTGGTATGAAAACAAATTTTGTTAAAAATCAGTTATCTGGCGAATATGGAGGAGTACCAGATACTGCAAGAGCATATAAAGCTGCAGGAATTAAATCCATAGTTGTTGGAGATCATAATTATGGTGAAGGTTCGTCTAGAGAACATGCTGCAATGGAACCTCGTCATTTGGGCGTTGTTGTTGTTTTAGTAAAATCTTTTGCTAGAATTCATGAAACAAACCTAAAAAAACAAGGAATGTTAGGCTTAACATTTGCTAATGAAGCTGATTATGATTTAATTCAAGAAGATGATACTTTTAACTTTATAGATTTAGATAAATTTTCTGAGGGAAAACCATTAACGATAGAAGCTGTACACGCTGATGGAAGTAAAGATATAATTGTAGCAAATCATACATATAATAAAGGACAAATTGAATGGTATAATGAAGGTTCTGCTTTAAATTTAATTAAAAAACAGAATGCTTAAATCATATTTTTTATAGTAGAAACTCCTGAAGAAATTCAGGAGTTTTTTTGTAGAAAAAAAATACCCAACTTAGTTGTTAAACTAATATTGGGCAACAACTAACCAACAAGTTGTAAAATTAGTTAATGTTTATTTTTAATGGCATTATATAAATTTCTCCCTTTTTAACTCCTTTTACGGCAATTTTTTTGTAGTTCAATTTTTGTTTAATAATAGAGTTTAAATTATCAATTTTAGAATCTACAGATATGATCACTATTTCATTATCATTATTTATCATAAATGAAATTTCTGCAGTATTTGATTCTTTTAATTCTAAAGAAATTTTTGAACCCAACATAGAAACTATTTCTGTTCTAATTTTTTTGGTAATTTCTGATGGTTTTTTTTCTGATGCGTTAGTTGAAAATGTTGTTGCTAAAAAGATAGCTGCAATTGCGATAATAGTTTTTAAGTTTCTCATAATAAGTGTGTTATTGGTTTGTGTATATGAGAAAGACGCCTATATTTAAGAAACGTTTCAGTAAAAACGTACTTTAATACATTATTAACAGTATTTAACTAATATTAAGAAATTAAGCAAAAATGATAGAATTGAATCTTATTTTTTAGTCTTTTCTACCAATTCTAATTTTTCTAAAGACGTTTTGGTTGTAAAAAATCCGTAATTTATAGTTACACTTTTTTTGTCAATTTTATCAATTGTACCAACAGAATTAGAATCAATAATTCTTACTTTATCATTAATTTGATAGTTATATTCAGCTTTTTCTTTGGCAATTTTAATGGCTTCAATTTTCTTTTCTTTTCTAACTTCCACAACTTTTTCTAAAACTTCTTTTTCTACTTTTTGAATCACTTCTTGTAGTTGCTTCTCTACAATTTTTGCTTGCTGTTTTTGAGATTTTGTAGTAGGTGCTTGCGGTGTTTTCTTTAAATGTTTTACTTTTTCATCACTAACCCATTTGTTAAAATTGGTCGTCAATTCTTTTTTATTATTTGTTTGAAAGTACTTATTCATCAATTCGTTTATCTTTCTTCCTAAAGATAGCATTTTTTGATTTTTATCATACAATTCTTGAAAACCAGATAATTTATCTTGAATCCGTTCTTCTTTTTCTTGCAAATTATTCAGGTGTTCTTGTCCTTTCTTTTTTTGCTTTTCTAGGTTTTCAGAATTTTTCTGAAGTCTATTACGTTCTTTTTGTAGGTTCGAAATTGTTTTGTCTAAACGTATTTTTTCTGTCTCTACACGTTTTTTTGCTTTGTTGATAATACTAAAAGGAATTCCGTTTTTCTGAGCTACTTCAAATGTAAATGAGCTTCCCGCTTGTCCAACAAATAAACGATATAAAGGTTCTAAAGTACGTTCATCAAATTGCATGTTTGCATTGGTCACATTTTCTAATTCGTTTGCTAAAACTTTTAAGTTTGAGTAATGTGTGGTTATAATTCCGAATGCTTTTTTCTCGTAAAATTCTTCCAAGAAAATTTCAGCTAAAGCACCACCCAATTCAGGGTCAGAACCTGTTCCAAATTCATCAATTAAAAACAAGGTATTTTCATTACATCGTCGTAAAAAATCACGCATATTTTTTAAACGATAACTATATGTACTTAATTGATTTTCAATAGATTGATTGTCACCTATGTCGGTTAAAACAGTATCGAATATATAGGTTTGGCTGCGTTCATCTACAGGGATTAAAATTCCACTTTGCAACATAATTTGCAATAAACCAATGGTCTTTAAAGTGATACTTTTTCCACCTGCATTTGGGCCAGAAATTACAATAATTTGTTGCTTTTCATTTAATTCAATTGTTTGAGCAACCGTGTGTAATTTTTGTCTTTTATTTTTTCTCCATAAAATAGGATGATACGCATTTTTAAAAAATATCTTTTTTTCTTTTGATATTTTAGGCAAAATTGCATTCATTTCAAATGCATATTTTGCTTTTGCGCCAATTGCATCTGTATGAATTAAAAAAGTAATATATTCTTTTAATAAGTATACTGAAGGGCGAATTTTAGTGGCTAAAGCACGTAAAATTTTTACAATTTCTTGCTTTTCTTCATAGATTAAATTTTGATATTCTCTGCTATAAGATAGTGTAGCTTGTGGAGCGATATAAACGATATTACCAGATTTTGAAGCACCTAATAAACTACCAGCAACTTTTCTTCTATGCATAGCAGAAACCGCTAAAACTCTCTGATTGTCAACAACTGTTTCTTTAATTTCATCTAAATATCCAGAAGAAATAGCTTTACTTAATGCACTTGTAAAACTTGCTCCAATTTTCCCACGTACATTACTAATGTCTCTTCTAACTTGTTTTAAAACGGATGAAGCATCGTTTTTTACTTCGCCAGAAATATCAATAATTTTCTTTATTTCATCATCAATAAAAGTAGTGAATTCTATTTTTTGAGAAAGTTCAAAAAAAGTTGGAAATTGAATTTGGAATTTTTTAAAAAACTTAATCAGTTCATTTACAGTAAGTGAAGTAGTTGCTATTTTTAAAAAAGCATCCGTTTCTATAAAACTATTTTCTATTGCTAAACGTTTTACACTTTCTGTAATATTGTCAAAATTGTGATTAGGAATTCTGTTTTCACTCGTAAAAGAAGTTAAATATTCATCAACCAAATGAAGTTCTTTAATTAACTCTTTTTTACTGTGAATTGGTTTTATTTCTAAAACTTTTTCTTTTCCTAAGCCCGAAAGACAAAACTCTGAAACGTGCTGCAAAACCGTTGAAAATTCTAAATCTTGTAATGTTTTATCTGATATGTTCGTCCTCAAATTTGTATTTTTGAATTATACAAAACCTTATAGATGTTCAAAAACTGTAAGGTTTATTTTAGCAACAAAAATAAGAAACAATGCAACTAAAAATAGCTGATCCTTGGAAAAATATTTTACAAACTCAATTTGAGAAACCTTATTTTAAAGAACTCATAAATTTTGTAACATCAGAATATGAAAATCATACCTGTTATCCTCAAGAACATGACATTTTTGCTGCTTTTGATTTTTGTGCTTTTGATGATTTAAAAGTGGTAATTATTGGTCAAGATCCTTATCATGGCGAAAATCAGGCAAATGGTTTGTGCTTTTCTGTACAGGATGATATAAAACATCCGCCTTCATTAGTAAATATTTTTAAAGAAATTTCTACGGATTTAAATCAAGAAATTCCACAAAGTGGGAATTTAGAAAAATGGGCAAAACAAGGTGTTTTATTATTAAATGCAACATTAACAGTGAGAGCTCATGAAGCTGGAAGTCATCAAAAAAAAGGTTGGGAAACTTTTACAGATGCAATCATTAAAGAAATTTCTGATAAAAAAGAAAATGTTGTTTTCTTGCTTTGGGGAAAATTTGCCGAAGGTAAAACTCAACTTATAAATATAGAAAAACATACAATTTTTACAGCTCCACATCCTTCTCCTTTAGGTGCTTGGAGAGGTTGGTTTGGAAGTAAACATTTTTCTAAAACAAACGAGTTTTTAAAATCTATTGGTAAAAAGGAAATTAATTGGTAATTTTTGTTTGCTAAAAGTTATTAAAAATTTTAGCCCTGATTGAAGCAATTGTTTGAGCTCTTTTTGAGGTACGAAAAAAAGCGAGTGCGAAAAGCAGGAAATAGCTTCTAATAAAAAATCCGCTAAAAAATAACGGATTCATTGAATTTGAAATTAAGAAACAAGTTGATTTATGTTAAATCTGCCTGTTGTAATGTTGTTTGATTTGTTGTATTATCAGCTAAACCACAAGACTGTGAGGTACTTCTACAAGATGAAAAACAACTGATTCCTAAAATACAAACTACAATAAATACTACTTTTTTCATGGATTCTCTTTTTTACGATTTAAATGTACATATTTTTTATGAATTCTCCTGAGTTTTTCTTCTTTTCAATAACGTTGAATTTTACCATTTTATTTTGAATGCGTGTAATTAAATTTTTGGTAATTGGTTTTCCAGCATTCCATTCTGTAATTTTTAGCCATTTTTGAATGTCATCTTTCTGTTGCTCATATCTTTTAGATAAAATTTCATCAAGATTATCCATTTTTTTAAAGTCTTTAGTTTCTGCATTTATAATGTCTAAAACTTTTTTAACTTCTTCAAAATTATTCTCTAAAATTTCATTTCTTACAGCAACTACAAAACAAGGCCAAGGAGTAGGGCAGTCGTCAATTCTTCTAAAAGTGCCATTGTCTACCAAAGGTTTTGTGGTAAAATGTTCCCACATAAAATAATCTGCTTCACCAGTTGTGAGGGCCTCAATTCCGCCTTGTAAATTACCAACAACTTTAAATTTTAATTTTTTTACATCCCAACCTTGGTTGTAAGCATTTACAATTGCCATTAAATGTGAGCCAGAACCAAATCTACTAATTGCAATTGTAGCATTTTCTAAGTCTGCAATTTTTTTTAAAGTTGATTGTGCACCCACATAAATTCCCCAAATTAAAGGAGATTGTACATAGGTTTGCACAATTTTAGAAGGATTTCCATCAGAAATGTCTTTGATAATTCCTTCTGTTAACACAATAGCAATATCTACTTCGCCATTCCTTAGGGCTTTGCACATTTGCCCGGTTCCGCCAGGGAAATCTTGCCAACGTAAATTGATATTGTGTTTGTTGTATTCTTTATTTTTTAGTGTGATATACCATGGGTAATTAAAATGTTCTGGTACACCACCAACTTTTAGGTTGGTCATTTACTCAGCTAATTTTTCAAGTGTATATTTAATTAATTCAGCTACTATTTTTCCAGGATCTTTACTAAAACTACCATCTGCTCTATTTGCAATTATGGCATTTAAAGAACATGCATTATGCCCCATTAACTTAGATAAACCATAAATAGCAGAAGTTTCCATCTCTAAATTGGTAATTCTAATTCCGTTAAAATCAAAGCTATCAATTTTATGATTTAAATCCGCGTCTTGTAATCCTAATCTTAAAACTCTTCCTTGTGGACCGTAGAATCCACCTGCAGTAGCTGTAATTCCTTCAAATACACTATCCGATTTAAGCTTATTTGCTAATTCTTCTGAATTTGAAATAATTAAAGGAAACGCCTTTTTAGAACTCCAATTTGTGTGTTTTACAAAAGCATTTTCAATCTCCGGATGCGTAATTTTATCAATTTGGTAGGAGTGAAGCAATCCGTTTAAATCTAATCCATGAGAGCTTAAAACCATTGAATCAACCGGAATGTCTTTTTGTAAGGAACCAGAAGTACCAACTCTAACGATATTTAATTTTGTTAGATTTTCTTTAGGCATCCTAGTTTCTAAATTGATATTTACTAAAGCGTCTATTTCGTTTAATACAATATCTATGTTATCAGGTCCTATACCTGTAGACATTACTGTAATACGTTTGTTTTTGTAGGTACCAGTTGTCGTTTTAAATTCGCGTTTTTGAGTTGTAAATTCAATAGAATCAAAATGTTTCGTAACTTTATCAACTCTATCTTGATCACCAACTATAATAATATCGGTTGCAATATGTTCTGGTCTTAAGTTTAGATGATACACGCTACCATCTGGATTTAAGATTAATTCAGATTGTTTTATACTCATTTATGATGTAATTTGTAGTAGTTTCTTAGACTCATTATGAAATAAGAAACTGTATTTTTTAGAACCTCCAAGATAAGATATATCATTTCTTAACTGACCGTAAAAATTTAATTGATTGTATAATACTTCTTTTCCTTTTTCTGAAAGTTTTACGGGATTAAAAGATGAAAATAATTTATCTAGTGTTTTTATACTATGTTCATATTGTAAATCACCAAAACCATAAACTTCTTCATCAGTTATTAGTTGATGAACTAAATCTTTTTTTGATGTTAAAATGTTATTTTCAGCAGTTTTTAAAATAGTATTTTCAATTCTATTTAAGCCATTTTCTATAGATGGAAAACGTTGTAAATGTGCTTCTATGGCTTTAGCTAAATATTGAAAAGGCGACATTGGATTGAACTTATACACCGTTTCTAAACGAAGTGGAGAATCTGAACAATATAATTGCCAAATGTAATCTGCATACTCAATATCGTCTTGACTTAATGTTACTCTATTTTTAAAATGTTGTAAAATTTCTTCTTTATTTAATTGAGACAAGCCTAACATCTTAGCAGAACCTTTAACTTTTCCGCTACAAACTAAGGTGATTTGATGCCCTTCTCTATAACGTTTAAGCCAACTAATTACGGCCAACATGTTAATTTGACAAAATAAATCATGTTCAAACCACAATACTATTTCATCTTGTTCTTTTTGATTACAAAGATTTCTATATTCTTTTAAAGTATAATCAATAAACTTCTTTTTGCTAATATTATAAGAAGATTTTAAAAATTCGTACCTAGTTTTCCAGAAAGTTTCACTACCAATGTCTGATGTTGTTTTTCCTTCAGAAAGCATTTCTCTCCAAGTTATAAATTCTCCTGAGAATTTTAATTTTTTGAGATAATTTGTAGTCGTATCTCCATTAGTAATATGTAAAATAGATGCCCCCATAATTTTTACAAAACGTTTTTAGATTATTTTTATTGTGTTGATTTTTAATTTACTACCCACCAACTCTTTTTACATTAAATCCTTTTTCTTTTAGCATTTTCATTATTTTATCTCTGTAATCTCCTTGAATAATAATTTTATCGTCTTTAAAACTACCACCAACAGAAAGTTTGGTTTTTATTTCTTTTGCAAGTATTTTAAAATCTTCGGTTGCGCCTGTATACCCTTCTAATATGGTAATTGGTTTTCCTTTTCTTTTTTCATATTTGCAGATTATTGGATCATCTTGTAACCAAATAGTTGATTTTTCAACGATAGGTTCTTCTGATTCTTTATGCTCTGGAAATAAATTTTTTAGTTGATCTTTAAAATCCATTTTGTTCAGTTTGCAGTATTCAGTTGCAGTGTTCAGTCAGTTTTTACTGTTACTGTAAACTGCGACTGCTTACTATTTTATTTTTTCAATCCCAATTCACGTAAACGCTCATCTAGAAACTCACCCGCAGTAATATCATCAAATTGTTTTGGGTTGTTTTTATCAATACAATTTTCTAAAACATCTAGTTTCATATCAGAAATTGGATGCATAAAAAACGGAATTGAATAACGAGAAGTTCCCCACAATTCTTTTGGTGGATTTACAACTCTGTGAATTGTAGATTTTAGTTTATTATTACTATGTCTAGATAACATATCGCCAACATTAATCATTAACTCATCGGGTTCTGCCATAGCGTCAATCCAATCTCCTTTATGATTTTGAACTTGTAAACCTTTTCCTTGAGCGCCCATTAATAAAGTTATTAAATTAATATCTCCATGTGCCGCAGCTCTTTCTGCTCCTTTAGGTTCTGTTTTTATTGGTGGATAATGAATAGGACGTAAAATACTATTTCCGTTTTTAATATAATTATCAAAATAGGTTTCTTCTAAACCTAAATGTAATGCTAAAGAACGCAACACAAATTTTGCAGTTTTTTCTAACATTTGATAGGTTTCTTTACCAACTTCATTAAATTTAGGTAATTCTTCTACTACTACATTTGCAGGATATTCTTGTGCATATTTAGAATCTCTATCTACATATTGCCCAAAATGCCAAAATTCTTTTAAATCTCCTTCTTTTTTTCCTTTCGCAGATTCTTTTCCAAAAGATACATAACCTCGTTGGCCTCCAATACCTGGAATTTCATATTTTTCTTTTATTTCTGTAGGTAAATCAAAGAAATTTTTTATTTCTGCATATAAATTATCAACCAATTCGGTATCTAAAAAATGGCCTTTTAAAGCTACAAATCCTATGTTTTCATAAGCATGACCAATTTCATCAATAAATTTTTGTTTTCGGTTTTTATCATCTGATAAAAAGTCAGCTAGATTTACACTAGGAATTTTATTCATAATATAAGGTTTAAAAAAGAGGGTTAATTTACTAAAAAAAAATGCAACAAATGGGTAATTATTATTTTTTCTTAAAAGGAATTAAGTAACTAATTGTATAATTAAAACCAAAACCTGTGCTCGTTTCATAGATGGTATTAAAACCAGGAGCGTACAGTGTTTTAAAATTTTCTGGCTCTTTTGCACTCATCATTACTTTGTAAGAAATACTTGCACTAACAAACAAATTTTTAAAAGTTTCTACTTTTAATCCAAATAGAAACTCTGTCCAATGTGCATTTAAACTGGATTCCGTAATAGGAGAATTTATTAAATCAGCAGGAAAATAAGTACTATTTACATTTGGCGTATAATTATTTAATGTTTGATCGAAAACGCTAAAACCATATCTAAAACCTACAAAAACTTCGTTGTTCATGTCTAACCAGTTTTCATACGCATTGTAGTTAAAACCAAGCCTAGCATAAGTACCTTTTACAGTAGAATTTGTATAATCTTCATCCGTTGTTTCTTCTTCATATCCTAATTCTGCAGCTACAAAAAAACGTTTAGAAATTCTGTAATCTCCAACTAATTCTAATCCATTATAAGAGTTGCTAATGCTTCCTAATATAGGTTTGCTAATGTCTATTCCTAAACGCAATCCGTATGCAGTTTTGTAAACTATAGTATCTTTAACTGTTTTTGCAATTTCTTTTTTCTGCTTATTAGGGGGATTTCCAGGTTTTTGAGCAAATCCATCAATCAAAACAAAAAACAATAGGATACTAATGAAATATTTGTACATGTGCTGAGTTTTGATTGTCTATAGTCGTTAATGTTGATGGTGTGAAATCTGTAATCCATGCATTGTCAGATTCAAAAGTTACCTCATTAAAAAGTATTCTATATCCGCAAGAACGAGAAATATATTCTTCTTTTGGAGTGTATTTTATTGTAAACTTATTGACAACATTGTCTTTAGAAAAATTATAAACGGTCTCGTTCGCTAAACTATTTAAAGGAATGTATAAAGAATCGATACTTACATTGCTAAAAATAGTGTCTTTGCCTTCTGCCCAAACATAAAAAGAGCTGACACTTTTTAAAGTTTCTCTATTATTTGTATCATAAAAACGTAGAACCAAGTTAGATGTAATTGGGTTTTTAGTACAGAAATCATCTTTTTCACAAGCAGAAATAATGATGATTGTTACTATAAAAAGTAAAAGTATTTTTTTCAAATTTTAAAGTTTAGTAATGAAATTTTAAAGTGTTTTTCAACAGTTATTCAACTTCTACAATTTTATTAATTGCTTCTGCCAATGCAAAATCTTGTTCTGTAACACCTTGTGCATCATGGGTTTTAAGAGTGATGTCTAAAGTGTTATAAATATTTGTCCATTCTGGATGATGATTTAAAGCTTCACATTCAAAAGCAATTCTATTCATAGCAGACATACAATCTTTAAAATTACCAAACTCTAAATCTGTATGTAACGCATCGTCGTAATATTCCCAATCTGGTAAAGATTCTAATCTTAATTCTATTTCGAATTCTGTAAGTTTTTTCATCTTGTAAAAAAATAATTTTAATGAATTTAAAAAGTAAAGATACTCATTTTAAGTATTGTTTATTTATTGAAATATAGCCAAAAATTAGGCTATATAAAATTCTATTTTTTCTCAAACAAAACTACTGTTTCTATATGACTTGTATGTGGAAATTGATCTACCAAACTAATTTTTTTAATCTTATATCCTGCTTCCGCTAATAATTCTGTATCTCTGGCTTGTGTTGCCGGATTACAAGAAACATACACCATTCTGTCTGCATTTAAATTGATGATTTTCTGCAATGTTTTTGGCGCAATTCCAGCTCTGGCAGGATCTAAAATAATTGTTTTAATTTTATTTTCAAATTCGGGATGTGCAGCTAAAAATTTACCAACATCAGCAACATAAAACTCTAAACCTTCTATATTGTTTCTTTTGGCGTTTTTTTGTGCATCTTTTATTGCTGATGCCACAATATCCACTCCAACAATTTTTGCGTTTTCACTTCTAGAAGCCACAATCTGACCGATAGTTCCCGTTCCACAGAATAAATCCATAACTACAGTATTATCAACTTTTGATTTATCCTCTAGAACATATTCAACCACTTTAGAATACAGTTTTTCTGCACATTTAGGATTAGTTTGAAAGAAGCTTTTCATGCTAATTTCAAAATTTAAACCTAATAATTCTTCTACGATTTTATCTTTTCCGTAAACTAAATTGATGCTTCCAGAAGTTGCAATGGTTCTATCTCCTGTTTCATCATTAATAGTATGTAATAATCCAGCAACTCTATTGCCAAATAATTCAACCAAATAATTTGCGAATTTTTGTAAATCGAAATTTGGTAATTCAGGTGAAGTTGTTACTAAATTAAATAATAATTCATCTGTTTTGTAAGATTTTCTAACCACGAAATATCTAAAAAAACCTGTTCTTTGTGGCCCATGCCAAGGTTCTAAACCTGTATCAATACAATAGTGTCTAATATTTTTTAGATTGTCTTCTAGTTGTTTATCAAACAAACCCGAATCTTTCTCCAAATTATCTCCCATCCACCAAACACCACGTCTTTTAAAACCTAGTGTAAATTCGTCTTTATCAGTTTTATTAATTCGATCGTAACCAATGGCAGAAAATCCATATTCCATTTTATTTCTGTAATGAAATACGTTTGGAGACACTACTAATTCGTCAAATAAATCTTCTATATTTTCTACTTTACCAATTCTTTTAAATAATGATAAAGTACTTTCTTTTTTATACTGATGTTGCAATTCTATAGGCAATTGAATGTAAGGTGCGCCAGGAATGTCTTGAAACGGAACTTCAACTTCATTTTCTGATGGTTCTAAAACATCAATTAATTTAGCTTCTGCATACTTTTTGCTCGTTTTTTGAATCTGTGCTTTTACCAATTGACCTGGTAAGGTATTAGGTACAAAAACAACAAAACTGCCTTCATCAGATTTTATTCTGGCAATTCCTTTTCCGCCAAAAGCATAATCTTCTATTCGTAATTCTAAAATTTGATTCTTCTTCACAAAATTATTTCGTTCTCTACGTGGCATATTTCAATATTATAAGGATTGCAAAATTAGGAAAAGAAAAGGAGAGGTTTATAATTTTTAAGATATTTAAAATCTCATGTAGATTTAAATTCTTCAAGTTCTAAAATAAATAAAATCTTTTTAACTTTTGCTTTGGATGTCTGTTTTTTGATACAAATAAAAAAGAGTTTCTCTTTTAAAGGAGAAACTCTTTTCTGTTTTTTTAAATAAGTTTGTTATTTAATACTTAATATATAATCTGTAATGGCTTTTAAATCTTCTGCTTTCATACGTTTTGTAATGCTTAAACTTGCTTTCATCATCGCTACTTGACTAGGTGCTGTATCAACAATAGCTTCGCTTTTTCCTTGTAAAAAAGTTGTTAAATTAGCTTTTTTGCTAGTGTATTTTGCCGCAATATCTTTTAGTGAAGGTCCAACAACTTTCATTTGTTCTTGATGACAACCGGTGCAAGCATTTTTTTTAAAAAGTCTTTTTCCTTTTTCAATTGATGTTTGAAATTTTGGAGATAACTTTTTATTTTCTTTAGTTGTAAAACTTACTAATAAAAAAGAAACGCAAGCAATACTAAGGATGAATTTTTTCATGATAAATGGTAATTTTGAATGCTATACAAACATAAAGAATATTTTTTTTAATCATGCTAAAAGTATACCGAATATTTAGTAATTTGCAGCAATTCGGGGATGATTTCTTTCCCACGCTGAATTTTCAGGTTATCTGAAAGAATAAAGGTAGAATAGGAATGGTTATTTTACTCGTTTAACGAGTATAATTATTAATTTTTTGAAAGCAAAAAGAATGTTTTCAAATATTGTTTTTAGGTAGCACTAAAGGCATTAAACTTTAAATTATATAAAATGGCTGTTTTAAACAAACTAACTTCGCAAGAAGCAATCGAATTAGAAAACAAACATGGTGCACACAATTATCATCCGCTTCCGGTGGTTTTAAGTAAAGGTGAAGGCGTGTATGTTTGGGATGTAGAAGGTAAAAAGTATTATGATTTTTTATCTGCGTATTCTGCTGTAAATCAAGGTCATTGTCATCCAAAAATTGTAGATGCAATGGTAAATCAGGCAAAAACATTAAGCTTAACGTCAAGAGCATTTTACAATGATATACTTGGTAAATATGAAAAATTTGCCACAGAATATTTTGGTTTTGATAAACTTCTACCTATGAATACTGGTGCAGAGGCTGTAGAAACAGCAATAAAAATCTGTAGAAAATGGGCGTATGAGGTAAAAGGAATTCCAGAAAATAAAGCAGAAATCATTGTTTGCGAAAATAATTTTCATGGAAGAACTACTACAATTATTTCGTTTTCTAACGATCCTGTTGCTAGAAAAAATTTTGGTCCTTACACCAAAGGATTTGTGAAAATTGAATATGATAACCTACAAGCTTTACAAGAAGCTTTAGAAAATAGCAATAATATTGCAGGCCTTTTAATTGAACCTATTCAAGGTGAAGCAGGTGTTTACGTACCTTCTGAAGGATATTTGGCAGCAGCCAAGAGAATGTGTGAAGAGTATAATGTTTTATTTATTGCCGATGAAGTACAAACAGGTATTGCCAGAACAGGTAGATTATTAGCTACTTGTGGTAACTGTACTTGTGAAGACAAAAATTGTTCTGGAACACCAGAAATAAAACCAGATATTTTAATATTAGGAAAAGCCTTAAGCGGTGGTGCTTACCCAGTTTCTGCAGTTTTTGCAAATGATAACATTATGAATGTTATAAAACCTGGTAATCATGGTTCTACATTTGGTGGTAACCCAATTGCGGCAGCAGTTGCAATTGCAGCTTTAGAAGTAGTACGAGATGAAAATTTAGCATATAATGCAGATCGTTTAGGTGTTATTTTTAGAGAAGAATTAGCAGCTTTTGCAAAAACGAATAATCTGGTAAAATCTGTTAGAGGTAAAGGGTTGTTAAATGCCATTTTAATAAATGATACAGAAGATAGTTCTACAGCTTGGGATATTTGTATCAAGTTAAGAGATAATGGTTTGTTAGCAAAACCAACGCATGGAAATATTATTCGTTTTGCACCGCCTTTGGTAATGACTGAAGTACAATTAAGAGATTGTATTGCAATTATTAAAAAAACAATTTCAGAGTTTAAAATCTAAGTTTTTATACGAACTAAATTATTTTAGCCAGAAACTTTTATAAAGTAAGTTTCTGGCTAATTTTTTTTGTTTATTTTTGAAAAACAAACTAACGAACTTAATTATGATAGGAAATCCAATTACCCAATTAGAGCAATTAACACTAAATTCTGATGCTAAAAATTTTTTAAGAGAAACTGCAAAATGGGCATTTTTTTTATCGGTTATTGGGTTTATAGGTATTGGTTTTTTAGTAATTCTGGCTGTCTTTTCTAACATTATTTTTAGCTCAATTCCACAAGCAAAAAATGTTCCTTTCGATCTTGGAATAGCGATGACAATCTTGTATTTATTATTTGCGCTATTATATTTTTTTCCGGTGTATTATTTAATGCAATTTTCTACTAAAATGAAAAAAGCATTAGCATCAAAAAATGATGAGACGTTAGCAGACGCATTTCAAATGATAAAATCGCACTATAAATTTTTAGGTGTTTTTACAATTATAACATTGTCTTTATATGCATTATTAATCGGGGTTTCATTATTTAGTGCATCGTTTTTATAGTTGAATATTAAGGAATCAATTTATAAAGAATTTTTGTGTAATTTTATAGCTATTACATTTTGTAAAAATAACACTTAGAAAGCTTTTACAACCTTTTGAATTTATCTTAGTACATTTAGTTAACACCTATTTAGGTTGTAAAAAGAAAGAGGAAGTATTTTATACTTCCTCTTTCCTTATAAAATAATACTCAATTTCATCAAATAAAATAGTGCATCAATTAATTGTTTTTCTTCTTTTTAAACAAATTGATAACATCTTTTACTTTGTCTGCATTTGTTGTTTTTGTAGAATCTTTTTTATCACCAGTAATTAAATTGACAATCTTGTCTTTTGTTTTAGTTGAATCTTTTTTAGTATCGCCACCAATTAAATTAATTAGTTTGTCTTTACCCGTATTTAGTAAACTTTGCTTTTGTTGTTCAACTAAATTCTTTATCAAACTAGAAGTTGCGTCTTTAATATTTGTAGTAAAACCAGGTGCAGTAAAACTACCATTTAAATTTGCTTTTACAGGTATGCTTGTAATTTTTTCGGCATCTTTTGGCGATAATTTAGCAATTAAATTAGTAACTTCTGTACCTAAATATTTTACAGGCACATCAAAAACAATATCGTAGTTCATGGTGTTATCAAAACCATGTTTACCTGCAATTTCGATACCAATATCTTTATATTTTAAAGGAATTGGTTTTACTGTTACTGTTCCATTATCGAAAGAAAAATAACCTGTAATTTTATCTAAATTCAATTTGTTAACATCTAAAAAGGCTACTTTATCTCCTAATAAACTTAGTGCTTTAGAATTACTTGCATTTATTTTAGTGTTTAATAATTGCCCTAATAAATTACCAGAAATCGTTTTTAAATTGGGTGTAAAATCATCATTTAAATTCCCAGAAACATTTATGGTAGAGTTCATTTTACCGTCTATTGTTTTTGCAATTGGGGCAATGGCTTTTAACATCTCTAAAGTACCAAAAGAATCGGCAATATTTAATTCTTTTAAATTTAAATCCATGCTAAATTTAGACGTATCTCCTTTGGTAGAAACGTTACCAGAAAAACCAATATTTCCGCCAAAAACATCTGATTTTAAATTCTGAAGATTTACAGTTTCATCCTTAATTAAAATAGCACCAGAAACATTTTTTAAAGTGATATTATCATAGACAACTGTTGCTGCGTTGGCATTGAAAGTACAATTTAAAAAACTAGGAATTTTTAATTTTTCTGTAGGTTCTGTGGTCTCTGTTGTAGCATTGGTATCTATAAAATCGGATACTTTAAAAGTAGTAGAATTTAAATTAAAATTCCCTTTTAACTCTTGATCTTTAAATACAAAACCATAAAAGTTATCTAAATTTCCTTTGATAGAAATATCAGAATCACCCGTTTTTGCATCAAAATCATTTAAAGTGATCGTGCTAGTATTAAAAGTGATGGCTGTTTTTTTAATGTAAAAAGGTTTTGCAACTTCTGCACCATCATATTTAAAATCGGTTACTTTTATTTGCCCTGCATTTTGAATATTTTGATAGTTTCCTTTTTCAACAGAATTCATATCAAAATTGGTTGTGATATCTGCAGTTAAAATTCCTGCTAGTTGTTGTTTTACAGGTGCCGGATACACTTTACCAATATTTGCTAAATTAATAGTTCCTTTGGCAGCCATGTTTATTTTTGCATTTGTAGTAATATCTTTTACATTTCCGTTAGCAGCAAAAACATCATTATCTATTTTAAAAGTCAATTTGTTTAGGTTGATGTAGGTATCATTTACATTTCCTGTTTTATTGATTATTCGTGTATCAATATTAATTTTTTGCACAGATTTAGGTAAACTTTCATACTTAAACATGGCGTCTTTTGATGCAAATGAAATGTCAAAACCAGGAATTGTAGTTTCTGATAAAACACCTTTTATAACTCCGTTTAAATCAAAATTACCAGTAGTTTGGATGGTTTTTAAATCGCCAGAATATTGTTTAGGTAATAAGGCTAACAAGTTTTTAAAATCGGAAGTTGGTGTTTTAAAATTAATATCATACACCTGTGTTTCATCAACCAATTGCAGAAAACCATTAAATTCTAATGGCAACTGATTTATATAACCTGTATTATCTTTAAAAGTAAATTTGCTATTTTTTAAATCCATTCCTAAAATGGCATTTAAAGATACTTTTACATTGTTAAAAAAATTAGTGTTTTCATAATCAAAAGAAAGATTTGCGGTAGATTTTGTATCTAAATCTAAAACTTCTTTAGCAAAATTTCCTTTTCCATAATGATAAATGCTGTCTAATTTCATTTTCATATTAGAACTTCTATCTAAATACATAAAATTCATGTTTTCAAATTGATATTCTTCTATATTTAACGCAAAAGAATCCGGTTCATTTTCATCTTCTGTTTCCTTTTTTAAGGCAATATCATAATTACCCAAATTGTCTGTATTAAATATGATATTTATCTGTCCGTCTTTTACAGAAAAACTTTTAAGTTCTAAGGCTTCTTCTGGTTTTTTAAAGAGTTCGGTAATTTTCATGCTCATACTTAACTCTTTAGTGCTGAATAAAGTATCGCCAACAAAAGGGGCTTTATTGGCAACGACAACATCATTTACGGTTAAGCTAGCTAAAGGAAAATTCTTAAAAAAACTTAAATTAGTTTCTTTAAAAGTGACCGTTGCATTTATGTTTTTGTTGATAGTAGTAGATACCATTGCTACAATTTTATCTTTAAATAAAAACGGAATGGAAGCAACCCCAATAACTAGGATTAAGAGTATAGAAACTACCCAAATTACTATTTTCTTTACTACAGATTTTTTCTTTTTCTCTATATTCATAATTAGAAATATTGATCGTTTATATGATTTGCAAAGTTATAGTTTACAGCTAATAAACGTGTTTTATTTTAGTTAAAAATAATAAATAAAACAAAAAAAATGCAACTCAATAAAGAATTGCATTTCTATTTTATAAGAATATTTAAAATTAAATTGCCTTATTTAAACATATCCATTCCAGGTATATTTGGCATTCCTTTTTTAGCGGCAACTGCCATTTCACTTTCATTAATTTTAGATGCTTTTTCAATGGCTTTATTTAAAGTAATAATTAGAAAATCTTCTAACTCTTCTTTATCAGAAAGTAAAGATTCATCAATAGAAATTGCTTTGATTTCTCTGTTTGCTGTTAAAGTTACTTTTATTTTTTTATCCGCAGAAGTTTCATCAACCAAAACAGAATTTAGTCTTGCTTTTGTTACTTCTACTTCCTTTTGAGCTTCTTTAAGCTTATTCATCATACCAGATAAGTCTCCAAACATGTTTTTTCTTATTTATTTTATGAATTACAAAATTAGTTAAAAACGAACGAAAATCAAATCAAAAAAAATGAGAAAGATATTTTAAGCAACTATACTATTAAGTCTTATTTTTGCAATCGCTTATTTAATGATACAAAAGATATGAAGAGTACAGATGCACAATTTCCGATTGCAGAAAAACAGCCTACAAAGCTTGAAAAACATGGAGATGTAAGAATAGATAATTACTTTTGGATGCGTTTAACAGATGCACAAAAAAATGCGATTGTTAAAGATGAGCAAACCCAAAAAGTAGTTGATTATTTAGAAGCAGAGAATGCGTATTTTGATAAAGTTACAGCGTATACTAAGAAATTTCAGGAAGATTTATTCCTAGAAATGAAGAATAGAATTAAAGAAGACGACTCTTCTGTACCTTATAAAGACAATGGCTATTACTATATTACTCGTTATGAAATTGGGAAACAATATCCTATTTACAGCCGTAAAAAAGATCATTTAGAAGCACCAGAAAAAATACTTTTTGACGTAAATGAACACGCAGAAGGTTTTGAGTATTTTCAATTAGGAGGGTTAAATGTTTCGCCAAATAATAAATTAGCTGTGTTTGCAACCGATACAGTGAGTAGAAGACAGTATTTTTTAAGAATTAAAAACTTAGAAACGGGTGAGATTTATAAAGATATTATAGAAAACACAAGTGGTGGTTCTGTTTGGGCAAATGATAATAAAACTTTTTTTTACACTAAAAAAAATCCAGAAACCTTAAGAAGTGAGAAGATTTTTAGACATGTTTTAGGTACATCAGCAGCAGAAGATGTAGAAATTTATCACGAAAAAGACCTTACTTTTAGTACGTATGTTACCAAAACAAAGTCTGATGAATATATTATTATTGGTTCTCAAAGTACACATTCTTCTGAATCACAATTTTTAGATGCAAATAATCCAACGGGCAAGTTTAAGGTAATTCAAAAAAGAGAAAAAGAGTTAGAGTATGATATTTCTCAATATAAAGAGCATTTTTATATTTTAACAAATAAAGATGGCGCCACCAATTTTAAATTGATGAAAACGCCAATTTCTAATCCATCCAAAGAAAACTGGGTGGATGTAATTTCGCATAGAGAAGAAACATTATTAGAAGATTTTTCAATTTTTAAAGAGTATTTAGTTTTAGAAGAGCGTACAAACGGACTCAATAAAATTAGAATAAAACGTTGGGACGAAAAAGAAGACTATTATTTGCCTTTTAATGAAGAAACCTATTCAGCTGGTGTTTTTGGAAACCCAGAATTTGATACAGATATTATAAGATATTCGTATAATTCTTTTACAACACCAAGCTCTGTGATTGATTTTAATATGAAAGATCAATCGAAAGATATTAAAAAAGAGCAAGCCGTTTTAGGCGGAAAATTCAAAAAAGAAAACTATACCAGTAAACGTGTTTGGGTAACCGCAAGAGATGGAAAAAAAGTGGCTATTTCGTTGGTATATCACAAAGACACACAATTAAATAAAGACACTCCATTATTACAATACGCCTATGGTTCTTATGGTCATACGGTTTCAGATAGTTTTTCTACAACACGTTTAAGTTTATTAGACAGAGGTTTTGTGTTTGCTTTAGCGCATATTAGAGGAAGTCAATATTTAGGTAGAGAGTGGTATGAAGACGGAAAAATGTTTCATAAAAAAAATACGTTTACAGATTTTGTAGATTGCTCTAAATATTTAATTGATAACGCGTATACATCGGCTAAACATTTATATGCGATGGGCGGATCTGCAGGAGGTTTATTGATGGGAGCGGTTGTAAATATGAATCCAGAATTGTACAATGGTGTTATTGCTGCTGTACCTTTTGTGGATGTAGTTTCTACAATGTTAGATGATAGTATTCCTTTAACCACTGGCGAGTATGACGAGTGGGGGAATCCTAATAACAAAGATTCTTATGAATATATAAAATCATATTCGCCATACGATCAAGTTGGCGCTCATGAATATCCAAATATGTTAATTATCACAGGGTATCACGATTCTCAAGTACAATATTGGGAACCAGCAAAATGGGTTGCAAAACTTAGAGAGTTAAAAACAGATACCAATTTATTAATGTTGCATACAAATATGGATTCTGGTCATGGTGGAGCATCGGGGCGTTTCGAAGCTTTAAAAGAAACAGCAGAAGAATTTACGTTTCTTTTAGCTTTAGAAAATAAATTACATCTGTAAATAATTAAGATTCTAAAGGAATTTTATAATTGAATAAGGTTATGTATTTTTGCACTCGGTAAAAAATAACGTCATTGCGTTTTTATGAAACGATTATCATGTTTTAAAAAGGCAATTTCAAAAGTGAATAGAAGTTTCTGTATCTTTTAAATTAGAACTTATAATGTTTACAATGACGTTTTATTTTTTAAAAAGTTAGAATGACAAGAAATCAAGGCATTACCGAAAATATTTTAAAACTAGTTGGAGATACTCCACTTGTGAAACTTCATACCATAACGAAAGATTTAAAAGGTGCTTATTTTGCAAAATTAGAAGCATTTAATCCTGGACATTCTTCAAAAGACAGAATTGCCTTGCATATTATTGAAGATGCAGAAAAAAAAGGAATTATAAAAAAAGGCGCTACAATTGTAGAAACTACTTCTGGTAATACTGGTTTTAGTTTGGCAATGATTAGTATTGTAAAAGGCTATAAATGTATTTTGGCCGTGAGCGATAAATCGTCTCCAGATAAAATAGATATGTTAAAGTCTATGGGTGCAGAAGTACATATCTGCCCTGCAAACGTTGCTCCAGATGATCCAAGATCTTATTATGAAGTTGCTAAAAGAATTCATAAAGAAACTAAGAAATCGGTGTATATCAATCAATATTTTAATGAATTAAATATTGATGCACATTATAGATCAACTGGTCCAGAAATATGGCAGCAAACTCAAGGTAAAATTACACATTTAGTGGTTGCAAGTGGCACAGGAGGTACAATTTCTGGAACAGGAAAATACTTAAAAGAACAAAATTCAACCATTAAAATTTTGGGTGTTGATGCAGTAGGTTCTGTATTGAAAAAATATCATGAAACCGGTGAATTAGATCCAAATGAAATAAAACCTTATAAAATAGAAGGTTTGGGTAAAAATTTAATTCCTACAGCTACAGATTTTGATGTAATTGATCAGTATCAAAAAGTAACAGATAAAGATGCCGCTTTTGCATCAAGAGAAATTGTAAAGACTGAAGGTATTTTTCCAGGATATACATCAGGTGCAGTTTTACAAGCTACTAGACAATATGCTGATGCAGGCATGTTTGATGAAAATAGTTTTGTTGTACTTGTTTTTCCAGATCATGGCTCTAGATATATGAACAAAATTTACAATGATTCCTGGATGAAGAAACAAGGATTTCTTTAAAATAAATTACTTATCAACTATTAGAATAACTGTAAAAAAAGCAGTTAATTTGCAATATTAAAATCAAAGAACATGACGAAAGATCTATTTGCGAGAATAAAAGAAGACAAAGGTCCTTTAGGTAAATGGGCAGAACAAGCCGAAGGCTATTATGTATTTCCTAAATTAGAGGGTCCTATTTCTAATAGAATGTCTTTTAATGGCAAAAAAGTAATTACTTGGAGTATAAATGACTATTTGGGATTAGCAAATCATCCAGAAGTTTTAAAAGTGGATGGAGCAGCAGCAGCAGAACACGGTATGGCATACCCAATGGGTGCTAGAATGATGTCTGGTCATACTCCTATACACGAGCAATTAGAAAGAGAATGTGCAGAATTTGTAGATAAAGAAAAAGCTTATTTATTAAACTTTGGTTATCAGGGAATTATGTCTGCAATTGACGCTTTAGTTACCAAACACGATGTTATTGTGTATGATATAGATACCCATGCTTGTATTATAGATGGGGTTCGTTTACATGCAGGAAAACGTTTTGTATATCGTCATAACGATATGGAAAGCTTCGAAAAAAATATTAAGCGTGCAGCTAAAATGGCTGAAAAAACAGGCGGCGGAATTTTAGTAATTTCTGAAGGTGTTTTTGGAATGCGTGGTGAACAAGGTCGTTTAAAAGAAATAATTTCTTTTAAAAAGGATTATAATTTTAGATTGTTAGTAGACGATGCTCACGGATTTGGAACTCTTGGAAAAGGAGGAAGAGGAACTGGTTTTGAGCAAGGTGTGCAAGACGATATCGATGTGTATTTTGCAACTTTTGCAAAATCAATGGCAGGTTTTGGAGCTTTTTTAGCAGGTAATAAAGATGTAATTCAGTATTTACAATACAATATGCGTTCTCAAACGTTTGCAAAATCATTGCCAATGGCAATGGTTAAAGGTGCATTAAAACGTTTAGATATGTTGCGTACAATGCCAGAATTAAAAGCTAAATTATGGGAAAACACCAACGCTTTACAATCTGGTTTGCGTAATGCTGGTTTCGATTTAGGAACGACTCAAACCTGTATTACTCCTGTGTTTTTAAATGGAGATATTCCAGAAGCGATGGCAATGGTAAATGATTTACGTGAAAACCACGAAATTTTTTGTTCTATCGTTGTGTATCCTGTGATACCTAAAGGATTAATTATTTTACGATTGATACCAACAGCAACACACACACAAGAAGATATAGATTTAACAATTACAGCTTTTTCGGCTATTAGAGAATTGTTAGAAAACGGAACTTATAAAAAGATTGCAGCTTCTATGATGTAATTTTTAGTCTTCAATAACGAAAACCGAGCAGAAATGTTCGGTTTTTTTTTCCTTTTATGCAGCTTTTTAAAAAATTAATTGTGTAACAATTATGTAAAGTAGTTGTCATTTAAAAGCAATTCGTTTAAATAACGTTCTTAAAGTAGTAGGCGAGGACACAGATTTTTTTTTGAAATAAAAAATAAAGGGGTCAATTGTGTTCACAATAATACCAATGACATATATAGTTCTAAAAAATCATTTCTGGAATCTAAAATAAAATATTTAGAGTTCACAGGTTTTGATGAATATTTAGAAGATGAATCCTTAGTGTTTACTAAAATTACACTTTTACATCAATTGAAATTTTGTGCAATTGCAAAAGAATTTTTAATAGTTATGCTTTTTAATAACTATTAAACTTTTATGTTTGCTAAAATTGATAAAAATGGAAAACGTTTTTGAGGTTAAATTCACAGTTTCATCAGCAGATATAGATGATTTAAACCATGTAAATAATGTGGTGTACGTAAAATGGATGGATGAAGTAGCTTTTCAACATTGGGCATATTTAACAAAAGATTACCCCTTGCCAGAATATATTTGGGTGGTTACAAGACATGAAATTGATTATAAAGGTCAAGCATTTTTAGGTGATGAAATTATTGCAAAAACTTGGGTAGGTGAAACGAAAGGTTTTACATCAGCGCGTATAATTGAATTTTACAAGGACACTATTTTAGTAGCAAAATCCAAAACAGTTTGGGCAATGTTAGATGCAGAAACCTATAAGCTAACAAGAATTAGAGAAAACGTTTTAAAAGTTCTACAGCAAAACAAATAAAAGTATCTTTGCACAAAATTAAGAAACAATGTCAACATTTTCTGCATTAGGAATTCGTAAAGAATATATACAATCATTAAAAGAATTAGGAATTTCTAAACCATCAGAAATTCAAGAAAAAACTATTCCAATTTTATTACAATCAGAAACAGATTTTATTGGTTTAGCACAAACAGGAACAGGTAAAACGGCTGCTTTTGGTCTACCTGTTTTACATCAAATAGATCCAAATCAAGACAATATACAGGCTTTAATTTTATCGCCAACAAGAGAGTTGGTGCAACAAATTAAGAAGCAACTTTTTAAGTTTACGAAATATAATGAAGATAAAATTTTTTTAGAGGCTGTTTTTGGTGGAGAAAAAATTGATCGTCAAATAACTAATTTAAAGAGAACAACTCATATTGTTGTGGCAACTCCGGGAAGATTAATCGACTTAATTGAACGCGGAAGTATCGATATCAGTCATGTAAAAACAGTTATCTTAGATGAAGCAGATGAAATGTTAAGTATGGGTTTTAAGCAAGATTTAAACAGAATCTTAAAATTTACAACAGAATCTAATAGAAAAACTTGGTTGTTTTCTGCAACAATGCCAGAAGAAATTAAAAAGATTATTAAAACGTATATGGATGCGAATGCACCAAGAGTTGAAATAAATAGAAACTCTTTGGTCAATGCAAACATCAGACATCAGTTTGTAAAAACAACAATAAAAGACAAACCTGCAGATATTATTACCTATTTGGTAAAAAGAGAAGCGAGTAGAGGAATCATATTTTGTAGAACAAAAGCGGGTGCACAAAATTTAGCACATCATTTAATTGAAGAAGGTTTTTCTGCAGCTGCTTTAGAAGGCGATATGCAACAAAAAGAACGCGATAAAGTAATGCGTGCTTTTAAAAATGAGAGTCTACAATATTTAATTTCTACGGATGTTGCTGCACGTGGAATTGATGTTAGCGGTTTAGAATTTGTAATTCACCATCAATTACCAGAGCAATTAGAATATTATACGCACAGAAGTGGTAGAACTGCAAGAGCAGGAAAAACAGGTACTTCTTTGGCTTTTATTTTGCCATACGAATTAGAACGTATTCATGAAATACAAAAAGAATTAAATATTAAATTTACGGAAGTTACTGTGTAAATGAATGTTCTTTTTGTTATTGATGTTTTAGGAACTTTTGCTTTTGCAATAAGTGGTGCTTTGGTGGCTTTAGAAAAAAAATTCGACATGTTTGGCGTCCTTATTATTGCTTTTGTAACAGCAGTTGGAGGTGGAATGTTACGCGATATTTTAATTGATGCACACCCTATTAATTGGATTGGAAACCTAAATTATGTGTACATCATTTTTGTTGCCGTAGTTTTTACATTTCTCTTTAAAAGTAAAATTGCTCATTTAAGCAAAACCATGTTTTTGTTTGATACCATTGGTATTAGCGTATTTACGTTATTAGGTTTAAAAAAGGGATTGGCGTTTAATTTACATCCTATTATTGCTTTAATTATGGGGATGATTTCTGCCGTTTTTGGTGGTGTTTTACGTGATGTTTTAACAAATAATATTCCTTTAATTTTTGAAAAAGAAATTTATGCATCGGCTTGTTTGGCGGGCGGAATTATATATTTAATTTTAAACTATTTAAATGTAGGAGAACATGTAAGTTTTATCATTTCTGCTTCTGTAATTGTAGCCATTAGAGTAGTTGTTGTAAAATTTAAGTTAGAGCTTCCAAAAATAGAAAACGACTTATTCACTAAACATAAATAATATGAAACCTTTGGTTTTTGAAAACTTTGCAACGTTTAAATTGATGTTGAATAAACAATTACCAACAGGAGATTGGTATACAATAAATCAACAAATGATCAATGACTTTGCAAACGCAACTTTGGATAAACAATGGATTCATGTTGATGAAAAAAGAGCCGCAAAAGAATCTCCTTTTAAAAGTACAGTGGCACACGGATTTATGTCTGTTTCTATGATTTCTAAACTTTTAGAAGAATCGTTTTCGATTAAAAGTGTAAAAATGGGTCTAAATTACGGCTTAAATAAAGTTCGTTTTCCAAATCCTGTTCCTGTAAATAGTGAGTTAAGAATGCATACCGTTGTTAAAGAAATTGAAGATTTAGCAAACAACGGAATTAAAGTTACATTTTCTTGTACAATAGAAATTCAAGGACAAGAAAAACCTGCTTGTGTTGCAGAATTTTTAGCTGCTTTATACGAATAAAAAAAGGTGTAAAATGCAGCTTCTTAAATGTTGTACTTAATTTAAAATTCCATCATCTGCACATTTTTTAGTGTACCAAAATAAAAACACACAAATTAAAAGTACTAAAACAGGCATTATAAAACTGTTAACTTCTACATTTAAAAAGATGTAAACATGTTGAACAAAAGCAGCAATTGCAGAAATTAGAAATAAATTTGTTGCCCATTTTTTTCTAATTAACAATGCTATTGCACCTAATGCACCACAAAACACGGCCAATGCAAAAGCAGCTGTTACCCAAGCAGGATAAACTACAGCAAATTCTGCTTGTTGTGGTTCTGGCAAAGTAGCAATCATTTCATCGGTTATAAATGCTCTTGTTAAATAAGCCATAACACCTATTAAGTTCCATAATAAAGCAAGTACACTAATAACCCAAAACGCGATAGTAGGTTTTGTAGAATTTATAGACATAATATTAAAATTTAATAGATTGATTTATTAAATGTACTAAAAAAAACTTGTCTGATCATAAAATGTAAAGTATATTTGTCATTATATAAAATAAACTTGTCTAATTGTAAAGCAAAAACCATGGAAAGAGAATCAATTTGTGAAAGAGAAAGAAGCCAATTAGAAAAATTAAATAAATTTCAGCTAGGGAATCAATATAAAAAAGTGGGTTACATTGTTGCAATTGGAACTTTTATAGTGATGATTGCCAGAAAGTACTTTGAAGATTCTGAATGGATGCGACCAATTTTGCATGGAATTCTTTTAATAGGGTTGCTTGTAATTTCTTTATCAAAAGAAAAATTAGAAGATGAGTTTATAGATAGTTTGCGCGCTCAGTCTTACAGGTTGGCTTTTATTATGGCAATTGTATATTCTTTAATTCAGCCATTAATTAATTTTGGAGTTGCATTTTTACTCAATCAGAATGAAGAAATGAAGTCTTTTAATTATTTTCAGGTATTATTTTTTATGCTGATTGTACAATTACTGTTTTTTTGGAAATTAAAACGAATGAATAGATAACATGAAAAATACGTTAAAAGTACAACGTGCTATGCTAGATTTAACACAAGATGATTTAGCAAAAAAAATTGGAGTTTCTAGACAAACTATAAATTCTATCGAAAAAAATAGATATGTTCCATCAACGGTTTTAGCTTTAAAATTATCATTAGTTTTTAAAATCCCTATTAATGATTTTTTTAGCTTAGAAGAAAATGACTAAGATTTAAATAATTGCACATAAAAAAGTTTCCTCAAATAATTTTAAGGAAACTTTTTTGCAATTAAAATTATTCTGCAATAGAATTTACAGCAGTTTTAAATAAATTGGCTTTGGCTTCAAAAAATGAATTTTCTACAACGATAGCTTTTAATTTGGTTTCTATTAATTTAGCTTCTCTATAATTCACTAAAAATAAAGAACTTTCTCCTAAAAAAAACTTACGTTCTTCTGCAGTTAGCAGTGTAGTATAATCTCTAACCATATTTGTAATAAAGCTATTTTGTATAACAAAAGAAGACAATTCTTGCTGCAATGCATCTACTTTATTTTTTATAGTAATCTTAGCTACTTCATTTTCATATTTTGCTTCTTGTAGTTTTATTCTCGATAGCTTTAAATCTCCTCTTTCTTTTCTTAAAAATAAGGGTAATTTAAAATTGATTCCCGCTTTATAATTGTCAAGATTTAAAGAATTTGACAGTGTTGGAGTTTGTGTTAAAAAATTGTACTGAACATCTAATTGAGGTAATAAGTTATTTAATTTTAGTCTTTTATCAACATTTAAACTCTCTATTTTATATTCCAAAGATTTTATTTTTGGATGTTCATTAATGTCAAAATCAGCATTATTAAACAACGCAATATTAAAAGTTACATCAATATTTTGTAAAGTTTGAGTATCAGGAATTATATGATCTTGAAGCTCAATAGGTGTATTATCATTCAACCACAAAAAGTTAGAGAGTTCTAAAGATGATTTTACCAATTTTATACGTGATTTTTCTAAATTTAACAATCTATCACTCAATGTAATTCCTGCTTCAAGAGTATCAATAGCTGCTTTATCACCTTCTAAAAAAGCTTTTTTTGTTCCATCAAATCGCATTTCTGCATTCGTTAAAAAATCTTGATATACTAATTTTTCATTATACGTCTTTAACCAATTAAAATAAGATAAAGAGGCATTGTATAAAATTTCATTAACGAGTATTTGCTGGTCTTCTTTGGCTTGATTCACAAAAAGTTTCGCTTGTTTTAAAGAAGCCATTCTTTCATTAATTAGAAATCCTTTTAGTACTGATGCAGAAACGCCAGCAGCATACAAACCATCGGTTGGTGTTGTTGCTTCCGGATTTAAATATACGCCATCATTGTTTTCAAAATTGGCTTTAAATTCTAATCCATAATAGGTAGGAATTTTAAAAGCACCATTTAAATTATTAAAATACTCTTTTTCTTTGAACTCTTTTTTATCAAAATCTACTTCTATTTTTGGATCAAAAGCACCTCTTGCTTTTAATAATTTTGCTTCACTATTGTTAATAATAAGATTGGCTTGTTTTACAATTGGATGATAGGTTTTAACATATCCTAAAAACTCAGACAAAGTCATCACAGATGGTACTTTTTCTTGTGATGATAGCTTCGAAAATAGGAACAGAAACGCTATTAAAATATATTTTTTCATGTATTATAAATCTATAAAAGGGTTCCTTTTTACTTCTTTTTTGAATCTGATTTTCCTGTTTTATCAGTGTTTGGTTGATAAAAGTTAGGTGGGAAGCTATTAATTTGTCTCCATAATTCAAACCAAATTGGCACATCTTCTAGCAAGGCAATTGTTCTTGCGCCAGAACCAACCCTAATAGCTGTTGGCCATGTATGATCTGTTTTATCTGGTGCTAATAATACTCTGTATTTACCGTTATCGCTAATAAAATTTTCTATGGCAACAACTTTTGCTCCATAGGTACCGTATGAAACATTTGGCCATCCAGAAAAAACGATTGCTGGCCAACCATCAAATTGTACACGTACTTTTTCATCTAAATGTAAAAGTGGTAAATCTATAGGATTTACAAAAGTTTCTACAGCTAAGTCGTATTTTGAAGGCATAATACCAACTAAATCTTCCCCTTCTTTAAAAGTTCCTCCAATTCCGCCTTTTATCGCTTTGTTTATGTATCCATTTTGAGGAGCTGTAATGTATAAAAGACTATTTCTAACTTTGTAATTACTATTGCTATTTTCCAACTTAGAAACTTGTGCTTTGGCATCAAAACCACTTGATTCTGCAGTAAATTTATCACTTTGAGCCTTAGAAATTTTATCAGCATAACTCGCTGTAACACTAGAAATATCAATCTTAGCATTTAATACTTCATTTTTTGATGCCAATAATTTATTTTCTTGTGATATTAATTTTGCTTGTGTTTCTTGAAATTTTAAACGTTTTTCTTCAACGTCTTTTACCGCTTTTAAGCCTTCATTTTGTAAAGTTACTGTTCTATCAAATTGCTTTTCTGCAATTAAAACATTTGTTTTTGAGGCTTCAAAGTCTATACTGTCACTTTTTACTTTTAATTTAGATTGTAAAAGTTTGTTTTCTGTTTGTTCTAATTTTAAAGTTCTTTCTTGTATTAAAGCAGCAATCTGTCTGTTTAAAGCGTCTACTTTAAATTGATAAGAATTAACAGAAGATGATTTTGCGTTAATTTGATCGTTTGTGCGCTCAATTAATTTGTTATCAAAATAGTCACTTTTTATTTCCGAGATTCTAAGAATGGTATCTCCTTTTTTTACAAAATCGCCTTCTCTTACAAACCACTGCTCAATTCTTCCCGGAATTTGAGACTGTATGGTTTGCGGTCTTTGTTCTGGAGTTAAAGTAGTAACCAGACCATTGCTAGTGATGTTTTGTGTCCATGGCAAAAAGAGGGTAATTAGACCTAAAATTGCAAATGTTAAAAGAAACTTATTAAAGGATTTAAAATATTCTTTATGTAAAACTTTCTTACCAGATTTAAATTCAATTAAATCTATTTTTTTGTTTAAATTATTGTTAGATATATTTAACATTACTAGTTATTTTATAGATTGAATTTGACCTTTTTCTAAAGTAATTATTTCATTACAATTTGATCTCCAGCTTTTTTTACTGCTCACAACAATTAAAGCCCAAGGTTTTTTAGGATCTGTTAAAAAACTAATGATTCTTAAAGTTTCATCTAAATTAAACTGATCTAAAGGGTCCTCTAAAATCATAATTTTTGGCTGCTTGATAATAGCCCTAGCTAAAATTATTTTTTTGGCAATGGTGTAAGACATTTGTTTGCCTTCTGGATATAAAACAGTTTCTAAACCTTTGTCTTGTTCTTTTAAAAACTGAGTTAAACCAACTACCTCTAACGCATCAAAAATAGTTTCATCTTGTACTAATTTATTTCCAAAAACAAGGTTATCTCTAATGGTGCCTTCAAAAGGAGATTCTTCTGAAAGTGATAAACCTAACTGAGACCTGTAATGATTTAAATGTAAGCTTTTTAAAGAGGAATTGTTTACATAAATATTACCAGAAATAGGTTCTATAACTCCAGATATTAAGCGTAATAAGCTAGATTTTCCAGCACCGCTTTCTCCCATTATTAATATTCTACTTTTTGGTTTTATTGTTAAAGAAAGATTTTTAATAATGTGTTTTTCTTTGTTTTCTACGCCATAACAAACATCTTCTAATTCAACCGTTAATCCGTTTTTAAAAACAGGGCGTTCACCATCTTGCGATTCTAATTTTTTATCAACAACTTGTCCTAGTTTTTCTATAGATGTTAACACATCATAAAAAGATTCTAAGCCAATAATTAGTTTTTCAACAGAAGCAATTACTAATAAAATTACAATTTCTGCGGCAACAAATTGACCAATATTCATCTCTTGATTTAAAACTAAAGCACCACCAATCAATAACAAACTAGCAGTTACAATGGTTTTAAAACCAATCATTTGCATAAACTGTAGTTTTAAAATCTTAAAATGATTTTCTCTAGCTTCTAAATATTTATACACCAAATCATCATTTTTAGAAACTGCCAAATTGGTATTTCCAGATAGTTTAAAACTAACCATGGTTCTGGCAACTTCTTGTATCCAATGGGCAACTTTATATTTTATTTTAGATTCTACCAAACTAGTTTCTAGTCCTTTATTTGCTGTGTATTTAAACACTATGTAAATTAACATTAATAAAAGAATACCAAAAATGATAAAAAATGGGTGGTAGAATGATAATAAAATCAATGCAAAAATAATTTGTAATAAAGCTGTTGGAACATCAATTAAGATTTTTGATAAACCTTTTTGGATGGTTAAGGTATCAAAAAAACGATTTGCCAATTCTGGTGGATAATAATTGCGTAGTTCGTTCATCTTAAATTTTGGAAATCGGTAGCTCAATTCAAATGACGCTCTTGTAAATATTCGTTGTTGAATGGTTTCTATAATTCTTAATTGCATTAATTGCAATGCTCCAGAAAAAATAACACCAATGGTTACAATAATTACTAACACGATCCAAGAAGTAGAAATTTGTGCGCCTTGAATTAGATTTATAATAGACTGTATACCAAGAGGTAAAGAAAGTGCTACAATTCCGCTAAAAATTGCATAATAAAAGATTTGAAAAATATCTTTTTTTTCTAGTATTAATAAACCAACAAAGCGCTGCCAAGGTGATAATTGCTTTTTATTCATAATTAAATTAAAGTTTTGTTTACTAAATGAAGAATAAAATTAGTGGGTGTTTCGCCATTTTTACAGTTGGTAACAGAGGGCATGTGTTCTTTTAAAAAATGTTGGTGCAAACTACTTTCAAGAATTGTACTTGCTAAACTTAAACTATACGGAAAATCTGGTTTTACAGAAATAATCATTTTTTCTAGTCTTAAAATTACTCTTTTAAAAACTTCAAAATACCCTTCTTTATTTTCTGCATCTACTTCTTTGGTTAAATAAGATTTAGAACTTTCATTCACTATAATTTTATACAATAAAGGTTCATTAACATGAGAAAATTTACTATCAACCACAATTGTTCTGGTAACTATGGTTACTGCCTTTTCTAGTTTTTCTAAATTATTAGAAATACTAAATGTTTCTAATACTAAATTATATTCTAGCCAAGCCCAATACCACGATGTTAAATATAAAAGTAATTTATGTTTACTTTCAAAATACCTGTAAATAGAGCTTTCATTTGAGCCAATTTTTTGACCTAATTTTTTAAAGTTAAAATTTTCAAACCCTTTATCATTAATTAAAATGATACTTTGCTCAATAATTCTTTTTCCTAGATCTGAAGTTTCAGGGTCTTTTATGTATATTTTATCGGGAACAGAAATTTTTAAAATTGATAATAAATCTTGCATGGTATTCTAATTTAGGTTGCAAATATAATAGTATTACTATTAATACTCAACAATAAAACTTTTATTTAAAGATTATTTAACATAAATTATAATAAATAAATATAAATATGTTTTTAAAATATTATCTTTGCATGATTAAGACAGAATACACTTCACACATTAAACAAGTTAAAATATGTTTGATTTTGGATTTCGGTTAAGTATTTTATCTTACCAAAATATTAATTTAAAACAGTAGCGCATTTAATGGCAAAATCTCAACAAACATTTAGTAAAAGTGAAAAAGAAAAGAAACGTTTAAAGAAACGTTTGGATAAGCAAAAGAAAATGGACGCAAGAAAAGCGGACAAGGAAGAAAATGGAACAACTGGAATTCAGTTTGCTTATGTTGATCATAACGGAAATTTAACTGATACTCCGCCAGATCCAGATTTAAAAGTAGAGTATGAGTTAGAGGATATTCAAATTTCTGTAACTAAAAAAGAAGATTTACCAGAAGAAGATCCTGTAAGAAAAGGAAAAGTTTCTTTCTTTGATTCATCTAAAGGATTTGGATTTATTATTGATACAGAAAACAACGAAAAATATTTTACGCACATCAGTGGTATTATTGATGAAATTACAGAAAACGATAAAGTTTCTTTTGAATTAGAAAAAGGAATGCGTGGTTTAAATGCTGTAAGAGTTAGAAAAATATAGAAATTTAAAGTTTCTCCTAAAGTCAAAAAATCCTATCATTTTAAATGATAGGATTTTACTTTTTTAGATCTTATGATACGCTTAAATTAATTTAATTTTATGAATTATAGAACTCCATACTTTCTATAATCAATTCTTCGGATACTTTACAATCTAATTTATAATCTTCAAAATCGTTTAACAAAACAAAGTTTACTTGTCCGTTTACGTTTTTCTTATCATGTTTTAATAAATCCATAATGGCAGTAAAATCTTCTTTTAAAAGATTCGTTTTATCATAAATTGATAAAATTACTTCTTTAACTTCAGTTACTTTATCAGAAGGGAAACCTAGTAATTTTGATGACATATAGCACTCACAAACCATCCCAATGGCAATAGCTTCTCCATGCGTTAAGTTTTCTTTGACCTCAGATTCTAGGTAAAAAGACTCAATTGCGTGCCCTAAAGTATGTCCGAAATTTAGAATTTTACGTAAGTTTTTTTCTTTGGGATCTTGCAGAACAACTTCGTTTTTTATCTCGACAGAACGGAATATTAAATCATTGATATTTAAACCCTTATTATTCTTTATCTCATTAAATAGTTTAACATCATAAGTGATGCCATATTTTATAATTTCTGCGGTTCCAGACTTAATTTCTCGATCTGTAACAGTCGTTAGGTAGTCAGTATCTACAATGACCATTTCTGGATTTGCAAACAAACCAATTTGGTTTTTTAACACACCAAGATCAACACCTGTTTTTCCACCAACAGACGCATCAACCATTGATAATAATGTTGTTGGTATGTTTACAAAATCAATTCCACGTTTAAAACAAGAAGCAACAAAACCACCTAAATCTGTAATTACGCCACCACCTAAAGTAATTAAAATACTTTTTCTATCGCCGCCTAACTCTGTAATCGCGTTCCAAACACCAATACATGTTTCCATGTTTTTATTGATTTCTCCAGATTCAATTTCAATTACTTCGATTGTTTTATCCGTAGATAAATTAGGAATAAATTTAGGATAACAATGTTCAAAAGTATTTTCATCCACTAAAATAAAAATGGTAGAATAGTTTTTATCAGCAATCAAATTAGAGAGTTCTTGATAACTATTGTTATGAAAATGAACGGGATAAGTTACTGCTTGTATAGTTTGCATGGGTAATTTTATTAAGAGCGCAAATTAAAAATAAAATAACTAAATATTACTATTCTATAGTTATATTTGTTTACGATAAAATGATATTCAATGAAACTTTTTGACAACACAGAAGTTGCTTTCGCTTTAAAAACCGATTCACAATTAGAAAGAGCTTATTTTTTATTTAAAATGATACAAAATCAACCAATGGTAAGAATTGGTAGTGCAGTTACAAATTTTGCACTAAAAGCTCATTTACCTATAGAAGGTTTAATACGTGCTACTGTTTTTGATCATTTTTGTGGCGGAGTTACCGAAGATGATTGTATGCCTATCATAGATAACATGCACAATAATGGTAATGTTCACAGTGTTTTAGATTATTCGGTAGAAGGTAAAGATCAAGAAATAAGTTTTGATGGTGCTTTAGAAAAAATTCTAAAAATTATTAATTTCTGCGAAGAAAAAAAATCCATTCCGTTTGCTGTTTTTAAACCATCTGGTTTTGGAAGATTTGCGTTGTATGAGAAAGTAACAGAAGGTAAAACGCTCACAGAAATTGAGCAAAAAGAATGGAATAGGATAGAAGGTCGTTTTCATAAAGTTTGTAAAATTGCGGTACAAAAAGATGTTCCTTTATTGATTGATGCAGAAGAAAGTTGGATGCAAAAAGCTGCGGATGATTTAATTGAAGAATTAATGGAAACGTACAATAAAGAAAAAGCCATTGTCTTTAATACACTACAAATGTATAGACATGATAGAATGGATTATCTGAAAGAATTGCATCAAAAAGCACAAGAAAAAGGTTTTTATATAGGTATGAAAGTGGTTAGAGGTGCTTATATGGAAAAAGAGCGTGAAAGAGCAGAAGAAAAAGGATATCCATCACCAATTTGTAAAGATAAAGACGCTACAGATATTAATTATGATACAGCCATTAAATATTTAATGGAACATCCCAAAATGGCTTTATTTGCAGGAACTCATAATGAAGAGAGCTCTTATTTAGTAATGGATTTAGCAAAAGAATTAGGGATTAAAGAAAATGATAAAAACCTTTGGTTTGGACAATTATTTGGTATGAGCGATCATATAAGTTATAATTTAGCAAGTAAAGGGTATAATGTAGCAAAATATTTACCATTTGGCCCTGTTAGAGATGTAATGCCTTATTTAATTAGAAGAGCAGAGGAAAACACCTCAGTAGCAGGACAAACCAGTAGGGAATTAAATCTCTTAAAAATAGAACGTAAACGAAGAAAGTTATAATGACTCGTGTAGAAGACATCAAAAAAATCTTAATTAAAAATAAAAATAGTTTGTTGCAAGAATTAAGGCAAAGCAAAGAGGCTATGAGCTTAATTAAAAAATCGACACGCACAAAATTAACGGGTACAGAAAAAGATAAAATTAAAATTCATTTATTAGATATTTGTAAAACAATTCCCTCGTTGGCTATTTTTTTATTACCAGGAGGAACTTTTTTATTACCGTTATTAATAAAATTAATTCCAGATATTTTACCCTCTGCTTTTAGAGATCAAGAAGAAAATCAAAGCGTTATTGCACCAAAAGAGGTGCAGTAATGCTTTTTTAATGAATTACAGAACTACATCCATTTCTTCTAAATCTATTTATCTAAAGGATTATCCCTTTTAACATTTCATCAGTAAAGAAAAATCTGAGACTCTCCGTATTTTCTTCCGTGCATCTCAACGAAATAACCATTTCAACATCTAGTCCACAAAAAAAATCAGTGTAATAAGTGAAATTCGTATCTAAAAAAGAAATCTACTGTGCCTCTTTGTGTTTCCCTCTGTGCATCTCTGCGAAATAACCTTTTCAGCATCTAGTCCACAAAAAAAATCAGTGTAATAAGTGAAATTCGTATCTAAAAAAGAAATCTACTGTGCCTCTTTGTGTTTCCCTCTGTGCATCTCTGCGAAATAACCTTTTCAGCATCTAGTCCACAAAAAAAATCAATGTAATAAGTGAAATACGTGCCTATAATAAACCTCTGTGCCTTTCAGTGTTTCCTTCTGTGCATCTCCGTAAACTACTCCTTTCAACATTTAATCCTTAAAAAACAGTGCAATTCGTAAAATTCGTGTCTAAAAAAGAAATCTA
>TARA_R110001606_G_scaffold144066_1_pt1 | contig 52607 bp, 60 predicted proteins | sample TARA_R110001606 | Tara Oceans TARA_R110001606 (sample SAMEA4398315) | marine metagenome | biome: Polar Biome; feature: [SRF] surface water layer (ENVO:00010504); material: water (ENVO:00002006), including particulate matter (ENVO:01000060) such as... | depth 5 m
TTAGCAAATGTAAAGTTTCACTTTTCCAGAGAAAAATTTACATAGTACATTCATATTCCAATTAAACTATTCCACAAAACTTAAAGTGTAGCGGTCTGTTATCTCAGCAATTCCACCACACACAGCCACAAATGCTAAATCACTAGCAATAAGCCAGTGCATTGCCAGATAAATGACCAAACCCTCTAGGTAATTTACATTTACCAGGTTCGCGTCTTAATATCATGATCCACGTTGTTCTATAATTGCCAACTGGATTAGCTGATGTTTCTGTCAAACCTCGAAACAAGTCAGATACTGGCACTTGAACTAAACGTGATTTTGCCATGCCACTTCCAAACCACTCCATATGATCTTTAATATCTTGTTTATTCCAATAGATATCATCGTTACTTTTATTTAGTTCAGTGCTCATTTTATTTATTCCAATCTCGCTATTTCTCTGAAACGGCCACTTTAAATGTATTTTGACATTGCTGCCCGACATCATTCCTTGTACTACATCGAACGCTATAGCTTTCACCTGAGTGCCTAGTCAAATTGAATACATTACGAACTACCGTACCACAGTTGCCACAAGTAACAGTTGTTAAGTTGTTTGGGTTTTCTATTACAGGGTGCTCCTTTTCTTGCGGGTATATTTCCGTAATATTTAGCACTAATTCAGTCATCTTAGTTCCTTACTTTTTCCAATTAGGTTTGTGGGCGCTCTTGATTTTCAATTACTCTCAAGCTCAACGAAGTGGCTCAAGAAATTTGTCATATTAATTAAATCGTCGATGGTAAAGTTACCGAAATCGTTGCCCTTTTCGTACGGGTACCTGCTTGCCTGAAAGGCTCCTTCAAATTGACTCAGAACAGCTTTAATGCATCCACCGAATTCAGCTTTGTAAGCGGATATCAATCGTTTTTGGAAGGCTTCTGGAATCACTTCCAGACGCTTCATTAAGCCGTGACCATTTCCACCTACGCTTTTTGCTTTCGCATAAAGCTCTTCAACACAGGAACTACCACTATCAATAGGTGTTCTAACTTCATCAGCCGAAAGTGACTTTAAGTAAAGTTCGATCGCTACAGTTGCCAAATTAATAAGAGGTAATACGAGGCCTTCTTCTACCTCATTCACAGCCATACAGGCTTTCTTAAACTGGTCTGCTGCGTCTTTTACAAGGATGTTTGGTATTTCCATTAATTCGATTTCCAACTAGTTATCAAAAATTTCAGCTGATTTTTTTCTAAGCCGGTTCGCTAATTCTCGGCGCTCTTTTTGATCATACCAAGCGTAACTTGGGTCTAGCTGATCAGCTGCTTCCTCAAGCAATTTTTGAAGGTCTTTATCTTCTGAAACTGATTACTTCTTGCTCATCTCTTTCCAATATTAAAAAATTATTGATATGAAAAATAGTATTGAACATAAAAACCACATCAATCGAGTCGAGGATCTCCTGCGCCATTTTAAGCTACTGTTTATTGCTTTATCTTCCGTTGCACCTATGCCAGCTTCATCAATTTCATGTTTAGCCGACCTTACATCCCTATCAGCAAATACCGTTAGATTAAGTACATTTGAGCAGAGAATAATAATTATTATTAACGTCCAAGCCCAATATTCATTAAGAAATTCAACCATCTTTATTCCACAAAACTTATAGTGTAGCGGTCTGTTATCTCAGCAATCCCACCACACACAGCCACAAATGCTAAATCACTAGCAATAAGCCAGTGCTTTGCCAGCTCATTGCTCATACACTCCTCTTCAATAAACAGCTTTTCTTCACAGCTATTAAGTGCTTCGGAGGCAATCACATTCTGATTCTGAAAGTAACAATGCATAATAGAGTTTGCGAGTTCCGATTGCTCCAACAATGGCTTGTTGTCAAAATTGATTATAATTTTTAAATCCATATGGCCGTATTCCAATGGTTGCTATTTTGCTTTGAATTTAGTGATGAATTTAGCCGCACTAACATTCATAACAACCGTTTTACCTGACTTCATTGTTACAGCTTCCGTAGGTTTGTCTGATTTACTAGTTAGATCCTCAACACACTCAATACTCTCTGGATCAAACGCATATGGTTTACCATCATCGTCACAAATATCTTTTATCATTTATTTTCTTGGCCTCTTTATAAAACAATAATACGAAGCGGAAATTGCATTTACTGAAATTAGGAAAACTAGTAATTTCTGAAAAAATACAGGCAATAAAAAACCATCAACGTTTAAATATGAAAGACCTAAAATTGAACTGAAAGCTAATAAAAACACAAGGTGTAACGCTGGTTCTTTTCGATATTTTCTTTTAAAATCTCTTAAGTTCTCAAGCATACAAATTATTCCAATGGTTACTTTTTTATTTTGAATTAAAATTGCTAACTGTTAGTTGAAGCAGTGTTTTTAATGAAGTCTTTTATTAGACGATTGAAATCACTTCCAGCAGCATCATCCTCGCCGCTTACTACCAAATTAAAGCTTTTAGTCAAATAATCGGTTAACTCATCATCAATACCATCGATAACAGAATGAGCGAATTTAATAAATTCATCAACACAAAATTCTATACCTTGCATTTTTGCACTAGCTAAATGAATACCTGTAAAATCAACATCTAATTCCATAACCTACTCCCGCATTCCAACTCACTTAATAATATTGATATTGGTGATATAAATTCATTTCTGAATGATTACAGGCTTACTTCTTATGAATGCGCTTTTAAAATTAAAAATATTTGCATCATTATTCACTAAATCATTCTTATCCATTTCAAGATGAATTTGATGATCTAATTGCATTCTATAAGTACCTGTAAAACTTAGCTCTAATACACCAGTATTTTTGCAAAAAACTGAATCATTTTTGCAGTCTTCAATTATCACAGTTGCATTTGAATATGTTGATGGTATTGATAGCCCTAACTCTAGGGCTGCAACAAATAAAAGTAGCCAAATACCCATAATCAATTTCTTCATGATCTCTTCTTTCCAATATCATTATTTTTGTTCAGCTTTGATAAGTCATAACAACTTAATCCAGTGATAGGTCATTGACCTTAAAGTCAACATTTAGCTCTCTACATGTTTCTTGAAATTCTATGGCATCACCATAAGAATGAAACTCGTATTCCTGCCCACCAATGGAAGCTGCTCCACTCTCCTCGATTGTTGACTTAAGTCGCTGCCAAACTCCACCGTGAGGTACATTAACCACTTTAACTCTGATAAAAGTTTTCGACATAAATTATCCTTTTTTTCCAATCAAGTTAAATTAAACCTTGAGCACGTAGCTCGCGGATTTCATCTGACTCAGAGGGCTCACAACGCTCGCCACATTCACACTCAATATATATTTTCTCGTCCAAGTGCTCTTTCATTTCAACGTCACTGGTAGAACCGCAGCTTGTGCAAGTATATTCAACCGCTAGTTGATTGACCGTGAACAGTCGCATACAGGCTCGCCCTGTGTCACGCTCTTTGCCAGTGCAAAGGAACTGATCCTTATCAAAACAAACCGGAATAGCTGGTTTCGTGCACTGACTGTTTGTGCATCGAACCACGTTGTCGGTCACTGAATCTGAAAAAACTGCGCTATCTAATTTCTGCAAATAATCGTTTTCTGTTATTTCAAATTCCACGTTAAATGCTCCTCATTCCAATACGTTATTTAACAACCAAAATTGGTTCTTCGCAGTAAGAACACTCACCCAAAGAAATCAACTTATTTCCTGCAAACGTCCACTTTTCAGCGACTTTTAAATCATCATCACTTAGCGCCTCATAATCTCCTTGAACTTCGCCTGTAATATCATACATAGAACCATCAATTAATGTGACGATGTGATCTTTGTCAATGTTGATTAATGCTGTTGAATTAGGAAAAAGAGATTTAAGGAATAAGTGAAACTTATAACAAGCGCCTTGTGTAAAGATAACTTGCATATAGTAATCAGCATCCCGCAAATTATTTATTATTGTTAGCGGTGTTAATTCCATAAATCCCTCGCTGTTATTCCAATAACTACTTCATTGCTTGGTTTAAGCAATCTAATTCGGGCATAACGTTTTGCTATTTACATAACACCATGATTCGATCACCCGCTGATTTGGTGTAGCTATCTATGTATAAATACGTTGGAACAGCTAAAATAAAACCCACAACCGCCCCCACCAAAGTACCTAATAAAACCTGTTTTTTTTGCTCATAACCGCTTTCCTATTATTCCAATTGCTTACTTTATAACTAGTATCGGTTAAATATATTTAACCGCCAATCGCTGTGTTAAATATATTTAACTATTTATTACGTGTGGTAAACCATGCAGCATGTCGATGTAGGCTTGCGCCTTTTTGTGGCCTTGCTCCACCTCTACTGCCATTTGATGAATTCGTGTTTTACTGCACCCCCAGCGCTCAGCCAGTGACATAGGAGTCCAACCACGTTTTTCGTATTCAGCCTTAAACTCCGTTCTTTTCAATTCAAATACTCACTAAAAAACCGCTCTTAATTGGTTAAATATACTTTATTGCTTGTTATTGTAAAGGGGGAGGGTTACACCAAATTCCAACATGGTTGAATTTTTGTGCTTAAAAATGAGAAACCCTTACTAGCTGGGGTGATATTGGAATAGTAAGCTAAAAGGGTTTACTCTTATCTGTTCACTCAGGCATATATAAAGCTTTACATTGCGAAAACGGACAAATGTCACTACAATAAAAGACAGATGTCTTAAATGGTAAGTTTCTAATGAGTACACTACAACATAAAAGCACACGGCCCGACTTTCTCAATGTCGTCACGCTTGGTAAATTAAATACACACTCAAACCCCATGGCTGAAATAGCCACAGCACAAATCGGGATCACAACAGCCGGTTTGCGTGCTTTTTCTACGTTAATGCATTGGGAAATGGGTGTTATAGCCAAAGCACTGGGGACGACTGAACGCACTTTGTTACGCAACAAAGAAAAGCCCTTAAATAAACAGATCAGCGAGAATGCCCTAGAAGTAGCAAGATTATCAAGCTTTGGTGCGGGATATTTTGGTAATATCGACAACTGGAATACGTGGCTAGACACGCCGAACGTCCAATTTGATAATCAACCACCGCGTTCAATGATGAACAGTATCCGTGGGCGCGAATTGATACGAAGAGTTATTAACGGACTACAGTATGGATTTACCGCGTAATGATTGTTTATCGTATAGGTCCTAAGCAATATAACAATGTGAGCAACTGTCTTTCAGGGTTAGGCGGCATGGTAGCGGAGGGCAGATGGCATTATGCCGGTGCACCCATTGTTTATACCGCATCAACACGCTCACTGGCAATGCTTGAGCGGTTAGTTAATGACTCTCAAGAAATTCTTAAAGAAAATCTAAGTGTCGTTATTATACAAATTCCAGATACTTTGAAGGTAAAGCGATTGGTTGAGGGTGAGCTTCCTGCGGGTTGGAACGCATACCCGTATGCTGCGGATACTCAGTCAATTGGGAGTGACTATTTAATGTCCGAAGAGGCTGCTGTACTCCAAGTGCCGTCAAGTCTATGTCCAGAAGAATATAACTTTATTATCAATCCCCAACATTCCGATGCAAGTAAAATTAAATGCATTGACTGTTCTGACTTTGTTTACCCAAATCGTCTAGCTACTAAGCTGTAGTAAATAAATTATTGATTATAAGAAACACTTCTTTATGGTATCTACCTTATCGGCAGGTACCATTACCTCCACTGATGAAAAGTCGAATTTATGTAACGCAATAATACGATGCCTACCGTCACCAACATACGGCAATTTTTCTTCTGATAAATAAACCATTGGCATATCAATTTCACCGTTAGCAATTGCATTTTTAACTTTATCGTATCGTTCGGCGTGCAAGCTCAAAAAGTGCTCTTCATTAAACGCTATTAGCTTTTTTATACCAACGCTTATGGTCACCAGTTTAGAGCCACAAAATTTCTGATCTGTTTTGATGAACCTTAACTTAGTTGATGGCTTATATTTGGAGCATATGGGAATTTCTTGTACAGAGTAAAAATTGAATTTTTCTATTCTAGTTCTTGCTAATCGCTCAGGGAACGAAGAAAACAAAGCTAAGTTTCTTGCCCTGGATTCTGGCGCTAAATATTTCGGGGCATCAACAGCGCCCTCACCAAAAATATCATCAATGGTTAAATTGCATTTAGTTACTGTCATACTAAAAGTTCCTTTTAAAGTTAACTACTCAAAAGCTTCATCAGGCATTGGCCAAACAAAAATTTGTTTCTTATGCTCAAACAAAGGGCATCTTTCAATAACCCCTTTATCGTAACCAGTTATAGCGCTCAATGCATTTTTGGGATTTGAATACACTTGAGCTGCTTCGGGGGTACTACCCCACCCTCGTTTATACTCACTGCCCATTGGCTCAGAGAAAGCTAAATATTCATCTGTGTCTGTTTTATTGACAACAAACACACATAACACAACGCCTGTTGAAAGCCCTATTCGCTTTAGTTCGGCTCGGGTTGGGACACGTACATCAACATTTGACTTTTTCTTTCCGTAAATAGTCACGAATTTATCCATTGTTTGCGTGAAAATCTAAGCTATATAAAAAACTAATTAGAGTAAACAAGCATATTCAATAACCTTTAGCACGCGCATAGCTATTTGAAAGCGGCTCTAAATTATTTCCATCAATGACTTTAGAGCCTTTTAACTCAGACATATCAATAAACGCTGGTCTATTACTACTGTAGTAGTCAACGTCTGCTCGTAACCTGTCTATATTTAATATACCTCTTTTAAGTGCTTGAGTGCATCCTCTTTCAAAACTATCAAACTCCGCACTATCTTCACTGTAGGGGTTTTTAGAGTAATTGCCTGACTTTAATCCATCATCAAATGACATAAAACCACCGTTAACTGTTTTTTTTACACAGTGTAGCTGATCTAGTGTTTTTCCTACACTTTAAAAAGCGGTAACAACGTTAATTATTAATTGCTTGTTTTGGTTTTGTATAACTTTTAGTTACCTTAATTTTGAATGAGTAGCGCAATTTATGATAGATGCTAACTTGGATAAAAATTATTATTAGGGTGCATAATAAAATGTCCAAAGTTAGTAAAACAATTTCTACATTAAGAGATTTGTATTTGAGGGGTTACGTACCCCAAGTAGGTATAAGCGGCAAGGACTCCTTTTGTGTAGCGCACTGTGCTGCGGAAGCGCTAAAGCAGGCGGTGTTGGTTAATCCTAATGTTGGGCCACTACATGTTACTACGGTTGATACAACAATAGACAATTTTGAAATAATGGATTTTCTAAAAGATTGTCATTTAGCTTTAGAGTCGTACGGGGAAGAGTTCAACTTACCAATTGTATCAACTTTTATACACCCTAAGACGCAATCAAGGCCTCTCGTTCAGTATATCGGTCGCGGCCTTTTGTTAAGAACAATGAATAATCAGGTTGGCAGACGGCAATGCACATCAGATTGGAAAATAACCCCCTTAATCGATTTTACTAAGCAACTGAAATCTAAGTATCAAACAGATAAAATATTAAATCTGTCAGGCTCCCGCTCCTCGGAATCCAAAGCACGAGCGGTAGCGCTTGACCTACGAAATGAAACAATTGACGTAGTTACATTAACAGATATGGGCTACAAACTTGCGCCGATAAAAGATTGGACGCTAAATGATGTTTGGCAGCTTATTAATAAAATTGAAAATGGTGATGTTGAATCTTTTGGTGAAGATCTAACGGCTAATTTAAGAATGCATTATAGCGCAGGAAATTCGGGAACTTGTGATCTACTTGTAGGTAACTCAACTGTAAATAATAAGCCGTGTTCGTCCAGATTTGGCTGTACTTTGTGTAGTCTTGTTAAAGAAGATTTAAGCTTAAAAAATCAAATTCAAACCTCTAATAAACAATACGGGTATATGTCAGGAATTTTAGAGTTGAGAAATTATATGTTTAATACTCTTAATGATTTAGAGCTAACTCGTGCTAGATATAGTAAGAAATTACTAAACAATAAATTTATTAAACTCTCTTTTAATGACTACTCAATTGAATACCGTATGAAATTGCTGCAATTCACATTAACATTAGATGCACTAGAAATTGAAAGAGCGGAGGAAGCAGGCGAAGACCCTAAGTTTCAGCTGATAGATTACCCTAGCATTGTTGCAATTCAATTTTACTTTGCAAGAGAAGGTGGTGAAAATTGGCCTGGTCAGGCAATCAAAGCTTGGCATGATGTGCACACATTGGGTAATCGTTACGGTATACCTAAAACTGAGTATGTTGAACCTAAAGCAGCAGCGACCGGTGACAGTGAGCGCTACTTTGATATTGGAGACGCAATCGATAATATCGGCGCAGTAGGTTTGGTTACTGATGAGGAGGAAAACTTACTCCAAAGCCCTCATCGCGTATCCAGTGCTTATGACTCTTTTTTAACGCTACCTTTTGATAACGTAAAGAAGTTCACTATTGGAGAGAACGGGAAAGCTTGGGAATATGTTGAGGAAATTTTTCCATTATATTTAGATAATAATGCACTTAAAACTGGAGTCTGCCCAACTATAATATTAAAGGATATGATAAACCTTGGTGTTATACAGATGCCTCAAAGTCAGCTTTACCGGCTTCATAACCAGTGTAAAATAGCTCAACTGGTAAATTATTTAACCGCAAATAGTATTAAAGCTGAGGACTATTACTTGCAATTCCCAACAAAAGTAAATGATGTGGATTCATTGCCCAGTCAAAACGATGATAAACCTCAGTTATGTTTATTTTAAAGCAGTGCACTGCAGAGTTCTCACCCTTGTATGAGGGGGTTTTATGCAGGGTTTGACTTTTAGAGTTGAAATATTATATTGCATGGGAATATGGCTCTTAAGTGTAATTTATGGTACTTAAAAACAGACCAGTGAAGCGACTGTTAAGGGAGCAACCTAAAGGTGAAGGAAAACCGAGGTTGCATTATGATAGTAATAGTAGCTCTACATTACACTTCCTTGGTCTGCACTTTAAATTTACCGTTGTACATTGAGTTAGACTTGAAGAAGCACATATAACGAGGAGTAATTTTTATGGGTACGCAATTAAATCAACTTAGCAAAGATCTTCATGAGAAGAACCAAGCATCTAATTATTTTAAATTCGAGATTGGGCTGTCAGGTACCGGATTACCGACCGCGCAATGGCTTATGAACGTCACTTCACAATCAGACATTCGATCGGTCATTAGCGTGATAGTAAAAGGCATGTTTGATACTGAGGATAACGATCAAATTTCAGGACGGTATCTCAAGGTCCGTGGAAAAGACGGTTCAATTCAGTGGGCTTCTAAGAAAATATCTAGTGATAGACCTGATATATTAACTTGCGACCTTCCACTACCGTTTAGTGAGGATTAGATGTAGGAGTAACTGTTGCACCTAATTTTAAGCTCAGTGAACATAATGCCGGTACAACTGCGGTTTCAGCAACTGGCGGTACTTTTCTAGTTGCTGGAATATTTCAGATTTTTAAAGGGAATCAACTTAACATTGAAGTACGAGGTACAGGCACCCAAAGCTCTGTGATACCGTTCAAAACATTTGCTTTAATGTGAATGGTGAGTACTTATAGAAGATTAAACGTATTGGGGAAATATCTATATCATTCAGTTTTGGAAATACTTAGGGTGGCTCTGGCGCGGCCTGCGAAGACAAATAAAGCGCCAAAGCCAAAGGTGACATTTTAATCTGTAATGCATTCTTCCTCAAGAAAGTGCAAACTATCTTCTACATTTAGTACAAAATATTCATGAGTTTTGGGTCTATAAAAACCATCAAAATCAATTTTTCCAGCATTCTGGATTTGAACAAGGTCTTTATGAAATTCAGAGTGTGACCATGCCCTACCATAAATTTTAAATAATATTTCAACGTGGTTCCCCGGAAAACTTAGCATTTTTAGGGTTGTGCTTGGTTGAGTTTTAAAAACAATCGGTTCATGATTCGGTATGTTGCTGCAACCAAAGTTAGCATATCTCTTAGCATCAAGTTGATTATCACTAAGCCACAACGTCCCTTTTACTGGTTTACCGGGTTTATGCGCACCACCGTGGTATAAATACAAGGGTAGTTGACCATCGTGCATTGTAAGCATTGAAAAGTGCTCATATAACCGTTCATTAATACGTATGGGTTCAGGCAGTGATAGGACCTCTTCTTTTGAGTTAATTTCTTCAACATGCTCACCATCAGTTGGCCGATTTTCAAATAATTCTTTCAAAAGCTTTAGTAACATTGGTATTCTCCTGCAGCCAATTCGACACTTACTATTACTCAGCAAGTGCTACCGGTAATTCATTGAAGTTGGTTGTGTAGCTATTTGGTGCCAGGTCGTCTCTTGGCTTCCAACTTTGCTTGAAACCCTGCACGCCAAACCTAATGACATTGTTGCCAAACTTACTATTTATTTCATCACTTACCGTAGTCATTTTATTAACGGTGAAATCACCAGAATCATTAAACAAATTTAGTTGAATATTGTCATTCTTTGATAATAACTGATTGAAGATAACGCCAACTTTTTTGAACTGATAGCCCTCCTGGTAAATCTTTTCTAAAGCAAACATTGCGTATCTAATTAATACGTCCGAATCTGCGCAATGAAAAGGCAACTTCACTTCAATGCTTTTACGTAACTGTGGCTGAGACAGCCTAAACACATCCGTTGAAACAAATATTGTCATGCTATTGGTGAACAACTCAAACCGCCGTAATTTACCCGCTCCAGTAGAAACGTGTGAAGACAGCGCACTTTTAAGCTCATTTAAATCTGTAACAAGCTTACCCATGCTTCTAGAAACACAAATGCTATCACGGCCTTCGTTAAGATCCTTTAGCTGCACTGCATTTATACCGTTGAGCTCTTGTATAGTACGTGATAAAACGACACCAAACTTTTGTTTCGCCTCTACAACATTAAAATTTTTTAATTCCAAACCGGTATTAACACCCAGCAAAGTAAGCTTTCCCGCCGTTTTTGAACCGACTCCCCATATATCGCTTGCTTTGACTCTTTTAAGTACCCAATCAACCTTTTCAGGGGTATCGAGCACAGCTACACTATTGGTTTTGGCTTTCCATGCATTAAGTTTAGCTGCATGAGAAGCAAGTTTAGCAAGTGTTTTTGTGTGCGCGACACCGACACCCACACCAATGCCCAAGTTCTTAGCTAACGTATTTTTAATATGTAAAGCGTATGATTTAGGATTTGGTGCCATGGCCGTGTCAATACGGCCAAAGCTTTCATCAATTGAGTAGCGGTGGCAGTCAAATAGTAATTCTTCTAGTTCTGTGTGAAAACGATTGCTCATATCTCCAAACAAAGTAAAATTACTGCCCCACACATGACCATTGCTGTTTTGAATTAATTCTTTGATTCTAAAGTGGGGCTCACCCATTTTTACACCTAGCGCTTTCATGGGTTGATTTCGCGCTATAACATTGCCTTGGTTTGAACTTAACACACCAAGCGGCGTGGTATTAATATCGTATTGCGGATTAAATAGCTGAATAAATGAAACATATGCAGCGTTAATATCACAGAGAACCCACATCAAAAAATGCTTATAGCGCTAGTGACAACGCCCCATATAACATTTTCATCCCAATTATTCTCATCATCAAATTCGACCACGATTGGCTCGTACTCTGTATTCGAGCTTTGAAATATAGCCCTGTTGTTTTCGGGCTCTAACTTTAAACGCTTAACAACAAACTCGTTATCAAGTGTTGCAAGAACGACTTTACCGGAAGTGGCCTTTAGAGATTTATCGACGATAATGATTGCCCCATCCTGAATGTCTGGAACCATGCTATCGCCAGCGACTTTAAACAGAAATGAACTGTTCGGCCGCGCCATTAACAGCATATCAAGACTAATAGGTTGAGTTAAACAATCTTCCGCTGGGTTTGGAAAGCCTGCTGAGGGTTTAAATTCAGAAAGTGAAAATACGTTGAGAGACTTGATGATAGGCGTTGGCTGCATACACAAAACCACTGGTTTAATATACAGTTATTTTATGGCCAACAATTAATACATGCAAGCTTTGTTTTTACGTTACACTTTGATTAATTATTCTAGCTAATTGAGGCGTTATGCGAATACCAAAATCCTATGGTGTCTACTCTACTAAAATAGCTCATGTAGAATTTTCATTGATAGCTCATGAGGCGTATAGGCTAATACTCCTTAGTGACAATTTTAGCTGTAAGGCTGAGTTGTTACATAGCTCAATAGTACAACTCCAAGAAGGCTGGTGTTTAACCCGGTTTAAAGACGAGAATGTTTTAAACATCGCTTCATTTACGGAGACCGAATTCAACCAACTACAAAGTGAGTTTGGTATTAATCGTTATAAAAATTCGTTCGAGGCGCCATTTACTAATAAATATGGCTCTCGTAAAATAAACTTTATGACTGCGCTTTCAAGGTGGTCAAAGAAAAACACCACAATAGCTAAGCGCATAAAAGCCAGCCCACATATGGATGTGAGTATTTATGATTATTTAAATCAAAAAACTTAACCCGCTGATCACACATCATCCCAGCTTGCCTTGTTTTCGCTCTCTTTTTGCGTGTTAGCATCCAAAGGGCGTATTCTAGTAGGGGCATATAAAATAGCATTAATGGCACAATTCTTAACTGTTTGAGCCGAATATTGCTCTCTATATCCCTTAATTACATCAACATGAGCCAAGTTTGCTTTGTAGTAAACTGTAAAATCTGGGCAGTCCAGATAGTGCATTTCGCTTGGGCAATTAAGCATGGCCACTTCATCATGCCTTGATGAGCCTTTAGATGTTACAAAATAGCTATGTGTACCTATGTCAAAATTTCTGCAATTAATCGTAAAGTATGCAGTGTTCTTTTCAACATTAATTGGGCTTAACTCTATTAATTTATGTTTAATTACATCATTCACACCAAATTTCAAAGTTGGTATGTCAGTAGTAGTGTTTAAAGGGGATGCCATATAAGCGCCCAAAGCAATAGCGGCAAATATAGCCAGCGCAGCAGCTCGCTTAAGCATATTCTCTTGACGCTCTAATTTATGATTATCCATCTAATGCGCTCTCACAAAATATAAAAGGCTATTATCACAAGTTATATAAAAAAAATTAAAATTTAGAGCGCATGAATAGTGCCCTTGTAAATAAGGGCGATAACACCAACGATCATTCAAAAATCATTCGTTTTCTTTATACTATTGAAGTTGCAACTTTGTTGATTGAACTCTTTAAGGTAAGCTCTTGATTTGGCGTAGTTTTGATATCTTATTAAAATAGGCTTGGCATTAGCAAATGTGGATAAAAAAACAGTTGAAACTAAAGTAAAAACAAGTCTCCCCACCCCCCACCTCTAAAGTCATAAAAATAGTAAAAAACACATGATATCATTAGATAAAATATATATTCACAATAAATTATCTATAACTTCTTGATATAGATCTTCATCATTCACTCGAACGTATAACTCGGTCGTAGAGACCTGGTTGTGGCCAAGCAAGAGAGAAATTTTCTTGATAGGCACACCTCTGTTGTACAGGTTGGTGGCGTAACTACGACGTAAAGAGTGCGGAGGTGGAGCTTCATATTTACAGCATAATTTAAAAATCGCATCGGCACTCATGGTTTTTTTTTGCAAATGACCACCCTTTAGAATCCGTACAAAAAGCGGCTCATCTTTATTAGAATACAAATGAATATCAAGCCATGTATTTATCGCCTCTAACACAACAGGATGCAGTGCAACTTTTCGTTCTTTATTACCTTTACCTATCACCCGTAATGCCTTGTCTCCAACATCACCTATTTTCAAATTAACAATTTCTTGCCGACGTAAGCCACAACGCAGTAACACTGAAAATATTGCATAATCGCGAATCTTTGAAGCATTTTCACAAGTTTTTTTAGAAATCATTCCTAATAACGACTCTACTCCATGATGATCCAGCAGGTTATATTCTTTATTCCTTGAGCCCGTTTTAGGCTTCACCATTTTAATAGCGTCACGCTGTAGAGCACTCATTTTTCCAAGTAAGTAAGCGTGCTCAACAACTTGTTTAACAATTGCAATGTAGAGTGTAATTGTTTTTGGCGAATAATTTTCATTAGACTTGAAGCTATTAATCAGAGTATTTAATGCAGTAGCATTGAAGTTTTGCCAATTAATATCATAGATTGAATCTCTGCCAATATGCTTCGCCACAGCTTTCAGCACACGTGCAGCAGTTTCTTTTGAGGCTTCAGAGTTAAGAGATAAAATATAATTATATATCGGACATTTCACATCTTTGTATATAACTGTCTTTTTATACATGCTATTGGCAGCAACCAAATCATGACGAATTTCAAATAATTCTTTTGCAAATCGTGTCAAAGCTTAACCCTTCTATGTGTTTTGTTTTAGTGCAATTAAAATAAAATGCTTCATTGTTAATCTTTAAATTTAACCCGTACATCATAATTAAACACTTTACCGCCACCGATATAACCCTAGATATTAGCGGGCAAACTTTAATGTCAATCCCCCCCCTGTGCAGGAACAATAAACTCTGTAACCTTGGGGTGATCGCTTCACCCCAAGGTTACAAACTTTATTGTCTCTACACACCCCCACTATAACAGGTAACTTCTTCATGTTAAAAATAACTCTTGTAAATGGGTATTTACGATACCTATTTTTATGTTAAATTGAGCTTTAAATAAAAAACTCAGGCCAACTCACCTAAGTTTTTAAAATATAAATTTAACTGTTTTTTTTACTTTTAACACTAAAAATCATTACATTAATGGTGGTGAACAAAATTAAACCTAAGCACGCAGTCAAATACTCTGCAATTCGCGCAACAAATAAATTGTGTGCCACACCCGACAATATTAAGGATAGTAGTAATATAAACAAAGGTATGATCAATTGACTTACATAACACGATAGTAAATAAATCGCACCGTTCGGGCCCTCCATAAAATTACACTTTTTATAAATATAAAAAGTACATAAATGACTAATCAAATAAATTATAACAAATAAAAAAACTACCATGAACCAACCCTTCTGGACAGATTGTTTCTAAATTATGTCACAGTTTATTATCTAGGCTACTAAGCTAGAAAGGGCGAATATAGTGGTTCTAATTCATTTTTTATTCAGAAAATGAGAATTCTATTAATGCTAACTATAAAGTACAAGGATTTAGATGGCTTGATGTGAATGGGTTCGTGAGGATTGTTAGTTCTATCCTGGCATCAGGACTTCTCTGAAATAGATGCAAATGAACGACGCAGCGGTATTTAATGTTTAATTTTATTCTTTAACACATACAAACCACCAGCAAGTGTAAATATTGTAATAGTTATGACAATAGCTGTCGCAATTTGAATTGTACTCATAAATATCTCCTGTCAGGTCTATTAATAATTATACACAACTCTATAAATATGAAAAGCGCGCTTATATTAGTTATCTTTACTAGCTTCAAATTATTAGCTTGTGGCCATAAAGGCCCGATAAAATTGATACAACAAACGTAATAATAGCTGCAGGTAAGTTAATCTCACTTAATGAATTTAAAGTTGTTTCAAAAATATTGGTGGCATTGGTGTAAGCATCAGTAGTGAAGTATCTCCAACTGAAGAACGAGCATGATGCGACAGAAAAGACAAAGACACCCAGCGCTCCACTGATTAGCTTTGATAACGTGTAAGAGCCAGTTACTAAAACCGATAGAAAAACCAACATTATTAACATTTAAATATATACCCGAATTAGTTATAAGCCATTGTTTTTATTTTTAATATCACCAATATAAACTATGGAATTATTGACCTACTTATTTGACTTGCCGACTGCACTAACCTTTCCATTTGACCATCTAATGAAGAGGGTGTTCCCTACTCGCCATTCAGTAATCTTTTTTATCATCCTTCCAATTTACCTGTATTAACACTGCCAAACCACAGAATAAGGATGCCAAGCACGGCACAAGCGACGATCCCAAAAACAACCCAAAGAGGGTCAACATTTGCCAATATTAAACTAATCATATTTAGTAGTTCCTACTTTCTTTTGCATAGTAAATCTATAGCTGTCTTCTGTTTTTTTACTTCAACTAACAAGTTCATCTTATGCGTGTAAGTATCCTGTAATTTGGCATCTGTCTCTTTTAGCGCAGATTTTACAGATTCGAGTTCTTTGGTTAATGCTAAATTTTCATCATTTAACGCAGTTAAATGTTTATCTTCTGATTCCGCTATCTCATTTAAATTAATGTGATTAGGGCTTATATCATTATTATAAATTTCAAAATTGTCAGTTTCTTCCTGTAAAGCTAAATTAGAAGCTTTCAGCGTTTTTAGTTCGTTTTGTAATGCAGTTTTTACTTCGGTGAGTTCATTAACTTTATTTTTATTGTCTTCTAGCGCCTGGGTAGCATCTTCAAGCTCTGCATTAACTTTTTCATTCTGCTTTATAAGGGCTTCATTACTTAAGAGTAATTTAGCGTTTCTTTCATCTAGCGTTTGTGCGAGAGCCTTGCTTTCACTAGCTAATGCTTTCTGTGAAGTTAGCTCTTCTACTAGTTCTTGGTTCAACCTACTACTAGACAGATTTTTTGTTCTCAACTGTTCAATTTGTGTATCTAGCTCCTTTACGGCCAGAGAATGCGTGCGAGTCAGTTCCTCCAGAGCTTTTTGATATTGTGCATCATTTTCTTGATTTTCATTAGCAAGCTCTCGACTCTGCATTAACTGCCTCTCAAGTAGCTCTATCCTTGTTTCGCTTGCCACTTGCTTAAGACTCAGTGCCTCATATTCAGCTTTGAATTGTGATAGTTCTTGCTCGGCTATTAAACGCTGACTATTAGCTTCATTAAATTGGTTTTTATAGCGTAGTTCTGCCTCTTTTTCCTTTAGCGCCAATTCATCCATAAACGATTGTGCAAAGTTAGATGACAATGCAAATTTGTTATCAAACCATTCCTTTTGCTCTTGGGCCCTAATAGTCTTCCAAGATAGTAAGTGTTTATGAGCTGTGCTCGTGCTTTTAATTTCAGGGATCAACGACAAAAGCATAGGAATGTTAGGCTCAATACCTTTTTTTACTAAGTTATTACACAACTCATGAATCATTTTTTTGTGATTTAATGAAGTGGTTTTTGCAGACATTGGTATTACCTACTTTTAAACATGATTGAATTATACACACGCTTGTTCATATAGGCAATTACGGCATATAATATCGCTCTTATCGCGAAACAATTTCGCCATTAGCGAGGGAATAGTTTCGCAATTAATTACAATATGAACGAACTTAAAACCAGACACCAAAAGCAAAGAAAACCATATAAATCATTGTTTATATGGAGCTTTACACTTAACCACCAACTGGGTTAGTTATCTTAATTTAAATTTACAGAAATAAAAATATCAATAACTGTAAAATATCCATGTTAAATACAGAAAAAAAACGCGAAAGCTTTCGCACTAACTTTCGCAGTTTTTACGAAATTTTGTTAATAAATTCCATGATAATTTATATCTGTAATAAGAGCTTTTATATACAAATACATACTAATTGTGTTGATTAAAATGTATACAATTCTAGCTATATCTTCACTATTTCCAAACTTTATAATTGCAGCGTAAAAAAATAATTGGCAAAAAATTGATACAAAAGCATAAGCATAACGCTTTGTTGTAATAGACATACATTTTCTCCAGTTTTTGTTTGTCACATACTCAATTTCTGCAATAAGCCAGCCACATTTTTTCAAACTATCAAACAAGCATTTAATGTGTTTTAAATCAGGTTGTTACAACATTAAATTTATGAGTGTTTCAGAAGTATACATATTTAATGTGTAAAAATTTTAAGAAAGAAATGATAGTTTAATAAAAGTGTAAAAAAATGAAGACACTATTCTACTTTTCTGCAAAAAACTGTAATCAATACAGAACACATGCTCTGCATTTAAACGCCTTTTGATAAGACACGATGACAAATGCAATAACCAATCGGCTCTATTTTTTATGGCCACTGAGTTGCCTGACGTCATTACGCACGGATAAAGACACTTTACAGAATTGACTAAGTACTTTATTTCATTAATCATAATCATTTTATTGCGTTTTCAGCATTTTGGAATCGCGATATATATGGGAATAATTGCCCACACACCAATGCACGATTCATGTATCAAAAAATGACTCATATTACAAAAATCGGTATACACGGTTATACATATTATGTACTATCACTTTACTAGAATAATTGTTAAGTATGAGGTTTTTCATGAGTTCAGAAAGAGTAGCTAAAACTGATAGAGATTTTTATAATTTAAGTGTAGGCGCAACCAATCATAAAGAAGCACGTAATAGAAGATTGTTGAGTAATAACCAAAAACAACTTCGCAACTTCACTCGTAATGAAAGCAAAGACTATTTAGGTGTACATGCGGCTACTATAGATAAATACACAAAATTAGCTAACATCGACCCTCGCAGACATGATGATTCTCAGTGGTCACTGGACTTAGAAGAAATATACAAGGTACGTGATCTAATGCCTCAAGATTTGAGAAAAGCGGAAAAATTCCACCGTGGCTTAAATCAAAAACTCCAAGTAATCGCGATACAAAATCAAAAAGGTGGCGTAGCTAAAACAGCTACTGCAGCTACACTAGCTTCTTGCCTAGCAACAGAGTTCCATCAAGAATTTCGCATTGGCCTAATTGATATGGATGCACAAGCAACATTAACCACCTTTTACGCTACGAAGTCAGAGGCGTTGGGTGAGCTATCATCTGGTGATTTGATTACTGGGAACTATGAGCTAGACGAAGGTGAAACAAAGCAGCAAGTGATCTCAAATGCATTCTTACCAACAACAATACCAAATTTACGTATCCTACCGGCTGCACAATCAGATAGAGCTTTAGACAACTGGTTTCACGAACAAGTTATAAATAATAAAATTGAAAACCCGTATTCAATTTTGAAAAACATTATCAATGAAGTTGAAAGTGAATTTGATATAATTATCATAGATACCCCGCCGAGCCTAGGCTTCCCAACGTACAATGCTTACTACGCGGCTACGGGTATTATCTACCCATTAGGTGTAACTGAAAGCGATATTGATGCCACAAGTTCTTACTTTGAATTTATTCAGCAAGTGTGGGCTATTTTAAAAAAAGCAGGTCATCCCGGCTTCGATTTTATGAAAATGCTACTTACAAATTTTAAAGAAGGCTCAACAACAACGACAGGATTGATGACTGGTTTATGTGATGATTTCTCGGACTATTTATACTCAAAAGAGTTTAAAGCATCTGAGGCGGTTTCTAATTGTCAAGCATCAATGGCTACTGTCTTCGATATGTCCAAAAGTGAATACGACAAAAGTAAATCTTCATTCCTAAAAGCTCAAGTAAATGGGTATGAAGTAACGAGTCAGGTATATAGAGATATTGCAAAAGTATGGCGTGAAAGCAGTAAGGAGGAAAAATAATGGCTAAGAAACGTGGCTTTAACAATCCTACAGGTGGTGTACCGGGTGGAGAAGATGCGATAGTAGACGCAGCAATAAGTAAAATACAGCATTTATCAAAGGATCTAAAATCTGCAATTGAAAACTCAAATCAAAATACAAATGCAGTGCTTAAAGAGTTCTTTGGTTTAAGTTCAGTTGGGGAAAGTAAAATATGGACTTTGAGGTCAGGTAAAAAAGTAGAATTTACACCTGTTACATTGTCTTATGAAGAAGTACGCGATAATACAACCGTCACGTTTGAGGTGAACGGGCGATTCCAAGACGATTTAACCCTTGAGTCATTGCAAGATCTAAACTCAATTCTTACGCAACAATATACACCGGCCATTGCAAGGTTACTTGATGGAAAGATGGATATATTAGACGGCTCACGTAGGCGTGCCCGTTTTTTATATGAAGAAGGAGCGATTAAAGAGTTTCACCTTCTCGTTTCTAGCGAAGATATAAGCGTCAGTGATGCTAAAGCGTTAGCTAAAGAGCTTCAATCGGCAAAGGAGCATAGCTTAAGGGATGTTGGTTTGCGTTGTCAGTTGATTAAAGATAATCACTTTAATGAGACTGGCGAAACCTTAAATCAAACTGCATTAGCAGAACAGCTCGGTGTTAGCCAAAGCTTAATAAGTAAAGCACTCACTGCTGCTTCAGTAAAAAAGGAAATGCTAACGCTTTTCCCTGATCTGAACACGCTCGCTATTGCTGACTATAAACTTCTAAAGCAAGTGCAAGACGAACTTGAAAGTAACAATTTTCTTGATGGATTTATAGATGAAATCGAAACTGAAATTATTAGCATAGATGACAACCTTGCGGCCGATGAATATAAAAGTGCTGTTTTAACTCTTATTAAAAATACAAACAAAAAACTTACTGCCAAACCGAAGGATAAAGCTGTTACAACTAAACTGTTTGACTGTAAGGGTAATCAAAGAACAGCTAAAAAAACAGAAAAGGGTAGAAAGGTAAGTTATACATTTGACAAAATTACTGAAGAAGCCAAACGAGAAATCGAAGAAGCTATAGTAGCGCTCTTGGAAAAACATAACCAATAACCTTGATAAAAAACCTGCTGATTAGCAGGTTTTTTAGTGGGTTTTATACAAAGATTATTTATGCTTTATTCACATTCAAAACAGTCACTTACGAATAAAAACCTGCAATTATTCCAGCGATATAATACACGTTATTCCTTTACTTACTCTGTTAACCCTGCTCTCTTAACAACCACGTAATAGCCTCAAGCTTGCAGTGTTTGGCTTTTGATAACCTTTCAACTACTATAAATCTGCTCATAAACAACTAAAAAAAGAAAGTATGAATAACTTTAAAATAACTCCTGCTCACTCTATTGAAGCGAAGGCATGGCTACTGTTCTTTTTAACGAGTGGGATGAGCTTATAGAGCATGTATCTAGCCCACACGAACCAATTTACATAACAGCAGAAAACAACGCCCATGAAGTCATAGGCGAAAGATTGTCGCGCTACATTAAGTATAATTACTCTCATGGCATGGTGTTAAACATGCTGGAAAATGCAGGGGTTGGATATTCACCGTAAGACCGGAGAGCGATACTTGAACTCACATCGCCGTAGGGGCTTATAGTAGAGCAAAGAAAACTCGTAGAGGGAATAATGGATGTTGAGACTGCCGGGCATGGTGGTTTAAAACTGACGAAAAAGCTTGCTGATGCAATTCCTTCACACCTAACCCTTAATAGTGAATATTATGAAGAAGATGAGGCGTTTGCACTTGTCTATCTTGCATACCCGCAAATATTTCCGTCTGTTCAAGGCAAAGCCCATGCATTAGGTAGACTCAATATATTTACATCGCATTCAGTGCCACGAAAGAAAAACCAAGCCGAGATCGATTTTCTTGCCGAGTTCACAACAACCATAGACACCGAATTAAACTTAGATTTTAAGCCGCACGTTGAGGATGAAAACTAAATAGAGAACTCAATGAAATCGAGCAATGTGTTTTTGCTATTTAAGTGAATGCGTTATTAACAACAAGTACCCTATCGCTGCCCCTGACGTTGAGTACGCGCCTTCATTAACGGATTGGGTGCTATGTTTAAAGAGAGCCCCAAATATTGTTGGTACTTGGAAACAAACAGCTAAGAAGTGGAAGGAACGTTTCTACATTGATCCTGGTTTATATTAGTGCTTATTAGATTTCTTCTCCGGCAGCAAAATTTAAGCAAAAAAAAAGCGCCCAAAAGGACGCTTTAATTAAACAGATTTATTTCAAAATCAACTAGAGGACCTATTGGCTACCAAGTAAAGACCTCCAGCAAGAGTGCTGAATGTCAACAAAACCACTATTACCGTAGCTATTTGATAAATACTTGTGTCCATATTATTTGTCCTCTTTGTTATATTGCTTTGAAATAGTAAATGAAACGACAACCGCAGCTACTGAACAAATTAATGCTCCTATAGCCTTAACTAAACCTTGAATTTGTAACTGGTGGCACACTTCTGTAACTTGGCTTATGCAAACTCCAAAGGAATCTTCAAAACCCCCTACAATTAAGCTGGGTATGAAACCAACTAATATAGCCATCAGAACAAGTTCAACAAGTATTAGGTTGAAGTTTTTCTTATTATTACTCATTGCTTATCCTCATATTTGAGGGGGAGCAATCCCAAAAGGGAGAGCGACCCCCTTCTGGGTTAATGTTTCAGGCAATTATTTAATTGCCGGTGTTAATTCTCAAATTCAGATAGAGAATATATTTCGTATTGTTCTGCTAAATAATCTGGGTCACTCACTAGTTCAGTAAGATCATAGATTGGTTCTAAGAAATCATTAGCCTCATTGTAAACATTAAAAATCAATCCCGATAATGCTGGGTTGTTTTCTATCAACAATGCATCTAAATACTTCAACTTAGTACGCGTTATTATTTCCCCACATGAAGCAGCGCAGTATAAGTCACCTGCACCACTATCTAATGACTTTAAATCACTTGGTTTAATAATTTCACCACATACGTTAGCTGCAACAACATGAACAAACGTTGTTGCATAACCCGAAACAGACTTTGTTTCGCACATAACACGCTCCTATATACGATATTTTGACAGAGTTAAAATATGTTTGATTTTACAATTTTAGATAACGCAGCTTTAAGGTTTGAAACGCACTCTACATTCGTAAAGTATTTATCGTCTAAACCTTCTATGTTATCTCTAGTCATCCCTACACCTAATACAGCAATACTTATACCCAATATCTTTGCCAGCTCTAATGCTTCAATGAATGACCCCGGACAACTAGGCTTACCATCAGTTACGAGGAATAAGCACTTCTTATCTTCAGATTGGCGATTCAGTCTCATTAATGCAGACTTCATAGCCTCACCGCTTGGAGTGTATAAATCAGAACAAACTTGAAAGCGTTTTTCATCGATATATTGTTGGTTAAAAGGTTTTGCTATATATAGGCACATCTCAGACGAGTAAAAACCAATTTCATTTTTAACTTGTAAGCTTTGCAAACCCTTAGACATTGCTAATGCTACCGCGTTAGCAATCTCTTGATAGCCACGAGCCATAGAACCTGAAGCATCTATTAAAATACTAATAGCGGCGCTCAATTCGTTTTCTATTACCGGTGTTTTGAAAATGCGATCATCACCTAAAACCGATCCAACTAGTTTTTTGCTAGATAATTTTCGGCCACGATTTCTAAAACCATTCAACTCCTCTGTGTCATCAATTAACGCTCTGTGTAGGGTACGGTAAACCGCCTTGCCTGCACTGGGTATTAATTCAGGATTATTAAAAGGTAATCCCATCAGTTTCCATTTAGTCGTTACAGGTAACGTATTACTAAATATATCTCGGAGTTCGGAATCATCTTCAGAAGGGCTAAAGTTTTCTGCTTCTTGTCTCAATTCTTCGGCTATCATTTCATGAAAGTCAGGTACTTCAATATTATCGTCTTCGATAGCATCTATAACTGACTTAATGATTCGTGAAGTTTGATCACCGTTTTCTTGGTCCTCAGCAGAGGCTTCATTTCCATTAGTATCCGTACTTGAATCATCTGATTGCTCACCATCTGATTGTTCACCATCTGATTGCTCATCGTCTGATTGCTCATCACTTTCTGAATCATCGCTATCATCACCATTTTTAGGTTCTTCTTGCTCCTTTTCATCTGTACTTTTCATAAGCTCAATAACTTTCCAAGCCATATCTGCACAATCACGCGTACTACGAGTGTTTGTAATTCCATGTACTATTTCAGTTAAACTATCTATAAAGTTATTGTCATAGGTTGCTTTTAAATACGCTAAAGCTTGTTCAGCATATTGATCTAGACAAAGGTTGCCTGCACCAAGTACACGGCCTTTATATAAGCAGTATGTTAATACTAGTGATAACGGATTATCAGAACTCACAGGTTCACTAAATAAGCCTTTCTTAATTGCGATTAAAACAAGTTTTTCAAGGTTTAACTTAGCGCCTGGATACTCTGAACCAACTAACTTCTCCATTCGTGCATCTTCAAAGATATTGCATAAATTTAAATGTAACTTACTCTTAAAGTTGATTGAAAAACTGGTGTGTTTTTCATGGCCAATTTCATGATCAATATAACCATGCGTCATAGACACATAATCAGGATCAGTAAAATCGCCAAATGGAATATTAATTTTTCCACCACAACTATAAGCCGTACTACCACTAACAGTGACCTTAATACCTTCTCTGTCACTCATTAACTTTGATAATACTCTAGCTACTTTTATAACTCTGTTTTTTGATTTCATGGGTGGTTACTCTCCATAGGGGGTTTAACGGCTAAGCCGTATAGGGTTTTATTTAAGGGTTTATAGCCGGAGCTATTAAGTTCTATATCACCTGCTTTTCGTTTTACTGCTTAGAAAAACAATAAAATGAAAAATAGAGGACCAAAAAGGACTTCCCTTTTCAGTTCTCTATTTCTATATTTCCATTAGCAATTGATATACATGGCAAGATTTCATCGTTTGACATAAAGCCTAAAGGCTCAGTGACGTAAGTCACTGAACCCGACTTTAATTTGCACTTACAATAGCCACAAATTCCAGTTCTACACTGTGACTTGTGTACAACGGAGCCTTGTTCAAGACTCTGAAGTATTGTGCCTTTGCTTTGTACGCTGTGATGTTGACGCGACGAAGTGATGATTTTAATCATGAATAACAACTCCAGTATCAAGTTGAAATTCAGGCCTAAGAGCTGGTGGAAAACCATCAAAGCCCTTTGACTGATAAACATCATTCCAATCAATTTTATCAACACCTTCTGGACAATTTGGTACAAAGATTTCTGCATTTCTGCCCTCTTTTTCCAAACGTTCCTTCAAGCGCTTCGCTGCAGCAAGACCGGCCCCACTAGGTTCAATATCAGCCCAAATTAGGACAAACGTAACGTCATCTGGAAACTTTACAGCTTCCATTAAACGATCCGAAATACCGACCCACATAGGAGTTCCTGTAGCTTCACGAACACTAAGTGCATTTTCAATGCCTTCAGCTATACCTATAACTTTTTCTCCAAAACCTACGTCTCTTGGTTGGTCTAATTGAATAGAACAGCCTCGAACATCAGATATAGGCGCAAAAATCATTTTGCTGCGAATAATATCTGCCTTAACCGGTAGTTTTGTGTCGAGAAAAGTACGGTGCATAGTGACAGGTTTACCGTTCACATCACGTACCATGGCAAGCATTCCGGGGAAGTGCTGCCAATTGGTTTCATCGCTTTCCTTATATGCAAGTTTTGGATGAAAACCCAAATCAGACATATTAGTAAGGTCAGAATTAATACCACGATTGCGAAGGTAATCATGCGCATGAGTGTTCAAAATTGGCTTAGCTTGAGCTTTATTGTTCCTGAGAACTTTTTTAGCTTTTGCTAAGGCCTCTTCTGACGTTTTGTATGCGCTTTGTTGGGTATACTTACGTTGTGCTTTAGCTGCATCTGATTCAGTAACTCGTGATAAGTCACCGCCACAAATACGTATAATTTCATCTAAAGCCTGTGAGACAGAACACCCAACATACCAAGACACAACAGATATACCATCTGGTAAAGGCCCTACATCGTTATGATATGCCCCACCTGTATCTCTGTAGTCTCGAAACCATCTAAACTTAGTACGGCCACCACCGGTTAAAGGACAAGGCTGCTGCCTAATACCTTTTTCAAATGATTGCGCTAACCCGTGGTAGTTTGAAAGAACACTCTCCCAGCCGCCACTTTGGTCTACTAATGCTTTTACATGGTTAATTTTGTCGAAATTGTTGTAGTTCATAATATTGCTTCCTCATATATCGAAATCACGATGATCCCAATACATCCGAGTCTCAGGTGCATTGGTGATCACCGTGACCCGGTAAAAAGAAAGCTCGCCACCCAAGCGGGCAAAAGCGAGCTTGGATGGTGGTTATTCAGTAACTAATTCACTATTCTCAATTCTTCGAGAAGAATTGAGAATGACTAGTCGAACACCTACAACAATTTCTTTACCATCGTGTTCAACTGTTTTAAAAACATAATCACCACGGACTATTGTTGTTACAGTTTTACCTTCAAGCATTTTTTTTAAATCGATTTTCATGGTTACTCTCCAAAATATCTAAATTTGGGGTACAACCATGCCCAAGCGGGTAGGTGTACCCGCGTGGGTTTATATTCTTAATCTTTAAAAACACTTTCCAAAAAAAAGTATTTTTAGGAAGTAAGCCACCAGCAAAAGCGCTAGGCTTTTACTGGTGCTAACAATTGATAAAATTAATTACCAACCATCAAAAGCAAAACTATCAATGGCCACATTCTCCTGCTGAACTATGAATTCAGAGTTAAATGGATCACTACTTGATTGTTCTACTGCTTCTCCAAATGGGTTATCACTGAAAGGGTTATCTTCAGTGTTTATACTAGACTCTGCCATTGACGTATTATCCACAACGGCTACTTCTTCAACTTCCTCTATTTCTTCAACTTCGCTTAGCTCATCACCACCTTTTCCATAAGCAATTACTTTTGATCGGTCACTTACAAGTGTCAAAAAATGACAAATTTTGTGATAGTCACCACCCATTAAAGGGTAGGTCAAAGGTAATTCATTAAGCACTTCTGAAAAGCGCACAGCTACACGGGCAACAGTTGAATCCAAGAAAGATAAATTGATCAATTTATCGCGTAGAGCGAAAACTGGCTTCATCTTCTTGATTGTTGCTTTTTCTGCCATAAGAAACGACTTTTGATAGATTTCAGCTGCTTCGCTGGAAATTTCATCAAACAAAGTTTGACTAGCTTCCTCAGCAATAACATCTTCATCACCATCAAAAAGAGGTTGAATCGCCATTGGTGGGTGCACCTTGAATGTGAATCGACTAGCAAATTTGCTGGCTTCATCTGAACATTTTCTAATATAGGCCTCTACAGGCTTGTTATTTAAAATATGGTCTTCAATGGTGTTTTCATACTCACTTCTAAGGTTCTGCACTTCAGCTTTAAACTCAGTATCAATTTCATGTAACTCTGTAATCAAATCATCTAATTGACTGATTGGTACAAGGGTAGCGCCTTTTGCAAAGCTAATACCTCGTTGATTAAGAGCACGACGAGCTTGCGCTGAACACTTACTAACAAATCTAAGCTTTTCTTTCGGGAACCAGCGTAGCTTAGTACCTGAAAGCAACTCAGAGTCGAGCACTTGTCCATCTATTAACGATTTACTATCAGAGATAATACTTTCGCCACATGCTCCTTGAACTTCTACTGAAATTAAACAAGCGCCACTTTTAATATCTAAGTTGGCATTGCTTGCGGCTAGTTTAGAAGCTTCTTTTGCTGAATCGACTGTATATTTTTGGGTTGTCATGGTTACTCTCCGGGGGTTTATAAATTCGGAGCATAACAACCCTGTTCAGGGGTATTATGCCCCTGTAGGGTTTAGGTTTTGAGGTGTTAGCCTCTATTTTAATATTTTAAAATTGATTACAGGCTCGCATATTGACAAGCCTGAGTTATACCATCAATTTTCCATTCGGTATCGCAATTACAACATACTGCAAAAACGACACCTGTAAGTGGTGTTTCTTGAATTTCACCTTTATCAGAAACATTACCATTAAGATTTACATAAAAGTGAATGCATCTTTCCTGCTTCTCTTTTAAAACAATTGGTGAACACTTACATTTAGGACAATATTTATTCATATTTCGAGTCATAAATAGTTCCAATATTATTTAGAATATTCTAAGTTTCTAGTTTTGTGATCGAACACAAAGCTATTAATGGTAGTTAAATACCCATCATCCAGCTTTTCTTGAATACGATCTCTTGAAGAAACTTTACTATCTACTATTTGCGGTATCCAATAATCACCATAACGTTTGTTCTTTTTGTAAAAAACATAAAGAGCATTATTAAAGTGACCAATGGCCCAAAGTTCATCTTTGCTTTTACTTAAAGTAATAACATCGAAAGAGCCTGTTGGGTACGAAGAGGGTCTACATGGTAGAAAGCCTAATTCAACCGCTTCTTGTCCTTTGTATTCAGTGCTGTGTTTAATCGTAAAGTGTGTAACAACATCATCAAGATGCGTACTGTTATCCACCCACTCAATATCACTAACTTTTCTGTATATACTATTAAGACCAGTAAATACTCCAACGCAACTAAATGTAACCGATAATCTCTTTCCATTAGCATTAGTTCCGATAGACATTGCTTTAAATGAACCGTCTGGAAACTCATGAGCTTCAAAAACGGAACAATCTAAACTGTCTGTCATATCGTAAAAACTAGCTACCGGTTTTATGGAGGAGCTTGTTACTTTTTTGCGTGTGAGGCAAAAACTTCTCCACTTGGTTTATCAAGATCTAAACCTAATAATCGCTGCAAAACTGCATCAACTATTTCTTGGCTATCACTATCAACACCGCCTTGCATAGAGAAATCTAAGGCTTCGCGCCATTCCGCATCTTTACCAAATACCATCGTATGAAAAGCCCAATTAACCAATGTTCGTGTACTAAAAATACAACCGATTGGATCATCAATGCCTTTACCATCATCACCAACACGTAATTTTCTTAACTCGTTACCGACTAAGACCATCTTATGTGCGACAGCATATGGGATTGCAGGGAATTGCTTTTGTATTATTTTTAACTCTTGTGCTGGTTGTGGGTAATACGTTCTGTACCAACCGATACGTGAACGTAAGGCATCATCTAACTTCTGTGAAGAAGTGTAGAACTCTGAGCCACCCTCACCAGTCGTGTTACCTGTGGCAACGATACGACACAATGAGTGTTTAGTTAGTGTTTTTCCAATTTGCTCTATAGGCCAAGGTTTACCTTCCAGTAATCCATGAATCGCAGCACCAGTGTTACGATTTACCTTATCAAGTTCATCAAAAATTACTAACCCACCGCTAGCGTAAGCTTTAGCAGCTGGACCAGGATTAAAAGGTGTTTCACCATTCATAAGAACTCGTGAACCCTCTAAATCTTCTGGCATTAAGCTACCGTGACACTTAACCATGTATACAGGTTCATTTAAGTGATCTGCTACAAAAAGTAACATTTCAGTTTTACCTGTACCTGTCTCACCATGCAAACCAAAAGTTTGAAGTTGAACAGGCGCCATCCACCAAGATAATAAGCGTTTAAGCGTCTTTTCTGTCGGAATGTAATACTTGTTAGAGCCTTGACAATCAGGGTGACGATTTTTACGACGAGTAAGAGTTCTTTCACCGGGAGTGAAAAAATCAGGAAATATGCTATGTGCATCGACCTTCTCTAATTCGTTGTAGTTTACTTTTGCTGATTGAATTTCTGTTACGTTTTCTGCCGTGTTTGTGTTTGACATGGTTACTCTCCAAAAGGAATTAAGTTTTTTGGAGATAGATCTTCCCTATCAGGGAAAACTATCCCCGATTAGGGTTTTAAATTTAATCTTTAGAATTAAATTTAGGGTTTAGAACTTTATATACAGTTGTTAAATTATGAAACGTAAATGCTTGAATCAGCCATTTTATCAATTTCATAATTCTCGTTATATGTTTGAACTGCTAAAGCATATGCTTCTATTTACTTCCCATTAAAATCAGTTGATAGCTCAGTTAAAGCTTTGTCTATCTCACTAATATATAATTGGGGAACTACATCACCTTGCTCTAAAGCAATCCAAACCAAAATATCAGTATTGTTAATAAATGAATTAAATTTAAGATTTTCAGATGTAACTATCGCAGTGATAATTTCAACTAAGTTATAAGCAAATGATTGCCTAAATAATAAATCTCTCATTGAATATCTCCATCTATTGCAAATACACATGTAAGTACATTGTTTAGAGAATGCTTAGTATTCACTTTTAGGAACATAAGTAACTCCAGAACGAGTATATACAGATGATATTTCTAACATTTCTAATGCAAATCGATTTACGCCGCGAAGTCTAAGTTCATGATAAATTCCTTTACGGAGTTCAACATGATCAAAGCCAAACGCTTTACAAATTAATGCAAAATAGTTAGAACTAACGAACTCAAGCTCAACAATTAAGTCTTCACTATCAACAGCAACATCACGCAGAATTTCTAAAGAACGATCAACCATCCATAAGCATAGTTTTTCGATTTCTTCATCTTGCCATTCAACATGAGATATACAGTTAACTGCATCAAGTTCAGGATCGAACAAAGAGATAATTGAGTCTTCATAAGTGGGATTTCCCCGCTTAATTGCCTGCAATATATCTAAATCCAACGGGTGTTGAATTACATTTTCTTTATTCCAACTTGGTGACCACTGAGCATGTTGCTTAATAAGTTCACCTTTTTCGTGCATCGAAAGCCAACTAATTACTTTTTTATCAGTAACACCAAAACGTTTAGCACAAGCTTTAATAGTAGAGCCGTGGTGTTGTATACGATAAACGCATTCAATTTTGTCTAGGTGGTTAACTTTATTTTTCTTTGCATGGGTTTGCATGGTTACTCTCCGGGATATAAAAAACGGGAGTACATGCACCCCAAAGGAGTGAATAAATACTCCCGTAGGGTTTAGGCTGATGCCTTGGGTTTAATTTAGTTAAGATTTAAGTGGTTGAACTTAAAAAGAAAACTTTCAAAATAAAAATAAAAAAAACTTAAAGCACTAAACAAAACAAAAGAATAAATATTGTTAGGGTTAGTTAATAAGTGCGTAGCGATAGTGATAGTAATGAAGGGAATAAATAAATATTACAGTCAAAATTAAGATAATCAGTACAGCGAGTGGTTTAATAAATATTTGCTATGAAAGTGAGTTAACTAAAATGTGTGGAAAATAAAAGTATTAGCGAAAAAATTCAACGAGGTTAAATCGGTTACTAATCGTGTTTTATTTGCCTTGGGTTTATCTAGTTACGATTTAAGGGATTAAACTTAAAAAGTGACTTTGAAATTGCAGAAATAAATTAAAACCAGAATTAAAAACTAAGCAAAACAAGGGAATTGTTAAGGATAGTTAGTAAGCATGTAGTGTTAATTGAAAAGTATGAAAGGAATAAAAAATTATTACAGTCAAAATCAATATAAGCATTACAACGAGTGGTTCAAATAAATAATTACGGTTTAAAGTACGGTTACTAGGTAGGCATTAGGAACAAAAATTTGCAAATGCAACGTGGTTGAATGGGTTGCTAATGGTGTTTTATTTGCCTTGGGTTTATTTAGTTACGATTTAAGGGATTAAACTTAAAAAGAGTCTTTTCTAAATTGAATAATTAAAACGGGAACTGCACTTAAAAGACCAAACGAAACAATAAAGTTACTAAGATTGGTTAATAAGCCTGTTGTACTTGTCATGGTAGATGAAATAAACATTAAAAATATTACATTCAAAAGCCAGATAAACAAAACTACGAGTCGCCCAAAGAAATTTTCGCTATGAAAAAGTTTTGAAACTAAATAGGTCGGCAGATAAATACATTTATTAACTAATCCAACGAGGTTGAAAAAATTACTAAAGATGTTTTTATTTGCCTTAGGGGTTAGTGCGCTTTTTTTAAGTTTTCGCATGAGTGGTTACTCTCCGTTTTTTTAATTTACAAATAGCAGGACTATTTGGTTGGGTTTGGGGTTGATGCCGTAGCATATGATTCATTGACCTAAAAAGGTTGAACCGTCGCGATACAGGGATGTAAAGCCGCTAAGGGTTATACTCCATGCAAGGAGTCGAAGTTAAAAACTTCAGTTAAAAAAACGGTAAAAATTATTAAGGACATAACTAGGCAGTTATGTTTTCAATAAATTTTAAGCATGAAAAATACCAGATAAGCTAATGCTCACTGGGGGAGGGGGGTTGGTATTCTTATTTAAATTCATTTTGTTGGCTTAGCCAAACCGTTCGCAGGTGCGAAAAGAGTTATCGCCTTAGCGAAAGAGGTTTATCGCCGTAGCGATTTATTTTCGCCGTAGCGAAAGGGGGTTTATCGCCGTAGCGATTTATTTTCACCGTAGCGAAAAAGGGTTTGTCGCCGTAGCGAATTTCGAATATATAACGCATTTACTTTTTTTACAATGCTTGTACTGTTTTATATTTAAAAAATTGAAGCAAGGCCAAATGGTTTTCTGACCTCGCTGAAAAAAGACTACTTCCGTTAAAGAAACGCCTAAGCTGGCTGCATTTCTTCAATAAATTGCGAGTGCTTACCCTGGCGATAGCTTATATGTAATAGTGACTCAGCCCTAGTGATCGCCACGTATAACAAACGCCTTTCTTCCTCTAAAAATGCTAACTTACTGTCCTCATTGTCGCTATCGCCTCTAAATTTTGTTGGCACTCTATTCTTTTCAACATCTATTACCCATACTTTTTCCCACTGGAGTCCTTTAGAGCCATTCATGGTGGCCAGTATCACCTTATCTTTATCACTATGGTCTATTTCGTCTTTCATCTGCATGAGTCGAACCAAGGCTGAAACCCTCATTCTTAGTGAACCGCTATAACCTTGTAGTCGGTCTGAAACTAACCGTAGCTTATTAACCGCGCGTTCGTGATCCTTTGATATTACTGACGCAATATTAAAAACTTTACTGATAAACTCATCTATTCCTTCTTCATCGTCATTACTGGGTATGTTTTTGGCCAAGTCCAAATAAATACTTAGGTTTTTGTTTTCTGGCAATGATAGTGAGCTAACCTTATTTATATCGCCAACTTCTACAACATGCTTATGGGTTTCACTAATAACATTATTCGGTACACCTATAAAGCTAAGTGCATCATCAATAAACACCATGCTTTTCGGGTTCGATAAGCTTCTGTATAAACTAACTAAACCAACAATCAATGGTGACTCCCATATAGATTTACCACCAATCCTCTCGACAGGAATATCTAAGTAAACTAATTCTTCCTGCATCAAATCCAATAACTTATTAGTTCGAGCTAGCACAGCCCAGCCTTTTGGGTTTTGAGCTATTTCTAGTGCTACTACGCCTTGGCATTCAAACGGTACCGAAGTTTTACTCATAATTACTTTATCAGGTTTATTGGCGTACACTTTTTGATTAATGAGGTTAAGATAATTTTCAATTGCTCTGCGGTAATGCCAAGATAATCCACTTGGTACGATTCTATTTGTAACAGTTTCCTTTTTGTATTGGTGGATACGTTCTGGATCAATTTTAAGCGCTTTTTCAATATCTAAACGTGCATAATCTTTGAAAACGACTCTGCCACCCGGATCTTTTGCAGAGTTCATGCTTTTTGGCATTCGCTCTACATTATAGTCAATAAGCTCTGCTGCATACGCCAATATCTCTGGTGCACATCTAAAACAAATACTTAAAAGAAAAGCTTTGGCTTTAAATTCTTCTTGGAATTTAACCATGTTTTTGTAACCGAAACCGCCACGCCAAGAATAGATGGCTTGGTCATCATCTCCCACGACCGTAAAGGATCTATTCTCTTTTTTGTTCTCTTTTATCCAAGCATATTCTATTGCTGACGTATCTTGAAATTCATCCACCAGCATGTGAGTAAAGTCTAAAGGCTCAATTTTCTTAGCTCTTAGTGCAAAAATAAGCTCTATACTTAATGTTGTTAAATCTACTTTTTTGTACTGCCAAAGTGCTTGAAGATATTTTACTGAAATTTCAGAAAGCTCGCCAATATCCCCATTCGATTCTAAATATTCTACAGGGTATTGAGTATCTATAAATTGTAGATTTTTTTCATCCGTACCTACTGCACGGCGTTTAAATGAATCGTGTGTTGGTCCCATTATTAAACTACGCCCATCTAATAACGGCCGAGCATGGTCAAGTATTAATTTGGCAAACGTTCTTATATCTATTCGCATTAAGTCATTTTCACTGATCAATTTTGAAATACGATGCTCTGTTTCCTTTGTTGATGAACGAGTAAAAGTAACCATTATTAGTTTATTAATTTCATTAGCCTTTATAATCTCACTGGCCAGTTCTATTGATAAATGGGTTTTCCCACTTCCGGGTAAAGCGAGTACAAGTTTGTTTTCGTCTCTGTGTTCAACTACCGCGTTTTGATCGTTTGTTAATGCCATATGTAATCTTACAAGTGCCTAAAACATGCATTCTAATATTTCCTGTTCAGTAGCCTAAATTTTACAATAGGTAAAAATGACCTCTGTAAATTCGAAGTAAGGTAAATGTATATATGAACAAATACAGTCGCATTCTTGGTAGACGTATCAAATCACAAAGAGAGAAGCAGTTACTTTCGCCAGAAACTGTTGCCATAAAATTAGATGTACAAGTAAGCGATTACCTTAATTGGGAAAGTGGCAAGGCAAAACCGCAAGAGCGTCAACTTATTAAATTGTCTTATATATTGCGTAGTCATGTTTCTCGATTTAAGGCAGGTCTTGTATTGGATGGATTACAATCATGATACAAATTCAAACAATCGGCAAAGAGGATTTTCTTTGTTATAGCCGTGACCAGCTTTCACTAGCAATTAACAAAGTAGCTGGTTGCCATGCTTCAGTTAAGTATCGCCAGAGAAGTGGGCTTAGTAGAGTTCTGTATATAACAGTAACCGCTGGTGGCGTAATTAAAGATACCTATACTGAAAAAGTATTTGAAATAGATGAGCTATGGCGATTACATCTCATATAATCTCTAATATTGATTTCAATCGGTAGCCTATTTCTACAAATATGTTTTAATACATGCAATTAAACATTTGGATTAAAAAAATGAACTTCATAAAAAAATCAATCTTAGCACTATCAACGCTTTCACTGGCAGCTTGTATGTCTACTCAGCCACCTGTTATAACAATGGAATCAAATGAAGTTTATCAATTTGACGATGATGCTAGCTTTGCATTGAATGTGGCTAAAATGACACGTAAAACCGCAGGTTTGTCTGATGTAGCGTTACCAGAAGAAGCGCAATTCAAAGCTAATGGTGCATTAGTTGGGGCAGAGTACGCTATGTCTTTCCTAACTGGTGGCTTAATTGATTTAGCTGGGAGCATGGGTGCTCAATCAGAAGCAGACAGAGCCTTTAATTGGAAACCTATGCTTGTTTTTTTAGGTGATTTAGATAACCCTAATGTTGATGCTGATGCAGTAAAAGTTGTAGAAGCTGAATTAACAAAAACTTTTGAAAAAATCGAAAATTCTAATTACATTGGGATTATGAGGCTTAGTGCTGACGGCAGAGATAACAACTTTATGTTTATGTTTGATGGAGCGCTGTGTGATAAGACAGGGCAACCAAAATTAAAGTATGATCTTGCTAATAACTCAGGGCAATTCATTAACGTAAAACGTGAATACGAAGGCTCATGCTCTACGCCAGTAAACGTAGAAGTAACTGGAAAGGTAGACTATCAGGGTGAACAAAAAAGTGTTATTACAGTAACTTTCCATGGTGGGTATGCAGGTTTTACTGATATGGCTATTGCTACTTCAGGTTTTTCGGTAGTACCACAAACATTCGGTCGTTGGGGTAGTGGGGTTAAATACACTGTTCCAGCCCCTTACGTAATCCATAACAATACAATGCATTTATTCACTAAAGAAAATTCTTCTTTTAAATTAAACTAATATATTTCTAAATTAGTTATTCATTTTACTCTAGTTGCCAGCCTATTAAGGCTGGCATTTTTTCACCCTAACGAATATCAGCCGCCTTCCTCACTACCAAGTGTAAACCCGAACTCACAAATTTGTGGACGCGGGTACTTTGAACAATCTAATGGTTCGTTCATTTTTTCCTTAATAGCCTTTGCTCCCTCAGCTGCATTGCTTGTTCTTTGTAGAGTCCTTTCAGTGGGTGTCTCTCTGTATTCAGTGTTTTCATACCTACCACCAGCGCTTAAATCATCTTGATTCGACTCGGGTATTAAATTTGACTCAATCATTACGCCAATCCATTCACTTAGATCTATTTGATTGAAGTCTAGTGCTTGTAATTCCTCATGCGTTAACCCTGAGCACTCAGTCATATCTTTACTCAGCAATACATGAGCTTGTTCCATAACTATTCGACTTAAAATAGAGCCATAACAACAATAATCCTGCCTTTTCATATAACAAACACCCAGGCTTTTTTTAGCACAATATTTATCCTCTACAGCATAACATTGACGCATTTCAAGTTTAAGGGCTGTATCACTATCAGTTTCATCACATGCAGTTAATAGTGAACCAACGAGTTGTGCTAGTTGATACATAGAATACCAAAACATTACCGCACCTAAAAAATTAGCTGCGCTTGCCATCCCATCACTTAAACCAGTTACAACCGCGTCACTTCCCGCCTCAGTAGATGCAGCTGTTGAGAACATAAGTTTACCCAACTCTTCTGGTAAAGCATCATAAATTAGTTGGTATATATATTGTGTCATTGGACCTAAACCTGCTTCAGCTACAGTTGAAGCTGCTGCTCCTGCTGAACCGCTCGCAGCTCCCGGCACAGCCGTTGCAACATTTCCAGTAACGGTTTCAACGGCGCTGGTATAAAATGAACTTACACTTTGCCAAGCGTTTGTAGAAGTTACTGTATCCGATACCGTAGTCCATGCACCATTAATGGCCTCGGTAGCTGGTTCTGAAAATACACCACCCATTTGCTGATTTTCAAACTTCAGCATCATTTGTGTCATATTTAGGTAATCAAGAAAATCGATTCCTTCTGGCGCTTCGCAGCAATCATTACCCCAGTCTGAAGCGGTAGCCCATGAGCAATATTGCCTTTCACCTTCAAAGATTCGACATGTTGATAAATCGCCCGGTATTTCGCACGAAGCCTCACCTGGTATTTGCTCCATAACGTTTGCTATGGCCGCTGCTTTAAGGAAATTTTCGTTTTCTTCTTTTTCGCCCCAGCTACATTCACCACCTGAACATGGCAACATGCCTTCACATGATGATTCAGTTGTCTCATATTCAAAGTCAACGTCATGACCGGTGTCACACTCATAGGTTACTGTTTCATTTACGCAGTAATTCCAACCGTCAATGGTAAAACCATCTGTACACTCAGTTTTGATTTCGACGCATTCATCTTTTTCTTCATAAGCTTCACACGTACCGCCTGATGATTTTATTTCATCCCATGTTCTACACTCTTTGACAACTGAACCATCTGATTGCTCTTCATTTGTGCATACCACTTCACCTTTGAATGGATCACAGTTATATCCATCCAAGTTGACTCTCCACGATATATTTTCACTATCTCCATTGTAAAATGGTCCTGCAGCATCTAAGTAATAATCATCCCACCCATCTGATCCACCTTTAATAGTCATGTATTTTTCAAACTTACAATAAGAATTGCTTGGAATTTCACTCGGATTATTGAGTATCTTATTCGGTATTCGGCCGCCAACATCTAATGGGACTTTACTCGGTAATGTTAAGCCTGTTGCGTTGTAACAGCCGCTTGGGTAATCATCAAGCAATTGCCCAAAGCCTTCGCCTGTAGTGTCTTTGAAACGTAATTTTATAGTAGCTAAATATTCACCATTGCCACCTACCAAAATGTTCCACCCTATTTTATATGTCTTCTTTACACCACTTTTAATATGCCGTTTAAATCCAAACGTTTTATCACCAGAGTAATACCACCGTCCTTTATCTATATTACGACCGGTTTCACAATTGCTATAGGTATCATCAGGCAAAGGTCGGGTGTAGGAATCAGCTCCATCAACAAAAGAGAACGCAAGTTTATTATCTACCTCAAACTCAATATGATCATCGACGTAGCCATCAACAGAAATGCTATCTAACTCTATACCATCCGTTAAGTTCATGGTTATGTTTTTAGAGAATTCAAAAACGCCACATGAACCAGGCGGATTTAGATAGTTATTTTTATGTTCACCTATTTCAAATTGAAAGCATCCAACTCCACAACTTGTTAGCTCTTGGCCTTCAACCACAACTGGAACTCTTAACTTCCTTTCAACCTCACAGTGAAATGGATTGTCTTTTTGTAATCTTTGACAAAATTTTTCTTGAATATTTGGGGCGTATAATTGTCCACTTTTAGCGACAGTAGTAGACCCGCAAGAATCAAAAAAGCCTGCGCCGCCAGTTTCTAATTCATCTAAGGTTGCATAGCTTTGAGACATAATTGCATCAGGCACAGTTTGTTGTGCGCCCGATTGGGCATTACTAATTACAGTTCGATAAGCAACGGCTTCACCTGTATAATTAGCAGCTGAACTCAGTCTAGCATTAGAATCACGGCCAGCTTGATAAAAGGCATCTTCATCTTCATACGTTCCTTCACCTTCCCATTTTGTTTGTCCGTGATTTAATTCAGAAGAATATATTTCATCTGCTGATACGCTTACAGGTGAAAGTGAAGAGTCTGCCCCTGGTTTAAGCCTTACTTTGATTGCACCACTTGAATCGCGGTACGTTTCAAAAGCTCGGCTTTTGTTTAACTTAACATTTACGTCATTTGTGGTGGGGTCAACACTGGGCATTATTTGGGTAGAGCTAACGGCATTTGCATTCTTCACTGCCGTTGTCATATCCGCATTTGCGCCTGTCGTACCTTTTATATCAAGCGTGTTTGTCCTTGAGTTAGACTTGATGATCATAGTCTCAAGCTGGCTTGTCATATCCCTTGAAGCTCGCGGCGCTAAATCATAGGTTTTGCTTTCTAAATTATGGCGATACGGATTACTAATATCGTACTTATTGTCTAAGTCCTTTAGTATTTTGTCTTCATCTTGAGCGTAACTTGATGTTGAGTATGTACTTAAAAGCATACCTACCGTTAACGCACTAGAATTTACTAGCATCGTAGAAATGATAAGTGAACCATAGACTCCTATATTTTTTAACATTACTCACCACCCTCTGTGCCGCCAGAACCACCACCACCGGGTAAATCTCTTACACAACAATCACGATAGTTCCAAATTAGGTATAAAAACGTTTTATCTTTACCTGGTCGTTTCCTTCCCCCAACGGGGACACACCAACGCGCTGTAGACATTCCCATAGGATGACAACAGTTTTCATACGCCTCTATGCTTTCACCTTCACCAGCTTTTGCTTGAATAGAATCGGGACCAGTGAGTTCATCATCTACTTCAAAATTAGGTACTGGTGTAGTGCTTGACTCAGGTATTAGATACAGCATAGAGAATTTATATTGAGATCTAGGTGTCATTGGTGCCCACGTAGGCTCGCATTGAGCTTCAGGCCCCATAGTCTTTCTAGCTAAACCTTTACGATGCAGTGAAGCAATTGCTCTTTGCGATATTAATGACGTTGCTGCTACTTGGTCGGGTTGAGGATATACAAAGCCTGTTAACGGGTATAAGTTTCCATCACAACCGGCACAAGGAAATGAGGACTCAATCGGTGCATCAGCTGTTGCGCGAACACAATCTAAAGAGCAATAAGCTTGTGCAATTGGATTTGAAAATATAATTGCTTCTGGATTTAACAGAAGAGCAAGTAAATCATTGTGCCACAATGGGTCAATTTCGCTCAGGTACATTAAATCAAAGTCTACATATTCAGAGCTACATGAAGGCATAACAAACATTTGTAGCATCACCATTATTGGGTATGAATAGTAATGATATTGATAAAAGCCACTCGTAGAGCGTGTGCCATCTTTAGGCGCTTCGTTTGAATGACCAAGCCCCTCATAGCTATTTTGCAACCTAATACCTCCCAAACCACCGCTACACCAAGGGATCGTTGTAACTTCAATTACTCGTTGTGGCTGCCAAAATGCAAGCGGCCAACCAATCTGAGGAACACCGGCTCTATCTTCACACGCACAAATGGGAGAGCGGGGCGCTGCACCGTCTGGAGGATTACCAATACCAAGTAATGAAACGTTATCTAAAAAACAATCCCAGCAAATGCCTGTAAATACACTCGTAAATAAGTTTGCATCTTCACAAATCACAGATGAAGCACCTACACCGTCGGTACTTGTAGCAGTGCCACCGCCGCTAGGAATTACATCTTCAGCCTTTGCCGTACAAGCTATAAGTGCTAAAAAGAATAATGCTGTATACATTATTTTTTTGGTCATTCCACTTTTGTAACGGTTTTTAATATTAAAGAATGACATTAAGCCCCCCTTAAATCATTGAGCATTGCGAGCGCCCAGTTAACACCTACAACGATGTAAGAGTATGCTTGCTTGGCAACATCAGGGTATGTGTAAGTTATCCAAATACCGACGGCCACGAAAAATAAAGCGGGTATAATTTTCATTTTTCTTCCTCATTAATATCGAATTGTGTAACGTGTAGCATTGATTTTTGTAAATCAGTTTTAACGACTGCTGGTAAGGCGGATAGTTGGAATCGAGATGCCAGTTCTTTTGGCATTAAAAATATTTTTTGTTTAAACTGATTTTGTAGTGCTTCAATATGTGCCCAACCTTTTTGCTTACTCACTTGTGAGGTGATTAACATCAGTTGGCCAACCGTATTCATTTCATTTAACTTTTTCGACACCCATTCAACTTGCTTAATATCAGTCGCATTAAATATAACTGTCGTAAAGCCAACACCATGGCCTTTAAGTGGGTTCATTACTGAGCCTTGCTTAGCAATCAGTTCGCCACGCGGTGTGCTTATATCTTTTGATGCCGATATTGTTGGATCAATTAACCATTCTTCGGTGCTGGTGGCTCTAGGGAGTGGGGTATAATCTTGTCGTGACCAAAAACTATCTATTGTGCGCTTACGCTGAGCTTTCCAATCATAATTAGCCATGCGCTCTTTCATTTCATCAATAATGCTTTTTTCAATAACTTGGCTAACAGGGCCTGTTACACCGTAATTTACGCTTTCATTTTGATTTTTATATTCCATTTCTAACCAATCAAAGCTAGTCACACCCGAGGCAATGATATATCTATCAAGTTCACGATAAAGAATCGTAGGTACCGAATTTACATCATACTTTTTAAAGGCAGTTGGGTTAAAGCGAACAATAGGGGGCTCTTCGATGCCTTGCACAATTTCGCGCAGTAACATCATCGTTTCATTAACCATTTTATGTTGTGGGTGTAGCCCATTTACATAGACCTCAGCTCCTTCCTTTTTGGCTAAATAGATAATATTTTTTATTGTTTCTCTGTCCATTGAAAAACTAATAAATATAGCTTTTTCATTGGCTTCATTTTGGCGTGATTTTGGTGTGTCAGCACTTGCATTAAAGTGGCTAGCTTGTTCCTTTGTTAGTCCAGCATGCTCATGTAACGCACGCTCAAGAGAGCTGGTGGATTGCTCACTAAGCATATGCGCAGACGCTCGGTATTGTTCAACTTGCTTGTTCACCGTTTCTTTATCAAATGCGTCTAACCAACCCTTTGCCTTCATTTCTTCTGTTCTAGCTTTAACATTATCAACCGCTACTTTCATTTGTTCACGTTGCGCAGGTGTCATCTCTTGCATAGCACTATTACTGCTATCTGGCAGAGCAAAATCACCTTTATTCTGAGCAGCTTGTCTAAATTTTTCCTTCATACTTTCAGGAATTTCAAACGGGGAATTGTTAAGATCAATTGATTTGACTGCATTGGCTGCATCTTGTTTTACCTTTGCTGCATGTTCTTCTGCAGTTTGTGCGTGAGCGCCACATGATAAAACAACGATTAAAGTCATCAATTTAGAAAATCGCATAAGCTGTTCCTTTTATTTGTTCTTTCTTTAGAGGCCCCCAAAAGCGCCCGTCAAAACTGTTAATAGTCTCTCCAATCATGAATACTTCATCATTTTCAAGTTGAATTACTTTTGTATAATCTTCAATTTCGCCAATACTGTTATCAGCTAAATTTAATGCGGTTATGATGTGGCTTAGTGACAAAGGAAACTCTGTTAAATTGTCTACCACAACTTTATTTTCCTCGACTGATACGACGCTGTTAGGCAGTGCAGCAACTTTTTTGATCCAACGTAAACCCGTTGGGTAGAATTGATTTTCAACATTCATTTCAAAATAAGCTAAATCGCCTTGTTCAATGTCTGTATCCCACTTATCTATCAGAAAAAAAGACGCATTAAGGCACGCACTGTGCCCCGGTGGGTAAGCCAGCGTGTACCGAGAAGAAAAATATAAAAAATAAAATATGAATGAAACTGCAACAAGAATTGCTGGAACATGCTTTTTCATTTAGTTCGCCCTTGATATTTTTCACTATTATCAAGCATGAAAATTGAAAGGTTAAAAAATAGAGAGTACAAATATAGGTGCTGTAAATTTACTAAATGAAATTAAGAGGGCTTGAAATGAAAAAACCCCACCTAATATTGCATTAGATGGGGCTATTATTTTTGGCTTAACTACCAGCTAAATGAACCTTTTGTACGTCCACCAGCATCATCAATTGCTTCATAGTTTACTGTCATGCTTGGGTGTTCACTCAATCGTAATTGAGTAGATGCAGCACCACGGCCTACGTATTCGCCATTAAACCACCAGTCGTAACCTATTACATAACCATCACTGTCTTTACAGTTAGCAGTAATTCGGATTGTTCCAGAACGAACAAGTTGATCACTGACACACTCAGGTAATGAATTGGCATTAACTGTATAATTTTCGATAACCTCAGTTACTTGGCCGTATTGACTCGTTGTAACTGCTTTTATCTCATAATTGCCCGGATTTTCAATTTCAAAGCGGAACATTGGACTGCGTGATTGTAGTGTTTCTTGTTCAACCCCATTAACAAACCATTTGTAATCTATTATATAGTCCTTTGGATGGCCTCCTGTCATTTGGGCTCTTGTTACAAGGCCTAATGGAGCGCGACTATATCGGTTCGACGGAAAATAGATAAAAGTCCCTTTCGTTTCATCTGGCTCAATTACATCAACAAATTTGCTTAGTATCCGACTCATACCACGGCTGTCAGTCACTTTTGCTTTAAGCTCATGCACACCTGCATCTTTAAGGGTTATCTCACTGTAAATTCTAGTTGGTGTTCTTGCTTCAATGCCATTTCCTTGTATCCATTCATAATCATATGTAATGCCAGGCATAAATTTACGCTGAACCTCGATCATACCCGTGATGGTAGCGGGTGCGACCAAAATATTACTTCTCACAGCTATATTCATTTCAGGAAAAACATATTTCCACGTTTCTAAATTACGCTGTGTTTCTCTAAATGTTTCAGACTTATATCCTTTTATCCATGCCCTTAATTTGAAGTTTAACCGGCCTTGAGCATCTAAGTCGCTCTCTACAGGTGTGTAATCAAATATGACTTCATCACTCGTTTCGCCATTTGGTTTAGTCCATTGATAAACAATTGGTAAATCAACACCCCCATTTAAATTTAAAACTTGCGCTTCTACTTTAATGGGAACGCCCAGCTCAACTAGATGTGTTGCTTTAATTTGAGCCATAACGGTTCTTGGCCCGACAGGCCTCACATAAAAACGAGAAAGCGCCCATGCTTCATCACCCGCGCCAGCTGTAGAAGAATGATATTTAAACCGTCCTAAAATTACTTCTTGCTCGCCGGTTGCTACTAATATTTGTTGTGGTGAGCCATCAACCCACGAAGCACCATTATCACGCGACCATTGAGCTATGCCGTCGTAATCGGTTAACTCTTTTACATAATCAAGCATATTTAATTTCATATCTTGTCCATCATAAACCTGCGTAGGTCCACTGATTACAAGGCTTGCTTTTTCATATCCGCTTATTTTGAGTGATTGCGTTGTCGTAGACTCATTTGTGTTTTTGTTCGTAATTTTAGCTTTAATATAGTAATCACCTGCTTCGGCCATAAAAAACGGTATTGCACTTCTGCCACTATATTCATCCATCGTCTCCCAGTTTTTATTGTCTTTGGATTTAAGCCACACTGCATCATTACCGGCAACCATATCTTCAATTGAATCATAGTCATAGCGAACTAATGTTATAAACGGCACTTTACCACGTACTTGATTACTCGCCAGCTCACCACTTACACCGGTGCCTAGCACAATACGCATAAATATCGGTGTAGACGTTAATTTTTTTGTGTATTCAGGGTGAGGCGACTTAACTTCCGCTACCGCATAAAAACCGCTACTTTTTCTAAATATATCCTCAATACTTAAATTGAAAATAACCTGTCCATTTGCTGCATTGGTTTTTATATCTGAAATACGTTGTTCTTTACCTTTATTGTCTTTGTATGCAAGGTAAACATCCCACTCACCCATCGATGACACATCATAGTCACTTTGCTTTTCTTCCCAGTTCCATGCACCTATATGAGCCGTTACTTTTACATCATCGGTACTTAAAATAACGTCGTTACTTTCCATCGTTAAATTTAAAGCCACTCTGCGTGAAGGTAAAACAATCACTTCACCGTATGTTCCCGCGTTGTGTTGAGGGGATAAGTTGTATGCAGCCTCAACTTTAAATGGGTATCTATCAAATACGTTACGCTTGTTAGCATCATCATCACGTATCACACCTAATAACTCGTATATGGTCTTATGACTACGTTGAGCCATAAATTCACTATTAGAATATTCCCCTCGCGTAACATTTATATTTACTTCACCGGATACATTTTCCAACGTATATCTAGCTAGCACTGGATTTTCAGGAATGATCCCGTAAACGCTATCGTCTAGCTTTATTATTGGTGACATTTCAAACGTCATTGTCTCTGCAGGTTTCATATCGTAAGAAAAGGTTTCATTACTTACTCTAACTTCTTGCCCATCTGGATTAACGACATAGGCGCTGTATTCTATTTCGTTATCAGTTAGTTTATTGATAGAGCCAGTTACTTTAAGAGCCCAACCTTGCCAAACTGTACTCATACCATCAGGAAGTGAATCAATTTTAACGTAGCAGCCTTTACGTGCTTCTCGTGAGATCTCTCTTGCCAGCTCCTGTGAAGCGACATAGTTACAAAGGTATCTGCTTTGAGATACATACGCAGTAGCACGCTGAACATATTGGTATAACTCTGCTGTACCTGTACTAGATTTGATATTGAAAAAAGATGGTGCATAGGTCAACTCTTGGTTAAATACCCCTATATTGCCTGCTGTATCCTTAGCTTTAATGATAAGGGGATATAATTCACCGGGAGTTAAAGTGGCTAAGTCTCCAGCAAAAAATTTAACATTAGTTCGTGGATCAGCGGGGTCATCGACTAAGGTTAAGCTTTCGCCGCCAAATGTTGCTTTAATTATCGTATTTTTACTATCCCAGCCCGGATTTGTAACAGCCCCAAAATCTGTAGCAAAGTAAACGCCGTCTACCATTCTCGCCTTATCACGTAAGTAACTTAGCTGAATTTCTGGAGCGGTTCTCTGTAAAATAAAAGTATCATGAGTGTAGTCTTGTCCATTTTGATATTGATCACGTAAATCAATATCAAACGTAAACGCGCCATCTGGTAACGATTTGAAGTTATAGCGATAAACAATGTAATTACCGTAGACATTAATATCATCTGCCAAAATACTATTATCTTCATCTATATTTTTTTTGTCGTGTACAAAGAAGAAATGATTTTGATCTATGAGTACAGATTGTTCAAACGTTATATTTTCGTCAGAATGAACGAGTAAATTTGAATTATTTAGCTTCCACGTTCCATCATCTTTTATCTCTGTGAATGGGCTATACAATATTACTGCAACTTCATCTTCATTTAGTTTTATTTCGGTACCATCAACATCTTCCACTAGCACTGTGCCGTCTCTTTTGTTGTTTATCGCCACCTTAACTAGTTTAGGTGGCGTGTAATCCCAATCTAGCTTATGGTTAAATCTACCTTCATTTCTTGATAAAAAATAAGGGATGTTGGAATCAATAAGCGTATCTATAGAGATCATTCCGAAAATATTGCTTTCTTGATCCCCTAACGGCCCAATATCTATCGCTATTCGGCACTCATTAATTCCAACGGCCACAGAACATGTGAGTCCATTAAGAGTTATTACTTGTACATAGTCTCTTGGCTCTACATCAAATTGAACGCTTTTTACTTTAGCATTGCTATCTCTAAGTAAGTGTTCAACACCTTTGCTTTTTCTGCCATTACTGTAGCTTAGAGTGGTTGCCAACAAAGATGGGCTTTTTGGTATAACAACTTCGCTAACTGCCGTACCTGATGAAATCAAAAAGCTCTGATCACCGTCATGGAATATTGATAATTTCCAAGAGAATTGTTGAATGCCGATTTCTTCAGCATAGCCTTTTGCTGTAACGCTACTACCTACTTTGCTTATCCCTTGTGGTAACTGGGTCCACTCAAGATAACATTTTGTTTCGCCATTATTATCCGTTTTATCAAACGCATAATCCATGGCAATACCTTTATCGCCTGTGATACTACAGCCTTCAAATGTATCAAATTCAGCTGTAACTTCAGCTAATTCAATTTCATGCAATATAGTTGAAACATCTGTATTGAGTGTAGATACTACTAGCTCATCTGGGCTTTTAGGCTTTATTTCATAAGTGTACTCACCTAAAGTGTATTTATAGGGGCCTGAATAAGTTGTGACCCTGACAGTCATCGTTTGATAAGAAAGCGAGGCCATATAAGCACTAAAAGAAACTTTGTTATTTTTCGTGGTTTCAGTTTTGTTCACTGCTTTTATAGCATGTGTCACAAGGCATATCGGTTTTCCGTAAGCGTTACTTTTCTTCGCTGTATTTAAATCATGAGTTAAGGATTTACAAAACTGATCAGTCGAGGGCAAGCTAATATCAGAAGTCATAGACTCAATCACAGCATAAGGCTCAGTTGTCACCGCGCTTTCTATATTGAGATCTTTGAATTCATAACTAAAAACTAGAACAGGCGTATTTGGTGCCGTAGAACCTATCAGCAAACTTCCTGCAGTTTCAACTGAAGAGTCACTTGGGGAAAACCCAAAGTTATATTTACTATCATTTAACGAGAAATCATAACTTTCAGTAATTGTTTTTGTTTCGCCCGGGCTTAACGTTATACCTTGTACTTCTAAACTCCCTACTGCATCGCTTCTTAGCGATGCAAATATTGGGTATGTACCAGTAACATTCTTGCCTTTAACTATTAAAGCCTCTGATTGAATTGGGCCGGCCCCGTTATTCCGTAAAATACTTTGTCTAATATTCGGCAATACAATTGAGTCACTACCATCAGTCAATGTGACTCGAGGCGGATCATAAATAAAACTCTTCGAAACAGTGGTTGAGTTACCTTGTAAATCTGTAGCAGTAACTTTTAGTGTATAGCTTCCGCTTTGATTTTCTGATGGGAAAAGAACAGGATATAATAAGCTATATTTATTTGAACCAAGTGAATTGCTAGTTAGATACACGTTTTCATCAGCGGGACCATCTACTAACTGTATGCCTGTTAGTGTTATATCTGATTCATTATCAAAAGCAGTAATCACAACATCATCAAGGCTAAGTATTGTGTTGCTGTCGCCATTAAAGTCAATTTTAACGATCGGCCGAGATTTATCCGATGTAAATTTCAACGCATATTCTTTGGTAACAGGTCCATGATTTTCACTTGCTAGTACATTTATGTCATGAGAACCCTCATTAAGCACTCTTAAATCCCATTCATAAATATAGTTACCTTTATTTTGGCTTACTTTTCTCGCTTCAGCTTGAAGAACTTTGCCATCATTGTCTTCAAGCCAGACTTTACTGAGATATAACCTATTAAAATATGAACCAAATCCCTTTTGAAATATATCTGCGCGCAGAGTTGATGTACTTTCATCGAATGTAGTCGTAATTTCGGGATAATATTCATCGTTCCAGTTTACTTCGCCCCAACTATTTGTGCCATACAATGACTTATCACTCTTATAAATACTCAGTACATCATGTAAATAACCTGTAGTACCGCGTTCAAGTTTCATTAAATTTTCTGGAAATTCCATGATACATGAGCCTGAACCCGCTGGAATAGTACATGTGTAACCAAGATGGTATGCAACCTGTTCATATTTCCTCGGAATTAAGTTCACACGCATTTTAGTGATTGTTAAAGGTAATCGTGAGTTTGGTATTGTATGCGGCTTCCAGGTTGACCAACCTATGTCAGAGTAATAGAATTCACTTACTGACGATCTTCCAGGAGTAGGTGGTGCGTCTGGATGTAACACTAAGTTGTATGCGACTGGTCCCCCGGCCCAGGTACCGAAGTTGACCCAACGAACATCGTTTTGATTAAAATTACCTATTGGTGATTTAAATGAGACATAAGCATAATGTTGATCAGAATGAACTAGTTTGCTGACTGCGTACCTACTGGATAAATTTAGGCCCGCTTCATTAAATTCATGCCAATTGTTTCGATCTAAGCGATAAATGAGTTGGATAGGGTTAGTCTTTACAGCCATGCCAGCAGTGTATGGTACATACCCAGTAGTATTAGGAACTATGCTAGTTGATACATCGGGGTCAAATACTGCATAAGGTTCAGTTGGAGCATTAACATAGTTATCGTAATATAACTGTTGTTCTAAGGTTTTAACATTACCTGCTAAATCATAGATCTTTACTTTGAGTTTTAATAATTCATCTAAATTTGAGCTTGGTAAAATTTGTTCATATTTAAAGTCCACAACTTTGGTGGTGCTGTTATAACCATACGTTTTAGAGTTATGCAAGCGCCCATCTTCCCGATATACTTCAACAACTATATTCTGAACATCAACCTCATCATTTATATTTCTCAAAAACATGTCATCAATGCCTATAGAAGAACGGCCAAGTTTCCAGATTGTTGACTGCGTATCATTAGAATAACGACCGTGAGCATTTGATGTTAACTTCTCATCGCTAGTAGGTGGTTTTGTGTCGATTAAAATTTGTTTGTTGAAAGTTTCGACAACATCATCATTCGAAGAAAGTATCTCTTGTATAACGGTATAGCTTCCGTCAGAGGGAATAGTTAAATTTAATGACTTTCCATAGTAATTTTTATTACCAGCACTAAACCTATCTGATGCGGTAATTATTCCAGTCTCTGCGGTTGATATTGAAATTCCGGAATCATTAGTAACCCTTACTCTAATTTTTCTATCTAAACCAGCAGAAGAATATACGACTAATGTACTCTTAACGCTAAGATACTCAGTAGAACTAGGTGACCCCAAAATGATGTCTGATCTACTCTGCGAATGCTTAAATGAATATTGAACAATATCGGCATTAACTGATGTTGCAGATATTAATGCACATATACCAAATAGAAACCTACATATAAACTTATTTTCTGATTTCATTATATTTCCTAAAATCCCCAAATTTACATCATGATATTTATATTTAACCAACTACAGAAATATTAGAGCACCCCAAAAGGGCATCTCTAAGTTTTGAGTTTTATTCAGTAACAGAGTAAAAAGTACATATTGATGGGTTTAGTCAGTAGCGCGATTTTTCGAATTTGATATAAATACTTACAAGATAACTAATGTATTTAGGAGTAACCAATGCAAGCAGACCCTTTTGAAAATTCACCAAGGCAGAACTCATTTAAAAATAATTATGGTAGACAGCCAAATATTAATAATAACGAACAAGCGCCTGCCGCTGGTTATACTTCTGAGCAACCTAATAACCCCCGACTAAGAACAAGGCCGCATTCGCAAGTGCAAACTCATTTGCATCCTCACAACAATACACAAGGTCAACAAAGTGCAAATATGGAGCAGACGAATAATCAACATTATCAAGAGCAAAATCAAGAAAATGACAGTGGAAACGAAAGAGATTACACAATGTTCCCCGTGTACTCTAAACGTGCGGCATTGCAATTTAAGTTAAGTGAAACTAGAAAAAGCCAAGGTAGAAATTTTAGCTTTGACACGATTATGATTGAAGGGGCTGTTCGCATTAACCCAAATGACCATAATGACAAGCGTTACGACTGGAGTAGAAAGCTTAGTGTTCAGATTATGCTTACAGAATTACCTGTTGTTATAGCTGTTTTCCTAGGTATAACGACTAGTTGCCAGTTTATGAACCACGGTCAAAATAAAGACAAAGGGTTTAATTTCGAGCGTCAAGAAGATGGTTTATTTGCTAGCGTATTCCATAAAGGAGGCTCAATGGCTGTCAAAATGGATTGGCCTACAACCTTAAATATTGGGCATTTTATGCTGGCTCAATATACTTCAAATTTCGCTGGCTTGGGATCGGATATAATTTTGAGAAATATAAATCGTATGTGTCAGGATATGGCTGCTTGTAATAAACTCCCTGTTAAAACCCAGCAAAGAAAACAATAATTTCAGTGCCGCAAAAGGAATGACTATTGCGGCTTAATTTTTCTGTAAAAGGCAGATTTCAGTTTGATTCAATTCAATCATGTGTGTTCTCCACAATCACTTATATCAATTTTAAAAAACGGACAGTTCAATATTCATCAAGATTCTATATACGGTGGGATTGGCATTTATGGGTTCATTGAGGGGTATCCTGTATGCCCTAACCAAAGGATTGTAGGGCGAGGGGCGGAGTTAGTAATAGAATGGGAAGGTGATTTTATAGACCTAGGAACAAAGCCACTACCGATAAGTTTAAATCCTAATTCAATTTACAGGCAGGGCGCTTCTCGTTCAATTATCCCTGCTCTACCAAGCTTAACCAGTATTAAAGTAATTGATTTTACTATACATGATTTCGCTCTACGTAAAATTGGTATACGCGACCGAGTAAGATTGCATCGCTTAAGATCAAGATTATCTAAACATCCTATTCTTGTTAACGTTGCTGCATAAACGCTATTTCATATTCCTCTAACGATCTCTCAACCATTGGCATTAACTTTACTATTAATGCCAACTCAGGCTTTCAAGCTAATTCTTGAATTTTAACAGGGCTGGTGGATTTAAGTGTTTTTTCACCCTTAGTGTCGCCCAGCAATAAAAGCAGCTTATTTTCGTGCTCAAATCAAATAATAAAGGGGTGAAACGATCACCCCAAGGTTAGATTCTTTATTGTTCGCAAACACTTAGCTTCAAAATATTCAATTGCAGAAGCTAATCTTCCTAAGTCTATACTTATATTTTTAATTAATGAGTCTGTAGAGCCATGTTGTTTTTTACCGCCACTCAATAACTCTCCAGCACCACGTATTTCGAGATCTTTTTCAGAGATATAAAAACCATCACAGCTCTGCGTTAATACATTCAATCTAAATTCAGTGGATTCAGAGGGCTTATTCGGTAAAAATAAGTCAAACTTACCCCAATTACTGCCGCTTTGCGGTTTTGTGCGCGCTAATCGGCCCCGTATTTGGTGTAGAGTAGTAAGGCCAAAGCGTTCTGCACCATAAACTATACAGTGTCGCAAATTAGGAATGGTTAACCCTACTTGTACTTTAGACGTTGAAACCATTATTGGTATATATGTCTTAAACTCATTAAGTACAATTTCGCATTCCTCATCATCAAGCGCTGAGTGATATACACGCACCAAGCCGGGAAAGTGTGAATTGAGACTGCTCGCTAACGACTCAGCATCAATCATTTTATTGCTATTTCCAGCGCTATCGCGCTTTGAGCAAACGATTAAGACTTTACTCCCATAAGATAAAGTTTCATGAATTGAGCGCATAAGGTCAGAGCCTTGCTCTTTATGTACTATTCGAGTGTAAATTTCTTTAGGTAAATGCTGCCGCTTGAGATAAAAAACATTGTCACTGCTGTATTTTGTAAGCGCCAGTGTTCTTGGTATCGGTGTAGCTGACGCTTCAAGATAGTGTGTGGACTTTATTTGGCGTCGCTGCTCTACTGATAATTGCTGTTGCTCATCTATTATGAGGAGTTCAATATCATTAAATTCTTTGAAGAGTAGGGCTGTTGTACCAAATATCAAACGCGCTTGATTAGTGTATGAGTTATTACCAGCGCATATTAATGCACTTTGAACTTCAGGTATCATCACGCAAACTTCTTTTCTTAGTTGTTCACATAATGAAACATTAGGGGCGAGGAATATCACTTTGCTGTTAGTCTGTGAAAGTAAAACCTGTCGCGCCGCCATTGCCAGTATTACAGTCTTTCCAGTACCAACATCACCTATGAGTAGTCCATCGAGCGAAGTAGGACCATTACACAGGCGCTCTATGATTTGACTTGCAACATAGAACTGTTCACCGGTTAGTGTGAACGGTATATATTTAGTAAGTAATTTATCATCAATTTTGGGGGTAACCTGAAATGGGTTAGTCGGCACACATTTGCGTTCTTTTAATATTGCCCCGGCCATTAATGCGGTACTTAGTCGCTTTAACATCTCAATCGATTTATAAAATTCATATACTACTTTTGGATTGTGAACATTATTTAATAGGTTTTCGACTGACATTGTACCTGCAAACCCTAATTCAACTAATACGCTTTCAATAGATTCGCCAAACAAACGCTCTAACTCTAAGTATATTTGCAGGGCAAGATCACGAACTTTACCTTGACTTAAAAGTATGATCT
>TARA_R110001606_G_scaffold81584_4_pt1 | contig 52547 bp, 46 predicted proteins | sample TARA_R110001606 | Tara Oceans TARA_R110001606 (sample SAMEA4398315) | marine metagenome | biome: Polar Biome; feature: [SRF] surface water layer (ENVO:00010504); material: water (ENVO:00002006), including particulate matter (ENVO:01000060) such as... | depth 5 m
CGTGGCGGCGCTGCCGGGCATTTTCGGCGCCATGGGCTGCAGCTATATGGCGGCACGGGATCTGCCCTCGGGGCTGATTTCGGTGATGTTCGGGCTGGCGCCGTTGATCTCGGGCATTTTTTTGCAACTGGTGCCTGGCGGATTCCGGCTCAACCGCTGGCACTGGCTGGCGTGTCTGCTGGGCGTGGCGGGGCTGGCGCTGGTGTTCGATGACAGCCTGGCGTCCCTGTTGCGGGGCGACCCGGGGCAGCGTGGCCGGGGGCTGCTGTGGATGCTCTGCGCGGTGACGCTGTTTGCCGGCTCGGGCATCGTGGTGCAGCGGGTCGGTGCGGGGCTGGCGCCGATGGCGCAGACGGTGGGCGGCTTGTTGTTGTCGGTGCCGTTGTACGGGCTGGCACTGTGGGCCAGTGGCCAGGGGCTGGCCTTCAGCGGCGCGGCGCGCGGCCTGTTCGCGATTGCTTATCTGGCCACCTTCGGCTCGTTGCTGGGCTTTTATTGCTATTTCCAGGTATTGACACGGATGCCGGCGGCAACGGTCGCGCTGGTGACGCTGATCACGCCGGTGCTGGCACTGTTGCTGGGCGCCTCGCTCAACGATGAGCGGCTTGGCGTGCCGGTGCTGGCGGGCACCAGCCTGATCGTGATGGCCCTGGGGCTGTATCTGCTCGGCGACCGGCGAGTACGCCGGCGGGTCGTTTCCACCACGATTGATGACGGGTAAGGTCATTGCGCCCGTGGGATTGCCTCAGTAGGGTCGAAACCTGTTTAACGGCCGCCGCCGCGCAGCCTGTCCGCTGTGCCGCCCGCGTGGCCATTCGCGAGCATCTGGGAGAGAGAAACAATGAAAACACGCATTACGGAATTGCTGGGCACGCGCTATCCGATCGTCCAGGGCGGCATGCAGAACGTCGGCTACGCGGAACTGGCGGCGGCGGTGTCCAACGCCGGTGGCCTGGGCGTGATCACCGGCCTGACCCAGCCGACGCCGGAGGATCTCGCCAAGGAGATCGCTCGCTGTCAGCAAATGACCGACCAGCCGTTCGGCGTCAATCTGACGCTGCTGCCGACCATCAAACCGGTGCCCTACGACGAGTACGTTCAGGTGATCGTCGATGCCGGCGTGAAAATCGTCGAGACCGCCGGGCGCAGCCCGGAGCCGTTCATGGCCACCTTTAACCAGCATGGCATCAAGGTGATTCATAAATGCACCTCGGTGCGGCACGCCCTGAAAGCGGAGAAGCTGGGCTGTTCGGCGGTCTCGGTGGATGGCTTTGAGTGCGCCGGCCACCCCGGCGAAGACGACGTCACCAACCTGGTGCTGCTGCCCGCCGCCGCCCGCGTGCTGAAGATTCCCATGCTCGCCTCCGGCGGCATCGGCACCGGCGTGCAGATGGCCGCCTGCCTGGCGCTGGGCGCGGACGGCATCAATATGGGCACCCGCTTTATGGCCACCAAAGAGGCGCCCATTCACGACAACATCAAGCGCGCCATCGTCGCCGCCAGCGAACGGGACACGGCGCTGGTCTACCGGCCGCTGCGCAACACCGCGCGGGTCTATAAGAACAAGGTCGCCGAGCAGGTCAACGAAATCGAGCGCGAGGCCGGCAAGGACATGAAGTTCGAGCTGATCCGCGACATGGTCGCCGGCACCAAGGGCAAGGTGGCCCTCAGCGAGGGCGACATCGACCACGGCATCTGGACCAGCGGCATGGTGCAGGGCCTGATCGATTCCATCCCCAGCTGTGAAGAGCTGATCCAGGACATCATCAGCGAATGCCAAAGCACCGTGCGCGAGCGTTTGAATGCGTTGATGGCGTGATCGCGGCGCGGTTGAGGAGACGCCGGACGCCGGACGCCTGACGCCGGACGCTAAACCCTTAGTCGGATGGGTGTGACGTGTTTCCTGCTACGTTAGCGTTACAGAAAACATGCCCATCCTTTCCGCATCGGGTTTTAGCGTCCGGCGTCAGGCGTCCAGCGTCCAGCGTGCGTGCGAAACGCCACCAGCGGCGTCACCGCCGGTGCCAGGCGAACCCGGCTGCCTTCGGCCAGGCGCGGGTGGCCGGGCAGGCTGCACACCAGTTGCTGGCCGTCGTTAAGCGCCAGGGTGTACCACACGCGGGCACCACGAAACACGCTGCCCACCACCCGCGCTCGCAGTGGGCCGTGCGGGTCGGTGTGTAAATCCTCCGGTCGTATCAGCACCTCCACCGGGTCACCGGGGCGGGCGTCGTGCACGGCCGTCACCGGCACGCTGGCACCGTCCAGTTCGGCTTGGCCCGGGTGGCTCAGGCGTGCTCGCAAAAAACGCCCACGGCCCAGGAATTCCGCCACGAATCGGTTGGCGGGCCGTTGGTAGAGGCGCGCCGGCGTATCCCACTGTTGTATTCGTCCCTGACGCATCACGCCGAGGCGGTCGGCCATGGCGAAGGCTTCCTGTTGATCGTGGGTGACCATCAGCGCGGTGCTGCCTTGATCGCGCAGAATGGCGCGCACATCGGCGCTGATCTGTTCGCGCAGTTCCGCGTCCAGAGCGGAGAACGGCTCATCCAGCAGCAACAGACGTGGCCGTGGCGCCATCGCCCGGGCCAGCGCCACGCGCTGCTGCTGGCCGCCGGAAAGCTGGTGTGGGTAGCGCCGGCCGAGCCCGGGCAGGCCCACCCGTTCCAGCAATTCCGCCACCCGCTGGCGGCGCTGGGAGCGGCGTTCGCGGGGCAGGCCAAAGGCGATGTTGGCGGCCACGTCCAGGTGCGGAAACAGCGCCATGTCTTGAAACACCATGCCCACCCGGCGCTGCTCCGGCGGCACCGGTTCGCCGGCGCCCAGCATCCGCTCGCCGGCCAGCGTCAGCGCACCGCGCTGGGCGTCCACGAAGCCGGCGATCAGCCGCAGCAAGGTGGTTTTGCCGCAGCCGGAGGGGCCCAGCAGGCAGCCGATCTCGCCTGTTGGCAGGCTCAAGTCGATGCCGTCGAGCGCGGTCTGGCCGGCCAGCCGAACGTGCACGGCGTCAAGGCGCAGCATGGGCGGTTTCCTCAAGCCGCTGGCCGGGCGGGGCGTTGCCCGGGTCGGATGTGGGTTGGGAGTGATCCAGGGAGCGGGTCAACAGCAGCACCGGAATCACCCCGGCGAGCAGGATCGCCAGTGCCGGCAGGGCGGCGTCGGCGAGGCGCTCGTCGGAGGCCAGCTCGAAGGCGCGCACCGCCAGGGTGTTGGTGTTGAACGGGCGCAGCACCAGGGCGGCGGGGAGCTCTTTGAGGGTGTCCACGAACACCAGCAGCGCGGCGCTGGCCAGCGGCACCCGCAGCAGCGGCAGGTGCACCCGGCGCAGCAGGCGCGCCGGGCCGGCGCCCAGCGAGCGGGCGGCGTGATCGAGGCTGGGCGGCAATGCCTGAAGGCCGGCGTCCAGGCTCTGAATGGGAATGGTGGCGAAGCGCACCGTGCAGGCGAACACCACCGCGAACAGGGTACCCGAGAGCAGCAGGCCGGGCGCGGCCAGGCCAACGGTGCCGGCCAGCCGGTTCACGCCCTGATCGAGCGCGGCCAGCACCAACACCGTGCCCACCGCCAGCACCGTGCCGGGCACCGCGTAGCCGAAACCGGCCAGGCTGGCGGCCAGCCGGCGTGGCCGGTCGGGCCGCAGCCGGCGGGCCCAGACCAGCGCCAGGGCCAGCGCGGTGGTGGCCAGCGCCGTGCACAGCGCAATCAGCAGGCTGGTGCCGACCAGCTTGAGAAAGTCCGCGTCGCCGGCCTGGGCCAGGCGCGGCAGGCTCCAGATCAGAAGCTGCAGGGCCGGCAGCACGAAGCCGAGCAGCACCGGCAGGCACAGCGCCAGCGGCACCAGCACCGCCGGTGCCGCGCGCAACGTCAGCGCCGCTGCCGGGCGGGCGTCGCCACTCACCCGGCGCTGCCGCCGGGCGCCTCGCTCCAGGGCGAGCAGTGCCACCATCGCCGCCAGCAGCACGGCGGCCAGTTGCGCGGCGGCGAGCCGGTCGCCGAGCCCGAACCAGGTGCGGAAGATGCCGGTGCTCAGGGTGGGCACGCCGAAGTAGGCCACGGTGCCGTAATCGGCCAGGGTTTCCATCAGCACCAGCGCCAGGCCGGCAATGATCGCTGGCCGCGCCAGCGGCAAGGCGACGCGGAAAAACCGCCGGGCCGGGCCGGCGCCGAGGCTGCGCGCCACCTCCTGGGCGAGGGCCGATTGGTGCACGAAGGCGGCGCGGGCCAGCAGGTAGACATAGGGATACAGCACCAGGGTCAACATCAGCGCCGCGCCCCAGGGGTTGCGAATGTCGGGCAGCGCCACCGGCAGCCAGGCCTGCAGCGGCCCTTCCGGGGCCAGCAATCCGGTCCAGGTGTAGGCGATCAGATAGGCGGGGCAGGCCATCGGCAGCAGCAGCGCCCATTGCAGGAGCCGATGCCCGGGAAAGCGCAGCCGCGCCACCGCCCAGGCGGCGGCGGTGCCGATCACCAGGGTGCCGCCACCGGTGAGCAGCGCCAGCAATAACGAGTGCCGCAGATAGACCGGCAACACCGTGGCGGTCAGGTGCGACCACTGCGGCGACGGCCCCGCCAGCCAGCTGCCGGCGACCACCAACACCGGGGTCGCCAGCGCCAGGGCCAGGGCCAGCAGCAGCGCCGAGCGCGGATTAAACCGGCGGGCCGTGCTCAGGGAGACCTCAGCGCCAGCCGGCGCGGTCCATCACGCGGACCGCCTCGCCGTTGAGTTCGCCCAGCTTCACCAGCGGCAAAGTGTCGGCTTTGAAATCGCCCCAGCTGGACAGCCGGTCGCTGGCCGGCACGGTGGCGCGCACCGGGTATTCGTGGTTGGCGTCGGCGTACCAGCGCTGGGCTTCGTCGCTGACCAGGAATTCCAGCAGCCGCACCGCGTGATCCCGATTCGGCGCATCGCGGGTGACGCCGGCGCCGGAAATGTTGATGTGGGTGCCACGGCCGTCCTGGTTGGGCCAGAACACCGCCACCCGCGAGGCGGTTTCCTGGCTTTGTGGGTCGGCCTGCATCATGGCCAGGTAGTAGGTGTTGACCAGCGCCAGGTCGCACTCGCCGGCCACCACCGCTTTGATCTGGTCGCGGTCGCCGCCCACCGGGTTGCGCGCCAGGTTGGCCACCAGGCCACGCGCCCAGGTTTCGGTGGCCTCGGCGCCGTCATGGGCGATCAGGCTGGCGACCAGGGACTGGTTATAGATGTTGTCCGAGGAGCGCACGCACAGGCGGCCGCGCCAGCGCGGGTCGGCCAACCCTTCGTAGCTGGACAGTTGAGCGGATTCGACCCGGTCCGGGGCGTACACGATGACCCGCGCGCGCACCGACAGACCAAACCAGCGGCCTTGCGGGTCGCGCAGTTCGGCGGGCACCGCGTCTTCGAGCACGGCGTTGTCGGTGCTCGCCAGCAGGGCGGCCTGATCGGCGCGGTAGAGGCGCCCGGCGTCGGTGGTCAGCAGCAGGTCGGCGGGGCTGTGTTCACCTTCCGCTTTGATGCGCTCGACCAGGGCATCGGCGTTGCCGGTGATCAGGTTGACCTTGACGCCGGTCTGTTCGGTGAAGCGCTCCAGCAGAGGCTTGATCAGCGCCTCCTTGCGCGCCGAATAGACGTTGACCTCTTCGCTTTCGTTGCCGCAACCGGCAACCAGGAACAGAGCGAACAACGGCGACAAAAACAGCAAAGAGCGCATGCAAAAAATCTCCGGATAACGAGGGCGCCGGAGTATAAACACTAATGAGAATATTTATCAATTAAGGGTCAAGACAGTGTACGCAGAGGCTACCTAGATCGCTAACTCCGGCATGGAAAGGCGCTCCACCACGGCGCCGTTGTCGATGCTTTCCAGGTGCACGTCAAAGCCCCACAGGCGATGCAGATGACGCAAGACTTCGTTGCCGGAATCCGGGTCCAGGGGCCGGTGGTGCTGGCGCACATGCTGCAAGGTCAGCGAGCGGTCGCCGCGGATGTCGGCGTCGTAGACCTGGATATTGGGCTCCTGAATGCTCAGGTTGTATTGCTCGGACAAGCGGTTGCGCACGGTCTGGTAGCCACGATCATCGTGGATCGCGTTGATCTCGATGTAATCGCGCTCGTCGTCGTCGAACAGGCTGAACAGCTTGAATTCCCGGATCAAACGTGGCGAGAGAAACTGCTGAATAAAACTCTCGTCCTTGAAGCTCTCCATGGCGAACTTCAGCGTTTTCACCCAGTCGCTGCCGGCGATGTCCGGGAACCACTGGCGATCTTCCTCGCTGGGCTTTTCGCAGATGCGGCGCAGGTCGGTGAACATGGCGAAGCCGAGGGCGTAGGGATTAATGCCCGAGTAGTAAGGGGAATCAAACGGTGGTTGATACACCACCTGGCTGTGGTTCTGCAGAAACTCAAGCATAAAGCCGTCGCTGACCCGGCCCTGGTCGTAGAGGTCGTGCAGCAGGGTGTAATGCCAGAACGTGGCCCAGCCTTCGTTCATGACCTTGGTCTGGCGTTGCGGGTAAAAGTACTGGGCCATCTTGCGCACGATGCGAATGATCTCGCGCTGCCAGGGCTCCAGAAGCGGGGCGTTTTTTTCCAGAAAATAGAGGATGTTTTCCTGCGGTTCGGCGGGGAAGCGGCTGGTGGGTTGACGGCGCTGGATCGCCGGCTGCATGTCCGGGAAGGTCTTCCAGAGTTCCGACACCTGCTGTTGCAGCAGGGCTTCGCGTTCGCGCAGGCGGCGTTTTTCCTCCAGTGCCGAGATTGGCGTGGGCCGCTTGTAGCGGTCCACGCCGTAGTTCATCAGGGCGTGGCAGGAATCCAGTGTTTCTTCCACGGCGGCGACGCCGTGGCGTTGCTCGCACTCGCTGATGTAGTGCCGGGCGAACACCAGGTAATCAATGATCGCCGAGGCGTCGGTCCAGGTCTTGAACAGATAGTTGCCTTTAAAAAAAGAGTTGTGGCCATAGCTGGCGTGGGCGATCACCAGGGCCTGCATGGTGATGGTGTTCTCTTCCATCAGGTAGGCGATGCAGGGGTTGGAATTGATCACGATCTCATAGGCCAGGCCCATCTGGCCGCGCCGGTAACGGCCTTCCACTTCCACGAACTGCTTGCCGAATGACCAGTGATTGTAGCCCACCGGCATGCCCACCGAGGAGTAGGCGTCCATCATCTGTTCCGAGGAGATCACCTCGATCTGATTGGGGTAGGTGTCCAGGCCGTATTTGCCGTGGGCCAGCTCGGCGATGGCCTGGTCGTAGCGGGCCAGGGTCTCGAAATCCCAATCCGAGCCGGTGGAAAGCAGTTTTTCGTCAATCGTGCTCATGCGGCCTCCATTCGCCGTTTGAACAGCCGACGGAATACCGGGTAGATGTCGCCGGGGTTATCGATCTGCGCCATCGCGAAGGCTTCGCCGTGGCGGTCCATCACGGTTTGGTACTGGTCCCACAGCGCCTGGTGGCTGCGCGGCATCACTTCCACGTATGAGAAATGCTGCATGCGTGGCAGCAGCTCTTTTTCCAGCAGGCGGGCGCAACCGGGGGAATCGTCGTTCCAGTTGTCGCCGTCGGAGGCCTGGGCACCGTAGATGTTCCATTCCTGCACCGGGTAGCGCTTCTTGATGATGTCCAGGGTCAGTTTAAGGGCGCTGGAGACAATGGTGCCGCCGGTCTCGCGCGAGTAGAAAAACTCTTCTTCGTCGACTTCCTTGGCGCTGGTGTGGTGGCGGATGAACACCACTTCGGTGTGTTCGTAGTTGCGGCGCAGAAACAGGTAGAGCAGCAGGAAGAAGCGTTTCGCCAGATCCTTCATGTCCTGATTCATGGAGCCGGACACATCCATGATGCAGAACATCACCGCCCGGCTGACCGGCACCGGCACCTTGACGTGGTGGTTGTAGCGCAGATCGACTTCGTCGAGGAACGGGATGCGGTCAATGCGGCGGCGCAGCCGGGCGATCCGTTCTTCCAGCTCGCCAAGGCGCTCCTGGCGGGCCGGTGATTGATCCTGTTCCAGCAACTGCGCGTGCTCGGCTTCCAGCTCGCGCAGCTTGCGCCGGCTGGCGGCGCTGAGCGCGCGCCGGCGCATGGAGGCCTGGCGCATGGAGCGCACGATATTGATTTTCGCCGGCAGCCCGTGGCTGATGATGCCGCCGTGGCGGGTATGGAAGCTGCGGCTGCCCTGCAACTGGCGCTTGACCAGATTGGGCAGCGCCAGATCCTCGAACAGGAAATTGAGGAATTCCCGCTGGTCGATTTCAAAGGCGAAATCGTCATCGCCCTCACCGCTGTCGCCGGCCTGCTGGCCAGCGCCACCACCGGCGCCACCGGGAGGGCGCTGGACCCGATCGCCCTGTTGGAACTCCCGATTGCCGGGGTGAACGATGTTGCGCTGGCCGCCACCGCCATGCTGAAAACCGGGTTCGGAAAGATCCTTGCGGGGGATGGTGATGCGCTCGCCCTGTTCCATTTCCTTGATCGAGCGCCGCCCCACCGCATCATTGACCGCTTCACGAATATGGCGCCGGTAGCGATCAAGAAACCGCTGCCGGTTCACCGTGCTCTTGTGGCGGCCATTGAGACGCCGGTCGATGATATAGCTCATTGGGCTTCCTCCGGAAGCAGTTGCAAGTTGAAAGTTTCAAGTTGCAACGCGAAATACGCTTGTAAGCGGCTTTTCCCGACGCGGGCCGCGATTCCGGGTTGTACGCGGGCACCGCCGTTAAGATTCCCGAAACGCGCCCGCGTTGTAACTTTTAACTTTTCACTTGCAACTGCATTTATTGCGCCTTGCGCACCCGCAGATACCATTCCGAAAGCAGGCGCACCTGCTTCTCGGTGTAGCCACGATCCATCATGCGATGCACGAAGTTGTCGTGTTTGCGGCGATCGTCGTCGCTGCCCTTGGGGTTGAACGAAATCACCGGAAGAAGCTCCTCGGTATTGGAGAACATTTTCTTCTCGATCACGTCGCGCAGCTTTTGGTAGCTCATCCAGCTCGGATTGCGGCCCTGATTGTTGGCGCGTGCCCGCAGCACGAAATTGACGACTTCGTTGCGGAAGTCCTTGGGATTGGAAATGCCCGCCGGCTTTTCGATTTTCTCCAGTTCTTCATTGAGTGACTGGCGGTCGAAAATCTCGCCGGTGTCCGGGTCTCGGAACTCCTGATCCTGAATCCAGAAATCGGCGTACATCACGTAGCGGTCAAAAATGTTCTGGCCGTATTCGGAGTAGGATTCCAGATAGGCGGTCTGAATCTCCTTGCCGATGAATTCCACGTAGTGCGGAACCAGGTATTCCTTGATAAAGCGGCGGTACAGTTCCTGGCGCTCCTGGGCGTACTGTTCCTGCTCGATGCGCTGTTCCAGCACATGCATCAGGTGCACCGGATTGGCGGCCACTTCGGTATGGTCGAAGTTGAACACCTTGGAGAGAATCTTGAACGCGAAGCGGGTGGAGAGCCCGTCCATGCCTTCGTCGACGCCCGCCATGTCGCGGTATTCCTGCAGCGATTTGGCGCGCGGGTCCACGTCTTTCAGGTTTTCGCCGTCGTAAATGCGCATTTTTGAATAAATGCTGGAGTTTTCCGGTTCCTTGAGCCGGGTCAGCACCGAGAATTGCGCCAGCATGCGCAGGGTGTCCGGCGCGCACTGGGCGTCGCGCAGGCTGGAATTGCGCAGCAGCTTGTCGTAGATCATCTGTTCTTCATCGACACGCAGGCAGTACGGCACCTTGACGATGTAGACGCGGTCGATAAAGGCTTCGTTGTTCTTGTTGTTGCGGAAGGTTTGCCACTCGGCCTCGTTGGAGTGCGCCAGCACGATGCCCTCGAAGGGAATCGCGCCCATGTGTTCGGTGCCGTTGTAGTTGCCTTCCTGGGTAGCGGTGAGCAGCGGATGCAGCACCTTGATTGGCGCCTTGAACATCTCCACGAATTCCAGCAGCCCCTGGTTGGCCCGGCACAGGCCGCCGGAGAACGCATAGGCATCCGGGTCGTCCTGGCCAAAGTCTTCCAGCTTGCGGATGTCCACCTTGCCGACCAGAGCGGAAATGTCCTGGTTGTTCTCGTCGCCGGGTTCGGTTTTGGCCACGGCGATCTGATCGAGAATCGAGGGGTAACGCTTGACCACCCGGAACTGGCTGAGGTCGCCGCCGAACTCATGCAGACGCTTGACCGCCCACGGAGACATGATGGTGCGCACATAGCGGCGCGGGATGCCGTATTCCTCTTCCAGGATCGGACCGTCTTCGTCGGGGTCGAACAGGCTCAGCGGCGATTCGTTCACCGGCGAGCCCTTGATCGCGTAGAACGGCACTTTCTGCATCAGCGCCTTGAGTTTCTCGGCGAGCGAGGACTTGCCGCCGCCCACCGGGCCGAGCAGATAAAGGATTTGTTTCTTTTCTTCCAGGCCCTGGGCGGCGTGGCGGAAGTAGCTGACGATGTTCTCGATCACGTCTTCGAGGCCGTAGAACTCGTCAAAGGCGGGGTAGCGGCGGATGATCTTGTTGGAAAAGATGCGGGAGCGGCGGGGGTCTTTGGCGGTGTCCACCAGCTCCGGTTCGCCGATCGCCATCAGCATGCGTTCGGACGCCGTGGCGTAGACGCCGGGGTCGCTTTTGCACAACCCGAGGTAGTCCTCGAGGGACATCTCGTCTTCCTGATAGGCGTCAAACCGGGCCTGATAGTGGCGAATAATGCTCATGCCTTACTCCCTCCTGGCGGTCTGGGAACCCTCGCGGCTCCTGGGGCCGTCATCTGTTTACATGAAAGAAAATCCTTGCTGGGTTGATATCCGGGCTGGATTCAATAAACGGGCCAATCCCGTTTGCGATCCGATTCGGTTCTAGCATGGCGCCAAAACGAACGCCAAGTCAAAGGCCAAGTCGATGCCGGCTAAAAAAATAAATTGTCGGAAGTTTTTGCGAATAAAGCGTGGATAAACGGCGTGTTCGGCGTGCTTAAGAATCTCACTCGGGGCTGTGGCGGGGTGGGGAACAGGGGGGAGGTTGAAGGGAGCAGTCAGGCCTGCGCTGGACGCTGGACGCCGGACGCCGGACGCCGGACGCCGGACGCTAGACGCTAGACGCCAAACCCTTAATCGGATTGGTGTGACGTGTTTTCTGCTGCGTTAGCGTTACAGAAAACATGACCATCCTGTCCACATCGGGTTTTAGCGTCCGGCGTCTAGCGTCCGGCGTCCGGCGTCCCGCGTCTTCAGCAACAGGGAGCGTGAAACCGCCGCAGATCGTCCAGGCGCAGGGCGGTGAGGCGATTGCCCCACACACAGCCGGTGTCGAGCGCTTCCACCCGCTCGACGCCGGTGTGACCTTCGAGTGCGGCCCAGTGGCCGAACAGCACGCGACCGCCGTACTGGCGGCGCGGGTGCTCGAACCAGGGCATGAAGCCCGCTGGCGGCTGGTCCGCCTCGCCCTTGCTGGCCAGATCCAGCTCGCCGGCGTCGTTGACGAAGCGCATGCGGGTGAAATAGTTGGTGATCACCCGCCAGCGGGCCGGGCCTTGCAGGGTGTCGTCCCAGCCGGCGGGGGTGTTGCCGTACATATTGGCGAAGTAATCCGGGGCCCGGGCCGGGTCGGCCAGCACCGCCTCGACCTCGCGGGCGCGCTCGCGGGCCTCGGCCAGGCTCCACAGCGGCGGCAAGCCGGCGTGGGCCATCACCGCGTCGAATTCGGGCACCTCCACCAGCAGCGGTTGGCGCTGCAGCCAGGCCAGCAGGCGGGGGCCGTCGGTGGCGTCCAGAATCGGCTGCAGGGTATCGTGTTTCTTCAGCCTGGCGTGGCCGTGGGCCACCGCCAGCAAGTGCAGGTCGTGGTTGCCCAGCACCACCTGGACGTCGTCGCCAAGCGCATGCGCCCGGCGCAGCGTGCCCAGGGAATCCGGCCCACGATTGACCAGGTCCCCGGCCAGCAACAGCCGGTCCCGCCCGGCCGCGAACCCGATCCGCTCCAGCAACGCCTCGAACGGCCCCAGACAGCCCTGTAGATCGCCGATCACGTAGGTGCTCATGGTGTGGCTGCGCCACGTCTGGCGTCTGACGTCGGACGTCGGACGCTAAACCCGGAACCTGTAAGGTTGATCGTGTTTTCTGCCGCGTTCCAGATAGTAAACACTCCGATGATTTCAGCCACGGGTTAAAGCGTCCGACGCCCGACGTCCGACGTCCGACGCCCGACGTGTATTCAATGCAACGCCCGGGGTACGGCGAGGGTGAAGGCGGGGATGTCGGCGTCGAAGCAGGTGCCGTCTTCGGCGAGCATTTGATAGCTGCCGCGCATGCTGCCGACTTCGGTTTCCAGGATCGCGCCGCTGGAGTATTCGAACTCCTGGCCGGGGGCGATGCTGGGCTGTTCGCCGATCACGCCTTCGCCGTGCACTTCGCGAACCCGCTCTTCGCCGTCGGTGATCACCCAATGGCGGGTGAGCAGGCGCGCGGTGATCTCGCCCTGGTTGAGAATACGGATGTGGTAGGCGAACACCCAGCGCTTGTTGCCTTCGTCGCTTTGCTCGGGCAGGTATTCGGCCGTTACCTGCACCTGGATTCGATAGCGGTCGTTGTCGACGGCGAGGGTCATGACGGCAAAGCTCCTTGTCGATCGGCGGTGGCGTTGGCGAGGGCCACGTAATCGGCCACGTGGAGGTGGTCCGGGCGCAGCCCCGGATCAACGCCGACGGTGGCGAAATCGGCGATCTCCACCAGGGTTTTCAAGCTGTTGCGGATCGCCTTGCGGCGCTGGCTGAAGGCCTGGGCCACCAGCCGCGCCAGCCACGCCGGGTCGTCGGCCGGCCAGGGCGGGGTGGCGTGGGGCACCAGCCGCACCACGGCGGAATCGACCCGCGGCGGCGGGCTGAACGCCCCCGGTGGCACGAAAAACAGGTAATCCGCCTGGCAATGATACTGCACCATCACCGACAGACGCCCGTAATCCTTGCCGCCGGGGGCGGCGGTGAGGCGCTCCACCACTTCTTTCTGCAGCATGAAGGTCATGTCGCTGATCACGTCGGCCTGGCTGAGCAGGTGGAAAATCAGCGGCGTGGAGATGTTGTAGGGCAGATTGCCGACCACCCGGATCGGTTGGCCAGCCACCGCCAGGGCGCGGAAATCAAAGCGCAGCGCGTCGCTTTGATGAAGGGTCAACCGTTCCGGGGCGACCCGCCGTTTGAGCAGGGCGATCAGGTCGCGATCCAGCTCCACCACGTGAAGGTGGCTGATTTCATCGAGCAGCGGGAAGGTCAGGGCGCCCTGGCCGGGGCCGATTTCCACCAGGGTGTCCTGGTCGCGGGGCGCCACGCTGCGCACCAGTTGGTCGATCACCCCGGTGTCGGTGAGAAAATGCTGGCCGAACCGTTTCCGGGCGCGGTGTTCGCTCATGGTGCGTCGCCCCCGGTCAGGTGTGCCGCCAGTCGGGTGGCGGCCAGCAGGCTGCCGCCGTGAGCCTGGCCGCTGCCGGCCAGTTCGAAGGCGGTGCCGTGATCCACCGAGGTGCGCACGAACGGCAGCCCCAGGGTAATGTTGACCGCCTCGCCGAAGCCGGCGTACTTGAGCACCGGCAGCCCTTGATCGTGGTACATGGCGAGCACCGCGTCGTGGCGCGCCAGCAGGGCCGGTTGAAAGGCGGTGTCGGCCGGCAGCGGGCCGGTGAGGGCAAAGCCCGCGGCGCGCAGACGTTCCAGGGTGGGGCTGATGATGTCGATCTCCTCGCGGCCGAGGTGGCCACTCTCGCCGGCGTGGGGGTTAAGGCCCAGCACCAGGATGCGTGGTTCGGCGATGGCGAATTTGTCGCGCAGGTCGTCGCGCAGAATGGTCAGGGTGCGGGTCAGGTCGGCGCCGTTGATGGCCGAGGGTACCCGCGCCAGGGGCAAGTGCGTGGTGGCCAGGGCCACGCGCAGATCGCCGGCGGCGAGCATCATCACCACCCGCTCGACGCCGGCGCGGGCGGCCAGGAACTCGGTGTGGCCGGTGAAAGCCGGGTCGGCGCGGTCACGGATCACGTTTTTCGCCAGCGGCGCGGTGACCATGGCGGCGAAAGTCCCGTCCAGGCAGCCGTCGGCGGCGCGCTCCAGCATGGTCAGGGTGCCGGCGCCGGTGGCCGGGTCCGGCCGGCCGGCTTGCACCGGCGCACCGGCGGCGCAATGCCACAAGGCGGTGCCGTGTTCGGGCAGGGCCTGGCCGGGCCGCCAGTCAATCAGCGTCACGTTCAGGCCGAGTTGCCGGGCGCGCTCATCGAGCACCTGGCGGTCACCCAGCAACACCAGCGGCAGCCCGGGCAGGGCCGCCGCCAGTGGCAATACCAGATCCGGGCCGATGCCGGCCGGATCGCCGCTGGTGATGGCGAGCGGACGCCGGCTCATGGGCGCGCGCTCGCGATCGTGCACGGCTCTCTCATCAAGGGATGAGTCATGAAGGGTTGAGTCGAATGTCCACGTAGGCCTCGGAGCGTTGCTCTTGCTCCCAGGTCTGCAGTTCTTCGTCAAAGCGCCGTTTTTGCAGCGCCTGGCGGGCCTGCAGGCGGCGGAACTCATCGCTCATGTCCGCCTCGCGCACGTCCTCGACCTGCAAAAAGTGGAACCCGAACTGGGTTTCAAACACCGGTGACAGCGCTCCTTTTGGGGTCTCGGTCATCATCTGTTCGAACTCGGGCACCATCTGGCCCGGGGTCACCCAGCCCAGTTCGCCACCCTGGCTGGCGCTGCCCGGGTCGTCGGAATGTTCGCGGGCGATGTCGGCGAAGCTCACCTGGCCGCTGGCGATCTGGTCGTGGGCGCGCTGACTTTCCTGGCGGGCCTGGGCTTCGGTGGTGAGGGCATCGGTTTTCACCAGCACATGGCGAACCTGATACTGGGTCACCACCTTGGCGGCGCCGCCACGGCGGTCGATCATTTTCAGAATATGGAAACCGGCCCCGGAGCGCAGTGGCGTGGAGATGTCGCCTTTTTGCAACTCCACCGCCGCCTCGGAGAACAGCGACGGCCATTGCGCCGCCGGGCGCCAGCCCAGGTCACCGCCTTCCAGGGCGTTGGGGCCGTCGGATTCGGCCACCGCCAGCTCGCTGAAATCGGCGCCGCCGCGCAACCGCGAGACGATCTGGTTGGCTTTCTGCTGGGCCTGGGCCACCTGCTCGGGGGCGGCGCTGCCGGGCACCTTGATCAGAATGTGGCCGAGGTGGAAGTCGGCCTGGAACATCTTTTCACCGAGCTGGGAGCTCAGAAAGCGATCCACTTCCCGGTCGGTGACCCGCACCCGCGACGCCACGGTGCGCTGCTGCAGCCGCGAAATGACCATTTCGTTGCGGATCTGCTCACGGAAACGGGACCAGTCCTGGCCCTGGGAGCGGACCGCATCGACAAACTGCTCCAGGTTCATGTTGTTCTGCCGGGCAATACCGGCGAGCGCCTGGTTGAGGCTGGCGTCGTCCACGCGGATGCCGCCGCGTTCGGCCAGTTGCAGTTCGATGCGTTCCTGGATCATGCGCTCGAGCACCTGCTCGCGCATCACGTCCAGCGGCGGCATTGATCGATTGTCGGCCTGGAACTGGGCGCCGATTTCGGCGACCCGGTCCTGCAGTTCGCTGTTCATGATCACGCCGTCGTTGACCACCGCGACGATGCGATCAAGCATCTCGACCCGGGCCTGGGCGGCCAGGGGCAGCAACAGGCTCAGGCCCAGCAGGCAAATCGCCAGGGGATGGATCGCCGGCTTCGCCAGGAAGCTGCGGGTGTGCCTATTCATATTCGCTCCTGTATCCGGGAATACTGCGCTCAAGCAGCGAGTCCACACGCCCGCCAAAGCCGCCGAGCCCGGTCATCTGTATCTGTAGCAAAACGGTGGAGTCCGCTTCCAGGGTGGTGTCGCCGTCTTCATCGGACAGCTCCCGCTGGCTGAGCAGACGGATTTTCCAACAGCAGTTGCGCCATTCGGCGCCGGCCAGGGTTTCCAGGGTGCGCTGACGATCAACGTCGTACAGCCAGCGGCCAATCAGGCGCCAGTTGTTGTGGATCGGCCAGATCGCGGCCACCTCCGACTGGCGAATGTCATCCTGCGGCCGGTCGGTGAAGCCCAGATTGAAAATACGTCTCTCCCGGTCGGTGTAGCCCAGGCGCAGCGTGGAACGCTCGCGCTCGTTGATGTCGCTGTCCCATTGGCCCTCGGAGTAGAGGTACCAATCATGCCCAAAGTTCCACCGCATATCGGCGACCATCGGGGTCTGGTCGGCGTCTTCCGGGTCCTGGCCGTCCAGTTGCACCCGCTGCTTGCCGCGGTAATAGCCCTGGCCGACGCGCAGACGCAACTGCTCGCGGCCGTCGTCGTCGCGCAGGAAGCGGCTGGTCAGGCCCAGGGCGATCTTTTCTTCGTCGCCGATGCGGTCGTAACCGATAAAGCGGTTTTCGCGGAACAGGGTGTTGTAGCCGAAGGTCAGCTCGCCGGCGTCGAAGTCCGGCAGGTTGCTCTGATCCTGATAGGCGACTTTGTTGATGAACACGCGCGGTTCCAGGGTTTGCGAATAGTTGCGGCCGAACAAACTGGTGCCGCGTTCCATGAACAGCCCGGAATCGAGGCTGGCGCCCCAGGTGGTCAGGCTCGGGTCGCTGGAGGTGGCGAAGGCGTCATCGAGCTGATAGCGGGTGTGGTACACCTTGAAACGTGGCTCCAGGTAACCCCAACTGCGGGTCAGGCGCATGCCCAGGCCGGGTTCGAAGTGCACGCGCGCGCCGGTGGGGTTGGAGCTGGTGTCCTTGCTGGGCCGGTCGAAGGCGGTCACGTCGCTGAGCCACAGGGCGTGCAGCGGGCCGATCAGGTGCGGCGAACCGGAAAGCTGCAACTGCGGCAGGCGGCGGTAGGGCAGCTGGTCATCGGGCAGCGTCGGGTCAATGGTTTGCCAGGACTGTATCCGCGCCAGCGCCCGCCAGGTGCGGCCGTAGTAGCGTGCTTCACCGAGGCGCGGCAGGTGGGTCCGCGAGCTGACTTCCAGGCCGGTGTCGAGATCCTTGAAGTAGAAATCATCGGACACGTAATTGACGTCCGCCTTGAGGGTCCAACGGCCCACCGAGCCGTCGTGCTTCCACGACGCCAGGGTGCGGTTCTGGTCGTCGAACTCCCGGTCCTTGAACAGCACCCCGTAATTGACCTGACCATGGCCGAGGTGGGACAGATAGCGGAACTGGGTGTCCACGCCGCTGCCCCGGCCGTCGATGTAGCGCGGCGACACGGTGGCGTCCATCTGCGGGTGGATGTTGACGTAAACCGGCTGGGTAAAATCCAGGCCGCCGTTGTCGCCGCTGGCGATGGTCGGGAACAGCAGGCCGGTTTTGCGCCGGTCATCAATCGGGAAGGTAATCCAGGGCAGCCACAGCACCGGCATGCTCTTCACCCGGATTACCACGTCGCGGCCTTCGCCCCAGCCTTTTTCCCGGTCCAGGCGAATCTGCCGGCCAGCCACTTCCCAGCCGTTGGAGCCGGGCGGGCAGGTGGTGTAGGTGCCGCGCGTCACGGTAATGAAATTCTTGACCTGATCCAGGTATTTGGCGGTGCCGCGTGCGCCGGCGCCGAAGATCGAATAGCGGGCGTTCTCCAGGCTGATGTCGCCACGCTGGGTCTGGCCGCTCATGCCGTCGGCGAGGAAGGTGACCTGGTCGGATTCCAGGCGCAGGGCGCTGTCCACCTCGAACTTGCCACTGGACTGATCCAGGGTGGCGCTGTCGGTGGTGACCCGCCGGCCGGGGCGCTCGATCAGCACGTCGCCGCCCATCTGGATCAGGCCGTCGCGGGTCAGGCTGGTCTGGTCGGCGGTAATGATCGTGTCGCTCTCTTCCGCGGGCACGCCGACATCCGGGTTGTAATAGATTCCGCTGCACCAGACCGGTATATCCCGCTGGAGCACCGGCGGAAGCGCGTTCATGGTGTCGCGGTCGACCCAGTTCAGATCGTCTTCGGCATGGGCGCCGGCGGCGAAAACCGCGATCAGGCCGGGCAATAGCAAACGTGAGGGCAGTGGCATCGGCTGCTCAGAACAGGTAAAAAGGCCGCTTTGGTACCTCTGAACCATCCTGTTTGAGGTTATGGCTCTCCCTGGGCCCCGTGTTCCGCGCTCGGCTTGGGGCTGTTCAGAGGTTCCTTCGAATAATCGCGGCAGTGTAATCGATCAATGATGGCAATGCAGCCTGAGAACGGTAACCCGGACCGGCGCCGCCGGGAACTTGACCAGTGGGTGAGCGATTGGCTGGGGGTGGCGGTGCGTGGTGAGAACGCCTCCGCCGACGCCAGCTTCCGCCGCTATTTTCGTTATCGGCACCAGGGGCGCAGCCTGGTGGCCATGGACGCGCCGCCGCCCCAGGAGGATTGCCGGCCGTTTGTCCAGGTGGCCGGGCGGCTCGCCGCCGCCGGTGTCCATGTGCCGGAAATTCTCGCCCAGGACCTGGAGCGCGGCTTTCTGCTGCTCACCGACATGGGCTCGGAAACCTGGCTCACCGCGCTCAACGACGCCAACGCCGACGCCTGGTTTGGCGCCGCCCTGGAGACGCTGATCGTTCAGCAGAGCCGTGCCGACGCCAGCGGCTTGCCGGTTTATGACCGCGCGCTGCTGCGCCGCGAACTGGACCTGTTTCCGCAATGGTACCTGGCGCGGGAAAAAAACCTGACCCTGGACGCCGCCACCCGCGAGCGCCTGGACGCGGTGTTCGACACCCTGATCGAGGCCGCCCTGGCCCAGCCCACCGTGTTCGTGCACCGCGATTACATGCCCCGCAACCTGATGGTCAGCGAGCCCAACCCGGGGGTATTGGATTTCCAGGACGCGGTGCGCGGGCCGATCACCTACGACGCCATCAGCCTGTTCAAGGACGCCTTCCTGAGCTGGCCGGAGGCGCGCGTGCACGGCTGGCTGCGGGAGTATCAGCGCCGTGGGCTGGAAGCCGGTCTGCCGGTGCCAGCGGATTTCGAGGCGCTGCTGCGCGATTGCGACCTGATGGGCGCCCAACGGCACTTGAAGGTAATCGGTATCTTCGCGCGTATTTGCCACCGCGACGGCAAACCCCGATACCTGGCGGACACGCCGCGTTTCTTTGCCTACCTGCGCACCGTGATCGCACGGCGCCCGGAACTGGCGGACCTGGGCGCGCTGCTCGACGAATGGGGCTGCCCCACCGGTGAGGGGCCCTCATGCGCGCCATGATTCTGGCCGCCGGCCACGGCAAACGCATGCGCCCGCTTACCGAGCACACGCCGAAGCCGCTGTTGGAAGCCGGCGGCAAGCCGTTGATCCAGTATCATATCGAGGCGCTGCGGGCGGCCGGAATCACCGATCTGGTGGTCAACACCGGCTGGCTGGGCGAGCAGTTGCCGGCGCGCCTGGGCGACGGCACCGACCTGGGCGTGCGCATTCGCTGGTCGCACGAGGGCGAGCCGCTGGAAACCGCCGGTGGTATTCGCCGGGCGTTGCCGCTGCTCGGCGAGGCGCCGTTCGTGCTGGTCAACGGCGACATCTGGACCGATTACGATTTCACCGCGCTGGCCGGCGGTGAGTCCGCCGACCTGGCCCACCTGGTGCTGGTGGACAACCCGGCGCACCATGTGGACGGTGATTTTCATCTCAGCGACACCGGGCGGGTGCGCGACAGCGGCCAGCCCAGGCTCACCTACGCCGGCATCGCGCGCCTCGATCCGGCGCTGTTCGCCGGCCTGGCGCAGGGCGAGCGGCGCCTGGCGCCGTTACTGCGTGAGGCCATCGCCGCCCAGCGGGTCGGCGGTGAGCACCATCGCGGCCAGTGGTGGGACATCGGCACGCCGCGGCGGCTGGAACAACTCAATGACTATTTACGAGCCTGAGGAATTTTGATGGCCAAGCAGGACTTCTGGATCGCGCCTTCCATTCTCGCCGCCGACTTCGCGCGGCTGGGCGAGGAGTGCGACGCGGTGCTCGCCGCCGGCGCCGACGTGATTCACTTCGACGTCATGGACAACCACTACGTGCCCAACCTGACCATCGGGCCGATGGTGTGCAAGGCGCTGCGCAAGCACGGCGTGACCGCGCCCATCGACGTGCACCTGATGGTCAGCCCGGTGGACGATCTGATCGGCATGTTCGCCGATGCCGGGGCGTCCATGATCACTTTTCATCCGGAAGCCTCCCGCCACGTGGACCGCTCCCTGCAACTGATCCGCGACGCTGGCTGCCAGGCCGGGCTGGTGCTCAACCCGGCCACCGGCCCGGAGTGCCTGGACTACGTGATGGACAAACTGGACATGGTGCTGCTGATGAGCGTCAACCCGGGGTTCGGTGGCCAGTCGTTCATTCCCGGCACCCTCAACAAAATCGAGCGGGTCCGTGAGCGGATCGACGCCAGCGGCCGCGCCATCCGCCTGGAAGTGGACGGCGGCGTCTCCGAAAAGAACATCGGCCAGGTGGCCGCCGCCGGCGCCGACACCTTCGTCGCCGGCTCAGCGATCTTCGGCAAGGACGATTACAAGGCGGTGATTGATGCCATGCGGGGGGAGTTGAAGGACGCCGGACGCTAGACGCCGGACGCCGGACGCTAAAAAAACCGGCCCCGAGCCGATTGGCGCGCGCAAAACGCTCTTGCGTAGCCGCAATGCCGTCAGCGATGGGTTTTGACTTTGGCGTCCGGCGTCCGGCGTCCGGCGTCTGGCATCCCGCGTCCAACGCCAGAAATCCAACCAACGGAAGGAGGCACAATCATGCTGGACTGGGTAACGTGGCCAATGCTGGTGGGCTGGGCGGTGGTGGATCTGCTGTGCGTGGCCTGGGTGGTGCGCGATCTGCGCCGGCACAACGCCTTTCTTGGCGGCATGATGAAAATGGTGTGGGTGCTGAGCGTGCTCTATTCCGGCCCGTTGGGGCTGGCGGTGTACGTCGTCACCGGCCGTGGGCAGATTCGCCGGGACTCCCTGTGGCGCAAGAGCTTTCGTTCGGTGGCGCATTGCTATTCCGGCTGCGGGCTGGGCGAGGTGATCGGCGTGTTGGTGCTCTCCGGAGCGTTCGCGATCACCGGCTGGCCGGTCAACGTGGTCACCTTCACGCTCGCCTATGTGATCGGCTTCGGTTTTACCCTGGGCCCGCTGATGCAGGGCGGCGAGCCGTTTTCCACCGCGTTGAAAGACACGGTGCTGGCGGAGACGCTCAGCATCACCGCCATGGAAGTGTCGGCGCTGTTGGTCAATAACGGTCTCGCCGCCGGGGCGCGCCTGTCCGAGCCGCCGTTCTGGGCGGCGCTGATAGTGTCGCTGTCCGCCGGTTTGCTGGTTGCCTACCCGGTCAATGCCCTGCTGATCCGCTTCGGTGTCAAGGAAGGCATGCACGACCCTCGCCATATGATGCACCACGCGCAATCGGGTGCATGAGCACTCGCTAACCCCGCCGGGTGCGCAGTCCGGGATTGTCGTGCCGTGGCGGCTGGTGCACTATGGCGCGGATCAAAGGAGATGAGAGGAGTCCGCGTGCCTTGGAGCGGAGCGTCACTGAGAACACCGTGTCTGGTCGCCCTGCTGGTGGCGGGCACCTTGCTTTACGGTTGTTCCGGCATGCCGGCACGTACCCATTCCAGCCCCGCCCAGGTCGAGGACCGTTACCGGCCCGAGCCGTCTCCGCCGCCCTCCCTGCGTGACGACCAACCCGCCACCGGGGTGCCGCCGCTGATTCTCTCGTCACTGCGCGACCAGGCCGAGCAATGGCGCGGCGTCCCTTATCGCTACGGCGGTTTGAGCGAGAACGGCGTAGATTGCTCCGGCTTCGTGTATCTCACCTTCCAATCGCGCCTGGGCATGGAATTACCCCGCACCACCCACGAGCTGGCCGAGCAGGGCGAAAAAGTGGCCCGGGATCAATTGCGTGCCGGCGATCTGGTGTTTTTCAAGACCGGTTTCCGCGACCGTCATGTGGGCATCTACATGGGCGGCGACCGCTTCCTGCACGCCTCCACCAGCCGTGGTGTGATGACCTCGTCGCTGAACAACGTGTACTGGCGTAAGCATTACTGGAAGGCGCGGCGCCTGGATCTGCCAGCGCGGCAGACGTTTCAGCCGACCTCGCTGTCGTCGTCGGCGCCGTAGGTGTCGCCCTCGGCGCGATAGAACACCTCGCGCAGGCTCAGAGCGCGGCCATCGGCGCTGTGCACCGTCACCGGTGGCACCGGGCGGCCCTGGGCGCGGTCCACCAGGGTGGGGGTGTCGCCAGCGCCGTTCCAACGATCGCTCCACTGGCGCAGGGCGATCACCACCGCGAACAGATCGCGGCCCTTGTCGGTGAGCCGGTACTCATAGCGCACGCCGTGCTCGCCCACGTCGCGCTTGCTGAGCACACCGTTGTCCACCAGCCGCGCCAGCCGGTCGCAGAGAATATTGCGGGCGATGCCCAGGTTTTGCTGGAAGTCGACAAACCGGCGCGTGCCCACCATCGCTTCCTTGACCAGCAGCAACGACCACCAATCGCCCACGTCGTTGAGGGCTCGGGCTACGGAACAGTGATCATCGGCAAGGCGTTTTCGGCTCATGGGGGCAGTGTGCCAAAAATGGTTGCAAGAGAAAACCTTTCTGGGTACGGTTTTGAAATGCAACCAGATTGCCGCCCTGACTGATGGCGGCCCCTATCAATGCGTCTTCGGGAGAGACCATGAGCGAGCCCCTGGCACCCCTGTTTCGTCCATTCGAGCACAAATCCCTGAAACTGCGTAACCGGGTGGCGATGGCGCCGATGACCCGCAACTTCTCGCCGGGACAGGTGCCCACCGAAGAGGTGGCGGGTTATTACCGGCGCCGTGCCGAGGGTGAAGTGGGGCTGTTGATCACCGAGGGCACCACCGTGGGCCACCCGGGGGCGCCCGGGCATGATGGCGTGCCGGCGTTCCACGGTGAGCAGGCGCTCAACGGCTGGCGCCGGGTGGTGGAAGAGGTGCACGCCGCCGGCGGCGCGATCATTCCGCAGCTGTGGCATGTGGGCGGCACCCGCCGGCCCGGCGTGGGCATCGACAAGGACGCCCCCGGCTACTCGCCGTCCGGGCTGTTCAAGCCGGGCAAGCCCAATGGCCAGGCCATGGACGCCGACGATATCCGCGATGTGATCCAGGCGTTCGCGGATTCCGCCCGTTCCGCCAAGGCGCTGGGTTTTGACGGCGTGGAAATTCACGGCGCCCACGGTTACCTGCTGGACCAGTTTTTCTGGGAAGGCACCAATCAGCGCAGCGACGGCTACGCCGGCTCTTTGGAGGAGCGTGCCCGATTCGGCGTCGAGGTGATCGAGGCGGTGCGCGAGGCGGTGGGCGAGGAGTTCGCCATCGTGCTGCGTTTCTCGCAATGGAAACAACAGGATTACGGCGCCCGGCTGGCGCAAACCCCCGAGGAGCTGGAGCGCTTTTTGAAGTTATTCGTGGACGCCGGCGTGGATGTCTTCCATGCCTCCACCCGCCGCTTCTGGGTGCCGGAATTCGAAGGCTCCGATCTCAACCTGGCCGGCTGGACCCGCAAACTCAGCGGCAAACCGGTGATCTCGGTGGGCAGCGTCGGGCTGGACGATGATTTCATCGGCGCCAACGACCAGGGCATCGGCGGCACCGCCAACCCCAACCCGCACGGCATGAACGAACTGCTCAAGCGCATGGACAACGACGAGTTCGACATGATCGCCGTGGGCCGCGCGCTGTTGCAGGACCCGAACTGGCTGATCAAGATGCGCGATGGCCGCGCCGAAGAAATCGAGCCCTTCACCAAGGCCGCGCTGGGGTCGCTGAGTTAGCACCAGTTAAAAGTGAAAAGTTGAAAGCGCGGGCAAGGCCTTGCCGCCATTGGGGCCTGCCCGCGTTTCAACTTTCAACTTGTAACTTTCAACCGATTCTTTTCAGTCGTTGTCTTCCAGGCGCCGGTTGACGCGCAGGGCGAGCAGGGTGCAGACCACGCCGGAGAGCAGGTAAACGCTTACGTAGGCGAGCCCGAACCGGGCCGACAAACCGAGCGCCACCAGCGGCGCGAAGGCGGCGCCGAACAGCCAGGCGAAATCCGAGGTCAGGGCGGCGCCGGTGTAGCGGAAGCGGGATTCGAAGTTGGCGGTCACGGTGCCCGATGCCTGGCCGTAGGAGACGCCCAGCAAGGCGAAGCCGATCAGGATAAAGGCGTCTTGCTGAATCGCCGAGCCGTTCATCAGCATCGGCGTGAACAGCGCGAACACCCCGATCAGACAAGCCAGTAGCGCCACGGTGGTGCGCTTGCCGATGCGATCGGCGATCCAACCCGAGGCGATGGTGCCGACGATGCCCACCAGCGCGCCGACGATCTGAATGGTCAGCACATCATTGATGCCCTGGCTGGCCTGCAGAGCGATCCAGGACAGCGGGAAGATGGTCACCAGGTGGAACAGCGCGTAGCTGGCCAGCGCCGCGAACGAGCCGATAAAAATGTTGTAGCCCTGTTTGCGCAGCATCTCGCGGGTGCCGATCGGCTCCAGGTCGCTTTCTTCCAGGGCCGCGGTGTATTCGTCGGTGAGCACCAGCCGCAGCCGCGCGAACAGCGCCACCACGTTGATGGCGAACGCCACGAAGAACGGATAGCGCCATCCCCAGCCGGTGAAGTCGGCGTTGGAGAGGCTGGTATGCAAGAACAGGAACAGGGCGCTGGCCACCAGGAAGCCAATCGGCGCGCCCAGCTGGCCGAGCATCGCGTACCAACTGCGCCGGTTGCGCGGCGCGTTCAGCGACAGCAGTGAGGGCAGGCCATCCCAGGAGCCGCCCAGGGCGATGCCCTGCAATATTCGAAACAGCGCCAGCAGCACGATGGCGGCGCCGCCCAGTGTCTCGTAGCCGGGCAAGAACGCCATGCCGACGGTGGCGGTGCCGAGCAGGAACAGGGCCGCCGTCAATTTGACGCTGCGCCCCCAGTGTTTCTGGATCGACATGAACAGCGCGGTGCCGAACGGGCGCGCGATGAACGCGAACGAGAAAATGGTGAACGCATACAGCGTACCCTGCAGGCGCTCCTCGAAGGGAAAGAACACCGACGGGAACACCAGCACCGAGGCAATGCCATAGACAAAGAAGTCGAAATACTCCGAGGCACGGCCGATGACCACGCCCACGGCGATCTCGCCGGGGGCGACCGGAGAGTGGCTGGCGGGCCTGGAATCCTGGTCCAGGGGCGGCGACGAAGGATGGGCTTGGTCTATGCTGGGCATCTCACTGGCTCGTAGTGCAAAAAGGCTGGTAAGCCTAAAGGATCACCGGTTTGTGCCCTGGCCGCCATAGGACAAAATGTCCAATTCAAGTCCACGGCTGAAGGGCGTACAGTTTCAGACACTCTAGGCCACGTTTATTCAGACCGGCAATGCCTTTTCTCAAGTGTTTACGCGGATTGTCTGTACTCCTGCCCCTCGCCCTGCTCTCGGGTTGCGAGGCGGTGGTGATGTCCCCCTCCGGCGATGTGGCCGTTCAGCAGCGTGACCTGATCCTGTGGTCCACGTTCCTGATGCTGCTGGTGATCGTGCCGGTGATCGTGCTCACCTTTGTGTTTGCCTGGCGGTATCGGGCCGGCAATCAGGAGGCGGACTACGATCCCGAATGGGATCACTCCACGGTGTTGGAGCTGCTGATCTGGGCGGTGCCGCTGCTGATCATTATCGCCCTCGGCGCGATGACCTGGGTCAGCACCCATCAGCTTGATCCCTATCGGCCGCTGGATCGCATCGACGCCCAACGCCAGGTGCCGGCGGGCATGGAGCCGCTGGTGATCGAAGTGGTGGCGATGGATTGGAAATGGCTGTTCCTGTATCCGGAACAGGGCATCGCCACGCTCAACGAAGTGGCGGCACCGGTGGATCGCCCGATCCGCTTCAAGATCACCTCCACGACGATGATGAATTCCTTCTTCATTCCGGCGCTGGCGGGGCAGATCTATGCCATGGCGGGCATGGAAACCAAGCTGCACGCGGTGATCAATAAAGAGGGGGTGTACGAGGGCTTTTCCGCCAACTACAGCGGCGCCGGCTTCTCGGACATGCGCTTCAAGTTCCACGGCCTCAGTGAAAGCGATTTCAATGATTGGGTGGCCAAAGTGCACGCCGATGGCGGCGCGCTCAGCCGTGATGCGTACCGGCAACTGGAACAGCCCAGCCAGAACGAACCCGTGCAGCTTTATGGCGAGGTCGAGCCGGGCCTTTATGAGGCCATCCTCAATCGCTGTGTGGAGCCGGGCAGCCTGTGCATGAAAGACATGATGGCCATCGATATGCTCGGTTCGCAAAACATGTGCGGTATCGGCGATGGACCGCGCACGCTGGGCAAGACGCCGCTGGAAACCCTCGGCGCACCCCGATCCGCGCTGAATTGAGAGCTTCGGGCCGGCCGGTTCAGCGACCCGCCCGACACACCATTCATTAAACGCCTTGGGCGCCGGTAAAAACGATGTTCGATCAACTTGACCTGACCAAGCTTGTTTTCGGGCGGCTCACCTGGGAGTCGTTTCCGTACCATGAACCGATTCTGGTCGCCACTTTCGTGGCGGTGGCGCTGGGCGGCCTGGCGCTGCTGGCGCTGGTGACCCGCTACCGATTGTGGGGTTACCTGTGGAACGAATGGTTCACCACCATCGACCACAAGAAAATCGGCATCATGTACATGATCCTGGGCATCATCATGCTGCTGCGTGGCTTCGCCGACGCCATCATGATGCGCATCCAGCAGGCGATTGCGTTCAATGGCTCGGAAGGTTATTTGCCGCCGGAACATTACGATCAGATTTTCACCGCCCATGGCGTGATCATGATTTTCTTTGTCGCCATGCCGTTGGTGACCGGCCTGATGAACTACGTGGTGCCGCTGCAGATCGGCGCCCGCGACGTGGCGTTTCCGTTCCTCAACAATTTCAGTTTCTGGATGACCACCAGCGGCGCGGTGCTGGTGATGACGTCCCTGTTCGTGGGCGAGTTCGCCAAGACCGGCTGGCTCGCCTATCCGCCGCTGTCGGGAATATTACAAAGCCCCGATGTGGGGGTGGACTATTACATATGGTCGCTACAGATAGCGGGGGTGGGCACGTTGCTGTCCGGCGTAAACCTGCTGGTGACCATCGTCAAGATGCGCGCGCCGGGCATGAACATGATGAAAATGCCGGTGTTCACCTGGACCTCGCTGTGCACCAACGTGCTGATCGTGGCCGCCTTCCCGGTGCTCACCGCGGTGCTGGTGCTGCTGTCGCTGGATCGTTACCTGGGGACCGCCTTTTTCTCCAACGATCTGGGCGGCAACTCGATGATGTACATCAACCTGATCTGGATCTGGGGTCACCCGGAGGTGTACATCCTGATCCTGCCGCTGTTTGGTGTGTTCTCGGAGGTGGTGTCCACCTACAGCAGTAAGCGCCTGTTCGGTTACGCGTCGATGGTCTACGCCACGGTGGTGATCACGGTGCTCTCGTATCTGGTGTGGCTGCATCACTTCTTCACCATGGGCTCCGGGGCCAGCGTCAACTCGTTCTTCGGCATCACCACCATGATTATCTCGATTCCCACCGGGGCGAAGATTTTCAACTGGCTGTTCACCATGTACCGCGGGCGCATCAAATTCGACGTGCCGATGTTGTGGACCCTGGGTTTTATGGTGACCTTCGTGATCGGCGGCATGACCGGGGTGCTGCTGGCGGTGCCGCCAGCGGACTTCGTGCTGCACAACAGCCTGTTCCTGATTGCCCACTTCCATAACGTGATCATCGGTGGCGTGCTGTTCGGCCTGTTCGCCGGGATTACTTACTGGTATCCGAAAGCGTTCGGTTACAAGCTTGATCCGTTCTGGGGCAAGTGCTCGTTCTGGTTCTGGCTGATCGGCTTCTATATGGCGTTCATGCCGCTGTACGTGCTGGGCCTGATGGGTGTCACCCGGCGCATGAACCACTTCGACGATCCGTCGTTGCAGATCTGGTTCCAGATCGCCGCGCTGGGCGCGTTCCTGATCGCCCTGGGCATCGCCTGTTTCCTGATCCAACTGGTGGTCAGCTACCGTCGCCGCGAATCGCTGCGCGACACCACCGGTGATCCCTGGAATGGTCGCACCCTGGAGTGGTCCACCTCGTCGCCGCCGCCGGCTTACAATTTCGCGTTCACGCCGCAGGTGCACGACACCGACGCCTGGTGGCAGATGAAGCAGCACGGCTTTCAGCGCCCCGAGGACGGTTACCAGGCCATCCATATGCCCAAGAACACTGGCGCGGGCATTATTCTCGCCGGTATCAGCACGGTGCTGGGCTTCTCGCTGATCTGGCACATGTGGCTGCTCTCGGGCGTCGCCTTCGTCGCTCTGCTGGCGGTGGCCATCGGGCACACTTTCAACTACAAGCGCGATTACTATATTCCGGCCGAGGAGGTCGAACGCGTGGAAGCTGAACGTACACGGATGCTTGCTGACAATGTCTGATTCCAATGTCCTTTCGCCCAACGTAACCGGCGAACACGGCGCCGACCGGCGCCCGCTGGAGTTCCTGGTTAAAGGGGAACACCATCCGCAGAGCCCGACGCTGCTGGGGTTCTGGATTTATTTGATGAGCGATTGCCTGATCTTCGCTTGTCTGTTCGCCACCTACGGCGTGCTCGGCCGCAGTTACGCGGCCGGCCCCACCGGCGCCGAGCTGTTCGAGCTGCCGCTGGTGGCGCTGAACACGGCGATGCTGTTGTTCTCGTCGATCACCTACGGCTTCGCCATGCTGCAGATGCAGCAGAACAAGCTGAAAGGCACGATGATCTGGCTGGCCGTCACCGGCCTGTTCGGCGCCGTGTTCCTGGGCCTGGAACTGTACGAATTCGCCCATCTGATCCACGAAGGCGCCGGCCCGCAACGCAGCGCGTTTTTGTCCGCCTTCTTTACTCTGGTGGGCACCCACGGCCTGCACGTTACCTTCGGTATTATCTGGTTGGTGACGCTGCTGGTGCAGTTGCGCAAACACGGGCTGATTCCTGAAAACCGGCGCCGCCTGTTCTGCCTGTCCATGTTCTGGCACTTCCTGGACGTGGTCTGGATTGGCGTGTTCACCTTCGTTTATCTGATGGGAGTGCTGTGATGAGCGAGCCGACCCGTTCCGCCCACGGTCACGACGATCATGGCGATCATCACGACGACGATACCCCGCACAGCAGCTTCAAGGGCTACATGACCGGGTTCGTGCTGTCGGTGATTCTCACCGCCATTCCCTTCTGGCTGGTGATGGCCGATGTGTTCAAAACCGCCGAGGTCACCGCGGTGGTGATTCTGGGCTTCGCCGTGGTGCAGATTTTCGTGCATATGGTGTATTTCCTGCACATGAACTTCCGTTCCCAGGGTGGCTGGAACATGCTGGCGCTGATTTTTACCCTGGTGCTGGTGTTCATCACGCTGGCGGGTTCCCTGTGGGTGATGTACCACCTCAACCACAACATGATGCCGGGGATGATGCACGAGACGCATAACCTGCAATCGTGAGCGCCTCCCGTCCCTCCTTCCCGGGCCGCGCCAGCGGCCCCGCCCCGCGCGCCACCGGCGGGCTGATTGTCTGGTTCGTGTTTCTGCTGATCGCGTTCGCGGCCTTCGTGGCCTTGGGCACCTGGCAGATCGAACGTCGCGCCTGGAAACTCGATCTGATCGAGCGCGTTGACCAGCGGGTGCACGCCGATCCGGTGGCCGCGCCCGGTGCGGCGCGGTGGCCGGCGGTCACCGCCGAAGGCGACGAGTACCGCCATGTGCGCCTCAGCGGTCATTATCTGCCGGGGTCTAATACCCTGGTTCAGGCCAGCACCGAGCTGGGCGCCGGTTACTGGGTGCTGACGCCGCTGTCCCGTGGCGACGGTTCGGTGGTGCTGGTCAACCGCGGGTTCGTGCCCCAGGAACAACGGACCACGGCAATCGCTGAACCCGCGCCGGCGGGGCCGGTCACGGTGACCGGGCTGTTGCGCCTCAGCGAGCCCGGCGGCGGCTTTCTGCGCGACAACGACCCGGCTGCCGGGCGCTGGTATTCCCGCGACGTGCAGGCCATTGCCCGAGCCCGTGGCCTGGGCCCGGTGGCGCCCTATTTCGTGGACGCCGGCGCCGCCGGTGGCGAACCGCCCGCCGGGGCGCCGGTGCCGGGGTTGACGGTGGTGCGCTTCCACAACAGCCACCTGGTCTATACGATCACCTGGTACGCCTTGGCGGCCATGACCCTGGGCGCCGCCGTGTTGATCGCCCGGGATGAGCGGCGCCGGCGCCGGGTCCGATAAACCGCCGGCACCGGCTCGGATAGCAAAGAGATTCCCCATGGCAGTTTCCATACCACGGCTGGCGGGCGCCGCCTTGCCCAGAGCCGGGGAAGACGACGGCACCGGCCGCAAGAATCTTCAGCAACTGATCCAACTGCGCTGGATCGCCGTGCTCGGCCAGGTGGTGACCATCGCCGTGGCCCATTTCGGTTTTCGCATCGACCTGCCTTTGAATTATATGCTGGCGGTGTTGCTCGGCCTGGTGGCGTTCAACGGTGTCAGCCTGTTGCGCCTGCGGCTGCGCCGCGACGTCAGCAACGGCGAACTGTTTGTCTCGTTGTTGGTGGATGTGATCACCCTGACCATGCAGCTCTATCTCAGCGGCGGCGCCACCAACCCCTTTGTGTTCCTGTTTCTGTTGCAGGTGGTGCTCGGCGCGGTGCTGCTGGAGACCTGGTCAACCTGGACCATTCTGCTGGTCACCGCGGTGTGTTTCGTGTGGCTGGAGTTCGCCGGCCGGCCACTGGCGTTGCCGCTGGACTACGAGCGCGGCCCCTGGAGCCTGTACATCCAGGGCATGCTGATCTGCTTCGTGTTGAACGCGGCGCTGCTGGTCACCTTTATCAACCGCATTACCCGCAATCGCCGCGCCCGCGACGCGCGCCTGGCGGAGCTGCGCCAGCGTGCCGCAGAGGAAGAGCACATCGTGCGTATGGGCCTGCTGGCCTCCGGCGCCGCCCACGAGCTGGGCACGCCGTTGGCCACCCTGGCGGTGATCCTGGGCGACTGGCGGCGCATGCCGGCGTTCACCGATGACCCCGACCTGTTGCAGGAAATCGGCGAAATGCAGACCCAGGTACTGCGCTGCAAATCCATCGTCAGCGGTATCCTGTTGTCCGCCGGCGAGGCCCGTGGCGAGGCGCCGGAAGAGACCACCGTGCATCGTTTTCTGGAGGATCTGATCGCCGAATGGCGGGCCACCCGGTCGGTGGCCGGCTTTGGTTACCAGAACCACTTTGGCGAGGATCTGGCGATTGTCTCCGACTCGGCGCTCAAGCAGACCATCTGCAATGTGCTCGACAACGCCCTGGAGGCCTCGCCGCGCTGGGTGGGCCTGGAGGTCACCCGGGAAGAGGACACCCTGGTGCTCACCGTGCTCGACCGCGGCCCCGGCTTCGCGCCGGACATGCTCGAGCGCCTCGGCCGGCCTTATCAGTCCAGCAAGGGCCGGCCGGGTGGTGGGCTGGGGCTGTTTCTGGTGATGAACGTGGCGCGTACCCTGGGCGGTAACGTCAGCGCCAGCAACCGGCCCCAGGGCGGCGCCATGGTGTCGCTGTCGCTGCCGCTGTCCGCCATTGAACTGAGTGGAAACTAGATGGAACACACCGTCGACCCGCAGCCCCGCACCTTACTGATCGTCGAGGACGACGCCGCTTTCGCGCGCACCCTGAGCCGCTCGTTCGAGCGTCGCGGCTACCAGGTGCTGCACGCCAGCGGCATGGAGGCGATGGCCGAACTGCTCGCGGAACAGACGCCCGGCTACGCGGTGGTTGATCTTAAGCTCAAAGGCGAAGCGTCCGGGCTCGCCTGCGTGCAGACCCTGCACGAACACGACCCGGACATGCTGATCGTGGTGCTGACCGGCTACGCCAGCATCGCCACCGCCGTGGAGGCGATCAAACTGGGCGCCTGCCATTACCTGGCCAAACCCTCCAACACCGACGACATCGAAGCGGCGTTCGAACGCGCCGAAGGCAGCACCGACGTCGCCCTCACCCAACGCGCCACCTCGATCAAAACCCTGGAATGGGAACGCATCCACGAAACCCTGGCGGAAACCGGCTTCAACATCTCCGAAACCGCCCGCCGCCTGGGCATGCACCGCCGCACTTTGGCCCGCAAGCTGGGTAAGCAGAGGGTTAAGTAAAAGTTGAAGGTGAAAAGTTAAAAGTTGAAAGCGCGGGTGAGGGCCTCGGAGCCGAGGAGCCGTGCCCGCGAAGAGACATAGAGCCTCTCAGCATCCTCAATCGTCGGGGCGCGGCCGCCGCGGCTTTCAAAGTGCACAGGGCCTCACCCGCGCTTTCAACTTTTCACCTTCAACTTTCAACCGCCTTCAAGGCACCAACCTGCGCGGCGCCTGCTCCCCTCGATAGAACCAATGCCGGTGCGGTGTACAAGCCAGTTCCAAAACATCGACGTTGTGCACGGTGAGCCTGAGCAGGGCGAAGTGGGCGGTGGGGGTGGCGCCGGCGGGGGTGGGTTCGCCGTGCCAGGGGCTGCCGGGCGGGGGGCCGTTGAAGCGCGCCCGGGCTTGCTCGTCGAGCCGGTCCCAGAGCCGCTGGCAGTGCTCGGCGTGCCGCTCGCGGGTGAGGAAATCCACGCGGCCGGCGAAACGCCATTGCACGCGGCTGGTGAGGTCGTACCAGCAGGCCTCGGCGCGCGGGTCGTCGGCCAGATGGCTGGCTTTAACGGAGCGCGTGTCAGTGGTGAACCAGAGCGTGTCGCCGTGGTGTTCGCGCAGGGTCAGGGTGCGCAAACGCGGGCCCTGCTCGCCGATGCTGGCGAGCTGCATAAAGCAGTGGGGCGCGGCGGCGCGCAGGCGATCAAACCAGTGTGTCCAGGATGGGGGCGTTGTCATGGCCGTCAGTATGGCAACCGGCGTCCGGGCTGGCCATTGGCAATTGCCCCGTGGCGGGGCTAGAATCCGGCTATCGTTTTTTTGGTTTAAGGATTGGCGGTGTTTTTTCAACGTCCGCGCCACCACAAACTGACCCTTCCCCTCTCTCCCGCCTCCTGGCGATGGTGACGCTTCACCTTGCCCGCCGGTAACGGCACCTTTTTATTCGCATTCCGTCTACAATCTGACGCCTGTAAAAGATCGGGGACCACCATGTCACCACGAAATCTGGACGATTACGCCCGCCAGGGCTACACCCGCGTACCCGTGGTGCGCGAAGTGCTGGCGGATCTGGACACGCCGCTGACCGCCTACCGCAAGCTGGCCGCCGGTGCTTACAGCTATCTGTTCGAATCGGTGCAGGGCGGTGAACGCTGGGGGCGCTATTCGATCATCGGCCTGCCCGCCCGCGAAGTGGTGCGAATCACTGGCTCGCGCATCGCGGTGAGTGGCGAGAATGGCGAGCGCGTGTTCGAGCACGACAACCCGATCGCCTGGATCGAAGAGTATCGCCAACAGTACCGCACGCCGGAGCTGCCCGATCTGCCGCGCTTCAACGGTGGGCTGGTGGGCTATTTCGGTTACGACAGCGTGCGCTATTTCGAGCCGCGCCTGGGGCCGGCGCCGGGCAAGGACGTGCTGGGCGTGCCGGACATCCTGTTGATGCGCTCCGAAGAAGTGGTGGTGTTCGATAACCTGCGTGGCAGCCTGTTCCTGATCGTGCACGTGGACCCGGCCCGCGAGGGCGCCGAGGCGGCTGCCCAGGCACGGCTTGACGAGCTGGAGCGGCAATTGCGCGCGCCCCTGCCCGAGCCGGAGCACCGGGTGTACGGCGAGCCGGTGGACGAGACCGATTTCGTCTCCGAATTTCCCCGCGAGCTGCACGGCCAGGCGGTGGCGAAAATCCGCGAGTACATTCTCGCCGGCGATGTGATGCAGGTGGTGCCGGCCCAGCGTATGAGCTGCGATTTTCCGGCGCCGGCGATTGATCTGTACCGCGCGCTGCGCTATCTCAATCCCTCGCCGTACATGTTTTATCTGGATCTGGAGGATTTTCACATCGCCGGCTCCTCGCCGGAGATCCTTACCCGCACGGAACACGACCAGGTCACGGTACGGCCGATCGCGGGCACCCGTAAACGCGGCGCCACGCCGGAACGGGACAAGGAACTGGAAGAAGAGCTGCTCGCCGACCCCAAGGAGATCGCCGAACATCTGATGCTGATCGATCTGGGCCGCAACGACGTTGGGCGTGTCGCCAGGCCCGGCCAGGTGCGCCTGACCGGCAAGATGGAGATCGAGCGCTACTCCCATGTGATGCACATCGTCTCCAATGTGGAGGGCACCCTGCGCGAAGGCCTGGGGCCGCTGGAGGTGCTGGCGGCGACGTTCCCGGCGGGCACGCTGAGCGGCGCGCCGAAGATCCGCGCCATGGAGATCATCGATGAGCTGGAACCCACCAAACGAGGCGTCTACGGCGGCGCGGTGGGCTACATCGGCTTCAACGACGACATGGACATGGCGATCGCGATCCGCACCGCGGTGGTCAAGGATGGCCGCCTGTACGTGCAGGCCGGCGGCGGCATCGTCGCTGATTCGGTGCCGGAGATGGAGTGGAAAGAAACCATGAACAAGGCGCGCGCCGTGTTCCGCGCGGTGAACATGGCCCTGGGCGGGCTCGACCTGGGCGCGCCGATGCAAAGCGCCCCGGTGCAAAAAAGCACCCCCACGCAAACCAAAGAGGGGCAGTGATGCGCGTCCTGATGATCGACAATTACGACAGCTTCACCTACAACCTGGTGCAGTATCTTCAGGAGCTGGGTGCCGAGGTGCTGGTGCACCGCAATGACCAGATCACCCTGGGGCAGATCGAAGCCCTGGGCGTGGACCGGCTGATGATCTCGCCAGGCCCGTGCACGCCCAACGAGGCGGGCATCTCGGTGGAGGCGATCCGCCATTTCGCCGGCAAACTGCCGATTCTCGGAGTATGCCTGGGGCATCAGGCGCTGGGGCAGGCGTTCGGCGGCAAGGTGGTGCGCGCCGCCCGGGTGATGCACGGCAAGACCTCGCCGGTCCATCATAATGGCAAGGGCGTCTTCCGGGGCCTGCCGAGCCCCTATACAGCGACCCGTTATCACTCGCTGGTGCTGGAAAAAAACAGCCTGCCGGAGTGCTTCGAGGTGACCGCCTGGACCCTGGATGACCAGGGCGAAATGGACGAGATCATGGGCATGCGCCACCGGGAATTGCCGCTGGAAGGGGTGCAGTATCATCCCGAGTCGATTCTCACCGAGCACGGCCACGATCTGTTGAATAATTTTCTTAAAGGGGAGCGCGCATGAACATCCAGGACGCCCTGGCCACGGTGGTCGAGCACATTGATCTGTCCGTTGAGCAAATGAACGGCGTGATGCGCCAGATCATGACCGGCGGCGCCACCGACGCGCAGATCGGTGGCTTCCTGGTGGCGCTGCGCATGAAGAGCGAATCCCTGGACGAGATCACCGGCGCCGCCATGGTGATGCGCGAGTTGGTTACCCCGGTGGTGTTGGAAAACCGCCGTCATCTGGTGGATATCGTCGGCACCGGCGGCGACGGCGCCAACCTGTTCAATGTGTCCACCGCCAGCGCCTTCGTGGCCGCCGCCGCCGGCTGCCGGGTGGCCAAGCACGGCAACCGGTCGGTGAGCTCGAAAAGCGGCTCCTCGGATCTGCTCGAAGCGGCCGGTATCCGCCTGGATCTGAATCCCGTTGAAGTGGCCCAGTGCGTGGATTCCGTGGGCGTGGGGTTCATGTTCGCGCCCTCGCACCACAGTGCCATGAAGTACGCCATTGGCCCGCGCAAGGAACTGGGCATGCGCACCCTGTTCAATATTCTCGGGCCGATGACCAACCCGGCCGGTGTGCAAAGGCTGGTGGTGGGCGTGTTCTCCGACAAACTGTGCCGGCCGATGGCCGAGGTGATGGGCCGGTTGGGCGCGGAGCATGTGATGGTGGTGCACGGCCTGGACGGGCTGGATGAAATCAGCCTGGCGGGGCGAACCCATGTGGCCGAATTCAAGGACGGCCAGGTAAGCGAATACAGCCTCACCCCCGAGGATCTGGGCATCGATTCCGCCTCTCTGGTGGGCCTGGATGTGACCGACCCGAACGCCTCGCTGGCGCTGATTCGTGACGCCTTCGGCAAGCGCCGCCAGGCGGTCGCCGGCAAGGCCGCGGACATGATCGCCCTGAATGCCGGCGCCGCCATCTATGTGTCCGGGGTGACCCGCACCCTGCAGGAGGGCGTGCGCATGGCGGAGGATCTGATCCACAACGGCGAAGCCGCCGAACGCCTGCGCGAACTGGCCCAATTCACCTACGCCCTGAAGGAGGAAGTATGAGCACTGGCACGGTTCTGGATCGCATCATTGAGCGTAAGCGTGAGGAAATCATCGAGGGCAAACGGCGCTTCACCGTCGGTGAGCTGGAGTCGATGGCCGCCAGCCAGGGGCGACCACGGGGTTTCATCAAACGGCTCTACGAAAGTGTGCACCTGGGGCGGCCGGCGGTGATCGCCGAGGTCAAGAAGGCCTCACCGAGCAAAGGCGTGATCCGTGAGGACTTCGATCCGGTGGACATTGCCCGCCGTTACCAGGCCGGTGGAGCCAGCGCGCTGTCGGTGCTCACCGATCAGGACTTTTTCCAGGGGCATGAGGACTATTTACGCGCCGCGCGCAACGCCGTCGGGCTGCCGGTACTGCGCAAGGATTTTATCATTGACCCCTGGCAGGTGTTCGAAAGCCGCGCCATGGGCGCCGATGCGCTGTTGCTGATCGTCGCCGCGCTCAGCGATGCGCAGTTGAACGAACTGTATCGCGCCGCCCAGCGCGCCGGTTGCGATGTGCTGGTGGAAGTGCACACCGCCGAGGAGCTGGAGCGGGCGCTGGCCCTGAATGCGGAGCTGATCGGCATCAATAACCGTGACCTGCACACCTTCGATACTCGCCTGGACACCACTCTGGAACTGGCACAGCAGGTACCCGGCGACCACTTGGTGATCACCGAAAGCGGCATTCATACCCGCGAAGACGTGGCGCTGATGCGCAATAACGGCATCCACGCCTTCCTGGTCGGCGAGGCGTTTATGAAAGCGGAGGACCCGGGCGTGGCGTTGAAGGGGTTGTTTTTTTAGGGGCTGTTGAAGGTTAAAAGTTGAAACGCGGCCGGCGCTGGTCGTGCACCCAACGAAGGAGGCCGCGCCGGGATGCCCGGGCGCGGCCTCTTCTCCTTTCGGCCGCACCGGGGTGGGCCGCGTTTCAACTTTTAACCTTCAACTTTCAACTCATTGTGACCGGGCCGCGCCTCAGCGCGTGCCGTAAACCACCATCGTCTTGCCCTTGACGGACACCAGACCCTGTTCTTCCAGATTTTTCAGGACCCGGCCGACCATTTCGCGGGAGCAGCCGACGATGCGGCCGATTTCCTGGCGGGTCACTTTGATCTGCATGCCATCCGGGTGGGTCATGGCGTCGGGCTGTTTGCACAGGTCCAGCAGCGTGCCGGCGACGCGGCCGGTGACGTCCAGAAACGCCAGGTCGCCGACCTTGCGGGTGGTGGCGCGCAGCCGCCCGGCGATCTGCGCCGACACCGCGAACAGGATGTCCGCGTCCTCGCGGGCCATCTGGCGGAATTTGGCGTAGCTCACTTCGGCCACTTCGCATTCGGTCTTGGCTTTTACCCAGGCGGAGCGGGACGGGTCCGTTTCGAACAAACCCATCTCACCGAAGAAGTCGCCTTCGTTCAGGTAAGCCATGATCATCTCGCGACCGTCGTCGTCTTCGATCATAACGGTGACCGAGCCCTTCAGAATATAATAGAGGGCATCGGATTCATCGCCGGCGTAGATAATGGTGCTCTTGGCCGGATACTTCCTGCGATGACAGTTAGCGAGAAAATGGTCCAGATTAGGAATAATTTTGTTTCCGTCGCTCATGGGGACTCTACGTAAAGCCAGAAGAAAGGCGTAGACATTTAAGCCCCAGGATATTGCCTGTTTTTTGCGGACATGCCAAGGGACATGCCTTACAACCTTGGTCGTGCCCGCCCCGGCGCCGGTTCGGCAGGCTCTTACTGTGCGCCTTTGCGGCGCTGATCGCCAGTGCCGGGGCGTCGTTCCGAGGGTGGCGAGAGGGTATGGCGAGGGGCCGCTCTATGGTACTCTGCGCCCCCGTTTCCAGGCGGCTCCGGGCGGGTCCGGCGCCGTGAGAGCCGGTGCTTCCTCCCTGGGGCGCCGGTTTGTCCGATCAGGAGAGACACAGATGAAAGCGGTGGTCCAATGGCAGGGCGAGGCCTGCTTTCAGGCGGAGTCGGAAAGCGGCCATACGGTAGTGATGGACGGTCCGCCGGATCATGGTGGTCATAATCGTGGCCCGCGGCCCATGGAGACCCTGTTGATCGGGGTCGGCGGTTGTTCCAGTTTCGACGTGGTGCACATTCTGGGCAAGTCCCGCCAGGACGTCACTGATTGCCGCTGCGAGATCAGCGCCGAGCGCGCCGACGATCAGGTGCCGGCCGTTTTTACTAAAATTCACCTGCATTTCGTGGTCTCGGGCAATAACCTCAAAGAGGCCCAGGTGAAGCGGGCGGTGGAACTTTCCGCGGAAAAATATTGCTCCGCGTCGATCATGCTGGCCCGTGGCGGCGTGGACATTACCCACAGCTACAGCATTGAAGACAACCAGCCATGATCCCGGAGCGCAACGCGCTCCATATTGAGAATCCGGACCCGGTGGGCGATGAGGCTGTCGCGCGCCGGGGGTGAGTTCCTGCACTGTGAGCGGCACCGGCCGCCAACGGGGAAAAGCCGTGGTGAAAGATCCCAATCCCAAGATTACGGTTCATGGTTTCAACAACCTGACCAAATCATTGAGCTTTAATATCTTCGACATCGCTTACGCGAAGACCGAGCAACACCGCAAGGAATACATCGAATACATCGATGAGCTTTATAACGCTGAACGGCTGACCGAAATCCTCACCAACGTCACCCGCATCATCGGCGCGAACATTCTCAATATCGCCCGTCAGGATTACGACCCGCAGGGCGCCAGCGTCACCATGCTGATCGCCGAGCACGAAACGCCGCCCACCGGCGACTGGGACGAAGAAGCGCCCGGCCCACTGCCGGATTCAGTGGTGGCGCACCTGAACAAAAGTCATGTGACCGTGCACACCTACCCGGAATCACACCCGGATAACGGCATTTCCACCTTTCGGGTGGACGTGGATGTGTCCACCTGTGGCGTGATCTCGCCGCTGCGCGCGCTCAACTACCTGATCCACAGCTTCGATTCGGACATCGTCACCATCGATTACCGGGTGCGCGGCATGACCCGCGACGTGGACGGCACCAAGCACTACATCGACCACGACATCACCTCGATCCAGAACTTCCTCACCGAAGACACCCAGAACGCCTATCAGATGATCGACGTCAATGTGTACCAGGAGAACATCTTCCACACCAAGATGCTGCTCAAGGAATTCGAAATCGACAACTACCTGTTCGGCGCCGGCAGCGACGAGTTCGACAATGCCGAACTGGCCAATATCAAGGAACGCCTGCGTACCGAGATGCTGGAGATTTTCTACAGCCGCAACATGTAAGCGGTGCACCGCGCCGCTCGCTTGGGCAATACGCCTGACGCCTGACGCCTGACGCTAAACCCGTAACCTGAAGGGTGTGGTGTGTTTCCTGCCATTCAGTAAACACACCATTGCTGTCCGCGCTGGGTTAGGCGTCTGGCGTCCGGCGTCTGGCGTCCGGCGTGTCCAGCGCGCCCCTCAAAGCCGATACGTGCTAAACGTCATCACCTTGCTCATCAACGCCATCGCCCCTTTGATCGGTGGGGGCAGGGGGGCGCCGCCGGCGTCGCTGGCGGTGATGGCGTGGCGCAGTTCGTCTTCGCGCATCTGGGTAAGGATGGCGCGGCTGCGCAGGTCGTTGTCGGGCAGGCGGGTGAGGTGATCTTCCAGGTGGCGCACCACTTGCTGTTCGGTTTCGGAGACGAAACCCAGGCTCCAGCGGTCGCCGGCCAGGCCGGCGCCGGCGCCGAGGGCGTAGCTGATCGCGTAGAACAGCGGATTGAGGCGGCTGGGTACGCTGCCCAGTTCCAGAATCCGGTCTTCGCACCAGGCCAAATGGTCTTCTTCTTCGCGGGCGGCTTCTTCCATGGCATGGCGCACGTGGGGCAGGGTGGCGGTGCTGGCCTGGCCCTGGTAGAGCGCTTGGGCACACACTTCGCCGGTATGGTTGATGCGCATCAAACCGGCCACATGGCGTCGCAGGGTATCCGGCAAGGGCGCGTCCTCGCCCTCCACGGGGGCCGGGTTCTGGCGCTCCGCCCGGGTGGTGCCGGGGGTCAGGGTGCGCAGGGCGTTGTCGACCCGGCTGAGCAGCCGGTCCAGGGGCGAGAGCTGTCGAGCGGTCATGTTGGGCTCCGGAGCGGGGTTGTCGGCATGCTAGCGTTAATGGTGGGGGGAGGCTAGACGCTAGACGCTGGACGCCTGACGCCTGACGCTCAACCCGTAGCCTGAAGGGTGTGGTGTGTTTCCTGCCGTTCAGTAAACACACCATTGCTGTCCGCGCCGGGTTTAGCGTCCGGCGTCAGGCGTCAGGCGTCCAGCGTCCAGCGTCAATCCCCCCGAGTAAACCGCACCAAAGCCTCCCGCAACACATTGATCTCCACCGGCTTGGGGATATGGGCGTTCATGCCGGAGGCGAGGCTGCGTTCGCGGTGCTCGCGCAGGATGTGCGCGGTGAGTGCGACGATCGGCACCGGCGCCAGGCCGTGTTCGCGCTCGTGTTGGCGAATCCGGCGGGTGGCCTCGAAGCCGTCCATTTCCGGCATTTCGCAATCCATCAGGATCAGATCGTAGCGGTTTTGTGATGCCATTTGCAGGGCCTCGCGGCCGTTGGCGGCGAGCTCGGCATCCAGGCCCAGCTTGTTGAGCATGCCTCGAATCACTTTCTGGCTGAGCTTGTGGTCCTCCACCACCAGCAGGCGCAGGCCCGGGTCGGGGGCTTGCTGACGGCCCGGTTCCGGGTGGCGCCGTTGCAGGCCGAGCTCCTCGGCCAGCACCTGTTTCAGACGCGGCGCCGACACCGGTTTGCTGAGCACCCGGTGGATGCCCACGTTGCGCGCCTCGGTGGCGGTGGGGGCATTATTGACACCGGTCAGCATGATCAGGATCGCCGGGTGGGTGATCACCGGGTCTTCCTGAATGCGGGTGGCCAGTTGCATGCCGTTGATGCCCGGCATCAGGTGATCCAGCAGCACCACGTCGTAGGGCTCGTTGAGATTGGCCTGGGTGCGTAACGAGGCCAGGGCTTCGCGGGGGTCGTGGCAGGCGGTGACGCGCATGCCCCAGCTCAACGCCAGATGGCGGATCACCCGGGTCACGGTGCTGGAGTCATCGACCACCAGCATGCTGCGGCCCTGCAGGGCGGAAATGTCGGTATCGATGCGCGGCTGGGGCGATTCCAGCGCCGGCAGGGGCACCACGAACCAGTACAGCACTTCGCTGCCGTGCTCATCGCGGAAGCCGCTGCGTCCGCCCATCGCTTCAAGCAATTGCTCGGCGATGGAAAGATTCAGGCCACTGCTGTCCTGGCGGGCGCTGCTCTCGCGCAATTCCACAATGGTGCCGGCGCGCAGCGCCGAGCCGCCCAGTTCGAAGCGCACCTGGCCGGCGCGGCCGGTGGGGTCCAGGGAAATATCGATGACCAGTTCGCCGGGTTGGGCGCGGCGGATCAGCGCGCCGATCAGGTTGGTGAGCACCTGACGCAGGCGGCCGGGATCGCCTTCCATGCGCTCGGGCAGGTTGGTGTGCACATGGGTGATCAGCTCGATCTGTTTCTCTTCGGCCCGTTCGCGGAACAGTTCCACCGCGTCCATCAACAGTTCATTGGCGTTCAGCGCCTCGCGGTTGATGTCCGCGCCCTGGGTGGAAAGCTGTGAGTATTCGAGCACGTCGTTGATGATCTTGAGCAAGCTTTCGCCGGCGTTACGAATGCCGCCGACACAGTCTTTCTGGTTGGGCGTCAGCGGTGTGTCCTCGAGGATTTCGGCCATGCCGAGAATGCCGCTGAGCGGGGTGCGCACATCGTGCCCCATGCGTGACAGGGTTTCCCGGCGGGTGGTGTCGGCGGTCTCTTCCACGGTCTGGCTGCGCCGCCGTTCCATCAGCAGGCGCAGGTCGCGTTGTTGTTGCAGCCGTAGCCCCACCGCCTGCACCACGCCGGCCAGGTTAACGGTGATCAGCAGGCACAGCGCCAGGTCAAGATCGTTCTGCAGCACCCCGATCATCGACAGGCAACTCACCACCACCGGGCTGCCGACCAGCAGGCTACTGAGAAAATACAGCGTGCCCAGCGGCACTTCCCGGTGCCAGGCCAGCACCCCCAGGGTGACCAGCGCGGCGGCGGCGATCAGGGCGAAGCCATAGGCCAGCATGAACGCCACGGTAATCGGCAGCCAGGGCATCACCAGTAGAGACAACGGCCCGATGATCATCAGGACTTGCAGAAAACGGTCCAGGTAGGGCGCGTGGCGGCGGCTGTTGACGAAAGTACGGCCCACGCCGCAGACGCTGGCCAGGGCCAGCATCAGGGTGGCGATTTTCAAGGGCGGCACCAGCGGGCCCCAGAAATCGCTGTCCGCCAGGGTTCCGGAGGAAACCAGGATCAGCGCCACCAGAAAGATCAGAAAGCCGGCGTGATAGGCGTGGCTGGGCGCTGAGCGCATCACCGCCACCAGCGCGTTGTACAGCGCCAGGGTCAGCATCATGCCCAGCAGCAGCCAGTACAGTGAGAACGCCGGGTCGTTGCTCATCGCCGCGGGCAGGGTGGTCAGCCGCAGCGAATAGACCAGGCTGCCGTGGGCGTTGATGCGCCAGTAATAGACGCGCGGCTGGCCCACCGGCAAGTCCAGCAGTTGCACCGGGGTGCGGTGCTGGAAGTGCTCGCTGGCGGCGGAAGGGCGGTAGCCGGAAGGCCCGGGCCGATAGAAGACGCTGTCGTGATAGTGGCGGGTGCCCAGCACCAGGGCGAACAGGCTCTGGCCGGCCATTTCGTTCTGGATTGACACTCGCACCCACCAGGGGTGATCGCTCAGGCCGAGCCGCTCGACGAACCGCGATGCCGGTTGGAAGTCGCCGTCAAAGCGGCCTCTGGCGATGTCCGCCACGCTCAGTGTGCCGCCGGGATCGGGCAGGTATTCGGAATAGATGGTAATACGGGCGTCCTGGGGCAGGCTGCCTATCACGAAAGGGGGCGGCGGTGAGGCGTGGCTGGCGCTCGCCAGCAACGTGGTCAGCACGATCAGCGGCCACCAGAAAGCGGCCGGCCGCCGGCGTTGTTGACAAGGTGATCGATCCCCAGTGCCCATGATGTTCCCAATCCCTGTTGTCGCGGCGCTCCGAGTTTGGCGCTTCCCCGACGCCGGTCCACCGCCAGAGGATAAAGGCATCGCTGGGGTTGCGTCGACCGGCGCTTCCATGACAGCGCGGTGGCGCGGGGTTAAAGGGCGGTGAACACAATGCCGCTGCCGGTGATCACCAGCAACACGAACACGCCCCGGCGCAGGGCCTTATCGGAAATGCGCGGCGGATAACGGGTACCCAGCCAGGCGGCCGCCAGGACCACTGGAATCGACAAGCCTCCCATGCGCAGCACTTCTTCGGTGATCTGCCCCTGCACGCCGACCACGGTCAGGCGCCCCACGCTCATGATCGAGAACAGCGTCACCAGGGTGATGCGAATGCGCAGCAGTGGCAGTGGCTGCCGGTAAAACTGATAGACCAGGGGCGGCCCGGACACACTGAACAGGCCGCCCAGCAGGCCACTGATCAGACCCATGCCGATAAAGCCGCCCTTGGGGGAAAGCGTCGCGCGCGGATGGGGGCGCCAGACCAGCACCAGGCCGCCGCCGATGATCATCAGCCCGAGCAGAATGCGCAGAATGTTCTGGGCGTGGTTGCTGAGACCGTTGAGCAGCAGCACGCCGACCACCATCGCCGGCAGGGTGCCGATCAGGGTCAGGCGCAGGGTGGGCCAGTGCACTTTCTTCAGGCGCGGCAGCACCATCACCGTGCTGTTGGCCAGGGTCATGATGTTCATCGCCATGGCGGCCACCGGAATCGAACTGAAGTGCAACAGCGCCACCGCCGCCAGCACGAAGATGCCCAGGGCAAAGCCGGTGATCGACTGCACATAGGCGCCCAGGGCCACGGCGGCCAGAAACAGCAAGAGCGATGTGTCCATGAATGCCCCGAGGTCGCCGGCGGGGGCGCCTCTGTGTGTATGGGTGGCGCCGGCGCGGGCCGGCGGTGGTTACGGTGCGGCGGGCGGCGACACGGCTTCCGGCACCGCTGCCGGGCCGCTCTCGCGCTCCAGCACGTAGGCGTTCAGGCCGGCCTCGGAGAGCAAGTAGGCGCCCAGCTCACTGCGGCGGCCCTCGGCGCAAAGAATATAAGTGAACTCGGGCGCCAGCTTGAGCGCCTGCTGGCGCAACTCCGCCAGGGGAATATGGCGGGCGCCGGGAATGCGGTCGTGGCGGGCTTCCATGGCCAGGCGCACGTCGATCAACTGGCACGGGCTTTCGCCGTCAAGTACCTGACGCTGCAACTCCTGCTCACTGATGCGCCGCACCACCGAGGCCTGCACGATGGCCTGGAAGCGGGTTTTGTCCAGGGTCATCAGATCGCCGTCGCTGGTCATGGTGACGGTGGCGTTGCGCGGCTGGTCGCTGATCAGGGCGTCTTCGCCAAAAAAACGCCCTGGCCCCAGGCCGGCCAGGGTCTCCCGGCCGCGCGTGACCATCGCATGGCCGCGCTTGATCACGTAGAAGGTGTCCCCGGCGTCGCCTTCGCGGACCACTTCCTGGCCGAGCTCCACGGCGAGGGGAGTGAAGCGCATGAACAGTTCATGCAGGCGCGCCGGCGCCACCCGGGCGAACAGGCCGGAGCCGAGCAGGGCGTCCATCCAGTCGCGGTCGTCGTCGCCGGGTTTGCTTTCGGGCAGCAGATCGGAGGCGCCGGCCCAGGCCATCAGCAGGTCCAGCTTGTCGCGGTCGAGGCTATACAGAACGCACGCTTCGCGGGTGATGGCGTTGACGGTGTGGCGCGGATAATTGTCCACCGCCAGGTAGTTTTCGTCGTCGTCGGCGGCGAATGGGCGTACCGAGAAGCCGGCGTCCACCAGGTCCAGGGTGCCCTCGATCAGAAACCAGGCGACCCGGTCGACGTCGCCCCGTTTGAAGACCATGCGTCCGGCCGGCAGCCGGTGCACCTGAATCTGGTCGGCAAGCGCGTCCAGGTGAGAGGGGCTGAGGCCATCAAAAGGAATGAACGCGGCCAGCCGTGTGATCTGTGGTGTCGATGTCATGGGCTCTCCCGGCGAGCGGCGGGCCGCTGGTCAGAGCGGGAAACGCCCGACCACCAGCCCGTTATGGTCAGGGAGTCTAACAGGCTGCTGAAAAAACCGTGATGGACTCAGGAGCGGCCAGCCGTGTTCTCGCGCGCCACGGCACGATAGCCGATGTCGGTTCGGTGGTAGGCGTCTTGCCAGCCAATGCCGGCCAGTGCCTGGTAAGCGTTGCGCTGGGCGTCGGCGACGCTGTCGCCCAGCGCGGTGACACACAATACCCGGCCGCCGCTGGTGACCACTTCGCCGTCGCGTTCGGCGGTGCCGGCGTGGAACACTTTGACGTGCTCGGAATCGGCCTGCTCCAGCCCGTGGATCGGGTCGCCTTTTCGATACTGATCGGGATAGCCGCCAGCGGCCATCACCACGCCCAGCGACGGCCGCGCATCCCAGTCGGCGCTGACGCGGTCCAGTTCGCCCTCCACCGCGGCCAGGCACAGGGCGGCCAGGTTGGAGCGCAGGCGCATCATGATCGGCTGAGTTTCCGGGTCGCCGAAGCGGCAGTTGTATTCAATCACCTTGGGCTCGCCGGCGGCGGAGATCATCAGCCCGGCGTACAGGAAACCGGTGTAGGGCATGCCCTCGCTGGCCATGCCGGCGACGGTGGGGCGGATCACCTGGTCCATGATGCGCTGGTGGATCTCGTCGGTGACCACCGGCGCCGGCGAGTAGGCGCCCATGCCGCCGGTATTGGGGCCGGTGTCGCCGTCGCCAACGCGCTTGTGATCCTGGCTGGTGGCCATCGGCAGAATGTGTTCGCCGTCCACCAGCACGATAAAGCTGGCTTCTTCGCCTTCCAGAAATTCCTCGATCACCACCCGATGGCCGGCGTCGCCGAAGCGGTTGCCGCCGAGCATGTCGCGCACCGCTTCTTCCGCTTCTTCCAGGGTCATCGCCACGATCACCCCTTTGCCGGCGGCCAGGCCGTCGGCCTTGACCACGATCGGCGCGCCGTGTTCGCGCAGGTAGGCGAGCGCCTCGTCGACGTCGGTGAAATTGCCGTAGGCGGCGCTGGGAATGTGGTGGCGGGCGAGAAAGTCCTTGGTGAACGCTTTCGAACCTTCCAGTTGCGCGGCCGCCTGTTTGGGGCCGAAGCATTTCAGCCCGCGACTTTGGAAGTAATCCACCACGCCGGCCACCAGTGGCGCCTCCGGGCCGACAATGGTCAGCGCCACGCCTTCGCGCTCGGCCAGATCGGCGAGCGCCTGCTGGTCCATCACATCGATGGCCACGTTCTCGACCCCGGCTTCCCGGGCGGTACCGGCGTTACCCGGCGCCACCAGTACCTTCTCCACGTCGCCGGCTTGCGCCACCTTCCAGGCCAGAGCGTGCTCGCGGCCGCCGGAGCCGATGATGAGTACCTTCATGGTGAGTTCCATTGGCTATAGATGGTTCAGTTGTTGGTTGGGTTGGCGTCGGACGCCTGACGCCTGACGCCTGACGCCTGACGCTGGACGCCGGACGCCTGACGCTAAACCCTGGCTCCGAAAGGCACGGAGTGTTTTCTGCCTTGCTCTCAGGAAACACGTCATACTTCCCCGTTTCCGGGTTGAGCGTCTGGCGTCCAGCGTCCGGCGTCCAGCGTCAATGCCGAAAATGCCGCATTCCCGTGAACACCATCGCCATGTCCGCTTGGTCGGCGGCGGCGATGACTTCTTCGTCACGAATCGAGCCGCCGGGTTGGATCACGCAGCGCACGCCGTTCTCGGCGGCGTTGTCGATGCCGTCGCGGAACGGGAAGAAGGCGTCCGAGGCCATCACCGAACCTTGCACCGCCAGGCCCGCGTGTTCGGCCTTGATGGCGGCGATGCGGGCGGAGTTGATGCGGCTCATCTGGCCGGCGCCCACGCCCACGGTTTGGCGGTTTTTGGCGTACACGATGGCGTTGGACTTAACGAATTTGGCGACTTTCCAGGCGAAGATCAGATCGTGCATTTCCGCCTCGGTGGGGGCGCGTTTGCTGACCACCTTAAGCTCGCTTTCGCCGATCATGCCGGTGTCCCGGTCCTGCACCAGCAGGCCGCCGTTGACGCGCTTGTAATCCAGGCCGCCGGCGGTGGCGCCCTGCCACTGGCCGCACACCAGCACGCGCACGTTTTTCTTGGCGGCGGTGATCGCCAGAGCTTCGTCGCTGGCGGACGGCGCGATGATCACTTCCACGAACTGGCGATCAACGATGGCCCGCGCGGTGTCGGCGTCCAGCTCGCGGTTAAAGGCAATGATGCCGCCGAACGCGGATTCCGGGTCGGTGGCGAAGGCCAGATCGTAGGCCGCGCCGATGCCGTCCAGGCTGACCGCCACGCCACACGGGTTGGCGTGCTTGACGATCACGCAGGCCGGTTTGGTGAACGACTTGACGCACTCCAGAGCGGCGTCGGTGTCAGCGATGTTGTTGTAGCTGAGTTCCTTGCCCTGCAACTGGCGGGCGGTGGCCACCGAGGCGTCGCCGGGGTGGCGCTCGGTGTAGAACGCCGCTTTCTGGTGCGGGTTCTCGCCGTAGCGCATCTCCTGAGCTTTGACGAAGTTCAGGTTGATGGTGCGCGGGAAGTCGGCGCTGCCGTTGCCGACCCGGCGGCCAAAATAGTTGGCGATGGCGCTGTCGTAGGCGGCGGTGTGCTCGAACGCCTTGATCGCCAGGTCAAAGCGCAGCGCCTGGGAGAGCTTGCCGCCATTGGCGGACATGTCTTCAAGCACGCGCGAATAGTCGGCGGTGTCGGTGACAATGCCCACATGGGCGTTGTTCTTGGCCGCCGAGCGCACCATGGTCGGGCCGCCGATGTCGATGTTCTCGATGGCGTCTTCCAGGCTGCAATCCGGATTGGCGACGGTGCGCTCGAACGGGTACAGATTGACCACCACCAGATCGATGGGGGCGATGCCGTTGTCCGCCATCACCGCGTCGTCCTGGCCACGGCGGCCAAGAATGCCGCCGTGAATGGTGGGGTGCAGGGTTTTCACCCGGCCATCCATCATTTCCGGGAAGCCGGTGTGTTCGGAGACTTCGAGCACCGCGATGCCCGCTTCGCGGATCGCTTTGAAGGTACCGCCGGTGGACAGCAGTTGCACGCCCCGTTCGGTGAGGGCTCGGGCGAAGTCGACGATGCCGGTTTTGTCGGAGACGCTGATCAGCGCGCGTTCAACGGCCTTGCTCATGGTGGGTCACCTTTGGTGACGCTGGCACGCTTCACGCAACACGCTTTCACGCGGGGGTGTGAGCGGTTTCGTGGGGGGCATGCCAGCGTGCAGCGTGTTGCGTGTTAGCGTTACCAAAAAGAAAGGGGCAGTTTCCACTGCCCCCGACATTACGGATTGCTTCAGAGCAGGCCGTACTGTTTGAGTTTCTTACGCAGGGTGCCGCGGTTCAGGCCAAGCAGCTCGGCGGCCTTGGTCTGGTTGCCCCGGGTGTATTCCAGCACTTTCTCCAGCAGGGGGATTTCCATCTCCGCCAGCACCATCTGGTAGAGCTCGCTGACTGGCTCGCCGTCGAGTTGATTGAAATAGTCGGCGAGTGAGCGTCGCACGCAGTTGCGCAGCGTGTCGTGGGTTTCGCTGCGGGCCAGCGTGAGGTGTGGTTTGCGTGTTTCAGCGGTATTCATTTCTGTCAGTGTCCGTGCAGAAAGGGTCATGCGGCCAATGCTCCGTCTTTGTTCCGGGCAGACACTTCGCCATAGCGACCGAATCGAATGCGGTCGCCCAGGGCGCTGATCTGTAGGAAAAACTGCTCAACGGCCCGCCATTGTTGGCCGGCCTTTTCCAAATTGTTGAAACCGCGCCGGAAGTCCTCGCCACCGGGCAAATTCTGCGTATACCAGCCCAGGTGTTTGCGAGCGATGCGCACGCCGGAATACTCGCCGTAGAAGTGGTGCAGGTCGGTCAGATGCGAGAGCACGCGATCCTGAACATCCTCCACCAGCGGTGCCGGCGGCAACCGACCGTGCTCCAGGTAATGCACGGTGTCCCGGAATATCCAGGGATTACCTTGGGCAGCGCGGCCGATCATGATACCACCGGCGCCCGTGGTTTCCAGTATCCGTTCGGTTTTTTGTGGCGAATCGATATCACCGTTGGCGATAACGGGAATCGACACCGCCGCCACCACCTCGCGGATGGTGTCGAATTCCGCCTCGCCGTTGAATTTGTCGGCGCGGGTACGGCCATGAATCGCCAGCGCCTGGATGCCCGCTTGCTCGGCGAGCCGGGCGATGTGCAGCGCGTTACGCTGCGTCGGTGTCGGCCCGGTGCGGATCTTGAGGGTCACCGGCACGTCCACGGCGGCGACCACCGCGTCGAGGATGCGCGCCACCAGATCCGGGTCGCACAGCAGCGCCGAACCGGCGGCGCGTTTGCACACTTTCTTGGCCGGGCAGCCCATGTTGATGTCGATGATCTGCGCGCCCCGGTCCACGTTGGCGCGCGCCGCCTCCGCCATCATGCTCGGTTCGCCGCCGGCGATCTGCACCGAAATCGGCCCGGGCTCGCCGCTGTGATCCAGCCGCTGGCGGGATTTGCGCGAATCCCACAGGCGGGTGTCGGACGTGACCATCTCCGAGACCACCAGGCCGGCGCCCAGCTCCCGGCACAGCCGGCGGAACGGCTGATCGGTGACGCCGGCCATGGGGGCCAGGATCAGGCGATTGGGCAGGCTGTAGGGACCGATGCGCATGGTGAGGCGTCCGAGCGGGTGGGTGCGGGGTCGGGGCGCACCGGCATAAGGCGCCGGGCGCGGCCGCGCTGGCGCGGGGCGACCATGATAGAGATCCTGCCCGGCGGGGGAAAGTCCCGGCCAGGTTGGTCCAGCCAGGTTGGTCCGGCCTGGTTGGTCCAGCCAGGTCGCTGGGCTGGGGCGTGCCCGGGAAGTGAGTCGGCGGCGCCTAGCGGGCCAGGCTCAGGCGTGAGGATGAGGCGGGCGCGGGCAACAGGCGCAAATGATAGCTGACCGCGCGGCTGCCCGGGTCAACGATCTCCAGAGCCACATGGACCGGCGTTTGCACTGGCAGTTGCCGCAGTTCGCCGAGCTCCCCGCGCAGATATTCCACGGGCTGAAAACGGCGGCTCGCCACCGGTTCGCCCTCCAGATCGCTGAACGTCAATTCCAGCACCGGGAATGGCTGCGGCCAGCGCCCTTCATTGAACAGCAGGGCATCCACCACCAGCGCGTTGTCGTAGTGGGGATGGCTGCGCACCACCAGATTGGCGCCGCGCAGGTAACGCAGATCCGATTGCAGTGGCAACTGGCAGCCGATCACTTCGCAGGCCTGGGCGTAGAGCGGGCGCCACTGTGGCGAGCGCGCCAGGGTATCGAAATGAAACCAGGCGTATTGGCCGGCGAGCACCAGCAGAGCCAGAATCACCAGAGGCAGCCATTTGAGAACCTGACCGACGCCGCGGCGGCCACCCCCCGGGTTGCTGTCGGCGGGCTCAAAGGCGTGACGCGGCGGGCTGGCGTTCAGAAAATCGAAGCTGTCGTCGTGACGTGCCGGAGCGCGGGGGGCCGATGCCGCGGTGGCGGCCGGCGGCGGCGCGGTGGAGACCGGCTCGGCCTGGTCTTCCAGATCCTCCAGCAGCGCTTCGGCCCAGGACTCGTCGGCGTTGCCGCCCAGGGCGTCCTGCTGCCCCTCGAGCCCCGGGGCGTGGTCCGGCTGGTCCTGGTCCAGGGACAGAAAGGAGTCGCTCAGTTCCAGGCCCGCCGGGGCAACGCCGCCGGCGTGGGCGGGCGTTTGGCGGTCGGCTTCCGGGTCCATGTCCAGCGCGTATTGCCATTGCGGTGGTGTGGCGGCCTGTTCCACCGCCGGTGGTTCTCCCACCAGATGATCGGTGGCCTGGAAAATCTGCAAACAGGAACCACAGCGCACGGCCCCCTGAGCCTGGCCGAGATGCTCGTCGCTGATTTTGAACTGGGCGCCGCAATGCGGGCAGCGGGTTTTGTACTGGCCGGCCATGGTGGTCTCGATGATTGGGGAGCCGTTGAACCCGAAGGAGGCATTCCGGAGGACCGGGCGCCATCGCCGATCAGATCAAAGGCCGAGTTCCGTTGTACAGAAAAAGTCGGTGTTGCCGCAAGAGCAAAGCGCGGCGGGAGGACTCTTCTGTGATGGCGGCCGCGCTGATTTTACCTTCCCAGTGGCGGCGCTCGGAATCAATCGCTCTTGCGATGGCCGTCCACGCGCACCCAGTCACCGCGCTGGCTGAGCGGGTTGAGATCGAACCAGGGCGCATAGGCGTCGCGTACCGCCTCGGCCTGATCGGCGAGAATACCGGACAGCGCCATCGGTGCGCCGGGGCGGCAATAGCCGGCCAGCGTCGGCGCCAGCTCGATCAGCGGGCCGGCGAGAATATTGGCGATCAGAGCGTCACAACGGTAGCCGGCGGGCATCGCCGCCGGCTGGCACAGGCTCAGGCGCTCCGACACGGCGTTGCTGGTGGCGTTGTCGCGGCTGGCGGTGAGAGCCTGGTCGTCGATGTCAGTGCCCAGGGCATGCTCGGCGCCCAGCAGCAGGGCGGCGATCGCCAATACGCCGGAGCCACAGCCGAAGTCGAGCACTTCGCGGCCGGCCAGCCCGGTGCCCTCCAGCCATTCCAGGCACAACGCCGTGGTTTCATGGGTGCCGGTGCCGAAGGCCAGCCCCGGGTCCAGTTTCAGGTTGACCGCCTGCGGGTCCGGCGGCGCGCTCCAGCTCGGCACGATCCACAACCGCTGGCCGAAGCGCATCGGCGCGAAGCTGTCCATCCAGGCCCGTTCCCAGACCTGTTCGGCGAGCGGCTCGACCCGGTGCTCGCCCGGCTTGAGGCCACGTTCCGCCAGGGCACGCAGCACCGCATCGGTGTCGGTGCCGGCCTCGAACAGAGCGGTCACCACAGTGGCGTTCCACAGTGGCCGGGCGCCCGGTGGCGGTTCGAACACCGGCTGGTCGGCGCCGTCGGTGAGGGTGACGGCGCTTGAGCCGAGGCTTTCCAGGGCGTCCTGGAAGGCGTCCGCCTGCCGGGGATCGGTGGCGATGTGCAGTTGAAGCCAGGCCATGGCGGCTCCTGAACAAGGGAGGGCGGAGAAGTCGGCGGCAGTATAAGACAAGCCCCGCCAGGGAGGCGATTTTTTCACCCGGCGGGAGTACCATGGAGATTCCATTTTGCCCCTCACCGTTGTGTCGCTATGACCGAGAACGCCGCCGAACTGGTTCTGGTACTGATGACCTCCGCCAGCCTTTTGCTGCACTGGCTGGGCGTGCGCCGG
>TARA_R110001606_G_scaffold41488_1_pt1 | contig 51957 bp, 41 predicted proteins | sample TARA_R110001606 | Tara Oceans TARA_R110001606 (sample SAMEA4398315) | marine metagenome | biome: Polar Biome; feature: [SRF] surface water layer (ENVO:00010504); material: water (ENVO:00002006), including particulate matter (ENVO:01000060) such as... | depth 5 m
ACCCAGGCCGCACTTTTTTATTGCCGAAAATAGCCAAACTCAAGAGCCATGAAATGCTTCATGGCTCTGTTGTCTACTTTAGCTGGTCTTTCTTAAACCCTCTCGAACTGAGAGAAAAAGAAGCCGGCTTCGATGGCAGCATTCTCGTCAGAGTCTGATCCATGCACGGCATTTGCCTCAATTGATTTAGCAAAAATCTTGCGGATGGTTCCATCGGCAGCCTTGGTAGGGTCGGTGGCACCAATCAATTTGCGAAACTCTTCTACTGCATTGGCTTTTTGAAGTACCAGTGCAATTATCGGTGCTGAAGACATGTAGGCGCAAAGCTCACCGTAAAAAGGACGTTCCTTGTGTACTTCGTAGAACTTGCCAGCGACCTCGGGAGTCAGCTTTGTTAGCTTCATTGCTTTAATAGTGAACCCAGCTTCCTCAATCATTTTTAGGATTGCGCCGGAGTTTCCTGCGCTGTAAGCGTCAGGCTTAATCATTGAAAAGGTAATTGATCCTGCCATTTTTTGATTATATATTAGAAAGGGTTTTCAAAACGCCCGCAAAGTTAGCAGATTAATTTGTTTTGAACGAACGCTGGCACTAAATAGGCACTCCTTTGATCATTTGCGTTCGGGAATGCGTTTTTCTAATTAAAATATTCTTCTCACTTTTGCACTTCACATTTTACCTATTCTCCTCGGAAGGTATCATTTTACATGCAGCAAATTGACCAGTTCAGGGATTTACTCCTTCAACCCAAGCGAATAATCATCACTACCCATATAAAGCCAGATGCCGATGCATTGGGTTCTTCGTTGGGTTTGGCGAATTATCTTTTGGCAAAAGGGCATCATGTGGATGTGATTACCCCCACCGATTACCCGGAGTTTTTGGCCTGGATGAAGGGAAATGATGCTGTAATTAACTTCGAAGATGGAAATGAGGTGCTCTCGGCGAAGTTGATCGACGCAGCTGATATTATTTTCTGCCTCGATTTTTCCACGCTGTCCCGGATTGAAAAAGTGGGAGAGCTGGTGGCCGCCTCCAATGCAGTGAAGGTGCTCATAGACCATCACCTTAACCCGGGTGACTTCGCCGATTATAGCCTTTGGACGATAGAAGCTGCGGCAACCGCTGAGCTCGTTTTTCAGCTTATTGAGCAGCTGGGCGACAAGTCACTTATAGACAAAGATATTGCAGAGTGCCTGTATGCCGGCATTATGACCGACACAGGCTCATTTCGGCATCCTTCAACGTCATCCAGGGTTCACCGAATAGTGGCTGACCTGATAGACAGTGGTGCGGATGTCACCAAAGTGAGTAAACTAATTTACGATAATAACTCCATTGACAGGCTGAAGTTTTTAGGTTTCGCCTTTAGTCAAAGGTTGCAGGTGTTGCCTGAGTTTGGTGTTGCCTATTTTGTGATCAGCAAGGAAGACCTGAAGAAGTTCAACTCAAAGAACGGCGATACTGAGGGGCTTGTGAACTATGCCTTGTCAATAAAGGGCGTGGTAATGGCTGCTACAATCATCGAAAGAGACGGGAAGGTAAAAATGTCTTTCAGGTCGATGGGAGATTTTTCGGTCAACCAATTTGCCAGAGATCATTTTGATGGCGGGGGCCACAAAAATGCTGCAGGAGGAGCCTCCACTGATAGCCTGGAAGCTACAGTTGAAAAGTTCAAGAATTTATTGCCTTTATATAAAGAAGATTTAAACAAAAACATTTCATTCTTACATGTTTAATAAAATTAAAAACCTATCGGGGTTGCTGGGACTGGCAGCTTTGGTAATTGCCTGTGGTGGTGCCGACAAATTTACAACGAAATCGGGGGCAGAGGTGTCTTACATTCGCAACGGCGAGGGAGAGAAACCTTCCGACGGCCAGATTCTTACTATGCACATTTCTTACCTCAATGAGAATGGAAATGCGCTATTCAATAGTGTAGAAGCCGGTGGAGGACGACCATTGCCTATGCTTTACAATGATTCGGCCTGGCAAACTCAGGGAGTACTTTACGAAGTGTTCCGTGAACTGAAAAAAGGAGACAGTGTACAATTTAAAATGACCGCTGAAGCACTATTTGAGGGTACATTTGGAACTCAGCTACCGGACTCTATCAAGAGAGGTAGCCAAATCACCTTCAATTGCAGCCTGGTGGATATGATGAGCGAGGAACAATATCAGGAAGAGCAGATGGCGTTGCAGCAAGCTGAAATGGAAAAAATGCAGATGGAGGCCGAAGGTCAAATTATAGTTGATGGCGAAATCATAGACAAATATTTGGCTGATAATAATATAATCGCTCAAACCACTGAGTCTGGCCTTCGCTACGTTATCACAAAGAAGGGAACAGGAGCCACTCCAACCCCTGGAAGCATGGTAAACGTGCACTACCTGGGTACTACCCTTGCAGGCGAAAAATTTGATGCTTCTTACGATAGGGGTGAGCCATTACAGTTTGTTATTGGCAGGGGGCAAGTGATTCCAGGCTGGGACGAAGGCATTGCCCTGCTTAACACAGGTGCTGAAGCCACGTTGTACGTGCCATCTTCTCTGGCATACGGACCGAGAGGCGCAGGAGCTGCAATTAAGCCAAACGAAATTTTAAAATTTGAAGTAGTGTTGGTTGGGATAGAACAAATGTAAATTATGATGAAGCGAATATCTCTTCTTTTACTCTTGGTGATTGGGCTGGTGACGTTGGGATGTAATAAGGATGATGATCCGCTTACGCTACAGGAACAGTACGACGCTATCGATAAGTACATAAAGAAGAACGACCTGAAAAACGTTCAAACTACCACAAGTGGTCTCAGGTACACAATCACCCGGGAAGGCACAGGTGCCTTCCCGAGAGTGAACGACGTAGTTACAGTCAACTACGAAGGCAAGCTGCTGAGTGGCAAGAAATTTGATTCTTCTTATGATAGCGGTGAGCCATATAAGTTTACTCTTGGCGTTGGCAAAGTAATTAAAGGATGGGACGAGGGAGTGGCGTTGTTGCCTGTAGGCAGCGAAGCCATATTGCTCATCCCTTCAAATCTTGGCTATGGCACGAGAGGCTTTGGGGATGATATAGGCTCCAATCAGGTTTTGATTTTTAAGATTGAGGTTTTAGACAGCAAAAGATAAATAAAGTCGAGTAATGGTATTTAGAGTTAGAACAGCGGCGGTTATTTTGTTTGTTGCTATACTGGCAGCGTCACTTGCAAGCTGCGATCTTAGTGTGAACGAGCCTGACCCCGTATTTGATGTGGAGGCGCAATACAAAAAGGACAGCATAGCCATAGACGAATATTTGGCTAAGTACGGCATTGAGGGCGTGCAGACTACGGAGAGTGGGCTTAGGTACAAAGTGCTGGAAGAAGGCAGCGGGCCTGCACCCAATAAGAATGACATCGTTTCGGTGCACTTCACCATCAGTAGAATGGATAGCGCCGTAATAGAGACCACCTTAAAAGATGTAGCAATTCGCTATAATATCTATGATACCGTGTTTGCCTACGTGCCCTACAAATTCAATTTTGGTGCCGGATTTGTTTTCTCAGGCTTTCAGGTGGCAGGGCTAAAAGAAGGCAGCCAGTTAATGAAATTGAATGACCGGTTTGTGTTTTACCTGCCTTCAAAATTAGCCTTTGGACAGGTTGCCTACGGGCAAATACCAGCTAATTCACCATCCGTGTGGGAGTTGAAAATGGTTCAAATTCGTTAACGTTAGAAATGATCGAGATTTGTATTGCATCTAATAATGCACACAAGCTAAAGGAGATAAAAGAAATACTAGGGGAGAGCTATCAATTGCTCTCCCTTTCTGATATCGGCTGCACCGATGACATCCCGGAAACGCAGCCAACTATTGAAGGGAACTCGCTACAGAAGGCCCAATACATTTGGGATCATTACAAAATCAATTGCCTGGCAGATGATACGGGCCTGTTGGTTGACGCTCTCAACGGTGAGCCGGGAGTTATTTCTGCAAGGTATGCCGGTGACCACCGAAGCGGGGATGACAATATTGCCCTGCTGCTAAACAAACTCGATGGAAATTCGCAAAGAAATGCGCATTTCAAAACAGTAATGACTTTTATTGATGCAGGCAGCATTTATCAGTTCGAAGGAAAGGTGCTTGGAGAAATAACTACAAGGACCACAGGTGCGGGAGGCTTTGGGTATGACCCTGTTTTTTTACCTGAGGGTAAAACACTTACTTTTGCTGAAATGGGTAGCAAGGAAAAAAATGCGATAAGTCACAGGGGCAGGGCCCTGGCAAAGTTTGCTGCCTTTTTGAAGTTTCAGCAAATGTCCGCTAGCCTAAAATGAAAGAACCGCTCGTTGTAGGAATGACTGGAGGCAGTGCCTCAGGAAAGACTTTGTTTCTGAGTAGCCTCATGGAGATTTTTCAGGAAAACGAAATCTGCCTCGTTTCTCAAGACAATTACTATAAATCAAGAGACACGCAACCAGTTGATGAAAATGGCGTCAAAAATTTCGACACCCCTCTTTCGATAGATTTCGACGAATTTCGGCATGACCTGGAGGAGCTCAAAAAAGGCAATACGGTACACAGGCAGGAATATACCTTTAACAACCCCAACGTCACACCAAAGAACCTGGTCTTTAAGCCCTCTCCAATAATTATTGCAGAGGGTATTTTTGTGTTCTACGATAAAGAACTCTCCAGCCTTTTCGACCTCAAGCTTTTTATCGAAGCCAAGAACTATCTCATGCTCAAGCGCCGGATAACAAGGGATGCCGTGGAAAGGGGATATGATTTGGATGACGTGCTCTACCGCTATGAGAAACATGTTGCCCCCACGTTCGAAAAGTACATAGAGCCCCTTAAGCATGAGGCCGATATCATTATACCCAACAACCATCATTTTAAGAAAGCCCTTCAGGTGGTGGTTGCTTATCTGAAAATGGAATTGGCCGACAGAAAGGCATAAATCGACAACTTTACTGGGAAGTTTGGCGGAAAGCCTTACTTTTGCGGTTCTTCATGAAAACTCAGTTGAAAATATTAAGCAAGAAGAAAAGCATCACGCTGGCAGTGGGTCTACTGGCTGCCATCGTAGTGGCATGCACGTCTGTTTTTCAGTTCAGCTTAACTTCTATTGATACTGATGTCGACAAAAGTGAAGTTGCTCAAACCCAGGGAGACAACGACAATTTGCAGTTTGAGGCTCCCCGTAAGGCCGACAATAGTACCGATTCGCAAAAGACGGTATACAAGATCCAGGCTGTTTCGCAGGGAATCCAACTGCATGTGACATATAGTCCCATTGTTTGGGAGTCGTTCGACATTGATTTGCCTGAATTCAAGGCGGAGATTCCGCAGCAGTTGTATAAAGCCGGTTGGGAGTATTTTAGGGTACTCTTCACAGATATTATCGCTGCCAACGCTCCTTAGAGGAGCGCTTTTCCTGCAAGGCCAATTCTGGCCTGCCTATGACCTCATTAAACATACTGCCCACGACATAACCTTAAGGGCTATGTCGCAAAATCGCAGAAGAATTTTGTGCAGCACGTTGATGAGCTATTAAATAAACTACTGAAAAATAAACATAACACTCATGAAAAATAAAGGTGGAATAATACTACTTACCGTAGTTGTTTCCTTATTGTGTATCTACTACCTCTCCTTCACATTCGTGTCAAAAGGAGTACAGCGCAAGGCTGACCAGTATGCTACCGATGCATCGGGAACGATAGATTTTACCAAAAAACAACAATACCTGGATTCGATCTGGAACGAGCCGGTCTACAATTTTTTGGGTATTGAATTCACATACAAAGAAATAAAGGAGACTGAATTGAACCTTGGCCTTGACCTTCAGGGCGGGATGCATGTAACCCTTGAGGTGTCGCCGATTGAGATTGTAAAGGGGCTAAGCGGTGATAGCAAGGATCCGGCTTTCATCACATCGCTGAATGAAGCGAGACAAGTAACCCTGACGTCTCAGGCTAGTTTTGTTCCCGAGTTCTACGCTGCCTATCAGCGGAATGCTCCCGGCCAAAAGCTGAGCTATATTTTTGCCAATGCAGCTAACAGAGGTCGAATCAGCCTCCAGTCTACAGACGAAGAGGTGCTTGAAATCATCAATTTCGAGGTAGAAAATGCAATTGATCGTTCTTTTCAGATTCTGCGCACACGTATCGACAGGTTTGGAACGTCTCAGCCAAATATTCAGAGACTGCCAGGCACTGGCCGCATTCAGATAGAACTACCCGGAGTTGACAACCCTGAAAGGGTACGCAAGCTTTTGCAGGGTGTTGCGCAGCTTGAGTTTTGGGAAGTAAATGAAGTGAATGATATTTTCAACACACTTTCGGCTATCAATCAGCTCGTTGTTGACGATGAGGAAGCAAAGAATGCCCAAGTAACTGTTTACCCGGACTCAAGCGCCGCAGAGTCAACCACTGCATCAAATGACCTGGCTGACTTACTTTCTGACTCAACAGCTGACGATTCTACAGATTTGGCTGCACAGTTGGAGTCAGACACTTCAGACATATCATCCCTGTCGAGCGGGCAGTCACCGCTTTTCAGCTTGATGAAAGGTGGTTATGGACTGATGTATGATGTGAAGGATACTGCCAAAATCAACCGTATTTTTGAGCGCAAGGATGTGCAGGGTATGATTCCTTCGACGATGAAATTTCTTTGGGCAGTAAAACCTACGAAAATCGACGAATTTTCAACCGAGGAACTCCTGGAGCTTTACGCAGTTAAAACAAGCAGAGGCGGCAGAGCCCCGCTTACTGGCGAAGTAATCACAGACGCCCGTCAGGATCTGGACCAAAGCGCCCGCCCGGCAGTAAGCATGCAAATGAATGCTACGGGAGCTAAAGCCTGGAGAAAGCTTACAAGCGAAAACATCAATCGCCGCATTGCCATTGTGCTTGACAATTACGTTTATTCAGCACCAATGGTGCAGGGTGAAATACCAAACGGCAGCTCTTCAATTACCGGCACGTTTACGCTGGAGGAAGCCAAGGATTTGGCGAATGTACTGAAGGCCGGTACGCTTCCGGCACCAACGACTATCGTAGAAGACGTGGTAATTGGGCCGACTCTTGGTAAAGAGGCTCAGAAGCAGGGAATCATATCAATTGTGGCTGGTTTGGCCATAGTAATCATCTTTATGGTGGCGTATTATGCCAAGGGTGGCTTCATTGCCAACCTGGCACTTGCCTTCAACGTATTCTTCATACTTGGGATTTTGGCCCAGCTCAGTGCCTCGCTCACCCTGCCGGGTATTGCGGGTATAGTGCTTACCATTGGTATGGCGATTGACGCCAACGTGTTGATCTTCGAAAGGATTCGTGAGGAGCTAAGAGGTGGCGCCTCAATCAAGCAGGCAATCTCTGGAGGTTATGAAAAGGCTTACAGCTCTATCATTGACTCCAACGCTACCACTTTCCTGACAGGCCTTATCCTTTACACGCTGGGCCAGGGGCCTGTGAAAGGCTTTGCCATCACACTGATGATTGGTATCGTTTGTTCATTCTTCTCAGCTGTATTCATCACAAGAGTAATTGTGGAGTGGTGGTCTAAGAAAGGCGATGAGAGTAAGATTAGCTTTGATTCAGCCCTTTCGAAGAACTTCTTACAGGATACAAAAATAGATTTCATAGGAAAAAGGCGGTTGGCCTATATTTTCTCAGGCACCTTCATTGCTATTGGCATAGTCGCTTTCATCATCAAAGGAGGTTTAAGCATGGGTGTTGACTTCACAGGTGGGCGCTCTTACATTGTGTCGTTTGCTTCTCCGCAAACGCCATCAGAAATGAAAGTGAAGCTGTCAGACTCCTTTGATGGGCAGAGCACAGAAGTGAAGTGGTATGGTGGTGACAACGTGTTGAAAATTACTACAAGCTTTTTGATCAACAACGAATCGGATGAGGCCGACTCGCAAGTGAGAGAAGCTTTGATCAGCGGTGTGAGCAATATAACTGGTTTGCAATACACCGAGGACGACAGTAAAGTGGACGATACACACTTTACAATTTCGAGCTCTTCGAAAGTAGGTGCAACTATTGCAGATGACATAAAGGCTTCGTCTACGGAGTCTGTGGTTTTTGCGCTCATCACAATCTTCCTTTATATACTGATACGATTCAGAAAATGGCAATTTGGCCTGGGTGCCCTGGTGGCCCTGTTCCACGACGTACTCTTCGTGTTGGCAGCTTTGGCAATTGCGAACTTGTTCGGCCTTTCTTTCGAGGTTGATCAGGTGTTTATAGCAGCCATGTTGACGCTGATCGGTTATTCAATTAACGATACCGTGGTGGTGTTTGACAGGGTGAGGGAGAATATGCAACTGAGACCCTCAAGCGATAACAAGACAGTGTTTAACCTGGCATTAAACGAAACAATAAGCAGAACCACTATCACTTCTGCTACCACACTGTTTGTGGTGTTGATTCTTTTCTTGTTTGGTGGAGCAGTCCTCAAAGGGTTCTCTTTTACCCTATTGATTGGTATTTTGATTGGAACATACTCTTCGTTGTTTATTGCAACTCCAGTTGTTTTAGACTTTGAGAAGAAAAAGAAGTAAAGGTGTAAACCATCACGGAAAGAAGGAGTGCAGAAATGTGCTCCTTTTTTTATTTTCTTACATGAGAAAGATGTAAGCTGATGTTGATCGTTTAGGTCAAAGTGAGCTGGGTACCTTTGTATAGATCTTCAAGGTCTTTTGATCCAGCTACAAGAATTATATAAAAAGGGAAGCAGCTCTTAACTGACTTCCCTTTACTTTTTTATTTCAGATGAACCACGGCTAAATCTTGACTTCATCCAGGTTAATAAACTCAATCTCCCGGTTGTCGTTGAGCGACACTCCAATGACTGAGTCCTTTTGCACCTTGCCTGCAAGAATCTGCTTCGACAGCTCGTTGAGAATCATTCTCTGCATCACCCGCTTCAATGGCCTGGCACCAAACTGAGGATCGAAGCCCATTTCTCCAAGGTAATCCAGTACGTCTGCCGAAGCCTCGAGTTTTATACCGTTTTCTTCCAGTCTTTTCTGAATCAGCTTAAACTGTATTTCGACAATTTTTCTGATATCCTTCTTATTCAACGGCTCGAAAAGGATGGTCTCGTCGATCCGGTTGAGGAACTCGGGTCTCACAGACTTTTTCAGCAGGTCAAACACGTTCTTTTTCACTTCCGCCAAAGTGGCTTCTCTGTTCGAGTCGTCCATGGTGTCGAATGCATCCTGAATAATGCCAGTACCAATATTGGTGGTCATGATAATGATGGTGTTCTTAAAATTGGCCACTCTTCCTTTGTTGTCGGTAAGCCTTCCATCGTCAAGCACTTGCAACAGGATGTTAAAGACATCGGGGTGTGCCTTCTCAATTTCATCCAGAAGGATGACAGAGTAAGGTTTTCTCCTCACCGCCTCTGTCAGTTGACCGCCTTCATCGTAGCCCACATATCCTGGAGGGGCTCCGATAAGCCTGCTCACAGCATGGCGTTCCTGGTACTCACTCATGTCTATTCTTACCATGGCGTTGTCGTCGTTGAACAGGTATTCGGCCAGCGCCTTTGCCAGTTCAGTCTTACCAACACCAGTTGTACCCATGAAGATAAACGAGCCTATGGGCCGCTTAGGATCCTGAAGGCCAGCCCGGCTTCGCCTGACAGCGTCTGCCACCGCCTCAATGGCCTCCGTTTGTCCGGCCACTCTCTTTCCTAGCTCTTCTTCCAGCTTCAAAAGTTTCTCCCGGTCGCTTTGAAGCATTTTGCTCACGGGTATGCCTGTCCATTTGCCCACTATTTCAGCAATGTCCTCGGCTTCCACTTCTTCTTTCAAGAGCGAGTTTCCTCCCTGAAGTTCCTTTAGCTGCTCCTGAAATTTCTTGAGCTTTTCTTCACTCTCCACAATTTTCCCATAGCGAATCTCGGCTACACGCCCATAGTCGCCACTTCGTTCAGCTTGCTCTGCCTCCAGCTTGTATTTTTCGATGGCTTCCTTTTCGTGCTGAATGCCTTGAATCACAGACTTTTCATGCTGCCACCTGGCCTTCAGCGCATCTCTTTGCTCGCTTAAGTCGGCAATCGTTCTTGAAAGTTCTTTTTCCTTCTCCTTGTCTTTTTCCCGACGAATGGCCTCCCTTTCGATTTCCAGCTGCATAATGCGCCTGTTCAGCTCATCCAATTCCTCAGGAAGAGAATCAATTTCAATCCGAAGTTTTGAAGCAGCTTCATCCATTAGGTCAATAGCCTTGTCGGGCAGAAACCTGTCAGAGATATACCTGCTTGAAAGCTCAACGGCGGCTATCACAGCGTCGTCCTTTATCCGAACCCCGTGGTGCAGCTCGTATTTGTCCTTAATGCCCCGGAGGATCGATATGGCATCCACTACTGAAGGCTCATCCACAACCACTGCCTGGAACCTTCTTTCAAGTGCCTTGTCTTTTTCGATGTACTTTTGATACTCTTTTAATGTAGTGGCTCCGATGGCATGGAGCTCTCCACGTGCCAGTGCGGGCTTCAGCAGGTTGGCGGCGTCCATGGCCCCCTCGCCTCCTCCACCAGCGCCAACGAGGGTATGTATTTCGTCTATGAAAAGGATAATTTCCCCGTCGCTGTCGATCACTTCTTTGATCACTGCTTTTAGCCGCTCTTCAAACTCACCCTTATATTTGGCGCCAGCAACAAGTAACCCCATATCCAGAGAGATAAGGACTTTCTCCTTTAGGTTTTCCGGCACATCACCGTCCACAATTCTTTGAGCCATCCCTTCAACAATAGCTGTTTTACCCACACCTGGCTCACCCAATAGTATTGGATTATTCTTAGTCCTTCTGGAAAGGATTTGCAACACCCTTCTGATCTCTTCGTCTCGTCCGATAACCGGATCGATCTTGCCCTGGCGGGCCATTTCGTTGAGGTTTTTGGAATACCTCTCCAGCGACTTATACTTTGCCTCAGCGTTTTCATCTGTTACAGAGTTGCCACCCCTGAGTTCCTTAATGGCCAGCTTCATTTCCTTCTCTGCAAACCCGGCCGACTTCATGGCTGTGGCAATTTTGTCCTTGCTGCTCAGCAACCCAAGAATGATATGCTCAACGGCCACAAATTCGTCGCCAAACTCTTTGAGATAGCCGGTAGCCTTCTGTAGGGCCGCCGCTGACTCATTAGAGAGATAGGGTTGTGACCCTGAGACTTTTGGATAGGAATTTATCGTTTCTTCAATTTTGTCATCCAGGTTTTGTTTGTTGATGCCTAATTTCTTCAAAAGAAAAGGCATAACATTCTCATCTGTCGACATGATTGCTTTGAGTATATGCGCCGGCTCTATGGCCTGTTGCTCATAACTTTGTGCGACTTCGGCTGCCTTTTGCACAGCCTCCTGCGATTTGATGGTATAGTTATTAAAGTTCATTTCCTTTTTCTTTGCTCCCTAGCGGTAGGGCAAATACCGATCCATGGCGTAATTGGATTATTTTTAGGTCAAAATGACAGAAAAACAAGATCGTTCACAGTCTTTGCAGACAATTTGGCGTATTCAAGCTTCATCAAAATGTAATACCAATTCCATTCTTTATTTCTTATTTTCAGGTCGAAATAGAAATCTTGAATGGAACCGGTAGCAGAGGATAATTTAGAGCAACCACCAAAGGCGACGAAATTTGAAAAAGTTTTGCTTTGGCTGTCTTTGTATGTGGTGGTGGAGTTATACGTGAGTTCAGTCACAGAGTATACTCCCCTGGTGGATGATATAACATATTATGTCGATTTCGGCATATGTATGATTTTCTTGTACGATTTTTTCAACGGGCTTTGGAAGGCAGAGAAAAAGTGGAAGTTTGTTGCCAACAACTGGATTGATTTCGTTGCTTCCATACCAACTGTGGGATTCCTTCGAGCGGCAAGGATTTTTAAGATATTCAAACTTCTAAGAGTTCTCCGGTCTGCCAAGTACGTTTTCCAGTTTTTTAACAGAAAAACTTCTTTTAGCACTTTCCGGAATGTGGTCATTCTCAATGTTGTTGTGGTATTGCTTTTCACGATCAGTTTTTATCATGCGGAACGAAATGCCAACCCTCATATTTCCACTTTCACGGACTCGTTGTGGTGGACAACAATTACCACTATGACAGTAGGATTTCTGCAGGATATTCCACCCGTGACTCCTGAAGGAAAGGTACTTTCTGTTGTGTTGATTTTTGCCGGGATGATTATTGGTGCAACCATGATTGCAACGATTACCGACTATTTTATTGAGGATGAAGACATTCAGGTGAACGTCAATCGGGTGCATGACAAGCTGATGCAAGTAGAAAAAAAACTAGATGCACTCACGGAAAAATTGGAGGAGTTGTCCAAATCCCAAAGGAATGGAAATTAACAGGCGGAAGTTTTTAGCAAAAGGGGGACTGGGTTTGGCTGGCGGAACTGTGGGATTGCTTTCTGCCTGCAGTGAGGAAAAGAAGCAGATCGAAACGCCATACATCAATTTTAACAAATTGTTTGAGTGGAAAATGGTCACCACCTGGCCGCCAAATTTTCCCGTGGTAGGTGAGGGATGCGTGATGATGTCGAAATGGGTGGAAACCATGAGTGGTGGGCGCCTTAAAATAAAAGTCTATGGTGGAGGGGAGCTGGTTCCGGCGTTGGAGGTGTTTGATGCCGTAAGCAGCGGCGCTGTTGAGATAGGCCATGGTGCTTCCTATTACTGGGCGGGCAAGGTACCGGCTGCGCAGTTTTTCGCAGCGGTTCCTTTTGGTATGAACGCCCAGCAGATGAATGCATGGATCATAAGCAGCGGATCTATTGCGTTGTGGGAGGAACTTTACGACCCATTTAGGCTGGTGCCCATGATTGCGGGGAATACCGGCGTGCAAATGGCGGGCTGGTTCAACCGGGAGCTTAATACCATGGATGACCTGAAAGGGCTGAAAATGAGGATTCCCGGGTTGGGTGGAAAGGTGTTGTCGGAGGCTGGTGGCACGTCAGTGCTTCAGGCGGGGGGCGAAATTTACACCAACCTGGAAAGGGGAGTGATCGATGCTGCCGAATGGATTGGCCCCTATCATGACTACCTCATGGGATTTCAACGGGTGGCTAAGCACTACTATTACCCTGGCTGGCATGAGCCAGGCTCTGTGCTGGAGCAAATGGTGAACAAAGATAAATTTGAAGCGCTTCCAACAGACCTGAAAGAGATAGTGCGGGCGGGAGCATCGAAGCTAAATGAATGGATGCTTGCTGAATTTGACGCAAAGAATAGTCTGTACCTTAAAAAGCTCCGGGAGGAAGAGGGAACGGATATCAGGAAACTTCCTGATGTGATTTTGAGGGAACTAAAGAAAATTAGTGATGTGATGCTTGGCGATATGGCTCAAGGCGATCCCGTCATAAAAAAAGTATACGACAGCTTTACTGCGTTTCGAGATCAGGTCAAGCCCTGGTCCGACATTAGCGAACGGGCTTTTTATAATGATGTGCTAGGCCAGTAGACTTTTTGTTGACTATTTTTTGAGCAGATTCGGTAGAAAGGAGATAATCTCTGGAAACAGAATTACAAGCAGAAGAAATGCCAGCTGTATCAATACAAAAGGAACAATTCCTCTATATAATTGCCCAGTGGTGATGTGTTTTGGCGCCACCCCTTTCAGGTAGAACAGTGAGAAACCAAAAGGTGGTGTGAGGAAAGAAGTTTGCAGATTGAGCGCCAACAATATCCCCACCCATACGAGGTCAACGCCCAGCTTAGCAAATATTGGTGCCACCACCGGCACTATGATGAAGATGATCTCAATAAAGTCGATGAAGAAGCCAGCGACAAATACAGCAAGCATCACTACAAACAGGAATGCATTCACCGACAAGTCGGAATTCTCGATGAGTTGAATAAGGAAGCGATCTCCTCCCAATGCTCTGAAAACCAAAGAGAAAGCTGTTGCCCCAATGAGAATTGTAAACACCATTGTGGTGAGGTGTGTCGTTTCCCTCATCACCCCCTTTAACACGTCAAGGTTGAACTTGCCAGACATAATTGTGAGAAAGGTTGCTCCAAGGGCACCAACCCCTGCCGCCTCAGTTGGCGAGGCTATGCCTGCAAAAATAGAACCCAGCACAGCTACAATAAGCAGGAGAGGAAGCACGAAAGCTTTTACAACCTGTCCGGTTATTCCCTTTTCCCTGAAAGCCCTGATCTCTTCTTCGGGCATGCCAGGTGCTTTGTTCGGTTTCACAATGGCATATCCTACAATAAAAGCCAGGTAGCAAAAAACCAGTGCCACTCCGGGTACAACTGCGGCAGTGAAGAGGTCTCCAACCGATACGTTGAGCACGCTGCCCAGCAACACCAAAACCACTGATGGCGGGATGATTTGTCCTAAGGTGCCAGCTGACGCAATGGTGCCAGTGGCCAGCTCGGGGCTAAATCCCCGCTTGAGCATAGTTGGTAAGCTAATTAGCCCCATCGTAATAACTGTGGCCCCAACAATCCCGGTGGACGCTGCCAGCATGGCCCCCACCAGCACAACCGCTACCGCCAGTCCTCCTTTGAACTTCCCAAAAATAAGTGCCATAGTCTCAAGGAGGCTCTCGGCCAGGCCGGACTTCTCCAGCATAATTCCCATAAAAACGAATAGGGGCACAGCTATCAGAACAAAGTTGTTCATGGTGCCATAAATACGAAGGGCAACCAGGTAAAAGAAGTCGGCATCAAAGAATATAAGACCGAAAATCACTGAGAGGCCTCCTAGCGTGAACGCAACAGGAAATCCCCAGAGAATGAAAATGAATATCAGACCAAAAAGCACTAGCGCCCAAACCTCATTCATGCTCCGTGATGTTTACAGGGTTCAGAATGGTTGCGAGTGATTTGAGGGCCATCGAAATTCCCTGGAGCAGTAATAGAGAGAAGCCGATTGGGATAAAAGCTTTGATGATGTAGCGGGCAGGAAGGCCCCCCGGGTCAGGAGAATTTTCTCTGATGATCCAGGAATTGTAAACAAAAAGCAGGGAGGTCTTGATGATCACAATACAAATTGGAAGGAGAAAGAGTAGCACGCCGAGTAAGTTGACGTAGGCCTGTTTCTTAGGCGACATTTCCCCATAAAACACATCGACCCTCACGTGTTTATCATGCTTGAGTGTGTAGCCTGCGCCAATTAAAAAGATGGCTGCGAAAAAATGCCATTCCAGCTCAAACACAGAGGCAAAGCTGACATTAAAAATATACCTCATTGCTACATCGAAGCAAAAGACAACAACCATGATGCCGGCAAGCCAGGAGATAAGGCGCCCGGTATATTCATTCAGCGCATCAATCTTTTCTGAAATAAGGGTAAGTAGGTGCATATCAACTTTTGTGGAATGAAGATATGGTTTTCCTTTTTAAGAGCAAGGTCAGATTTGCACAAGAGCTCGGTAAATGATTTGCAAGGTGGGGAGTGGGTGATTTGTGACTTAAGTAGGCGGCAATTTACCGATAGTACCCAAGAGAAGAGACCATCCTTTAATACTGCTCATCCCAGTGACAAAAAAGAAAACCCCGGCATCTGCCGGGGTTTGAGAGTTTAAAGATCATCGTCCAGTCACTGATTCACGTTTTGCAAACGCACGCCCGAACCATATTTAATAGTCAATTCAAAAACTTCACCAGAAACGGCATAAACGCTGGTAGGTCCGGAGTATGCTCCAAAAGTACCATTGTTCAACTCTTCCAAATAGCCAGAACCTTTGTCGGTTACTGTCCAGTTAGTGCTCCACTGCACCTCTCTTGTTCCCTGAGTTGAGAAATCAAACAATTGCACGGCAGCACCTGAACCAGGAGAAGTTGCCAGAGTAGGCATGATAGTCACGCCGAATACCCCAGTATAACCCATACCGGCATCCTCGTTGAAGAGGCCTCCAATTGTTCCGTCTGAATTGATATCAACATCAGCTGAGGCCATCATGGCCATTGGCTCAACAATTTCAAGAACTGGAGCAGCATAGGAGATTCCCGTTCTCAGGTTTGTTACTGTCCTGGTCAATGCAAGGCCACCGGTTCCGTTAATTCCAAGCAGGTCGTCAAGGTTGCCCGCTAAGCCTGTTCCGGCCTCAGTGTAGGAAATTGCGTCAGTGGCAGTTGCGCTAGCATCTGGGAAGCTTCCCACAGTTGTGTTATACCAGTTTACAGCTGGTAGAATAGTGTAAGGTACGGTGATGCCAGCATTGTCAATCGCAATAGTGTATTCAAAGCCGGTAGCTACCACATCCACAACTGGCAAAGCAGCTCCTGTGCCACCTCCAGCAAAAGTTATCCCTGTGATAGGGGCAGAATACCCAACTCCTGTAGTAGTAGTTTGAATAGCATCTACTCTACAATCGCAAGTAACTGTAATTGTTGCAGCTGTGGTCGGAGCAACGGCAGGAGCTACCTCTACTACAGTAACCTGATAGCCAGTCACACCGAAAGCGTTAAGGTTATCACTGCCGTTGGTAAGGATATTTCCACCTGTTTCGTCGATGGTTGGCAGAACGCCGTTTCCAGTACCATCATCCACTGCAGTTTCGGTTACCGTAACAGTCTGAAGAACTGTAGCACCGGAAAGTACATCAATAGTAATGTCATAGTCTTCACCAATTGTATAGCCAACACCACCAGCAACAGTAAGATCAAGATCGCCGATAATTGAAGTTTGAAGCGCAATTGGCGTGGTAGGAGTAGTAGCGGTTGCTACAGCAGCTGTGGGTGAAATCTGAACAGTACCACCATCACTGATAATGTTAAATTCAACATTTCCAGAGTTAGGAGTATTGCCTGTGTTACCGTCAATAGTGAATCCGATATTCAAATCTCTAGGTATCACTGTAAACGTCAAGTTTGCGCCATTTCCAGCGCCAGTAGGTGCAGGGAATACAGCTTTAGCACCGGCAATTGAAATTGATGGGGAGAACGAACTGGCATTCACAGGTCCGTATCTCGCAGGCACTGTAGCAAGTTCTGGCGCAGCCAGAAGGACATCGTCTCTTGTGTCAATAACAATAGTTTGGTCGGCTGTTACGTCAGGTACCATCAATGAATATGAAATACCTCCTTCAGTTGCGGGCAGAACCATGCTAAAGCGCCCGGTTGTATTGTCTACAACAGCAGAGCCGATTCCTTCACCTATAAACCTGAAATCAGACATGGTTACAGATGAATTGAAAAACCCAGAAACACCGCCACCGGAGTAAGCTGTTCCATTAAGGTAAGCCACAATTGTCACATCTTGTGGAACTTCAGAAGCTGAGTTAGTAAGGTCAGTTTCAATTGTTGCGGAGCCATTCACTGTTGCAAATGTTCCGCTAGCCCCATCTGCTGAAAGCAAAGTGATACGTGATGTCTCACGTCTTCCCAGCGGATAAACTCTCTCTCCAATAACAAAGAAGTCTTCATAGTAGTTGATGTTGTAAAGGTCTAGAATATAAGAAACCCCTACGAAGCCGGGTGCCGTGACGGTAATTGGGCTGGCTCCGATTACAATATCCTCGATAATCACCTGACCGGTAGCGTCAGTCACGGCATCAACACGAGCAGCAGGGTTACTTCCCCCCACTGAAACAGTAACGCCTTCCAATGGAACACCACCCTGATTTTCGATCGTCACTGTGTAAGACGACAAAAGGCCTGCCTGACGTAATGCCTCAGTATTTTCATCTCTGATGACGTTGGCCAATTCTGCCTGAAACACTCTCATCAGCGAGTCATTCTCACGCATGAGCTCATATTGTAGAATAAGTTTCTCAAGGTCAAAGCTATGCTGCGACGCAGCCAATTCAGCTTGCTTGTCAAGGAAATCTTCCTCTGTGAATTCATCTTCGCAGGACGTGAAGGTGAATACACCCAGCGCCATTATTACGAGTAAAAAATTGAGTTTAATTGTTTTCATGATTTTATGAAGGTTTGTTTTTTAAATCTTTAAAAGAAATACCCAAAGTTGATGCTGAGAGTGGATGGAATAAGTCTTCCTCCAGTACCAGGATAACCTGAATAAATGTTAATGTTGTCTAGTCCATGGCGATAGCGTATTTCCTGATAAAAGGATTTACCATTGCCCAGGTCATACTCCAGTGCGAAACCAGCATGGCCAGCGAACTGATGGCTTTGCATACTGCTGGTAATGTTTTCACGAGAGTTGGAATGAATTCCTGTGGTGCCATTAGCAAAATTGTAATAGTTGTCCCGTGTCTCAAATGAGGCCACTGAATAACCATAACTGGCTCCAATCAGGATTTTTGGAGAAACAGAGCTTCCCGATGTTGGAATGCTAATTACTGCCATCACAGGCAGTTCTGCATTTTTGATCGACACTGATCTGTTCATAAAAGTGATTGAAGAAACATTTCCCTCGATTTCAGAATAATCAACGGTTCTGTTCTCCAAGCCACCACCTATACCCATGTACAGCAACTCACCCCGGACCGCAATCATTTCTGTCACCTGATAGTTGCCAACTGCGCCAACATTTACATCAAGTGTCATGCCTGTCTGACTGAACTGGTTTAGGTTCGCACCAACCTTTGCCCCAATACGGAAAGGGCTAAAGGCACTAAGTCCATCATCCTGTGCGGACGCATCATGGACCCACAACCCACATAATAGAAAAATTAAGTGGGTGCTTCGCAAACGCCTTAAGCGTGAAACAAAACTTCTCATATATTATATAGTTAAGAATGGTTTAAATACTTAGTTCTGTTTGATGACTAAAGTCTAAAAGTAACCACAACCGAATTCGATATAAATACCCATTTCTAGGTATTTTATCATTATCTAATCCAAAAGTTCAAAAAACACGGGACATGAAATAGGGGATTTTTTATTTGTTAGTCAAGTTTTAGCAAAAGTACTTTATCAATTAGTATTCGCTATTTTGTGTATGCAGCTAATTTTCCCATCAAATGCTCTTTTTTTCTTGTGGCCACAGGAAGTGTAGTACCGTCCTTCAGAACGATCGAACCACCATCGGCCTTGTCGAGGCGAAGAAAAAACTTAAGATTGACGAGGTGAGACTGGTGCGCACGAAAAAACTGATTTGAAGAGAACAGGCTATCAAAATCTTTCAGCGTCTTTGAAATAAGCAAGAACTTGCCATTGGCTAAATAGAACTTTGTATAGTTCCCCTCAGCCTCACACCGCACAATCTCATCCGTTTCGATCAGGTGTATGCTATCATGATCCTTTAGCAGTACCCTTTTGGGTAGCCGCTCATCTCTGGAACTCTCCAGAAGTAACTTAAGAGAAAGCTTATCAAAATGGGCTTTTACAGATTCACTGGCTTTAGATACTGCAAAATTTAGCTCGCCTGGATCGATGGGTTTTAACAAGTAATCTACTGCACTGAATTTGAAAGCCCGGATGGCATACTCATTGTGCGCCGTCACAAAAATGATTTTGAAGTCGATCGTCTCAAACTTTGAGAGTAAGTCAAATCCGGTTCCTTCATTAATCTCGACATCCAAAAAAACGAGGTCAGGTTTTTTGCTGCTGATCACCTGAAATCCAGTACTAACTGAGTCTGCCTCACCTGTAATTTGGATATCAGGGTGTGAAACTTTTAAAAGGGCTTTTAGCGCCTCCCTTAGTGGCGCCTCGTCGTCAACTATGATTGCTTCCAACTAGTTTTTAACAGTTAGTATGTAGTGAGCCTATTGAAAGGTAATAATAGTGAAACTTTTGCGCCCGGGCCAACTCGTTGGCGTGTGAAAGGTCTCCCGGTCAATTTTCACCTTCCATTTAAAAATTTTAATGGTCAGAGCCATCGGTTGCTTGTTAACTGTGATCGTGTTCATCAATAGCCATCAAACAGACGGAAGGAACTTCATTGAGCCACAGGAGGTTAACCAACTGAGTTGTTGTTAAGCATAGGGCATTGGCTGGTCAATCCTTTCCAATTTAAATTCTGGTGCAACACCTCTCTCAGGCAAAAACCAAATTCCCTTGCCACTGGCGTCACTTAACAACTAATAGTCGTTAACTTTACAGCTTTAATACCCACACACAGTGCAAGATATTCGGAAAATTTCTTCATCAGAGCTCGTCGATGTTTTTAAAACATGGGGAGAACCTGCTTTCAGAGCCAAACAGGTGAGCGAATGGCTGTGGAAGAAGTCTGCTACATCCTTTGATGAAATGACCAACCTGTCGTTGAAGACAAGGGATATGCTAAAGGAGCATTTCAGTATTTTGGCTGTGAGCACGGCCACCAAACAGATGTCTTCAGATGGAACTATCAAGTCCGGCTTCCGGCTGCACGATGGCCACATGATTGAGGGTGTGCTGATCCCGGCCGATGATCGCATGACCGCCTGTGTGTCTTCTCAGGTGGGTTGCTCATTGACTTGTAAGTTTTGCGCCACCGGTTATATGGAGCGCAAAAGGAATTTGGATCCCGCAGAAATTTACGACCAAGTGGTGATGATTGACAGGCAGGCAAGAGAAGCCAACAACGTACCCCTTACTAATATAGTGTACATGGGCATGGGCGAGCCACTGCTCAACTATGCCAACGTGCTCAAGTCGGTGGAGTATATTACTTCTCCTGATGGGTTAGGCATGTCGCCCAAGCGGATCACGGTTTCTACGGCAGGCATTGCCAAAATGATCAAAAAGCTAGGCGATGATGAGGTGAAGTTTAACCTTGCTTTGTCACTCCACGCCGCCAACGATGAAAAGCGCAACCAGATCATGCCTATCAACGAATCCAATACATTGGAGGCATTGAAAGAGGCATTGCAATACTTCTATCAGAAAACGAAGAACAAGATTACTTTTGAGTATATCATGTTCTATAGCTTCAATGATACTTTGAAAGATGCTGAAGAGCTTTTCCAGTTTACCAAATCAGTGCCAAGCAAGGTGAACATTATAGAGTACAATCCGATTGCGGAAGCTACTTATAAAAATGCCGACCCCGAGGCGCTTGATAAGTTCTCGGCCTACCTGGAAGACAGGGGTGTGGTGGTGAATGTGCGACGAAGCCGGGGCAAAGACATCGACGCCGCCTGCGGGCAGCTAGCCATCAAAGACAAGCCCGCAGCCTGATCTTGATATCCACTATCCTTTCTATTTCTTACTAGCATTGAAAAGTTTCTGCTTTTCTTCTTTGCTCAGGCTCTCATACCCAGAGTGAGAAATCTTGTCGAGGATAGCATCAATTTCATCCTGATCAGATTTGGTATTGGACGATGAAGCTTTCTTCGTTCCGGTGAATTTCGTGCTTTTGTGCGTGACCCTGATTTTTGGTGAGGGCTTGAATAAACCTTTGAACCATTCCATCACACTTACCACGGGTGTGCCTATGTCGTTGCCTCGCTGAAGCTGTCGAATAAAGATAAAACCCATTAAAGCGCCTCCCAGGTGAGCCAGCTCACCGCCGGCGTTGGCACCAATGGTTTGTGAAAAAGACAGCAGTATATAGAAGATGGCAATGTATTTGATTTTGACAGGCCCGAGAAAGAGCAGGAAAAAGGTATAGTTGGGCATAAACGTGGCGGCTCCTACCACAATGGCGTACACACCTGCAGAAGCTCCCAGCATCACCGATCCAGCGACTCTTTCATGAAAGTAAGGAATAAGGTTATAAATGAGTATGTAGAAGAGCCCTCCAACGATGCCACCTATCACATACATGGAAATCGCCCGCTGGTCGCCGAGGTACTCCACAATGATCTTTCCAAACCAGAAAAGAAAGAGCATATTGAAGATGATGTGGAAGAAGCCCTCGTGGGTGAAGAAATACGTAAGCAGCGTCCATGGTTTGACGATGAAGCTATCAATGGACGCAGGTAACATGAACTGGCGAAGGATCGTCTGATAGACATCAGGGTTGCCCGACAAGACCAATATCACTTTGAAAATGATCAACGCCACAAAAATAATCACGTTGATCATGATGAGCTGGATCAGCCCATTGTTAGGCCTGCTCCAGGCGTTTTTAAAATCGTCGAAAAGTCCGCCGTTTCCGTACATAGTCTTCTAATAGAATTTGCTGGAGTTTTTTTGCCAGTATTTAATCACTATAAATGCGATGAGCATACCACCCAGGTGGGCCAGGTGAGCGACATTGTCCCCCTGAGAACGGTTTAGCTCTGAATACAATTCATAAGCTCCGTAGAAAAATACCAAATATTTTGCTTTGATGGGTATGGGAGGGAACAACAAAAACAGTTGCGTATTGGGAAAGAGCATTCCAAAGGCCATCAAAATTCCAAACACCGCTCCAGAAGCTCCCACCATGGGCACGTTTTCAATCCTCCCCATAAGGTCCTGCACAAATACCCTGCTTTGACTGATGTACTCCGGGTTGTTTGGGTTTTCTACATATGCATCAATAAAGCTAATCAGGCTTTCGTAGTACTGGCTGGCATGCTGCACCACAAAAAGGTTGAAAGCTTCGGGGTCAGGGTCGGCCAGGTAGGCCATCGCATCATTTGAAACAGCCGAAGTTTCGATATAGTCAATAGTAGCGTATAAAAGGCCAGCACCTATGCCAGTGACCATATAAAAGAAAAGAAATCTCTTTGGCCCCCAAAAGCGCTCCAGCATGTTGCCGAATATGATCAGGGCAAACATGTTGCCAAACAGGTGCATAAAGCCACCATGCACAAACATGTAGGTGATGAACTGGTAGGGCGCAAACGAGTCGGCCAGAATATACCGCAGCCCAAATGTGACTGCGAAATCCATTTTTAAAATACTTTCCAAAAAAAACACCACCAGATTTACTATCAGGAGGTTTTTCACCATGGGTGTCAGGTTGAACATAGGCGTTTATTCATTAAAGAAGCTGGCAAGCCGATCAAGGCCCAATATGTACATGGTTGCCTGGCCTCCGGGCGTATAGTTAGGTTGGGTGCAGGCAAAAAGCTGATCGATCAATGAGACCATTTCTTCGTTGCTAAGCATCTTTCCATTTTTGAGCCCGGTGCGTTTGGCCATTGACCTCGCCAGATTCTCTTTACGATTTATACTCAATTCAGATTTATAAACTTTAAATTGTTCTATCAGCCCCTCCAGCACTTCCTTCTCGTTGGAGCCGGAAAGTTCAGCAGGCATGCCATTGATCACGAGGGTATTTTGGCCGAATATACTGAAAACAAATCCCAGTGCTTTCATTTCTTCCTCCATTTCCATCACTAATTGATAATCGGATGGATTAAGGTTGAGCTGCTGCGGAAAGAGGAATTGCTGCGAAGCTGCCTGCCCTTTTTCGAGGTGGTGGGTGAACCTCTCGAAAAGTATCCTTTCGTGAGCATGCTCCTGATTGATGATCAGCAAGCCTGATTTCACCTGCTTGCAAATGTATTTTTTGTGAAGCTGGAACGGTGGATTGATTTCTGCTTCAAGTGTGGCCGCATGAATCTCCGGCGTGGGTTCCTCTGGCGTTGCGTCGCTGGCAAAGGTTTTAACAATAGGTTCCACACCGGCAGCCCCCTCTTTCTTTACATCTTCAAAAGAATATTGGGCTTCCAGGTTGGCATCTTCGTAGAGTCTTTCCCAGTTCTTTGCGTTGTTTTTACTCAACGGCGAGCTGAAAGACGACGAACCGGCTGGCATAGGTCTTTTCGCCTGGCTTATCTCATCAAAATTAAGCTTGGAGCGGGTGATGGCCTCAAAGTTCACGTCGTAATTGAAATCCAGCGAAGGGGCAATGTTATGTGCGCCAAGTGCCTGCCTGATGGCAGATTTTACCACGCCATATATCATTCGCTCATCTTCAAACTTCACTTCAGTTTTTGTCGGGTGCACATTGATATCGATTTTGGAAGGATCCATATCAATGAAAAGCACATAAAACGGGTGTGTATCTGCCGACAAAAGCCCTTCGAAGGCACTCGTGAGAGCGTGGTTCAAATAGTTGTTTTTGATGTAGCGGTTGTTGATGAAAAAAAACTGCTCGCCACGGGTTTTCTTGCTGAACTCCGGCTTGCCAATGTAGCCATGGATTTTTATTTGGTCGGTGCTTTCATCCACCGGCACCAATTGTTCCCTGTAATTTTTGTTGAAGAGCCCAATGATCCGGCTCGATAGCTTTCCTTCTTCGAGCTGATATACCGGGAGGTCATTTTGATGGAGGGAAAATGCGATGCCCGGATGAGCCAGCGCCACCCGCTGGAATTCATCAATAATATGGCGCATTTCCACCGGGTTGCTCTTGAGGAAATTACGCCTGGCTGGCACGTTGAAAAAAAGATTTTTTACCGACACGGTGCTGCCCTGGGGCGTCACACAAGGTTCCTGTTTTTTGATTTCCGACCCCTCAATGCAAATGAATGTGCCCAGCTCCGACTCTTTTCTTTTTGTTTTGAGCTCTACCTGAGCCACGGCGGCAATGGAAGCGAGGGCCTCGCCTCGGAATCCTTTTGTCTGAATCCGGAAGAGATCGTCGGGCGTTCTTAGCTTGGAGGTGGCGTGTCTCTCAAAACTCATGCGTGCGTCAGTTTCCGACATGCCAGCTCCGTTGTCTATCACCCGGATCAGCTGCTTGCCAGCCTCCTTCACAATCAATTGAATGGAAGTGGCACCAGCATCTACGCTGTTTTCCAGTAATTCTTTGACGGCCGATGCAGGGCGCTGTACGACTTCTCCCGCTGCTATTTGGTTGGCTAGCGACTCAGGAAGGAGACGTATGATATCACTCATTTGCTATTTTTTGAAAAAGATACCTCTGAAGCGAAAGTAAAGGTAAACAGGAACACCTAGCATTAAGAAGTAAAATACCTGATTGCCGTAAAAAAGATAGCCAACAAACCCGCCGAGCAGGATCACAGCAATGACGAGCTGAAGGAGCGACGTGGAGTAGTTGGTGCCCGTGAATGACGAGCCCGTTTTTCTTCTGAATGCTCCGGCAATGCTGGAGGTAGTGCCACTTTCGGCATCCTCATTCATCTCATTCTTTATTTTTCTGGTGCGCTCTTCGATATCTTCCTTGACAGGATCGTAGTGTCTTGGTGTATAATCAAAGTTCTTATACCTTGGCAGGCGAATAATTGAAGGAATTCTCATAATAAGCAGGTCTTCCGTTCTTCAAAATTTGGTACCGCTTTTGCTACTGTGTGCAGAAGGGCGAATAAAATCTTTACGTTTTAAAACAAAGTTAGGTTATATTTTAGGATTAACACAGATCAAAAGATCAATGTTCCAAAAACTTTACCCGGCCTCATTAACGCTACTTTCCCTGGTGCTGATGCACTTTGGAGGCAGGGCGCATGCATCGGGTGAGCGGGAAGTTTTCGGTGAAATAGTGACACAGAGGTGGATGTTAACGCTGGAGGAGGTTGATAGAAGATCGCAAAACGACTCTATTTTACAATTTCTGAATCAAAGGGAACTTGGAGGTATTTTATACCAGCCGCACCACTCCCTTGCCGAAATTGCAGCTCACATCGACTTGGTTGAAGAAGGCACGGAACATCAATTTTTGATCGGGCTCAATCTCAGTGCCGCTGATCAAAAAACCTACCGGAACCTTGGCCTCACACCACCGTCGGTGCTGGCAGCAGTGGCGGACGACGATTTGATACAAACGGCATCCTCACGTGACGCAGTGCTCTTGCGTGCTGCAGGCGTTGACTTTGTGATGATAGACCTCTTTCGGCTTTCTTTTTGGCAAGGCTATGGTGAGCAGCCCGAAGCTGTGAAACAGTCTGCCGTAGCTTATCTGAAAGGTCTTACCGAAGGGGGGATTGATGTTGTCGGTAATTTCTCATCCAGTGCGTTTGGCGAGTCAAGACTTCCTTTAACCGAAGAGCTCAGCCTGTATAAGGAGGCCGAAATTAGGGGGGTCAATATTAGTTCTCTCCAAAATCAGCCCGTGGCTTTCGAAAACGGCTACGAAACAACTAAATTCCTGGCTAAGGAGTTTAGCTACCATCCAATCACATTCGCCTCTTACCCATCAGAAAAGGCCTGGAGTCAAGACCTGAAGAACCCTGTGGCTGATTTTCTTTTCGTGTCGCCGGGGCAGGCATTTCACGAGTCGGCAAGGCTTGCAGACGCTAAGATTAAATACAAAAAACAAAAAGCGGTAACGGGGAAAATTTCGCAATGGAAGTTGCAGCGACTCCTGCTCCGAAGCCAGCCTGAGAACTTTTCGGAAGCCGCAGGCAACACAGCTGAAAGGTCATTTGCTTTTCAACTGAATTTGAAGTCTGCTACGCTTCTCGCCAATACTGAGTCCTTGATTCCGTTCAAAAAACTGGAAAATCAATCTTTTGCGACATCCTCATTTGGCGACGTGAGCAAGGATTTTCTTGAGCATATGCATAAGTATGCGTCCGTAACAGAATTTGCCTTTCCCAGGGGGCTGATGAGCTCAGAAATGCCAGCCTGGCAAATCGCTCATTTCGACAATTACATCGCCGCTATCGACCTGGCGTGGTTCGATGCCCTGAGCCACGAGGAGCAAGCCAGGCTGCTGGGTTTTTTGATCAAGCTGCAAAAAGAGCGGACGAAGGTTACGTTGGTGCTTTTGGGGTTGAGCGAAAACCTTGATTTGTTTGCAGGCATTCAGCACATAAGCTACCACCCAGCGGGCGGTGAACAGGCGGAGCGGCTGGCACCACAGCTTCTTTTTGGGGCCTATGGCTATTCAGGCAAATGGAATGGGTCGAAAGAGCTTTTTGCTAATGCATCTTCAACAGCGTCGCTGGCCAGACTAAAGTATGGAGAGCCATGGATGAGAACCATTAAAGGTCTCAATGTGGTGGACAGCATTGCTATAAAAGCCATTGCAGACAAGGCCACTCCCGGCTGTCAGATTTTAGTTGCCAAAGGTGGGGTGGTGCTTTACGAAAAGGCCTTTGGCTACCTGAGCTACGATAGCCTGATGCCCGTTACCAACGAGACACTTTACGACCTTGCTTCGTTGACCAAGGTGAGTGCCACTTTACAGGCGTTGATGATTTTGGTGGATCAGGGAAAGATCGATATTAAATCCAACCTTGGAGCCTACATCAAAAGTACGCTAGGCACAAACAAAGAGAGGCTGATTGTGGAGGATGTGCTGCTTCACCAGGCTGGGCTCAAGCCCTACATTCCTTTTTGGCAGCGATCTTACGAAAGTAAGAGAAAGAAGATACTTGACCCTATGTTCTTCAACGCTTCCGCCGGCGAAGAATTTTCCATGGAGATTCTGCCCGGCATGTACTCAACTCCGGCTATGAAGGACTCTGTTTGGCGATGGACCTTGCAGACGGATTTGATGACCTTAGGGCCAAAAGATTCAGTCTACACTTACAAATACAGTGACCTTGGGTTCATGATCATCCAAAAACTAGTGGAGGAAGTTGCCGGAATGCCACTCGACGAGTTTGTGAGCAGAGAGGTGTACAGGCCTCTTGGTATGGATCGGCTTTGTTTTCAGCCTTTGTGTAGTTATCCCTACCAGTCGATCGCACCAACTGAGCTCGACTTCTATTTCAGAAAAAACATGGTGTGGGGAACGGTGCACGATGAAAACGCAGCGATAATGGGTGGAGTAGCCGGGCATGCCGGCCTGTTTGGAAATGCCAATTCACTGGCAATTTTGCTTCAAATGCACCTGCAAAAAGGTTATTACGGAGGCAGACAATATGTTGACAATAAGACAGTTGATTTGTTTACTCAGCGCCTGTCTAACAATGCTCCACGGGCGTTAGGCTGGGACATGAAAGACCTCTCTTTCACAAGAAATAATACTTCTTTTTGGAGTTCTGAAACTACTTATGGCCATACTGGGTTTACTGGTACGGCGGTGTGGGTGGATCCGGAAATGGAACTGATTTATATCTTCCTTTCCAATAGGGTTCATCCGGACGCTCACAATAACAAACTCGTAGAATCGAATATACGTACAAGAATCCAGGACGTAATCTATCAGTCGCTAGGTTGGCAGCTTACTTCCGGTGAATAGTTAGCAAGAGATATGAACATCGGAATAGTATGTTATCCCACCTTTGGTGGTAGCGGAGTGGTGGCCACCGAGCTTGGAAAGGCCCTGGCCAAAGAGGGGCACAGGATTCACTTCATTACATATTCACAACCCACACGACTAGATTTCTTTAACGAGAATCTTTTTTACCACGAGGTAGACGTTCAGTCATATCCCTTGTTCCAGTATCCGCCCTATGAGTTGGCTTTGGCTAGCAAAATGGTGGAAGTGGTGCAGTTCGAGAAGCTAGACCTGTTGCATGTGCACTACGCAATTCCTCATGCGTCGGCCGCTTACATGGCTAAGCAGATACTGCGGGTCAAGGGGATAGAAATACCAGTGATTACGACGCTGCATGGTACTGATATTACGCTGGTCGGTAAGGATCCGTCGTATGAGCCTGTGGTGACGTTTTCGATCAATCAGTCCGATGGTGTAACTGCTGTTTCAAGCTCGCTGCGAGATGAGACTTATGAGCATTTTGATATCACCAAAGACATTGAGGTAATTCCCAATTTTATCGACCTCGAGCGATTCAAAAAGCAGAAAAAGGATCACTTCAAGAAAGCTATATGCCCTAATGGAGAGAAACTGGTTGTGCACACTTCCAATTTCAGGAAAGTAAAACGGGTGGAGGATGTGATAAAAATCTTCATCGGTATCAGGAAGGAGATGCCGGCGAAGCTTCTTATGGTGGGTGATGGCCCCGAAAGAAGTAAGGCAGAAGCACTTTGCCGTGAAACTTGCTCGTTTGAAGACACCAGGTTCCTGGGTAAGCTTGACCACGTGGAGGAAGTACTGTCAGTGGCGGATCTGTTCCTGATGCCTTCGGAAAAGGAGAGCTTCGGTTTGGCGGCACTGGAGGCTATGGCATGCGAAGTGCCGGTGGTGTCGTCAAATACAGGTGGCCTTACAGAGCTCAATGTTGATGGCGTTTCCGGGTTTACCTGCGACATAGGTGACATTGAAAGCATGACAAAAAAGTCGCTTCACATTTTAAAGGACGAAAACCTACCGATCTTCAAAGAGGGAGCACTCAAACGGGCGAAGGAATTTGACATCTCGAATATCCTTCCGATGTATGAGTCGTTTTACAATAAAATCGTGGAATCTTTCAAAATAAGTGCGGTATAGTGGAATTTAAGGGGACAGGAATTTTGTTGTAAATCGAGCCAATTTTCGAGCGCAAAATAAATTTTTGTTGGAAATAAGAAGTAAGGAAAAATGCCTGCAAGCGTTAGAACGAAGGTAAAACCGAACAACAGTGGTACCACGCAGCTTTTTAAAAACCCTGTTCTTGAAAGACTGACAAGGGCCCACTATTCAGTAACACTTGGGACACTCTGCTCAATAGCCGCTTTTTTGTTGTACTGGTCGGCTATGGAAATAGGGTTTTCTATCACCCAAATTGCCAGCTTGTTTGCTGTTGGCTACTTCAGCTGGACACTGGCTGAGTATCTGCTGCACCGCTTTGTGTTTCATATGGCACCGACCAACAAGATCAAGAATGCCATTCAATACACTTTGCACGGCGTTCATCACGAATATCCTAAGGATAAATCAAGGGTTGTAATGCCGCCGACCGGCGCATTAATGATAGGAGGTGTGCTTTTTGTGATCTTCTGGATTCCGATGCAACAATACGCATTTGCGTTTGTTCCGGGCTTTTTACTTGGGTATGTGACCTATGCCTTTATGCACTATGCCATACATGCCTATCAACCTCCGAAAAACTTTCTGAAGGTTTTGTGGATCAACCACGGCATACACCATTATAAGGACGACGACCGTGGATTCGGCGTTTCATCCCCATTTTGGGACTTTGTGTTTGGAACGTTGCCAAAAAAGTAGTCAATGAAGGCCGCACTAAGCGACCTTCACTTTGAAGTTAAACATTCACACAATAGTCAATGTGTACTATAGTGGTGGTGTTTGTTAGTCTCAGTACCTTTTTGATCTGAACTCGCTAAAAACTTGTAGAACAGGTCTTTAACGAGTGTAAAAAAGAATCTTCTTCTACCTTTCATAATTATAATGCTCAAATGGGATAAATAAGTTAAAGCATTACTTTAAGTATTCAAAATTATTCAAGGAGAAAAATATTGATCCAATATCTAAAGTGCAATTTTATATATAATTAATACAAATTATTATAACCATCGATTCGAGCAGCGCAAGTTATTTTGTGTTAAGGACTGAATCAATACCTTTAATTGTTGGTTAATGGTTATAACGAAAAGGAACAAATGATAGGCTACCGCTTTACTGACTATATACCCTCCAAAGACAAAGAGAAGACCGAATTTGAGAACTTGCTCAACATTTTCCATCAGCTCCTGGTGATTACATCGGGGGATGTTTCGGAAGCATTGAGTTGGTTGACCAACCTCGACAAACAATATTCCATCACAAACCCTGACTACGGCATAGGAGATTTTATAGATGACCTCAAGAACAAAGGGTTTATTACTGACAAGACGCCAGATGGTGAGTTTAAGATAACGGCGAAATCGGAGAGAGCCATTCGAAAAAATTCTCTGGAGGAAATTTTCGGAAAGCTGAAAAAATCGGGCAAGGGAAACCACGCCACGCCTATGCCGGGTCATGGAGATGAGCCAGGTACCGACAGGAGAGAATTTCAATTTGGTGACACCCTCGAGCAGATTTCACTGACCGATTCAATAAAGAATGCACAAATCAATCACGGGTTTTCGGATTTCAGGTTGACTGAAGACGACCTGGAGATCGTTGAAACAGAATACAAGACCCAGACCAGCACCGTGCTGATGATCGATATCAGCCATTCGATGATCTTGTACGGGGAGGACAGGATTACCCCGGCAAAAAAAGTGGCTATGGCGCTTTCTGAGCTGATCATGCACAAATACAAAAAAGACACGCTGGACATACTTGTGTTTGGCAACGATGCATGGCAGATTGACATTAAAGACTTGCCGTATCTTAGCGTAGGGCCTTACCACACCAACACCGTTGCCGGGCTTGAGCTGGCAATGGATCTGCTGCGGAGAAGAAAGAATAAGAACAAGCAGATATTCATGATCACGGACGGGAAGCCAACCTGTATCAAGCAAGGCATAAAGTACTACAAGAATAGCTTTGGCCTTGACCCAAAGATTCTGAACAAAACATTAGATTTGGCGGCTGCCTGCCGCAAACTCAATATCCCTATTACTACCTTCATGATCGCTTCCGACCCATATTTAAAGCAATTTGTCAAGGAGTTTACCATGGTCAACAACGGCAATGCTTACTACAGCAGCCTCAAGGGACTTGGGGAGCTCATATTTGAAGATTACCGCCGGAACAAAAAGAAAAGATTTTAACCAACCAGAAAATTAGTAAGCACAAATGAAATATAGGGATCTCTCCTCTGCACAACTACGCAAAATACATACACTCGGTGAGCTCAAAGCATGTGGCTACCAGCCCGAATCCATCAAAGACGAACTCAGGCGCAATTTGATCGCTAGGCTCAAAGCCAAAAAGAGCGTTTTTGAGGGGATATGGGGCTATGAGGAAACGGTGATTCCTGATGTGGAAAGGGCTATTTTGTCGAGGCACAATATTAACTTTCTGGGACTACGGGGCCAGGCCAAGACAAGAATGGCACGCCAAATGATTGAGCTGCTGGACGAATATATTCCGGTGATTGAGGGAGCAGATTTGAATGACGATCCCCTGAGCCCTATTTCGAGGTTTGCCAAAGACCTGGTGGCTGAGCATGGCGATAAAACGCCGGTTAGCTGGCTGCACCGGGATGAAAGATATACGGAGAAGCTGGCAACGCCCGACGTGACCATTGCCGACTTGATCGGAGATGTGGATCCGATAAAAGCTGCTTCGCTGAAGTTGCCCTATTCAGACGAACGGGTGATTCATCATGGCCTTGTGCCCAGGTCGCATCGGGGGATTTTTGTGATCAATGAGCTGCCGGATTTACAAGCACGCATACAGGTGGCGCTCTTTAACATTCTTCAGGAGGGCGATATCCAGATTCGGGGCTTTAAACTAAGGCTGCCCCTGGATATTCAGTTTGTGTTCACTGCCAACCCTGAAGACTATACCAACCGGGGAAGTATAGTGACGCCGCTGAAGGACAGGATTGACAGCCAGATTATTACGCACTACCCTAAATCTATTGAGATAGGAAGGAAGATAACTGATCAGGAAGCAAGGGTTTTGAAGGAGCAGCTAGATATCGTCAGTGCCGGAGAGCTTGCCAAAAATTTGATAGAGCAAATTGCCTTTGAAGCACGCTCCAGTGAGTATGTGGATGCGAAGAGTGGCGTGTCGGCCAGATTGACCATTTCTGCCATGGAAAACATGTACAGTTCGGCTGAAAGAAGGGCCCTTATCAACGGAGAAAAATCGACCAGTGTGAGGGTAGGCGATTTTGTTGGTGTGCTTCCCTCCATCACCGGAAAGGTGGAGCTGGTTTACGAGGGTGAGCAGGAAGGCCCCGGTATTGTGGCGCAAAACCTGGTTGGCAAGGCGATCAGGAGTCAATTTTTGCTTTACTTTCCCAATCCGGAAGAAATAAGAAAGAAGAGAAACGCCCCCAACCCGTACAAAGCAATCACTGATTGGTTTGGCGAGGGCAATATGGTCGACATATTAAATGAATCGACTGAGCAGGCGCATCGCAAGTTGCTTGACGGAGTGCCGGGGCTAAAGGAGCTGGTGAAGGAATACCATAAGCAAGCAGACGAAAAGCTGAGATACTTTTTGATGGAGTTTGCTCTCCATGGCCTGGCCGAATTCAGCCAGCTTTCCAAGCATCATCTGGCCACAGGCACGTCGTTCAAAGATTTGCTGAGCAGCATGTTCAGCATGCCTGGCCCTGGCGAGGAAGATGATGAGGATGACGATTTTAATACATAATATTAAGGCTGATATTGATTCAGTTGTATCATGCCGGTGTCACTTCAGGAAATCAAAAAACTTGTTCGGAGGGGAGAGGGTCAGCAGATAGAGTTCAAGCGGAAGGTAGCCCATCCGGAAAAGATTGTGCGGGAGATTGTGGCCTTTGCCAATGCCGACGGGGGTTATTTACTTGTCGGCATAAGCGATGAGGGCGGCATTCCCGGTCTAAAATATGCCGAAGAGCACGACTACCTGCTGAAGAAAGCGATCGATGAGTTGTGCAGGCCAGCCCTGAGCTACAAGTCGGAGATAGTGCCTATCGATGATAACCTTGGGGTGCTCTATTATTTTATTAAGCCCAGCAAAAGACGCCCGCACTATGCGCTTGCCGACACCACACAAGCTTACGGCAAGGCCTACATCAGAGTGGGCGACAAAAGCATTCAGGCAAGTGATGAGATGCGTCAGATTTTAAAACAGAGTCGACGAACAAAAAATATCAAGTTTACTTATGGTGAGAATGAAAAAAAGCTGATGGAGCATTTCAAATTCAATAAGACGATTACGCTTTCTGAGTTTGTATCCATAGCAAAAATTCCCGGCATCATTGCTTCCAGAACATTGGTGCGGTTGTGTCTTGCCAATGTGTTAACAATTCAACCTCTTGAAAAAGGAGATTTGTTTACGCTGAAGGAGAGCTTTTGAGCCTTCACTTAATACCTAAAGAAGAGGAATGTACATGTCTATGCCACTGACAGATAAGAGTTTCTGTGGTCAATCCAGGTGATATCGAGCGTTGAGTGAAGTCAAAAAAATGACAAATTTTTTATAAAGTTAACTTAGAGATTTAGGCATTTATCATTAACCTTAGAGCAACTTGTATTGTTGGTTTTTTTGATAAAGTACACATGGCTAAAGCATCGAAGGAAGGGAAAGTTTTTGTACTCGACACATCAGTTATTCTTTATTCTCACGACTCAATCATGAACTTTGCAGAGCACGACGTGGCGATCCCCATCACCGTGCTGGAAGAGCTTGATAATTTTAAAAAGGGGAACGACACCAAGAATTTTGAGGCCCGGGAGTTCATCAGGCTGATAGATACGTTGTCGGAGAATTACATGCTGCAGGATTGGATTCCACTGAACGGCAAGACAAAGGGCAAATTCAAAGTGGTGATGCAGAGCAATCCGGACGTGGATGCGGAGAAGGTGTTTGATGAGCCGAAAGCAGACCATAAGATTTTGAATGCAGCACTCACACTAAAGAGCGAAGAAAAAGCTAAGAAGGTGATACTTGTCAGCAAGGATATCAACCTGAGGCTGAAGGCCAAATCGCTGGGATTGCTGGCAGAAGACTATGAAACTGGCAAAATTAAGAATGTAAGCGATCTATATACAGGCAAGTCGATCATCGAAAACATAGACCCCGACCACATCAGCAAGCTGTATGAAGAGAATGTGATCGACAGAAAAGAAATCCTTAAGGGTGTTAAACCCACAGCCAACAACTACTTCATTCTAAAGAGTGACAAGAACTCGATTCTTTCCACTTACAACCCCAACTCTAAGAATGTAGAAAAGGTGGATAAAGTGCCTGTGTATGGCATCAAGCCCCGTAATGCGGAGCAGACCTTTGCCATACACGCCATTATGAACCCCGAGGTGAGGCTTGTGTCCATCACAGGGGTGGCGGGTACCGGAAAAACACTGCTGGCACTGGCAGGCGCTCTGGAGCAGAAACGAAACTACAAGCAGATTTACCTGGCCCGCCCAATCGTTCCGCTGAGCAACAAGGACATTGGCTACCTGCCGGGCGATATCAAATCGAAGCTGAACCCCTACATGGAGCCACTGTGGGACAACCTCAAATTTATTCAGAACCAGTTTAGCGAGTCAGATAAGGAATACTCCCGGATAACGGATATGGTGAATCAGGAGAAGTTGGTGATTACGCCGCTGGCCTATATCCGGGGCCGAAGCCTCTCCAACATTTTCTTTATTGTTGACGAGGCGCAGAACTTAACGCCCCATGAAGTGAAAACAATCATCACCAGGGCAGGTGAAAACACCAAGATCATTTTTACGGGGGACATTTACCAAATAGACACACCTTATCTCGACTCTCAAAGTAATGGACTATCGTATCTGATCGACAGGATCAAGGATCATCCTCTTTATGCCCACGTGACATTGGAAAAAGGGGAAAGATCTGAGCTGGCGAATATTGCGAATCAGCTATTATAGCATGTTCGCTTTGTGAGGGTATACTGATACGCCAGGCTCCAGTTGCCAAACAGGTCATTTCTGGCTCAGCGATGCCGATCAAAAGAGATTTACGAAGGTTTGTCGGTGTTCTGCAAAATTTAACCCCAGAATGCCCGGATGAGATAAAACAACGTGCCCGCTAGCATAAATACCACAGGAAATGTCAACAGCCAGGCGATGGCCATATTTTTAATCGTGCCCATTTGCAGATTCTTCAGCCCTTTGTTTGCGACCATGCTGCCTGCAATTCCCGAGCTCAACACTTGTGTTGTGCTGACCGGCAGGCCGAAAAGGGTCGAAACACCTATGGTACTTGCCGCCACTATTTCTGCTGACGCTCCCTGAGCGTAGGTAAGATGTTGCTTCCCAATTTTTTCGCCTATAGTAACAACAATGCGTTTCCAGCCGACCATAGTTCCTAAGCCTAACGAGAGTGATACCATGATCAACACCCAAAACGGCACGTAGTCGGTGGCACCCAACAGGGCTTTTTTGTGGTGCACTAGATTATCCTTTTGCTGCGTAGTTAGGTCATATTTATAAGCCTTTTCAAATCTTTCTAAGTTTTGCCGTTCGGTTATGATCATATTCCTTACCTCAAATTTCCGATCCTCAGTAATTGTGACTCCTACTCCAAGCGAATGGCTTAGTGTCTCAAATCGGGCACTGAGCAGCTTAGCTTCTGCCGAAAGAGACGATGACGATTGTGACAGTGTTTCCAGTTCCGTTGCCAATTGTACTGAGGCGTTTCTGACCTTGTTTAGATCCATATGAGGATTTAGGGAAAATTGAACTGGTAGGAGACCAATGAGTATCAACATTATAACGCCAACCCCCTTCTGGCCATCATTGGAGCCATGGAAAAAGCTGACTGATGTACAAGTGAAAATTAGAACCGCCCTGATCCAAATAGGAGGTACCTCTTTTTTTTTGTGTTCTTCAAAAAGCTTTTTGCCTTTTACAAACCACCGTAAGATGAACATGAGTAGAATTGTAAGCGCAAATCCAATAAATGGGGAAACCAGCAACGAGGTGCCAATGTCGATTGCTTTATTCCAGTTCACAGCAGTGCTGGAGGAGCCTGGAAGAAGTGAATAAGCTACGCCTACGCCGAGAATGGCCGCTACCAGCGTGTGGGAGCTGGAGCAGGGAATGCCAAGGTACCAGGTAGAGAAGTTCCAGAGGATAGCTGCCCCCAGCAAGGCAATAATCATGGCAACTGCATGGTTGACTTGCTGATCCACCAGCAATTCTACCGGTAAAAGGTATACGATACCCATAGCCACGCCAATTCCACCAGCCAGCACTCCTGCAATATTCCATAGACCCGACCAGACAACGGCTGTCCAGGGTTTTAGTGTATTGGTGTAGATAACTGTTGCGACGGCATTGGCTGTATCGTGAAAGCCGTTTATGAATTCGAAAACAACAGCTGCAAGCAGACAGAGAAGAAGAGTGCCAGCCAGCCAGGTTTCAAGGCCAAAGATCATGCTACTTTGTGGATATGTTGTAAACGTCTTTTTTTATAGGGTCTTATGATCAACCGAATGCTTTTCGTGGAGCTGAGATATGACCATGCCCAGCTAAAAAACACTACAAACCGACTTCTGAATTCGACCAGAGACATGATATGTACCAGTCCCCAAACGAACCAAGCAAAAATTCCTTTGAAGTGAACTTTGCCGAAGTCAACAACGGCTTTGTTTTTGCCGATGGTGGCCATTGACCCTTTGTCGACATACTTAAAAGGTATGGGATTTTTTCCAAGGCTTCGTCGTTGGAAGTTACCAGCCAAAGACTTTGCTTGCTGAATGGCCACCGGCGCAACCATCGGGTGAGGGTTGGGTTGCTTCAAGGTAGAAACACCAGCGACATCCCCTATGGCAAATATCCCTTTATAGCCAATTACCTGAAGGTATTGACCCACAGTTAGTCGGTTGCCTTTGGTAATGGAGCTTTTCAAAAGTCCCGGTACTGGGTTCCCTTTGACACCGGCAGTCCAGATCATCGAACTCGATAAAATTTTTCTACCACTCTTTAAAGTAGCGTAGCGGCCGTCGTAGTTGGTTACGGTGGTGTTTAAAAGTACTTGTACTCCCAATTTTTCTAGATACAATTTTGTTCGTTCGGACGATGTCTCAGACATAGAGGGGAGAAGTCTTGCCCCCGCCTCTACCAAATAGATATCCATTCTGCGGAAGTCTAGTTCTGTATAGTCGCTTGGATAAACATGATGCTTGAGTTCGGCCAGAGCACCTGCAGTTTCCACGCCAGTCGGCCCGCCCCCCACCACGATCAGGTCCAATAGACTTTCCTGATCGTCTCCGGTTTCCATATTCACTGCTTCTTCCAGGTTTTGAAGAAATACACTTCGCAAATCCAGAGCCTCCGGGAGGTTTTTCATTGCCAAAGAATATTTTTCAACTTCGGCGTTGTCGAAAAAGTTGGTAACAGCTCCGGTGGCAATAACCAGATAGTCGAATGACAAACTTCCGATACTAGTTTCTACAAGCTTGGCTTCAGCTGAAACCGATAGGACTTCAGCCATTCGAAAGAAAAGGTTGGGGCTGTCCTCAAAAAGCTCTCTGAAAGGTGAGGCAATATTTGAAGGCTCAAGTTGAGCGGTAGCTACCTGATAAAGTAGAGGTTGGAAAACGTGATAGTTATTCTTATCGAGCAAGACTACTTGATAGGGTTTTCCCTTGAGCTCTCTCGCTAACGTGAGGCCGCCAAATCCCCCTCCAATAATCACGATTCTGGGAAGAGGCGAGTTTGAGATATTGATTTTCATGAGGTTTAAGTTGAGAAGTTGATAAAGGGTGGATAGGACTTTGCCACTGGTTGCTGGTGTGAGGTTTTGTGGAGAGAACGCTGTTAAGAGCGCTCGCTGGCGTCCGCCAAGTGCTTGCGAAGAACGCTATGCTTTCGTGAATAGATGAAGTAGACTAACAGGCCGATAAATAGCCAAATCAGTAATCTTAACCAATTCTCCCATTCAAGGCTGAGCATCATTCCAAAATTGAATACTATTCCCAAAATTGCTACAAGGGGAAGCGCCCTGACCCGAAATGGCCTCGGCAGGCTAGGCTGAGTGTGCCGCAGTCTCCACACAGAAATGCAAACCAGGACGAATGCAAGCAGGGTACCAATATTGACCAGCTTTGCAATAGTGTCTATGGGTGTGAAGCCCGCTACAAGGGCGATGAGAGCGCCGATCAAGATGGAGCTTCTGCTTGGGGTTTTTAATTTTGGGTGAACGTAGCCAAATATTTTGGCTGGAAGAAGACCGTCTTTTGACATGGCCATCAAAATTCGTGTTTGCCCCATGGTCATTACTAACAGCACGGAAGTAAGACCAGCCACAGCGGCAATGGAGATGATCCATACTGCAAAGTTCAGTCCCCGGCCCATGAATGCTGCCGCCACTGGTGCCGCTTTGTCAAGGAGGGTATAATTGACCATGCCTGTCACTACAAGGGAAATGGCGATATAGAGAACCGTACAAATGATAAGGGAGGCAATGATTGCAAATGGGAGGTCTTTGGTTGGATTTTTTGATTCAGCGGCTTGAGTAGCCACAGCATCGAAACCTATATAGGCGAAGAATATATATGCTGCCCCAGCAGTAATGCCAGCAAATCCAAAGGCCATTACCCCATCTCCATTCAGGCCTCTTGCAGGAATAAAGGGACTCCAGTTGGCAGTGTCAATGAAAAACATGCCAGCAATAATGACAAACAGAACGACACTGACCTTGATAGCGACCAGCCACAGATTGGTTCCAGCGGTTTCTTTTATCCCGATCGTGATGATGGCTGTGACGACAAGCGCAATGATAATGGCTGGGAGGTTAACAGCCAATGGCAAGCCGAAAACTTCAGGAATAGCCAGCGAGCTATAGTTCTGCTGCAGAGTCGAAATAGTGTCATTAGCAGAGGCTTCCGTCAAAAGCGCTCTTGCAGTATGTAAGTCGTTAGTCAGCCACAGGGGCAAATGGATGTGAAGAAGGCCTAATAATTTTCCAAAGTAGCCTGACCACCCAACCGCCACAGTAGACGCAGCCATGGAGTACTCCAAAATCAGATCCCAGCCAATAATCCATGCAAATAGTTCTCCTATTGTGGCGTAGCTGTACGAATACGCCGATCCTTCTACAGGATAGATCGAGGCAAATTCTGCATAGCACAGAGCCGCAAAGGAGCACCCCAGACCGGCAATGACAAAGGAAATGGCCAGTGCCGGCCCTGCATATTCTCTTGCCGCCAACCCCGTCATAACAAATATGCCGGCACCTATGATTGCGCCAACTCCCATGGTAGTTAGGTTCCATCGGCTGAGGACTTTCTTCAAAGGATTTGTTTTGATATCCCTGACCACCCACTCAGGTGGTTTTCGGGCGAATAGTTGCGTGCTCATTCGTTAATCAATATTTTTTTAACCGCAGCATAGGGCATTCCCATTCTGCCTTGGAAGTGAAATCGACTTTTTTAAAAATGTGTATTTGGCTAATTCTTGGACTAGCTTCGATTTCAAATACGAAGGAAGTAGGTGGGGCGTCCGACGCCAGACAAGAGACCTAGACAAGAACGGCCTCGAACTAGCAGTCGTTTGTGACATGGCCGCTCACACCAGTTAGTTGCCTTAACTTTGGGAAGCGACTTGCTGACAGGTACGCTCGCTATGGCTAAAAAAGACTGATTGCCTGCAATTAGGACAGTGTGTAAACCGCTGAGAGGGTTGTTATTCTTCTTTTTACAGATCGGCTCAAATTGGGAATCCGCAGAGGAGTTTTGACCCGAAGCGTTTTGCCTCACTGTACCGGAAAGCCCGACAATTATGAAAAACAGTGCAGTAGCAGCGGTCAAGATACCTCGCTTATTCACTAGCAGTCCACTTTGTGGGCTATTTAACGACTCTTTTTTTTGGCATTTCATGACTACACCTATTTTGAACCTCACCGGCAAGAAAAATGCTACCTATAGAATGGTGTGTTCTGAACTATCAGGGTGCTTTAGTGAGGGAGTCGTTCAGCAGGTGATTGAGTATAGCTCTGCTGCTGGCGTATTCGACGGATAAAATTAGAAATCTTTCAAGAAATGTAACTGGGAAATGCCCAGACGATCTATTGTTGAAAATGAATAAAGAAAAATTTTGCAGCTTAGGATTGGGAGTAACAAAAAATGAATTATCTGAGCATTGGCCCAGCATTGTTGACTGGACAAATTTCGAAGCAGACGAATATTCTCCTGTCTCGCCACAAGAAATGGGCCGTTTGGCCACAAAAATCAGGCACAGGAGACCTAGAAGTAAAGCCGTTGTTGTACAAACAGACCTCATATGGTTCTCAATCTGCTGTAAATCTAGAATAAAAAGAAAGGGGGAGTTGGGGAAGGCGACAAAATATTTTTTTCTTTCCTGAGGAACGGCGGGAAACTATTAGGCACTGTCAAAGGATAAGTGTACCTTTTTTCAATAGGAATATAATTTCATACTATGGCATTACCGGATCTTCCGGATAGGGTATTGAACAGCTCCTTTCACAGGGATTTCTTCGCCAGGGGCTTACAGGAAGTCGATTATCAGGATCTTCGGATATTGAAAGTCTACACCAGCAGATCGTTGTTTGCAAAGTCTTACGGCTTCAAACTTGGCGGGCAGCGGCATCACTGTCGCTATACTTTTGACGAGCTTGGCCTGGCTACTCAGTTCACTATTTTTGAAAGAGGCAGCATTGAATTTGAGCGCCGTATTGACTTCTACAGGAATAAATTTACTCCGAACGACATTCTTATCAGCCTGGCTAACGTCATCTCAGGTATTTATAAAATACCGGTCGGTGGGCTTTTTTTTAATAGCCGTATCGATGGCTATTTGGACGGGCTACCGGCCAGGCTTTTTGATTTTCTTGCTGATGAGTGGAATATAGACCTTGGTGATAACAGGGAATTTGATGATTTTGAAGAGCTTGTTGGCACTTTGGTACTATTTCTAAAAACGCGAAGGGTAAAAGACCCTAGGGTGCTGAGAAATGGCAATTGATTTTTGTCTAGTAAGGGGCTAAGTGAGCAGGTTTGTTCAGAAAGGGTAATTATAATTGGATGCTACGAATTCTACTACTAAAGCTAACCGTATTCACTTTTTTATCTTTTCATTCGTTCGGACAGCAAATTTCCGACGTAAGGATCGATAAAAAATTTGAGAGCGAATTACTGACTGACGTGCTCAGTCAAATTGAAGCAAACTCATCTGTTAAGTTTTTTTATGACCCTTCCTGGCTTGAAAATGTGCGTGTTTCAGGGGAATACACTGACACGTCGTTAAGATCGGCGCTGGAGGACTGGACAGCGAATACAAGACTCAACTATCATTTTTATGATGCCTTTAATGTAGTACTCTATCTGAGGAGTGACCTGCTCTCAACCCTGAACCTGGCTGGCCTGAAAGACACCGACGTTATCATTGTTGGCGACTCTACAAATGCTGTTTCGGGCACCGCCGTTTCGGTGAGAGGAACCATACGAAATGGCCAAACCAACGAACCGCTTCTCGGAGCCAGTGTTTATGTGGATGAGCTGGCCAGTGGAACAGTGACCAATGCAGCGGGCAGGTTTAGCCTCCAGCTTCTTCCCGGTGACTACCATGTAAGAGTGAGCCACGTAACCCTCCAGCAGGAAGCCAAACGGATGTTTGTTTTCGGGCCTGGGGAATTTCAGTTGGATCTTTATGAAAAGACGATACAACTCGAAGGCGTTACCATTGCGGGGCAGGCTCCGGATATTAACGTGAAGGGCATTCAGATGGGTACTGTGCAGTTGCAGGTGGAAGATGTGAAGAAGCTGCCTGCGTTTTTAGGCGAGGTCGATATTATTAAATCCCTTACACTGCTGCCTGGTGTGAGTACCGTTGGTGAAGGCACCACTGGGCTCAATGTGAGGGGCGGTACAGCCGATCAAAACCTCATTTTGCTTGACAAAGCCCCTGTGTACAACACCTCCCATCTTTTTGGCTTCTTTTCCATTTTCAGCCCGGATGCGACTGATGACGTGACAATTTACAAGGCGGGTATTCCTGCCAACCTGGGCAGCAGGGCCTCATCAGTGGTGGAGGTAAAGCAAAAGTCGGGTAGCAAGGAAAAATTTGGTTCACAAGGGGGGATTGGTTTGGTGGCGAGCCGGGTAATGGCGGAAGGGCCAATCAAAGAGGGCAAGAGCAGCTTTATTGTGGCCGCCCGCAAGTCTTACGTCAACTATCTGTTCGACACCTTCATCAAGGTGGAGGAATTGGTGGGGAATAAAGCCGGGTTCTGGGATTTGTCGGGCAAACTGGACTTTTCTTTGTCAGACCGGCTTTCATTAACAGCCTCTGGCTATGTGAGCAAAGACAATTTCACCATTGCTAATGAGTCGTCGTTCGACTACCAAAATGGGCTGGGCTCTGCGGAGTTGGGTTATGTGTTTTCGGAAAACTTGCTTGGAGGACTGTCGGTGGCTTACAGCGACTATCAATATCAACTGGGTGATCTTCAACTGGCTGATCCCTATAAGGTTTCGAGTGGGGTGGGTCAGCTTGATATAAAAGCTGATGTAACCAGGTACACCGAAAGGCATGCCCTCCAATTTGGGGGAGGCACTACTTTTTATGGTTTTAAACCTGGCGAACGAAGTGGCATAAATGCTGATACGCAGATTACTCCTGTTGCTTTGCCGGAGCAACAAAGCCAGGAAAGCTTTTTGTATGCAAACGACGAAATTAACCTGAACGACACCTGGTCAGTGATGGCGGGACTGCGTTATTCCATGTACCGCAGCTACGGGCCAGCAGACGTTTTTGTTTATTCAGGTGAAAGGCCCGGAAGGACATCAACGCTGACGGATACCCTTCAGTACTCAGGCAATGAAACCATCAAAAACTACTCGGGACTGGAGCCCCGGCTGTCGTTTAGGTACAGCCTCGATGATGAGACTTCTTTAAAAGCCAGCTATAACCGGATTTACCAGTATATCCACCTGGTGTCGAATACCACAGCCATTACGCCGTACGACATCTGGATGGGAAGCAACTACTATTTAATGCCGCTGATAGCTGACCAGTTTAGCATCGGCTACTTCAAAAACTATGAAGACAACACATGGGAGACCTCTGCTGAAATATACTTTAAGGACATAGATAATCTGGTGGACTACAAGGATGGGGCCGATCTGGTGCTGAATCCTACCTTAGAAACGGAGCTTATTCAGGGCAAAGGCATGGCGTATGGCCTTGAGCTGCTGGTGAAGAGAAGCAAAGGCAAGCTCAATGGGTGGGCAAGTTATACCTACTCAAGAACACTCAGGAAAATGGAAGGCGCTGACAGGGAATCCACAATCAACAAGGGCAACTGGTTTCCTTCGTACTACGACAAGCCCCACGACCTGACACTCTCCGGCAGCTACAAGGTAACCAGAAGATGGACCATCAGCTCCAACTTTACCTATTCAACCGGAAGGCCCTTTTCCGTCCCTGAAAATGGCTTTCTTTTCGACGGCGTGCTGGTGGGCAACTACACGGAGAGAAATAACGGGCGAATTCCTGACTACCACCGCCTCGACCTGGCCTTCACACTTGACACCAGCTTGAAAATAAAGAAGCTTTGGGAGAGCAGCTGGACATTTGCTGTATACAATGTGTATGGCCGAAAGAATGCCTACAGTGTTTTCTTTAAAGACACGGCAGACGCCAGACCAACGGCCTACAAGCTGGCCATTTTGGGTGCTGCGTTTCCTTCGATAACCTACAACTTTAAGTTTTAGTCATGCAGGTTGCAAAAAAACTATCGTGGTCGGTGTGGATGTTGTTAGTAGCGTGTATTGATCCCTACGACTATCCCTTTAAAGAGCAGAACAACTATTTGGTGGTTGAAGGAGCGGTTACCACCGAACCGGGCCCGTATGCCATAACGCTTACAACCACACGGAACATCAATAATGAAGAAAATGCATTCAAGCTACGTGAGCAGAATGCAAGGGTGATCATTGCAACATCATCGGGCAAAGTGGAGAAGCTTGTTGAGAAAGACACCTCGGGAGTTTATTATACCTCAGCAAGTTTCCGGGGGCAGATTGGTGAGAGCTACCAGCTTACTGTTACGCTGGAGAATGGGATGATTTACAAATCGGAAGAGGTTGAATTGCTACCAATGCCCCCAATTGACAGCATCGGCATCAAGTACGGTTCACAGAAATACGTTTCTCAGGCAAATGCAATAGTTGACAGAAAAGGATTTTACATAACAGCTTTCGTTAACGACCCGCCTGAAACAGAGAATGCCTATTTGGTGAATTGGGACTACACATACAAAATATTTACACATCCTGAACTGGCCAATTATTACGATGCAGAAGGTTGCGAATGCTGGGTTTCAAGTCCCAAAGAATGTTGTGCAGTTTGCTGGGTTCAGGAAGAATCACCGGATTTTGCCGTTGCCAATGACAGGCTTAATAACGGCAGTTCGCTCACACAATACGATCTTTTCTTTTTGCCGGTTGTTGGTATCATGCTGTATGAGAAGATTCACCTTGAAGTGTCAATTAGCTCGTTGTCAAAGGACGCCTACTTTTTTTGGAATTCTGTTTATGATTCCCGCTATAGTCAGGGAGGATTATTCGACCCTACGCCAAATACTGTTGAAGCCAACGTCTACAACGTGGAGGATAAAGAAGAGTTGGTATTGGGTTATTTTTATGCTTCTGACGTAAGAAAAATTTCGAGGTCCATACATCCGACCGATTTTCCCGAGCGTATCGACACTGACACAGGCTACCCCGACACGTGCCTGCTTTATCCTAACGCAACAGCCGAAGAGCCCGAATACTGGAATGAGTAGTCGTATGTGCATATTATCTGTTATGGCATTAGGGATACTAACCCTACAGGGTTGTGTTGATCCGTATGACTACCCATTCGTAGAGAAAACCAATTACCTGGTAGTAGAAGGTGCGATAACAACAGATGTAGGGCCTTATGTTATTACCCTCACAAGCACGAGAAATATCAAGAATGAGGAGAACGCTTTTAAGCTGCGTATGCAGAACGCCAGGGTCGCAATTACCACCTCAAATAATCAAACTGTCAGGCTTGCGGAAAACGATACGTCGGGCACATATTATACCCCACTTGATTTTCGGGGAGTTGTTGGTGAAAAGTACCAACTGAAGATAACACTGGAGGATGGCAGAGAGTACTTATCGGATTCTGTGGAGCTTGTAGCACTACCCGAAATTGACAGCATCGGGATTCGGTATGGGTCTGAGAGGTACGTGTCTGAGCTGAACTCTTCTCTGGAAAGAACGGGCTTTTTTATTGACGCATATGTTAGAGACCCTATAGAGAGTGCGAATTACTACAGGGCAAATTGGGACTATACCTACAAGATATTCACCCACCCCGAGCGATCAGTACCTCCGGGTATTTGCTGTTCAGATTGCTGGGTAGAGCACGAAGCCCCGGGTTTTACCATCCTTGATGATGAACTTAGTAACGGCGACAACAATGCCCAGTATCCAATATTCTTTTTACCCGTTACTGGCAAAATGTTCTATGATAAAATTTATGTTGAAGCAAAGCTTCAGGCGCTCAGCAGGGATGCTTATTTTTTCTGGAAGACCGTTCACAATGCCGCCTACAGTCAGGGTGGAATATTTGATCCAACGCCTATTACCCTGGCGGCTAACGTAAAAAACGTTAACGATTCAAGCGAGCTTGTTTTGGGTAATTTTTATGCCGGGGAGGTCAGAACTATCACTCGTTTTATTTTCCCTAATGAATTTCCGGAAAGGAAAGACTATGACACCGGGCAAATTGGATCTTGTCTTCTTTTGCCTAACACAACTGTGGTGGAACCAGATTACTGGAATGAATAAAGCTAAATTTCATATCGCTATTCTATCCATTTCAGCGCTTGTTTTGAACAGGTGCGTTGAGCCCTATGACTATCCCGCTGAAGAAAAGAGCAACAATCTGGTGGTAGAAGCACTAATTTCTAGCAATCCCGGGCCGCAAGCCGTTAGGTTGACGACCACAAGAAACATTTACAATACAGCGAACCAGTACATTCTATATGTGAGCGGTGCAGAAGTGTCTGTCCTCGACAGCGACGGTCAGTCATTTGCTTTCAATGAGCAGGGAGCGGGACAATACTATTCCGATTCGTCTTTTAGTGCCATAGGCGGAAAGGCGTACAGGCTCCGGATTGTCACGAAGGAAGGAAAGGTTTACGAGTCGAATGAAGAAACTGCCTTGCCCACTTCGGAGATGGACAAAGTAGAAATAGCGTATAATGTCAAGTCAGAAAAGAATGAACTCGGGAATTTTGTAGATGTTGATGGCTTCAGCGTTAAGGCCATCGTCAATGATTTGCCCAGTCAAAAAAACTACTATCTGCTCAGGATGACCACCATATTCAAAGTGCTGACCGAGCCATCTGCTTATCAGGTCTTCGACCGGGAGCTTGGCAGCTACGTTACTCAGCCTAAATCCTGCTGCAGTATTTGCTGGGTTACCAAACCCCTTGAAGAGTTTGTTGTCTTTAGTGACCAGCTGGTAGATGGAAGGGAAGAGGCTGAAATTCCGTTGACCTTCTATCCCGTAGATCAAAAATACTTTTACGATAAGGTCTATTTTGAAGTGACTCAATATTCTCTCACGGCTGAGGCTTATGTGTTTTGGAAAGGCTTGTACGACCTGAAATTTCGACAAGGCACTCTTTTTGACCCTGCACCGTCCGGATTACCCGGTAATATTTTCAACGTTGACGACCGGAGCGAACAGGTAGTAGGATATTTTACCGTGTCAGATGTTACAACAAAAGGAGAGTTTATGACTAAAGATTTTATTCCGAGAAACGTAGTCTATACTTACCGGTACACGGATGACTGTAGAACCCTGCCGAACAGCACTACAACGCAGCCAGCTTTTTGGCAGTAAAAGAAAATGAACCAAAGAAAAATGAAGAAGCTATATACACTCATTTCACTTCTTATTCTTGCCTGCTCAGTTGGTATGGCACAGGACAAAGTTATTGACCAGTTCAAGCTTTTTGCGGCCAACAAAACGCAGGAAAGAGTGTATTTGCACATGACCCAACACTATGCCCAGCCAGGTGATAGGATATGGTTCAGCGCTTACGTATTTGACGACGCCAATCAGAGGTTGTCGGATGGAAGTAAAGTGCTTTACCTGAATGTGGTAAACAAAACGGGGGATGTGGTTGTGGATGAAAAGGTGTCGCTTGAAGCAGGTGTTGGTGAGGGGTATATTGATGTGCCAGCCGACTTTAGCAAAGGACTGTACGTGGTAAGGGCCTACACCGGGTGGATGAGGAACTTTGCGGCGGAACATTTTTTCAGAGATTGGCTTTGGGTAAATCAGCAGCCGGGCGAACTGAGTCTCGCTGGCGGCGAGCCCCCGCATGTTGATGAAATGGAAGTTGCCATAACCACAGAGGGTAATTTGACACCCGTTTCAGGGCTTACATCAAGGTTCACCGTAAGAGTATTTGATGGTCTTGGGCGAGGGGCGGTACTTGAAGGTGATGTCGTTAACAAGGCGCATGAGTCCCTGGCTACTTTCTCCACCAACAGCCACGGCTATGGTGCTTTTATCTTGCGTCCTGAGGCTGGGGAAAAATATGAAGTAATTTTAAAAGATCAGCATGGTGATGCGATCACTCATTTCTTACCCGAAGTGAAAGCAGAAGGCATCTCGATGCTTGTCACAACCCAGCCCACTGTGGTCAGGGTATCGCTTCAGAGTAAATTAGCGGCTGCCGAAAGACAGAAGCTCAGGCTCATTCTCCAGTCAAAAGGCACCATTTACCTGGATCGGGGGGTCGATTTTGCTGCCCAGCCTGCTCAGGCCCTCAGCATACCGACAGCTGGCCTTAAGGCAGGTATTTACCAACTGTCGTTGCTCGATGGGGATGGGATGGAAATAGGTCAGCGAGTATTTCAGATATATCCAGCATCTGGTGAATTAGCGCTGACACTCGATCAAAGAAATTTCAAAAGAGGAGAAAAGGTGAAAACGTCTTTCGCTGCTAACAATGTGGCTGCCTACTCAGTTAGCGTGTCCGACAAACTGCTCGAAGGTGACTATGTCGCCTCTACCATCGACCAGATATTTTATATGGCCGATGTGCTTGCGCCCGACGGCGCTGAAATGATCAAGTTCTTCGATAGCAGCTTTAAGTCCCCTGAAAACTGGGATTTGTTTTTGCTCACCAAAAAGCTGCCAGCTTATTCCTGGCAGGAAATAATGTCGTATAAGGCAACCTATCCTAAATGGCCTTACGAAAAGTACATCAGTGCCTACGGACAAGTACGAACTTCTGATAGCCTGCTGCTGGGCCAGGAGCTTTTCACATTTTATAGCTTTGCCCATGAAGAAATCATCCCCGCCCGAACCGATGAGTATGGATGGTTTTTGCTTCCTGTTTTTGATTTTTCAGGGCCTACTAAAATTGTATGCTTATCCGACAATACCAATGTTTCGTTTTCAGAGATGAAAATAGACATTGAAAGCGGCCTTCCATCTACAGCTCTGGAGGTAGACATGATGAAAAAGCTGGCTCAAAGCGGAATCACCTTTGCAGATCAGAAGAGAGACAAGCTGGTATTCAAAGGGTCTTACAGAAAGCTGGTGCCTGGGCTGTATCCTGAGAGGAAAGAAACAGAAGTGAGCAGAGAGTTTTCACCTCTGACAAGGAACACTGAAGACTATCAGCTTGACTTACGTCAATACCTGAGCTTTAGTAGCCTGAGAGAGGTATTCATAGAAATAGGTCGTGGTATCGTGGTGAGGGAAAGAGGGGGAAAACGAGTAATCATGATGTATAACCCTGTTAACGCTACTTTATTTAACGATCCGGCGCTGATTTTCATCAATGGCATTCCGACTATTGACTATGATCTGGTGCTCACACTAGACCCTGATGTGATAGAAACCATCCAACTGTATCGGTCTGCCACTGCCCAGGAGCGCTTTGGTGCGATGGCCAGGAATGGCATTCTGTCTATCTCTACTAAGGACAAAGCTCTTGAAATTCCAAACCAGGAGAATATCAGCTTCAGTTTTGAGGGATTTCAGCCCGAAGAAGAATTCACCAATGCCAGCCTGGCACAGCAAAAAGCGTACTTTCCAGACCTGCGTCACCTGCTTTACTGGCGCACCGGAACTAGTCTACCCACTTACATAGAATGTACTTCTTCGGATGTGCTGTCGAACTACGAGGTAAACATTGTCGCAATCACCCCGGACGGAAGTTTAAAAACAGGCACTGCGGAGTTTAGTACTCTTCCTGTTGAAATGGCGGGCAACTAATCGATGGCGTACTCTGAGATATCCTTTGTGCCGGGCATCAAATGGAAGAAGTTGATTTGGCGCTGGATAAGGCCTTGTAATTCAGGAGTCATAAAGGCCTTCTTATTTCTGTAGTAGCTACTGATGTACGAAAGAGCGTCTCTTGCAAGCGCCATGTGATAGGGGTTGGTTGGGTCGTAGTAGCTGTTGAGATAGTAGAGCGATTTCAAATAAAAGCTTAGGGAAATGTTTTCAATCAGCACAGGGCACAGCCTGCCAGGATCCCTGGCCAACCTTCTCACAAGCTCCTGCATCTTTTGAATGGGGATGTCTACATCCAGCCAAAAATTGCGGACTGGGTCAAAGCTTTCAACCTGATAGTCAATAAAGTGATAGAGGTCAAATTCTATCATCTGATCAGACTGGTTGACCAGACGCAACATGGTTTCGTCTTCGTTGATAAATAGAACTTTAAGAAAAAAGTAGTAGTCGGAATAAGACCCTTTGTAAAACGACGGTGGTTCCAGATTCTCATTCTCAAAAGCTGATTGATAAGTGCGGGCGCTTTGCTCAAGCCTTTCAGCGAGACCCTCCACATCTGTTGATCTGAACCGGTGGCTTGCACCTTTGTACGAGTACTCATATGCCCTGCCAGAGTAGCAGCTTACTCCAGCGGCCAGGGTTGGCGGCAACTGCTGGAGGAAGGCATAATGATTGAGTTTGAGGGCATAAAATCCAGGCGTATTTGGGTAAGAATGCCGACATAGCACTGATGGGCTCAGCGAGCCATTCATAATGTATTTGAACGTATAATATTGCAGATCGACGGCCATCCCGTTGAGCATAGTCTTGGTATTGGCAGCTATGGTTTTCGAATAAAGCAGAGAAATGATGTCCTCGTTGGCTGCTTCGAACAATCGATCCCGGTCAAATTCCGCTAGCTTGTTACGCCATACCAGCGAGTCTACCTGAATCGGCCGCTTCCTCTCAAACTGCTCGATGAGCATATACATGAAAAGCACCCGAACGAATGGGGCATTGGGAGCTACGTTAACGGCATACATCAACTCGTCACTTGTGATTTCGTCGCCCACGTAGATTCTGAAAAGGTAATGAAGAATGCCGCTGACCCGTTGCTGGTCGACTGTGCCTATGTGTCCAGATCGGGTGGCTACCACTCTGTAGGCAGTCTGGTTCAACACCCTGAAGGCCTTGTCAATCCGCTCTTCTTTGTTAAGCCTTTTGGCCAAAACCAATTGCAGTTCGGCTTTTCTCGATTGCTGTAGCAAAGGCTCCAGCCTGGCCAGTAAAAGGGTGTCCTTTTGCAAGGTATCCTTCAACTGGGCTTTTGGCATGGCTTGAATCCACTTGATAGAATTCTTTTTTGCGAGTGCCACGAGTGCCTCATAGCCATCATCAAAGCCAATCGAATCTGCTTCCACTGGGTCGCTGCTCATTTCATTCAGCAGTTTGTAGAGAAATGAAGCCCGCTTTTCCTGTAGGTTGCGGTTCAGGAGGCTGTCGCCTTCCAGCGAAGAATACCCATAAAAGTCAGCCTTCAAAATGCTGAGGTCGTTGTCGTTCAGGTATTTCCTGAGTGAGTCAATCGAGACGGACTCAGGTTCGTATTTGTTCTTTGGAAAGTAGATTCTCTGTCGTCTTTTGAGAATGTCCTGGTCGTGGCCGGTGTAGGGCTGGTAGGTTATTTTATCAATGCCGTAGCCTTTGAGCTTTCGCAGTTCAAAAAAGCGGTCGATGGGCACACATTCTACATTTGAAAGCGTCGGTAAGTAAGGGAGGCTAATTGTGTGTAACTCTTCCAATGTTAGCCTTGCCACCTTTCTAAAAGGTCTTTTTACCAGTACCGAGATTTCCGAAGGCGTGGCAGCGCCCTCCCACTGTGCCAGAGTAATCCACTGACTGTAGACCCATCTGCTTGGCCTTTTGCCCATCGTAAAATTGAGCAGGTCGTCGCTGTACTTTTGTTGAGTTTTCCCGGTGGTCTGTTCATCCATCGACAACGTTGTTGCCATGGGCAGTGTGGCTTGCTGGCTTAAGATGGTTTGTACAACCTGCTTTTTACTGACCTTTTGTTTGACGCCATTTTTATCAAGAATAAATGCAAAGCGCAGGTTTTTGATATTTGACACTGGGTGTGCCTTTAGTTCCGTTTTGCTATCGGGTGTTGTTGTTAACTGAAGGCGGTGTCGGAGAAGCCGTTTCTCCCATTTGCCCTGTTTTTTGGCTAAGAGCTCGACTTGGGTGGTGTATGCGTTGACGCTGATTTGTCCTTTTGAAGGTGCGCAAAGTGCAAGGAATAGAAGACACAGCCAGACGATTTGGATTTTCATTGGTAGTAATTTCCAGAATTACCGCCGCTTAAAAAAGAAAAGAATGCTTAATTGGTGTCCGGAGGAAGAATTTTCCGAAAAAGATGAAAAGTGGTCCCGGCAGGAATCGAACCTGCACCTCAAGCTCCGGAGGCTTGCATAATATCCATTTTACTACGGGACCGGCAAGAATTGAAAAGCAAATGTCTTAATGCTGCACGAAGAAGTGGTCTCGACAGGAA
>TARA_R110001606_G_C15404705_1_pt1 | contig 51378 bp, 57 predicted proteins | sample TARA_R110001606 | Tara Oceans TARA_R110001606 (sample SAMEA4398315) | marine metagenome | biome: Polar Biome; feature: [SRF] surface water layer (ENVO:00010504); material: water (ENVO:00002006), including particulate matter (ENVO:01000060) such as... | depth 5 m
TGCATGCGTTGGACAAGAATCATCAGCACACTATAAGTTAATCTATTATCCAAGTACAACAAATTGATGAACATCTCACATTAAGACTATGATTAACCTATTTATACATATTGGCTTTGTAAATATTCTAAAGCATGCTTGCACGACGACTGCCGCTTGAATCCGCATCGTTATCGAAACATTGTTTTTAAACAGGCTAGTTTAAATCTGAACAATGCAGGTTAAGGAACCGGTAAAACGTAGCTTTGCTACCCCATTTATCTTGATATATTTTGCCACAATCATGTGACTGTATTTTTTCAAGTTGGACATCAACCCATTGTCCAACGAAGCTGACTCGTACACATCCAATTTTTGTCACGTCTCACAATGTTTACAAAACCACACTATATAATGCCTAGAGTTGTATTATGTTTACCCTGATAATGAAAGAGAATAATTTCATGAAAATAGTTACTTTATGAGTGATAAAAATATGAATTTAATAGAAGGGTTTCGTCAACCTGGCGTGCTATCTGCTCTTGGCGCGGCCATGTTATTTGGTGCTGGAACACCGATTGCCAAGTTGTTTTTAGATGCTGTCGATCCATGGATGCTGGCAGGATTATTTTATCTAGGCTCAGGGCTGGGATTAACCTTCTACCGATTTATAAAGAAAGCCCCATCTGTTCGGCTTCCTAAAAACGAAACGCTCTGGTTTGCTGGAGCAATTATGTCAGGAGGAATTATTGCTCCTGTGCTATTTATGTTTGGGTTAACAGCCATACCAGCATCAGGGGTATCTCTCCTATTAAACACGGAAAGTATGTTCACCGCTTTGCTGGCATGGTTTGCTTTCAAAGAAAATTTTGATAAACGAATTGCATTGGGTATGGTTGCTATTTTAGCGGGTGCGATAATATTGAGTGTTCCGAGTGAGGTACTCTTCACTGCACTATTGCCAACGCTATTCATTCTTAGCGCCTGCTTCGCTTGGGGGCTAGATAATAATTTGACTCGCAAGGTGTCGCTTACAGATGCTACATGGATCGCATCTGTAAAAGGATGGAGTTCCGGCACTGTTAACTTAACGCTAGCTTACATACTTGGCGCCTCACTTCCTTCCCTGCCAAACATAGCTGGTTCAATGTTAGTTGGATTCCTTGCCTATGGAGTAAGTTTAACGCTTTTTGTTGTTGGGCTTCGTCATCTTGGTACAGCACGCACAAGTGCATATTTTTCTATTGCGCCATTTTTCGGGGCTACACTTGCATTGCTAATGGGAGAGCCAGTCACCACTCCCTTAATTATCGCTACAATCTTGATGGCAATAGGTATATGGTTACACCTCACCGAACAACATCAACATAGCCATACACATGAAGCGATGATTCACTCACATGAACATATTCATGACGAGCATCATGGACCTTCACATAATCATCCAATAAAGCCAGATGCAAAGCGGCCTAATTTACACGTTCATAAGCCCATGACCCACACACATGTACATTTTCCAGATGTACATCATAGACACGATCATTAAAAATACTTGGTTTAACTATAATATTTAGGCTTAGGCAGAACAAGTATTTGATATATTAAAACCAATAGAATTAAAGTAATTGATTTCAGGCAGGGCTACGCAGCACTAATGTGAGGGAGTTAAAAAATGACTGGTTTTGGCACCTTAGCGGCGAATTGTTCAAAGGTCGTTTGTCGAACCATAGCGGTCAGTCGATTATTTGATACAAAATTCTAGACCCACCTTTTTGTAATTGATTAAAGGTGGAAATATAAACTAAGTATCACTAAATGATAAACCGATACGGCTTCTATTTATTTTTTCTATAAGCCAATATAATGAGGTAATGCTATGATCTGTAACAAAAATAGGTTGTGACTAAGCACACTTAGAACGCTTAATGACCCGAAGAGCCAACCATTAAACATTCTGTCGATCATAATAATTAAAACTGAGAAGCCATGAAATCAAGCAGTAAACATTGGAATTTAATTTTTTCAGGTGCAGAAGATTCGAAACTAGGCTGGTATGAAAAGGATGCGGCAAAAACATTTGAATTACTAAATCAAGTTCCAAACTTGAAAGAGCTCACTGTATTCTTACCTGGTGCGGGAACTTCAATTTTAATAGAGCAGCTTATTTCTAAAGGTGCAAAATTAGTCCTTAATGATATTAGTATAGAGGCTTTAAATAAGGTCAAGGGAAGGCTGCTAGTTGATTGCGATAAAATTTATTGGCTCTGCCAAGATATATCCAAACCCATTACAGATACTATACCAAATGTAGATATTTGGATTGATAGAGCTGTTTTACATTTTCTTACACGTGAAGAAGATATAAAAGGATATTTCAATAACCTCGAATCAAAATTAAAAATCGGTAGCTATGCCATATTTGCTGAATTTTCTAAAACAGGTGCACCCAAATGTGCCGGGTTAACAGTGCATCGGTATAGTATTGAGGAACTATCAGAAAGATTGAGTTCATCATTTAAGTTAATAACATCGTTCAAGCATACATACATCAATCCCAATGGGGATCCAAGACCATACATTTATGGATTATACAAACGGACAACGTAAAACCAATGATCTCTTTTGGTTGTGGATTCAACTGATCGATGAATCACCTTGAAACGGTACGCTCATATAGGCGAGACATTTTTAACTACATGTTAATTATTGATTATGTCCAAATCAGCCTCATATACTTCTGTATCAATTTCTAATAAACCTAAAATGCTATGAAAAACATTATCATGTGATAATTCTTGGTCGATTTTTAGTTTTATTTTTTCAACATTTATTTCTTCTGTGTCAATATTTTCCCCAAACCACAGCAACATTGGGACATGCTTTTGGGCATCTGGAGCCAACATATAAGGTAGTCCGTGTAAATAAATGCCATTTTCACCTAATGATTCACCATGATCGCTCACATACATAAGGACCGATTCAAAATTGGGATCATTGTTCTTCAATAAGTTGATAGTCTCTGATAAAAAGAAATCTGTATATAAAATGGCATTATCGTAGGCGTTATTGATTTCTTCTGAACTACACTTTTCTAATTGGTTCGTTTTACAGGTTGGCTTGAAGTGTTCGAATTCATCTGGGTAGCGTTTGTAATAAGCAGGTCCGTGATTACCCATTTGATGCAAGATAATAAGAATATCACCCGTTGGATGACTATCTATATAAGTTTGGAGATGTGCCAGCATACCGACATCACGACATTCAATATCGCACACAGGGTTGATATCAGGTGATTTATAGCTTTGATATTCAGCCCTATCAGCTACGCCTTTAGAGCTAGAGTTATTATCCAGCCATAGCACATTAACACCAACATGCTGAGCAATATCTAATAGATTCCCTATGGATTTAGCTTTGCTATGGTCATAGTCTGATTTTCCTGCCAGACCAAACAGGCACGGTACTGAGACAGCTGTTGAAGTCCCGCATGACCAAACATTACTAAAATTAATGATATTTTCTTTCTCTAGTCTAGGGTTTGTTTTTTGCCCATAACCATTGAGTGAAAAGTGATCTGCACGTACAGTTTCACCTACAACTAAAATAATTAATTCTCGATCTGGTACTTCAGGTGAAATTTTCGCATCTAAACCTATTGGCGTGAAGACATTATTTTCCGCTCGATAAAGACCGCCAATATAGTTGCCAATGGAATAAATATAATAAGAAGGGTTCGCGTAATTTCTAAGCGATTTATGTTCACGCAGAAAGGATGCGTAAAAATCACCTAAGGATAATATTGTAACTACACCAATAATCAATGAAATGGTGATGACTGATAGTTTAGACAAAACAGCTTTTTTGAATGTCTGATCAGCAACAGGTACTTTATATATCCAGATTGCAGGTAAGACACCTAAAAATAGTATATATAAAAACTGTTTTATACTGAATAAATCGAATGCTTCACCAGTATCTGTTTTGATAATATTATCAATCATTACAGTATCAATAATTACATGATAACTATCCATAAAATAGGCGCACGAAGCGGAAATTAGCATAAGAGTAATTAAGACGGGTTTGATCGTGTACTTATAACAAAGCATGGATAATATGATGATATTGACGCAGGTAAAAACCAGAGCCAGTGAGGCTATGAATAAAGCACTCTGAAACCCAACTATTGGATAAATTTTTAGTACTTCTTGAAAAAATGTGATGTTGCCAAAGACGATAAAGAAAATCGTCGCAATGATTATCAGTGTTATGGGATTAATTTTTTTCATGTTTTGATGAAAAGCCTCTATTTTGGTTTAGATTTATTATTTAATTACAGTACTAATTCTTTAAATGTTTCTTGAATTCTAAGCTTTGATATAACGTATTAACCTCTCAAGTAAAATAACAGTCAAAAAGACTCAAGCGATCAGTTAAGGTTGTTTACGGCACTTGATAACGGTCTTGTTGATAAATTTTGCGAAATATTTTGTGACTGTAAATACTGGAATTGTAGCCCGCCATTTTCACGGTTTAACAAGGTAATATGGCCGCCCAAATTGCGTGCAATTTCTAGGCTTATAGCTAGTCCTAATCCGTTACCTGGTTGTGAGTTGCCTTGTGTACGATAAAAGGGTTCAAAAATAAGCTGTAATTCTTCTTCAGGAACCCCACTACCGGTATCTTCCACTCTAAATATCGCATTACCTTCTTCAGCGTATAGACTTACATTGATGGTGCCCCCATTCGGTGTGTAACGAATAGCATTATCTATAGCGTTACGAACCAATTGGCTTAGACCATTGCCTTGATTGAGCACACTTAATTGTTCTTGATGGGATATGCCCAGATCGATCTGCTTGGCTTCAGCCAATGAATAAAGATCGGTGATGGCATCTTGCACAATTTTGTTAAATGAAACTATTTCTTTAGGGCCTGTGTAGTCACCCTGGAGGCGAGCAAGATCAAGTAGCTGAGCCACTAATAAGCGTAAGCGTCCAAGTCCTTGCTGTAAGAGCTGTTGACGTTGCTTGCGATCTTCTTCTGAAGATGCATTTTGAATATTTTCAGACAGTATCGAGAGGGCCGCTACTGGCGTCCTTAGTTCATGCGCTGCATCTGCAATAAATCGTTGTTGTTTTTGTATATTTTGTTGGGTTCTCGCCAGTAAACCATTAATTGATAATAGAAAAGGAGCCACTTCTTCTAGCATATTAGTTTCTGGTAGTGGATTAAGTTCTGTACCATCCTGTTTATCCAGATTGGCGGCTAATTTTTTTAATGGTTTGAATGCATTTCGAATAATCAAGTTTATGATTATTAGGGTAATAATGACGAGTAACAAGATGGGTAAAAACACATTAAGGCTACTGTTCCATGCTATTTCATCTCGTAGTTCCGTTTGCTGTGCAACAAGAAAGCGCTGTGTTGATGATGACTGCGTTAATATCAAAACACGCCAGTCTTCGTCATTGATTCTTAGGGTCTGTAAGCCATCTTCTAGGGTGTTAGGAATTTGTAATTGTGAAGCTAATTGACTTCCTAGACGCTGAATAATTATTGATTCTTCTTCATTATCATCACTATGAATCTTATTTTCAGTCAGTTGGTTGATGCGAACTAAGCGAGCTACTTCTTGTAAGATATTGTCCTGTAAATCACGAGCCTCATAAAAAGCAATACCGCCAGATAATATACCTGCAATGGTGACAAAAATAAGCGTGGTAAATGTTATCCAATGATTAAGTTTTCGTTGCAGAGAATGGGTATGCTTTATTTGCCGACCATCCATCCTAACCCCCTTACATTTTTGATTGCTTCTTTACCCATTTTTTTGCGTAAGCCATGAATGATGAATTCTATCGCATTGCTGGCAACCTCTTCATTCCATCCATAGATTCGGTCTTCTAGTTCATCCCGTGAAAGAATCGTACCAGGACGTAACATCAAGGCATGTAATACCGCGTATTCTCTTGCAGATAAAAGGTGAGTTTGGTTGTTTATTTTTACTTCACGTGTGACAGGGTTAAGTTCTAGGTTTTCATTTGATAATATTGGATCTGCCACGCCTTGATTACGACGCACAACGGCTCGAATTCTAGCTTGCAACTCATTAATCAAAAAAGGTTTTACTAAATAATCATCGGCACCATAATCTAAGCCTTTGATACGGTCCTCTACAGCATCTCGAGCAGTAATGATAATGATAGGGACGACATTCTTAGCCTTTCGCAGCTCACTTAATACTTCAATGCCATCTTTTTGAGGCAGACCGAGATCAAGCAAAACTAAAGCATAATCTTGGGTTTTGATTGTGGATAGGGCTGTACTACCATCTTGCACCCAGTCAATGGCATAGGCCGCATCATGCAAAGCTTGCCGAATAGCTTCGCCCAACAGATTGTCATCTTCGACAAGTAATAATCGCATGGTTATTTATCTACTTCCGTGTATTCAGCATCAATAATGTTTCCAGTTGAGCAGGTATGTACTGAATTCTTCTCTTGTGCGAATCGCTGACGCCACCAAACTCTAAAAGCAATTACAGGAATAAAGATAACGGTCAGCGTTAGAAATAATAGACTCATTAGGAAACCGGCAAAAAGAAAAAGTGAGCCAGTGATAATCACGATGATATTTCGCATAAAATTGCTCTGACTTGTTTTAAAGTAACGTTGTGTGTTTTGTGTATACATGACCTTATCTTATCTCCATAAAAGCCATCCACTAAAGTGGATGGCTAAATAAACGAAATGAGGCATTACGTATTAATGTACATAATCTTCTTCTTCAATTTCTTCATCCTCATGATCAGCCATATCTACCTGCTGTTTTATAACGGAGCCAGTATTTGAGTCAATTTCCAAATCTATTGTTTGTTGATTAATATCGACTACTTCGACTTCCCAAAATGTTTGGCCTTTTTCGCTGTCAAACTCAGCTTTCACTACTGTGCCAGGTACGGTTGATAAAGCAATATTGATCGCGTGCTCCATAGTGATGTTGGCACTTTTGGCTGCAACGGCATCATTTACAGTCTCTTTAGCCTGTACAGCGAAGACCGCTCCGGCAAGCGTTGCACTGATTACTAGTGTACTGATGATAGTGTGTAATTTTTTCATGTGTAGATCTCCAATAATTTAAGTGATATTCACGCATTAATGTTTGCGTGATTTGAATATTACGCACCTAAACTTAGTTAGCACTTAGCAAGGATGTCACTAACTTTTACTCCTGCGATGATTGACTGAATATAAAATTGTTATTATTTGTTTAATTTTCTCAGTGAGTTATATAGAAGTGGCAGAACAATAGTAACCAAGGGTATTTGCACCAGTAAGCCAGAAATGATGGCCACCGCTAGCGGCTGCTGCATCTCGGAGCCTTGTCCTAATGCCATGGCAAGAGGCATTAAGGCAAGAATGGCAGCTAATGTTGTCATGGTTATCGGCCGCATACGGTTAACACCTGCCTGAATGAGCGCCTGAGCTTTATCCATTCCCTTATTTAATAACTCGTGATATTCCGAAAAATAAAATATAGAGATCTCAGTGACGATACCGACAATCATTGTCATGCCCATCATGGCGGTAATGTTTAACTCTATATTTGTCAGCCACAGCCCTATAAAGACCATTCCTGTTGCCAGCAAAGGCATCAGTAGGATTGCCACGGTTGCACTGAAATCTTCATACATAAATAATAGCAGCAGAAATATCAGTCCCAGCGCGGCAATAAAAACAGCGATAAGTCCTTGAAAAGCAATTTGTTGTTGTTTATACATCCCCCCCAGTTCGTAATAGACATTGTTGGGGATTAATCCTGGCTGAGAGAGTGCGGCTTTGACATCGCGTATGGTTGACCCCATATCCCGCCCATTAATACGCCCAGTCACCGCAACCATTCGTTTTAAGTTGTCGCGTGAAATTTGTGGTTGCCCTGTCAATGTTTCTATATCTGCCACTCGTTTTAAGGGAAACAGATGACCATCTGGTGCACGCAGTATCATATTGCCAATATCATTCACATTTTGGCGGACTTTTTCAGGTGTCCAGACTCTTATATCGACAAGCTTTACACCCTCTTGAACTTGTGTCGTAACAACACCCGTCATCCAGGCTTGTAGCTGTTGAGTGATACTGTCTGGATCAACGCCCTCAAGTGCCGCCTTTTCCCTGTTAACCTGAATATTCAGCGCATCACCCGCCACCACAACACCATCCTTAACATCAACTACGCCAGAAATGGATTTTATTTTATCCGCGATCTTTGGTGCTAATGCCATTAATTGTGTGAAATCATCACCATACAGTTTAATTTCAATAGGTTGAGGTACAGAGGTTAAATCACCAATAATATCTTCCATTAACAGGATAAGGTCCGTTTCTAGCCCCGGTATTTTGTCATTAATTTCTGTACGGATTTCATCCATAACTTGATCGATAGGTAGACGGGGGAGCGGTTTTAATCGCACGAAAAAATCCCCTGCATTGGCCTCAGTCAGCCCCCCGCCCAAACCCGTTCCAACTCTCATGGAATACGTTTCTACATAGGGGTTAACGCTAAGAACCTGCTCTATTTGACTAATAATTCGCTCTGTTTCCGCTAACGAAGTTCCAGGTGGGGATAAAAAATCGAGCACAAAGCCACCCTCGTCCATATGAGGCATAAAACCAGAGCCAACTTTGTTAAATGTCATATATGATCCTGCAAGAAAAGGAACCAATATCACGAGAATGATTGCTGGACGAGGTATCAAGTAGTGCATTAGTTTCTGATAGCCTTGCTGAATATGGCGGAAAATAACGCCAACATCTTCTTTTTGAGCATCTTTCGGGTGCAATAAATGTTCGGCTAATAACGGGACGACTAACCAAGCTAATAAAAATGACATCAGCAAAGCACTTGCCATGGTCAGCGATAATGCCTGAAAAAATGCACCCGTCACACCACTCAGAAATGCCAAAGGCACAAATATTACAATAGTCGCTGCCGAGGAACCAAATAGCGGATATGAAAACTCAATTGCTGCTGCTCTAATGATAGTGGGAAACTGTGTTTCATCGGCCTTTTTTTCACGTAATCTTCGTACAATATGTTCGATCATCACAATGGCATCATCCACTATCAATCCTACTGCCGCAGCCATGCCTCCGAGTGTCATGATATTAAAACTAGCCCCCATTACTGAAAGTAGTAATACCGTTGTAGCAAGAGCTGCGGGCACGATTAATATGGCAATCAGGGTTATTTTCAGACTACGTAAAAAGACGAGTAGTACCAAAGCTGCCAGAGTGATGCCTATGATGATGGCATCACGAACACTCTTAGCCGATTCAGTGACTAGTTGGCTTTGATCATACCAGTTGGCTAAAGTCAGATTTTTAGGTAATTTGTCATGGTACTCAGCTAATCGAGCATCGATATCCTTCACGATTTGTGCAATATTGGCTTTCGGTTGTTGGTAGATCAAAACCAATGCCGCTTGTTTGCCGTCAGCAGAGACTTTCAACCATTCGGGTTGATCGGTCGCATAGACACGTGCAATATCATCTAATAACACCAGCCCATTATCGCCACTGGTTAATATGGTATTTTTAATATCATTCAGGCTATGAAAACGGGTATCCGACAGTGTCAGGTAAAGTTTGTAATGATCTTCCATTCGCCCCACAGCTTGGAGTACGTTAGCGGTACTCAGCGCTTTAGCAACATCACTGAATGACAGACCATAAGCACTTAGTTTTACGGGATCAACCTCAACTCGATATTCCAGATTTTTACCGCCCATAACACCAACCTGAGCCACGCCATCAATAGAAGAGAGTAAAGGAAGCAATTGGAACTCGGCAATATCACGCAACTCTATCTGCGACAAGGATTCAGATGTCAAACTATAAGCGGCTACAGGAAATATGGATGGGTCCATACGACGTACAGTAAATTTTGTGCCTATAGGTAGCTCAGGAAGGACCTGATTCACTGCTGATTCAACCTGTAATAATGCAGCCCCCATATCGCTTCCCCAGGCAAAATTAACCGAGGCCTCAGCACTGCCTCTGCTGCTAGTGGAGCGAATAGAGACAACACCTCGCACACCTCTAACCGCTTGTTCTATTTTCCGGGTAACAGCGATAACCATTTGATCAGCAGGTCGATCACCCGCATCGACATTAATGGCTATACGGGGAAAATTGACCTGTGGAAATAACGCTACAGGTAATTTTAAGCCCATCATTGCTCCTGCAACAGCCAATAGCAGGAATAAAGAAAGAATAGATCGACGATGTCTAGCTGCCCAGTGTGAAATATTCATTTAGTCAGCTACCCTTACATTCATCCCATCAGTTACTATGTAGTTGCCCACACTGATAATCTTTTGCCCTGACTTCAGGCCATCAAGAATCTCAACCCACTCATCATCTTCGTGTCCGGTTTTTACAGCAATTCGACTTGCTTTACCATCTACGATATGAAAAACATACTGACCTTGTTTGTCTTCCAAAACAGCGTTTCGTGGAACTACCATGCCTTGATGTCGATTTAATTCAATCTCAGCAGTCATGTAGCTACCCAGAACTAGATGTTCCGTTTTATCAGCAGGTACAGGTGCTAATATATCCACTAGACGTGTCGCAGGATTTATCATGGCATGGACTTCACGCAACTGTGTATCCGCCTTGTAATCAGTAACAAAAACCGATCTGAGTTTCACTGGCATTCCTGGTTTTAGTAGGTGTATGTCCTCTGGCTCAGCTCCCAGCTGTACGATTAAGCGAGCCTCACTAGCAAGTGCCAATGCAACAGTATCTGCTGGCACACGATCGCCTTGATTAATATTGATTTTAGTCACAATACCGTCAATCGGAGCGAACAAACTCTCAGATGAATTGCCTTTTCCCTGCTTTTTGAGGGATTGTAATGTACTTTGACTATCTGCTAGGCCTTTCCGTGCGGCATCAACCTGAGATTTGGTTGACATTTGTTCTGCCAATAAACGTTTTTGCCGTGTTAACTCAATCAGGGCATAATCCACTGCATTGCTGGCTTGAATATATTCCATGCGAGCAGCAGGCGATGTGCTAAATTCAAGTAGGGCATCCCCCCGCTTAACACGTTGTCCAGGCCTGACAGACACTCTGGTAACCAATCCTCCATGTGATAAGGACAATGTCAACACTGAATCAGGATCAGCTTGCACTTGTCCATAAACAACAATGGTTTCATGTAGCGCTTTTTCTATTGTTACAGTTTGTGTGACTAGCGCTGATGTATTTTCATCGGCAATGGCTACAGTAGATAAGCCAAGAAGAGCGACTATAGACATAACGATATTGAATTTCATTATTTAATTTCCTTATTAGTATCATCTAAGATTTGAAGTCCTTCGACATTATCAGTGATATCAGGTAGGCCTAGTGCTGTTTGTAAAGCGGTGTAATTTTCCCATTGAAGTTGTTCAAGATTAATATTCTCTAATTGTTTATTAATCCAGGTTGTTTCAAGGTTTAAAAATGTTAGGGCATCAATATCACCTTGTTGATAGGCGGTTCTAGCATGCTCTACAATACTTTTTAACTGAGGTAAATGAGTGTTTAACACCCCTTGCTGTTGCGTGATTATACTTTGTAAGTCAGCCAGTTTATCTACATCAATGGTTGTTTGAATTAAACGTGCCTCATATTCAGCTTTTAGTTGGTCACGGCTTGCTCGTTGTATTGCAATTACCCCACGATTTCCTGAAAATAAGGGTAAATTTAAAGAGATATTTAACCCAGCAGTCGCCAGCCCAGCAGTATCTGTTGCTCTGTTCATACCAATATTTATAGCTGGGAACTGTGACAAAATTGCTTCACGAACTTGTGCTTCCTGACTGTCATAACCCTTTTGTAGCGCCAATAAATCAGGACGTCGCTTAGATAATGACGCTAAGTACCCATTAATTAAATCAGCATCAATTAATGTCAGATCCGGTAGACTTTTAAAATATAGGGGGACATCAGGTGCTAAGCCAAGTAACCCATTAAGAGAATGTCTGGTTTCATTGTGTAACTGCATAAGTTGATTGAGCCGGCTACTGGTATCAACAAATGCAGTCAAATCTGTGCCATTAATATCAAGTGTCACATCACCTTCCGTCAGTGCTTTGGAGGATCGCTCATAACGTTGTTGATAAAGCGCTAATGTTTGCTGCAATAACGTTAACTGCTTTTGCTCCGAAATGGATCGAACAGCCAATGAACGTGCTTGCTGTATTACCTGCCATTCTTGCCATAATAATTGCAGTTTGACCTGGGATTTTGCATTTCTTTTTACATCAAGCTGTGCTTGATGAATGATCAATCCCATAATGTCATAACCTAAGCCCAGCCCCCAGGCATTGGTCACTCCAGTAGCCGTATTCATAGGCCAATCGATATTTGTCGATAATTGTGGGTCAGGGAACAAGCTCGCAGAATAGAGCTCAGCATCAGCAACATTGAGTTGCAGACGACGCGCTTTTAGATCAGGATTATTATAAAGTGCCAAACTAGCGATCTGGTGTAGCGTTAAACCTTCGCTCTGCTTTTTTTTCTGAACAATCACCGCTGAACCTGCCAGTTTTTCCACCTTGTCAGGTAAGATAGAATCCACAGGCAATGGACTGGCCTGATAGCTTGCACACCCCCCCAAAAATAGCGTTATGCTAACGACCATGACTGCTTTTGATAACTGCCAGCCTTTTTCATCACGATCTTTATCTAGCTTTGTGTATCGTTGACCACGTGTTAGATCCGTTTGCACTTGTTTAAACTCCTATGTGAATAACGTTGATTTATCACTAACATAACATAGCCTCTTTTTGATAAGTGAGGCTCAATCTATTGCCTGCTCACGATAGAATCAGCCACCATGTACTGCAAGCGATCACGAGGCTCAGTAATACGGCTAACGAGCCATAGTCTTTAGCTCGACCTGACAGCATATGATTTTCAAGACTAATGCGGTCTACAACACATTCTATTGCAGAATTTAGTAACTCAACAATTAGTACAAATATAAGGCTAGCAATTAATGCAAGATGTTCAAGGCCACTGATATTAAAAAAAAGGCTAACTATTGTTAAGATGGAAATAATTATAAATTCTTGCCGAAAAGCTTCCTCATTTAGTAGTGCTGACTGCAACCCCTGCCATGAGTATTTACATGCGTATAAAAGACGAAGTACCCCTTGTTTCTTTTCCATTGTATTACCTTAAATGTTCAGTTTAGATGTAGCGACGTTCACACCAAGCTCATACACTAATTGTCCACCAAAATAGGCAGTGATAAGTAAAGAAGCAGTAGCAAAGATACCAATTGAAACCATAAACCAACCACGACCTCCTGAAAGTGAGAAGTTACTCCATCGGATAAAGCCATGAGTAACCGTCAAAAAGACAAAAAGAATGATCGAAATCATGCCTAATTGCTCATGTTCTTGAAGAGGAGCAATCGTAAATCCACGTGAAAGGGCTTTGGCCATGGAAATATCGCCAAATGCTGCGGCGACAAGAGCTGTAATTGTTCCAAATATTAAAAATCTAAAGCCTGCTAGTGGTAAGCATTGCGTTGATGCCAAATCTTGGTTTCTCACAAGCGCTGTGAACTGCATTGCTATGGCTACAGGTAAAAGTACTAGTGGGAAATGCACTATCATTGGATGGATATGGGCGGTGTTAAACATTATCTTCCCTTATAAAAGTGTTCGACAATGCGGTTGAATAACAGCTACTTTGGTGCTACGAAATATAAACATCCATATTCCCCAACTTATCAACCAACAAATAAGGGCGGTGGTTAAATCATGGCTTAAGAAATGTGCCCCTCGTAACTGTTGGGCAAATCCAAAAATGATACCTATAAATATAACAGCAATAAGTACAGATTTGGCATAGCGCTGGAAATAGTATTGACAGAAAAAATAGAGCGCAAAATAGGTGTATGCTGAACTGGCATGACCTGAAGGAAAACAATGACCGACATTTTCTTGTACTGTGGAAAATAGAGTCCTAAACCAAGGCTCGTAGTGGCGTTGGCCACCAAAGTCTACTAACCCCCAAGGGCAGTCAACAGCAATAAGTTGTTTTAGTGCTGAAATAGTTAACGTGGCAATGGGCAAGCTAATGACTAAATACTTTAATCCCTGATGATATGGTTTTAATTTGTCATTTCGAAATGATGCAACATAGATTACGATAATAATTATGTACAGTGCTATCGCTACATCATGGCCTCCTTTGTGTAATACTGCTTGCGTTAACCAATGTTGCTTTAAGCTCCATGTATTGCCTTCGAGTTGATACCAAAAAGAAGCTATTTGATGATCCCAATCTAGTCCTTGCAGTAACAACATTGCAAAAACGTAAAGGCTTATTGGGTAAATAACTGCTTTAGACATTATTATTTTGAACATGACGAGCCTTTATTTCTTAGAAAGAGTAACTTGCTGTTCTACACGTTTGGAAAATATCTAATTTGGTTGGTAAACATCGGTTTTAATGTCTAGCATTTCTAAAAATAGAATGAAATAAATTGTCATGTGAAAGCGCTTGACTGCTTTTTACTTCTAAGCAACCTCTATTAATCTTATGTTCATCTACAAATCCCTGTGACATCCACAACATCATTGGCACATGGGTTTGTTCCTTAGGGCCATGATCAGAAGCATAAATCATATTTTGTATCATTATTTAATGTCCTAGTTTCGCCTAGTGATTTATGCAACAGAGTACATCTTAGTGTTTTTACTCATATAGTTTAGTTACCATTTGGTAAGGTTTATCATTTTGTTAGTCTAGCTTCAGTAAATGAACTATCATTAAATATATGAAAATTTTACTAATTGAAGATGATGAGCAGGCTGCTTTATCCTTACTCAAAGGATTAACTGAGAGTGGTCACACTGCTGTTCATAAAGCAGATGGCAAAAGTGGATTATTGCTCGCGCAAACTGAGAAGTTTGATGTACTCATAGTTGACCGGATGTTACCGAAGTTGGATGGTTTATCACTTATTCAGAAGCTGCGCTCAGAGGGAGAGATAACGCCAGCACTTATTTTAAGTGCGTTGGGTGAAGTTGATGATCGTGTTGATGGGCTTCGTTCTGGTGGAGACGATTACTTAGTTAAGCCTTATGCCTTTTCAGAATTACTAGCTCGCGTTGAGGTACTTAGTAAACGTAATGTTCAGGCCCTTATTAAAGATCAACTGCGCGTTGGTAATTTAGAGTTAGATTTAATGACTCATCGGGTAAAACGTGATAACACATTAATAAGACTTCAACCAAGGGAGTTACGTTTATTAGAATACTTTATGCGTCATGTAGATCAGGTTGTTACTAGAACGATGCTGTTGGAGCAAATTTGGGGAATCCATTTTGATCCTGAAACCAATGTAATAGACACCCAAGTTAGCCGTCTCCGCAGTAAGATTGATAAGCATTTTGATCAGCCACTGCTTCATACGATTCGTGGTAAAGGGTACTTATTAAGTGAGCATCAGTAGGTTACTAAAAACCAGTGTTATCCGACTTGTATTAAAGTACGCCGTCTTTATTGCATTTTTAATCACCTTGGGTTTGAGCTTTCTGTATTGGGCAACCAGCCAATATGTTGATGCTCATATAGAATCTGGGTTGAAGTATGAATTATCTAAACTGCAAGAAATTGATGCCACTGAAGGGCGAGACAAAGTCATTTCGGCAAAGGAGCGTGAAAGCTCGTCGATACTATCTGTTAGTCTCAAGTAGTGGAGAGAAGATCGCAGGAGATCTACTTGGCTTGCCCTATGGATTAGAAATTGACGAACGCGTCCGTAATATTTGGATTGAAGATGATATCGCTCCTTACAATGTTGAAGATCAAGATGGTTACTGGCCTATGATAGCCGGTCAACTAACAGATGGGAGTCATTTACTCATTGCGCAAAGTGTATTACCAGCGGAAGACTTACAGGAGTTCACTCTCACTGTGATGATTGTGATTTTGATAATGACAGTTGGTTTAACTATTGCCATGGGGTGGTTTTTGGGAAGAAGTATTTTAGAAAAAATTGATAATATTAATAATACTGCACAAGCGATTAGAATATCGGAATTAAGCCAGCGTGTGGCTATTTCTGGTAAAGGAGATGAATTTGATCAGCTAGGTGGGCACTTAAATTCTATGCTCGACCGTATTGAACAGTTAATGACTGGGATGAGGCAGGTTACTGATAATGTAGCTCATGATTTACGTAGTCCATTATCACGCTTAAGAAGCCGCCTAGAAGTAACGCTTCTTAAGCCACGGAATGAGGCTGAATACAAACAATCAATACAAGAAACAATCATTGATGTCGACAGTTTAATTAAAACCTTTAATGCCTTATTAGAAATTGCACAAACAGAAGCAGGTAGTTTTAGAGGTGAATGGGAATTGGTTAATCTGTCTGTACTAAGCCAATCAATAGGCGAATTGTATGAAGATTTGGCAGAGGAAAATAATCAACATTTAACAATAGATGTCGACTCAAGGGTTATGGTGACTGGTAATCGTCATTTACTCACATTAATGTTGAACAATTTGTTGGACAATGCAATTAAATATACTCCTACAGGTGGTTCGATTGAACTTAGAGTTATTGAGCATGATAAATTTCCTACAATAATAATTGCAGATAGTGGTCCTGGAATTCCGTACGACCAGTATGGCGAAGTCTTTGAACGATTTTCGCGACTTGATTCTGCTCGTAGCTCAGAAGGAAATGGCCTAGGTTTAAGTTTAGTCAAAGCAATAGCTGAGCTTCATCATGCTCGGTTAAAGCTAAATGACAATCAACCGGGGTTAAGAGTGGAACTTTCATTTCCCCCGTCTTCTAGTTAGAAATATTGATTACAATTGTGTACTAATGATCTTGTACATCGTCAAAAGCTGTTAGACAGGTGAACCTAGGTTCATGAGACTGAGACGGGAGGGTTCAATATTCCGTATTTAAACATATGGATTATCATAAATGATTGTAAAACTAAAAAAATGGGCATTATCTCTTAAACATAACTTGTATGCACTTTATTTAGCTTACCATAGAGAAGATACTCCATTTATAGCAAAGGTTGTAGCGGTAATTGTGGTTACATATGCTCTAAGCCCTATAGACTTAATTCCAGATTTTATTCCAGTCATAGGGTACTTAGATGATATTATTTTATTGCCACTTGGTATAGCTTTGGCAGTCAGATTGATGCCAAAAACTATTTGGAATGAATGTAAAGACAAAGCAAAAGAGGCAACTTTAAAATCACTGCCTCGCTCTAAAACAGCAGCCTTTATAGTGATTAGTATTTGGATTTTGGCTTCTATTACGCTTTTTTTGACTATAAATTGAGCACTTTATTTGGTAAGGCCTGAGAACTGTAGACAAAACAGGGTCATTATTAATAAAGATGGTCTTATTATTGACAGCAAGCTTTAGTCGTTTCGATGTCATATGTAGGGCTATTTCAATTATGTATCATTGTTTTGGAATGTTAGCTGGTGGATAAGAAGTACCTAACACAGAAGCTAACCGTCACGGTTAAGTTAGAGATACCAACCCTAAAACTATTAAAGAAATAACAAAGAGGCCCTACAGAAATCACTCGTTCATATTTCAGTGAAGCTGATCCATTCAATACCTTTTAGACACGTTAAAGTGTGCCCACAAGAAGTCCCGTTAATCTCATTAACTCAATCTCCGTAACGGGTGTCCATTCAGGTGTGCCTTGCTCATTAAAAGTAACAATTGCAAAGGTGTCGACATCATTATTGATCCCTGTCCCTTTTGGATAGTGTTCAACCCATATAGGTTCGACAGTCGGTTGTTCGTTACGCAGAGTTTCGCAGATATCCTCTACGCGGTTTGTGATAGAAGTGCCACTTTGTCCTAGAATAGCTGATATGGCCACAACATCAGGTTCATTTACCTGACCTTCAAATTTCCTGACTCGGCATTGACTATCTGCTATAGATGAAAAGCCTGAATACGGTAAATTAAAATCTTCAATTAGTAACATTCTTATATCCTTATGGGTTATTAAATTTGAGTAAATTCATTTATTTATACCTATGTACCCGCATAATGGGCGCGTAGGGCTCACTCTGAATTAGAGCGTCTGATCTTTTAATTCTTTTTGAAATGACTTTTGATTTTGGTAAAGGGGACAACTCAGGTAATGCGTCGCCTGCATTAGCAGGATAGAAGAGAGGCATTAGAGCCATTCTTACCGGCATCCGCTCATGGTGAAGAATAAGGTTTACCCGTGGTTGCATAGCGGGACGATAAACACGGGCAACGACTTCTTCATCCGGTAAGATTTCGATCATTCGTTCTTCCACCAGCAGTTTGTTCCGTATTTCGCTGTCATTGTATTTATTAATTTGCTTCTTCACGGCCGTCAACGCTTCCTCTTTGGATAGCCGCTTCGTTATTACAGGCTGATTCCACATAAAACTAATCGCTTGTGGTGTTGCATCGAGTACAACAAACTGTCTTGCTGTCGCTTTACGGTTAAGGCGGCGTAATTGAAGCTTGTCCAAGAGATACAGGCTTAACCTTATGTCTTCAGGCGTCCGTTCTTTATCGGCTTCTTTAAGGAGCACCGCCATCTGAGAACGTAATGTATTGATAGCCACCACAATGCTGCAAACCGCTTCAGGCACACCAATAACCGCAGGTAAATACGTTGTGCTGCCACCTTCGGCAGTATCATCTTGATACTCTAAGGATTGAACAAATTCACTGATTTTCTCTCGACTCACACCTTCGTATGCCCATAGAGGATGATCGGTGTTATCGATGACAGCATCGGCCAATTTTTCATTAAGATCGACTAATGGTCGGTAGATCTCATTAAGCTTGTCCATCCATACGGTATAGTCGTGAGCCATTTATGCAGTCCTTGTAAGACCTTCACGCGTTAACTTTAATGTCACCATCGCATCCGTCACGCTGGTCGGTAAGTCACTCAATTTCTGGCATAAAAACACACCAATACCATTCTTATCAGCAATCATGGCAGTGTAATTATCTAATGAAGCGTCTGTCACGTAGTTAGGTTCATCAAAAATAAATGTCTGCGTCGGATCTCCCATTGGTGGAAGTCCAATTTTGGAGGGATTGTTGTAGTTGGTGGGTGCGTGGATCAGCACCGTGTTAGCACCTGTTTCCGCGAGCAGAAACGCCAAGATAGATTTACCTGAACCTGGTTCACCTTCAATGCCGATAATTCTGGGTTTAACATTGTCTTCACACTCCGTAATCACGTCACCTAATAGCGCCAGAGACTTCCTGTGATCAATATGCACCTTTTTAGGTTCAAGCTCCGTCGGTTTTAATTCCACTTGGCCATTAAATCTGATGATCATTCGTTGTTCTAGTTCCATGTCCTATTTCCTTATGTCAAACTCAACGTCTTATGTTGACAGCAAGATTGGTTTATCTGCTGGTGGCTCAGACATGGCTTTTCGTGCCAGTTCTTTCGTCACCAGTTCGACTGTCGCGCCATCAAGATGCCATTGAGCTATCTGTTTTAATGCATCCCTTCCGTATACAGGATCAGCATTACACGAGGCATAACACTCTTTTGTCTTACTATTTCGTGCTATCCATGCCATTGATGCTAGCTGTTTTGCATTGTAAGCCGTTTTTTCGTCACCTTGTTTCATTGTGAATCCAGTCCATTTGTTATCTACGTCGTCTTTTTATTTAAAATCCAAACTGTTTACTAGCTGGTTTATCGAGAGACTCACTACTTTCTTCGTTTAATTCAGAAAATGAAGACCGTTCATCAGCGGCATTGTCTGTTTTAGACTCTGTAGGAGTCTCGCTCCCTGTATTGTTTGTCGTGTCAGAGTTATTAAAAGTATACTCGGCTCGTCCCTAGTCCAACCCACCAGCCTGAATAACTATGTTTTAATATAACATAACCACGAATCAACGCAAGCTAACTATCTTGTTCTCTTCCAAACGAAGTGCCACCCGCCTCTTTTCGCGCCCTTGCTCGGTTAAGTCTCGCCCCTTATTGCCGGTCTATTTAAGTCGCCCTACCGAAAATACCCCTTCAAAAGACTGGCTTTGACCGCCAAACCGCCGCCGTAACTCAAAATAGAATTAAAAAGAAAAAAGAAAACAAAAAAGAAAAACAAAAAGAGCCCCGAAGTACCGTTAGAAAGGAACCCGTTGTTAAGGTTGCGTGTTCGTGGTTATGTTATATTATAACTATGTATTAACGAAAAGCCGCTGACAAAGTACACCTTGTTATTAAACACCGGCTTACTGAACTACTTAATTTTTGGAGCATTATCATGACTGAACACTCTCTTTCTTTTGCTAACGAACAGCTAAGCGTCGCCGGTATCTTGTTACGGTTAACTGAGCGTGGTTTTGATTTCTTCCAAAAAGATGGCATGTTCCTAAAGGCGTTGGAATTCTGCCCTCGTAACCAAAAGGCTAGACAGGATCTCCTTAAAGTAATCAGCCCTTATAAAGGCGATAAAACTCTCGTACACCTTGCGACTGAAACGCCTAGTGATGATGAAGCTGACAACGTACCACCTCAAGATGAACCGCAATGGCACCATACTGAACAACATCAAGAGCAATGGCAGGAAAATCAGCCTCAAAATACGCATCAAAATACCCAAATCACGCCGCAGGCCCCTCTAAATCAAAATTCAACCACCGATAACACTGAAAAACGCGAGTTCATTGGCCATCATATATATGGTGGAAAAGCCGCCCTCTACTTTTCACTAGACAAAACAAAGGCCGAACACCACACGATTAGAGTGGAAGGTGCGCCTGCAGGCGCTCAAGCTAAAACCTATCTCTGGGATAAGAAAATGGCACTTCAAATTACGCGAGGTGATTTACCGACCGTTGCGGCCGTTTTCTTTGGCTTATTGCCAGAATGTGAACTCTCTAATTATGGGGCTGACAATACAAAACATCTTGTGGTTAAAAACCAAGGCAAGAATTTCTTTCTCAACATGTCCGGTAAAGGTTACTCACAAATTGCTGTGCCAATTTCCCCTTCTGACGTCTATGAGATTCGCGCCCTACTGCTTCGCCAATTACTTGCTAGCACCCCTGAAATAGGCATTGAAGGTGTTCTGGTTAACTTGAAATGTCATGCCGCTATGCTAAAAATTCAATAAGCATATCTATCTTCCGATTAACAAAGAAACAAGCCGCTCAACTTGGAATTGTAAAAAATAAGACTAAACTTTCTGAGTTACAGGCAAAAAACAAGGCATTGCTCAAGCAACAAGGACGTGGGTTGGAACCTCAAGCTATTTTAAGTCTTGCCTGCAAACAAAAGTGGCCAATATGCATCGAGGAATTCCCCAACTCGGTGCCTGGTCGGAAATATTTATTAGATATCGCCTTTCCAGATCATAAACTCGCAGTAGAAATGGATGGCATATACTTCGCTTTACCGCCAGCGACATAAAACAAAGGCTAAAGGAAAGTATTGAACAGATTAATGCGTGTCTTACTAATATTGAAGGCAACAAAATACCGCCCGTAGGCGGTAATATTCACCCAAAGGTGAGTGATACTGAAGTACTAGCTAAAGAATCCTTGGTAGATCCCGACAATACTCGTAACAGTAAAAACTACTTGCATAATCAACAACCAATTTAACTTTAATTGTAGAGCAAAGGTGATAAACATTACGTTAGAGACTAAAAAACAAACAAATCCCCAGTCTGCATATTCGCTGTGTGATGCAACTAATGCCGCACCAATCACACCAACGACTGCACCTAAAAACTCGTACAATGCTGGTCCTTCTGGTATTTTATTGAATATATATTCCATTTGTTTCTCCTTATGAGAGTAAAGCCCAAATGAAAGAAATAAAGATGACAGTCGTACCTGGAGATAATGAGGCTTTTATAAAAGAAAAGTCTAACGAGCTCCTGCACGCATTACTTGTAAAGAAAGATAGAAAAGCTGCCGATCAGATAATAAAAAACCTAAATCCCCGTGGGGATCTAGGTCTGGTTACATCTAAGCAACTAAAGAAAGAGTAGGAGCTGAAGTTTCACGTAAACGAATTACGTTAGCTACAGCTTCTATTGCATCTTCAATGACTCTTTTTGAAGATTGAAAAGGCGTTGCATCATATTCATTAAGAAGATATTGCATTGTGTTTTCAAGTTCTACATTAGAGCTACTATCAAAGTTTACTTCGTTAGATTCAGTCATGGTTAATTCCTCTGGGTATTAAAAAATAAAAGAGGAATACCAGCCCAGACAGGGAAGTATTCCCTGTTGGGGAAGTGGAGTGCGTACAAACCACTAGTTGAGTTAAATTAACTGCGTACAGATAATTAATTGAGTATCCATTCAAGTGCGGATAAACACTTCATACCTATCTAAAAGAAGATAGGTGAGAAATCTATGTGTCCTTTATATTATTTTTAACCATTCCTGTCAAACAGTTTCCCTTATTTTGATCTATTTATTCGATCTGATACCCACTTCCCCAATTTTTCATCACTCAATATTCGTATTTTTACATACGATTACAACAACTAATCATGCGCAGAAATATTATTTCCAAACAGCTAAATCAATGTCTTTATTTTGGAATACTTCCTTACAGTTAACGAACCTAACATATTGAATATATAGGGATTAGGTGGTAATAAATGCGGTGGTCATGGTATTAGTTAAGGAAGTTTCTAGCTACTAGCCTTCTCATTAATTACGCTTAATCAGGCTTTTCAGTGTGTTAGCCTACCTATTTCGACAAGGCGTTAACTGCACATAAAGGTGATCATTAATGCGGTGGTCCACTAAGAAAAGTGATCATTAATGAGGTGGCTGCGCAAAAAAAGTGATCATTAATGCGGTGATAGGTGATCAGTAATTGGGTGCGCACGGGACGACGTGATCGTTAATGCGGTGATTTAGCCTCGTAACCTACTGATTATTTGTAAGAACCCCCCCTTTCCTTTCCCTTTAAATCCTAAGATCCTAAAGTCCTTGTTAGACGGTAAACTTTTATTGGACATCCTATTTTTGCCATGTTAATTTCCAGTCTGCTTTTTATTTGTTATGGATTTCACTTTAGGTTAAAAAGATGCCACAGGATTACGAAGATAATAATATACCAAAAAAGAATGACGATAACTCAGAATTAAACAAGATTATTTCTGGGAAGCAAAAAAATCCTGAAAGTAAGCAAATGGATTTATTCAAACACTTACTTAAACCTAGCCAGAATTCAGGTGATTTATCTAACTTATTATCACTCTGGGACTCATTTCCTAAGTACGCACTCAACAGAAGCCTTCAAACCAGTATGCGCAACCCTTACGGTGGCTTACCAAACTATAAACGCTCTTATAAAGCCTTGAATGGTGATGAATGCACTATTGAAATATCACCTGCTAAAATCACCGAAAAAGATGGCTCAGAAAAAGATTATTATCCATCAGATCTAGAAGAGTCCATAGAGGATCTTTTAAGAAGATTATTTTTAGAACAGGCTCATGGAATACACTTGCCCAACGATCAAGGTTCATGGTGTAGATTTACCTTGAGAATGATTTATGACAAGTTAAAAGAGCAAGGCAAAAATCGTACAATGGACGATATTAAAAAAGCCTTAGAAATAATGAAAAAAGCCACTATTACTATAACTATTAATGGTGAACCAAGTCATGAAGGCTCAATTCTGTTAGAGCGTCTCATTCAAAATAGAACAGATTATTTAAAAAATCCACACGCCGCTTCTGCAGTTCGTTTTTCAAGTCTTGTTAGTAAAGGTATTGAACAATTAGATTTCCGTCAATACAACTACGAAATTATGATTTCTTTAAAGAGCCAGCTACATAAATACCTCTTTAAATTATTGTCATCTAAATTCCTTAATGCAGGCCATACGGCACCACCTTTCGCTATTTATTATTCAGACATTGAACAATGTAGTGGTCTTTTGCATCATAGTGAAGCTTACAGAAAGATGGATATCGTCAAGAAAGCGATGGCATATTTAGTGGATAGGGACGTTCTTCGTTCTTTCACTGAAAAACCATCCACTGAAGGGAATAAGGTAACGGATATTCTCTTTAAGCTAACGCCAAGTAGCGCCTTTATAGCAGATATGAAAGCTTCCAACAAACGTCATCAAATGCTTTTGGCCAATAGAGCTGCTTCTCGCTCCAGAACACCTCTTAGATAGAAAGAGAATCTTATTTTAAGCTATTGATTTTAATATAAATAAAAATGTGGCGTTCGTTGCGCATATCACGACAAATCATAACCAATCACAACTGATTCACTTGATTTTAACGAAGTATAATTTATTTACTATCTGCTCTTCATCCTCAACAATTCATGATTCTTTGTCGCGGCGTGCTTGCGATATATGCCTTCACACGTAGGGCAGCGAGAATCGTAGGTTAGTGCAAGGTAAGCTACTAACCAACCACCTCATTGATATTCCAAGGCAATAGTGCCTCCACCTCTTCAACCGTTTTTGCTTGTGGCAATAAGGTGAAGACCGTTTTCAAATACGCTGCTGGCTCAACGTTATTGGCTATTGCTGTTTCCACTAAACTGTATAAATTAGCACTGGCTTTTGCACCGTCTACCGTTGCTGCAAACAACCAGTTTTTTCGGCCTATCACAAACGGTCGAATACTATTTTCAGCGAGGTTATTATCAATCGGCCACGCACCATTGTCCGTGTAACGGATAAGTTTAGGCCATTGATTATTCAAATAGGTGAGTGCCTTTGTTAGCTTGGCTGACTTGACGGGGTGCTTTAATGATTTATCGAGCCATTTTTTTAATACCGCTAAGCGTGGGACACTTTCTTGTTGCCGTATTGTCTGCTTTTCTAGTGTGGTGGCGTTCTTTATTGTCGCTTCAATTCGAAAAAGTGCTTGAATATACGCAAGCGCTTGTTCAGGCTTGCCTGATGTGCCTTTAGGTTGTGCGTCACTGGCTTCTTTAAAATAACGTCTGGCATGTGCCCAGCACCCTAAGTGTGTGATGTCTTTCGCGTTAGCCACGCTATCGTAAACCGCATAGCCATCCGTCATTAATGTGCCGCTAAAATCATCCAAAGTGTATTGCTTTGACGGTAAAGCGGTAAGCCATCACAATACTTATGCGTTGCAATTTGTGACAAGAGTCCTGGACTAGCAATAGATTTTTCAATCGGTTGTGCGGGCTTTTTGGCGGTTACAAAATAATCGTTGCAACACGGGCAGAGATATTTACGACGAATATGATTTAAGACGATGATCTTAGCGGGAATGTAATCAAGTTGTTTTGAGCATTCACCGGCGAAGTGGCGTAAAGGCTGATGGTCATGCGGGCAGAATTTTTCATCATCCGCCAAATCATAAATAATATCGGTCGTAGGTAAGTGCTCAGGAATAGAAGGACGTTTCTGTTTACGTTGATGAGCTGCAATGTCGGTATGGGTATCTTCTACTGATTGAGGCGCATCATCACTCAATAACTCGGCTTCATCGAATAAACCTAATTGATTGGCTGAGACTTTTTCACTTGAACGGCCAAAACGTTGCTGCGTCATATAACGAATGTATTCTTCTAGCGTAGCAATTTTATCTGATTTTTTAACCAGTAAATTGTCTTTATCGTTCAGCACTATTTCTTGCTCAGACAGCTGGGTTTCCAGTGTTAAAATACGCTGAAGAAGCTGCGCATTTTTGAGTGTAAGCGAATGATTTTGCATGACAATATTATAACAAAAAAACCTTAAAAAGCCGAGTTAAATTCAATGTTTTTATGGGGTGTAATGGCACTAATATCAACGCCTCGGAGCAACCAGTGCAATTGTTCTTCATTGATTTTGATGGTGGCCTGCTCATGCTTTTTGGGCCACTTGAATGTGTCTTTTTCAAGCCGTTTATACCACAAACAAAATCCCGTTTTATCCCAATAAAGACACTTCAGTTTATTACGCCGCTTGGAGCAAAATACAAATAATGCACCGGTACTTAACGGTTGTTTCATCGTAAGCTCAACAATGGCCGCTAAGCCATCAATTTGCTTTCTAAAATCAACGGGCTCTCGGTGTAGGTAGATAGCAGGGGCGTTGATAAGCGGGTTCATGCTAACGTCCTCACTAAACGTGCTAGCCAATGTACATCGGTATGGCTATCAAGCGTCATTGTCACCTTGCCAATGTTGAGGCTAATTGAATGAGGGGGCGAAAGCGTTTCAGGCTCAATACAGCTTACGTGTAAAAATGGCGACGATGAGTTGGTTTCTGAGTGTGTCGGCACGCGTATTTTATACTTGTAAAAAGAGGAGGCAGCAATACCTTGCTTAAGACAGAAGTCTTTTATTGAGCCAGCGCTTTCGCGCTGTTGTTGAATAAGTGCCTGCCATTGTTGGGGGGTTCGTCGCATTGTGATCGCCTTAAATTAAGTAGGGTGATCATAAGGTAATGCTATTGTTGGTGGTATAAGGGGGTTGGTTAGGTGTTTACAGTGCAAGATTCAAGGCCATTCTCCTCAATTAATTAAGATAGAGTTCAATTTCTATCTCCGCATAGCGATCCGTATACTGCCTAACGCAATTCTAACTATGTCCGGCTGGAAGAATTTGTTAGACTCAGTAAGCTGTACCAACGAACTTCATTTTCTTGTATGGATGATAACTCACAGATTGAACCTCCAATGAACCATTGAAATGAATACGCTCAATGAGAATGCCCGCCTGTCCTAGCTGGAGGGGTGACGGCCTGATTCTTTATTTCTGACTCTTCCAAGTAGTTCACAAAGGCACGTTTTAAACGCTCTGACCACTCTTGTCCCAGCTTCGCACCTGCTTGGGTAATTTCAGATTCTATCTGAGCTTCTGTAGCTTGTAATAAATCATAGGTAACATTAATATTATTTCCTATAATTTCAACTTTTTCGATGCCCATCATAGCCTGTAAAGCCTCAGATATCTTCCGTGACATTTGTGAGGTGAGGGGTTTATCCAGCTCAATTCGCCGTTGTTTTAAAAATACTTTTCCTTCTTGTTTTGGCGATTTTTGCCCAGGATAGCCGATATATAAATGTGGCGAGGCTAGAAAACGTTCTTGGCACTGTAGAGAACAAAATGCAAAGTGCATTTGTTGATATGTAATTGCATTTTTGTCGGGTGTAACAGACATACCGCAGACAGGATCTTTTACACTATTGTTTAGTTTGCTCATAATATTTTTAATCCTATTTTTCAATTACTTACACTATAAATCAATACTTAACAGTAGAAGTTATCGTTGCCTATAATCAGGCTGTAATGTCGGGACAGCAATCGTTATAACGGTCCATTATCGACCTATTGATTACATATCTTCTAGACGGTTGGCACTTTGCGTCATTCGCATTGCTTCATGCTCTTCTAATGAAAGCAGCTCTTCTAACAGCTCATGTGCTGAGCTAGCGACAGTTTGAGCCGCCAAGTCACGATAAAGCGTTATGACTTGTTGATGCATGTGTATTACTGTTTCAGTAATTTGCAATGTATTGAGTTCGGCAAATGGAACATCGCTGTGTTTATGTTTCATAATCGGATGTTTATCCAGATATTCATAACACCACGTGTTTAAGGCGTTCTTACTGGCTATTTTTTCAAACTCAATAATGACTTTGGTTAAGGTCTGCTCATGCTGAGCTAGATACTCAAGTAATAATCTAGCTCGTTCACTTTCATTTTTATTGGCACAATCAGCTAGGCATGATGATAGCTGCTGATGAAACTCAATGGTCCAATCTAATACGTCCTTCAGGCTTTCTGCTTGCATTCCGCTCTCCTCACAATTACGGGTGAATGTTAATCCCATTTTATGCTGCACAATCAGGACTCATTCCCGCTGTGTATACTTATTGACCATAACAGTTTCTTTCTTTTAAAACCAATAACGTGATCTGGCAACCAGTCTCTGGGTTCGTTTCATCCGGATCCGAGCTGCCTTGAAAACATCATTGGTCAGCAAGCAGATACGCTGCTTCTACAATCAGGCAGTCTCGTTGCTTAGCATCTATATGTAATAGCGATTTATCCTTTTTGACTTTTCCATGCCTTTATTTCTTGTTGCTTATCTACTCCAGTCAAGCGTATTTTCGTCGTTGTCATAATAAATACCCCAATTTAATTAAGCTTCAAACACAGCTCAGAGGACATTTTGAATATATCCCCTAGGCGTTACACCAAGGTCAACTACTTTTCTCAAATTAAACTTTGTTCATATAAAAAGTTAACACCTCACACTTCGTTATAACAAGTTCGACAGCTAATTAACTTAAGCTGATTCAAGCTGAATTCGAGCATACTTTATGATTAATAATGTTCCTAAAATAAGTAATCCACTTGCAAACCAAAAAGGTGCTTGTGTCATAGTTCCAAATAGCCCCCCAGCCAATATCGATCCTAGAGCTTGCCCCAAACTACCTGCGGCTGTCTGCTTACCCAATAACTCACCTCGCGAAATATCAGCAGAAAGTGATGCTTGATAAGCAAGTACAGGTACAAGCACACCGGAACTAAAACCTACTAATGCTACAGCTATGAGAATAAATTCAAAACGAGTAAATAAGGGGAACAATCCGATTCCTATAGCCATTATAAGCAGTGAACATATTATGATTTGTACAAAACTAAAATGACGGATAAGCAATGAAAATAAACATATCTGTATGACCAGCATCGTAACGCCGCATGTCATATATAAAATGCCTATCTGAAATACAGTAAGGTTTAGTACTTGTTGACCCTGTAATGCTATACCAACCTCAAAACTGCCAAGAGCAAACATGCCCAGTAAAGCCAGATACAGCAAAATATTTGATGTTGTTGATTGCCTATTTGTTTTTTCAATGACTCTCTCTGGCTTTAATTTGGCAACTACTGCTACTGGCTCATTTAATCTCATAAAAAGAGCGATCCAAACCAATAAACCGAAAATACTTACACTTATAAAAGGGAATAATATAGCATCAAAGGGAGCGGTTTCTAACCATCCTATACCATCACTTAACCACCCTCCTATCAGCGGGCCAAGCAATAAACCAAGTGTTGCTGATCCACTTATCCATGCGAAGCGCCGTGCTCGTATTTCCTTAGAACAAGTATCAGCGATATAAGCAAGTGATACCGGTAGCACTGCTGACGCTAAAGCCCCACCCAATGCTCTCATGAAATAACTAAACCATAGTTGTTGAGCTATACCAAACATCATTAGAGCAATAATGCTTCCTCCAAGGCCTAAAAGAATAACTTGACGACGGCCAACTCTATCCGATATTTTCCCCCATAGTGGTGCAAATATAAAAAGCATAAACATAAACACACTAGTCATCATACCTGTATGCCACGCAACTGAAAAACCTGCTCCGCCGCCAAAACGACTTTCCAAAAGGAACGGAAGTATCGGCATAACAATTCCATACCCAATAAAAACCGTAAAGACAGACAGCGTAAGCAAGAAGAATTGGATTTGTCGTAATTGTCCCATCATCCAATGCATTTTCATTTCACCACCATTGGGTCATCAGCAACATCCAATTTTCGCCAATTAATATGCTCATATACACCTGACCAATACATACCAAAACCAATAGCGAACACAAGCTCTTCTATAGGCATAAAACTTATTTTCACACCGGTCAACACGTCCATATTCCAAATGCGGTCTATGTATCCAGGGTTACTCCATTCTAAACCAGCAAGAAAAATTGCGTAATAACCTAGAAACAGCAATCCACCGACCCAGGTTTTTCGTTTCAAATCAGGTCGGCAAAGGATAGTTGCTACTGCGCCGAAAAACATGGCAAATATAGACGGATAAATAGGATTCCAAGGAAACAAGTAGAAAACTATAAAAACGACCGGCGGTGTGACCAATGCTATGTAATGATGCCGGTGTGAAGGGTTGCGCCGTTCATCGGCTTCTACAAGTTGGGGTATTTTATGAGTTAATAGGTTATAAAAAACCGAACTGACACCGCCTATTGCAAAGCAGAAAATCAGACTTTCAATATCAAATCCAGTATTTTTAGCCAAATCAAATAAACTTGGTGGCATCCAGTATTCCGGCACAAACAATGGTTCGGTAAGACCGAATGGCATGGTAAACAAACTAGCCCATAACATCGCTCTGCGATGAACAGAGAATAACCAATAAACAATTCCCCAAGGAATTAAAAAAGCACTCGACCATACTAGCCAAACATATTGCTCTGCAATCATCCTAACCCCTCTTTTTTAAATACTGGACACGGTAGAGCACCAATAATCCACTGGTAGCCGAAATCAGTGACCCGATAATAATGGCAAAACGCGCTGTGACTAAAAAGTTTTCGTCGACAAACGCCATTGAGGTAATAAACAAGCTCATGGTGAAACCAATCCCAGCAAGTAGTGATACACCATAGATGTGACCCCATGTAACATCTTCAGCTAATCGTGCAATTCCTAGCTGTGTAGCCAACCATACCATCATAAAAACGCCTATTTGTTTACCCAGAAACAACCCCAACACGATGCCAAGAGATAAAGACGAAAATAGACTATTAATACTAAGTCCAGGTAGCGTTATCCCAGCATTAAAAAAAGCAAATAGTGGAACTATTCCTAGCATAACCCATGGATACAGATGTTTTTCCATCTCCTTGACGGGTGATGAGGAAACATTTTTTTGCTTGCCGTGCATAGGAATTGCAAGTGCGACCACTACACCGGCCAACGTGGCATGAATACCCGAATTCAACAGTGCCACCCAAAGATATAGACCAGTAAGAACGTATGGGGCTGTAGCTACTACTTTAAAACGATTCAAAACGACAAGTCCTGCCACGCCAACAGATGCTGCCATTAGTGCCGACATAGAGATTGTTTCAGGATAAAACAGGGCAATCACCATAATTGACCCCACGTCATCAAATACAGCTAAGGCCGCCAAAAAAATAAACAGGCTCTCAGGAACACGCCCTCGTAATAAAGATAGGGCTGCCAGTGCCAATACTATGTCAGTTGCCATAGGAATTGCCCAACCCCGTGCCATCACTGGATCCTCGCCATTAATCAGCAGATAAATAACCGCCGGCAATACCATACCTCCCAATGCCGCCATTGCTGGCAAAGCAAGCTGCCTTAAACCAACTAAACGCCCGTCTAAAACCTCGCGTTTTATCTGCAAACCGACAAGTAGGAAAAAAAACACCATCAATCCTTTATTGATCCATGCAATTAACGGCTTGTCGATACCAACTCCGCCAATCTGTATCGATACTGGTGCATGATGAACGTACCCATAGACCTCATAAAGTGGTGTGTTAGCGATGATAAAAGCGATAATAAGTGCTGCAAGGGTCAAAATGCCTGCCAGTCGTTCACGTGTAACAGCATATGATTTGATAGTTTGATTCATCCTATTTTCTCAGCCAATGTTCAGGACACAGTAAAATTATGACCAGACGTTTTAATTGTCGTGTAGATCCGTTTTCAATATTAATTCTGTAAAACATCTCGAAACCATCACTATTTGAAGCACCAACTCGTTTAACGATAAAAATCATCTAGCCTACTGGAGAGGGTTCGACACAAAAGCATGACCGGTGAACGTAATATTCGTTAGTGTAAGCATCCACTGATTTTGCAACTATTTGTTGAGGATCAGTATCATTAACCATTAACTTCTTTCCTCATTGCTGACACTCATAACCACCGCCTCACACTCCAGCCCAAAAGCTCGGCCAACCGTGGTAACCAACGACGGCGTCGCCAACGCGTGGCACACACCAAGGAAGCCTCCAGCAAGTCTGTATCAAACTGTGTTTGTAATCGACTACATAAATTTGAATCTCGACTAACTAAGTTCAATTCATAGTTTTGAAACAAGCTACGATAATCAAGATTTGCAGTACCTAATGTTGCCCATTGTCCATCCACAATGACAACCTTCGCATGCAACATTCTCGGCTGATATTCATAGATCATAACGCCTGCATCCAATAAATGAGCGTAAACTGCGTTGGCCGCCCAGCGAGCTAAACGTACATCACTCGTGTGAGGAACTAACAGGTGTACACCAACGCCTCGTTTTACCGCCGCTAGTAGTGCCTTTTGCATATGATAGTCCGGCACAAAATAGGGTGTTGTTAGACAGATCTGTTGTTCGGCATGACCCAAAAAATCATTATAGATACAGGCTAGTCGACGTCTACATAAGCGAGTTTGATTAGGAACTATGATGCTATTTATCTGCTCGTTTTCCTTGATAAATCGCTGTTTGTCACTACACCAAAATGCGTCATATAACTCACTAGCTTGCCTGGCTAAGTCCCCGTGAAAAGAGGCATGAGTATCACGCCAACGCGCAGCGCCAAAATAGCGTTGTGAACTTTGTCGATGAATATTAAATCCACCCAGAAAGGCCTCATGACCATCCACTACCAGTAGCTTGCGATGATCACGTCGGTTGTAGCGTAACGGTTCACGCCAACTCCAGCGATGGAAGTGGCGTACATCGACTCCTGATCGTTCAAGATCAGGCCCCAATGATCGGTAGAATTGAAACATCGATCCATGTGCATCTACTAGCAGGCGCACTTGCACGCCTGCCATTGCCCGTTCTATCAATGCCTGAGCAAAACGATTGCCCACCTCATCATCCGCAAAGATATAAGCCTCCATCCATATTTGTTTTTGCGCACTATTAATAGCCGCGAGCATGGCCTCAAACAATTGATCACCTTCGGTGTATAGCGCTATGTCATCGTGATCTGCCCTAGGCTTATTCAGCGGATTACATGCACAATGTTCAACCATTAAGCCCACAGCTCCAAGGCAAAATGTTGCATTACTGCTGTCAATATATCACTGCGAGTAATAACGCCACTTAGTCTGCCATCAGTAACAATTGGTAACGCGCCAACACGCCGTTCAACAAACAGGCGAGCAATATAACGAACATCAGTATCTCTGCTTGCTGTCAGCACAGGCGTTTTCATGAGTTCTGCTACCTGAACAGCGCTATTATGCGGTGTTTGTGGTTGATAAGTTTCTGTAACACCACTCAAGTAATGCAGAATATCCCGATCCGAAACAATACCGATCAACATACCTATTGATGAAACAATGGGCAGGTGGCGGAACTGTCTCGTCCTGAATAATATCAATGCCTCATTAATGGTTGCTTGAGAAGGTAGTGTAATCACAGGTGAACTCATAATCTGTTCGGCTACTACGACAGATTGAATCTGTGATAACTGTTTAACAGCTTGATAAGCTTGTGCCGCACTATGTTGCTGTTCATACTTTCCTGAATCGCTGTGATGTTCTTTTTCATCAATGGCATGCTCAGGAATAATCGCTTGTGTTTTTTCTACAACAGGTTCTTTGAAAAGCCTACCCATCGGCATCACGTCATGATTGGTGATACCTTGAATATAAAATGGCATTATCGGTTAAATCTCATTGTCATCAGACTTATCATCAACAATTGCCCCGACACCAAATACAGTGACAATCGATATGATCACAAGTGACATCCTTACGAAGACTTTGGTAACGGCGTTTGGCCCATGGCTGTAGTAGTTGTTTAGGCCATGATGATTGATACACTGTTCGAAGTGACTCACGCAAATTTGGTCTGGATAGATGCTGCCAAAGAAACCAGCCGTAACCACGATTACCTAATAAACTAAACAGTACCCGGTTGACAATCGAAGTCTCCATCTGAGGTTTCAACTCCCGTTGCCATAGCGTGTCATAGTTTTCACCATTCAATAAGCTTTGTGCTGCCAGTACTCCTGATGAAATAGCTAAGCGCATGCCAAAACCCCATAGTGTATCTTGAAATCCAGCCTGTTCTCCCACCAAAGGATGCCTACCGCTGTACGCTGAATGCGGTAATCTGAAATTACCAGTGCCTCCATGAGCTAATGGATTTTTCATCTCCAGACCAACTAATTTCTGAAATGCTTCCACAGTACGTTGTACATATACTTTTTCCTGTTTAAAGTCCGAAAACATACAGCTTTTCACAGTGCCTTTTCCGTTCATGACCAACAGATAAGCATATCCTTTAGGTGCAAGGTCATCATCACAAATCACCCAGTAGCCATCGGCCATGTCCGTTTCAAAATGATAACCTACAGCAATCGCATCGGCAGCTCGTGGTCCTGCAGCAAGAATGCCCTCACCCTGCATTTGTTGTAGCCGGCTGTTAAAGCGAACTTCAACACCTAATGATTCGGCTTGCCGTAATAAAGCACTGTCGAGCGAACCAACACCTGATCCCCGTTCCACCATATAAAATAAAGGTTCATCACTCTTGATCTCATATGCTTTTCTACTTGGACCATAGGCAAAACCATTCCGACAAGGCATTGCAGTAAAATCCGTCGTCAATCCCTGTTCATCCAGAAGTGCCAGCACGTCTTTTTGGGTACTCCAGTTTTCCAAACCCTGAAAATCGCCGCCAAAACGATGTCCTACCTGTTTGTGTGTTTCATGCACCACAACCCGGCGTCCTGCATGAGCCAGTATAATCGCCGCGACCAAACCGGCAGGACCAGCCCCAGCAATTTCCACTAGATCCTCATGCTGAGTGTTAATATTATTCTCCATCCGATTTACCGTGACCACTGTGCATGAAGAGCATCATGCCAATACAACACAATATAAGTACTAACAATAACCAATTTTCTATAAGCCATATCATGTCAATGTTCCTTTAATTTTCAGCTACACGTGCTGTCATGGCCCCAAGCACAGAATATTTAGCCACAGTGAAATAGCCATAGAGATACAAATAGGCTAGAACGGGCGATACAGCATTATCCATCGCTATGGTGATCTTGTTTTTCTCGCGATCTAACAAAGTTGTATACGGGCACCCAGAGAAGAGAGAAATACCAGCCATATCCATACGCCTCTATCATGCCGATAAAAAAACTTTTCCAGCTGATCCATTCAAAGCCAGGCAGCAATTTCTGCCAAGTTTCGTACATGGCATGATTAGGAAAAATCAGATCGAAACCCACACAAAGCACAAAGCTGATTGCCAACATAAAACTAGTCGCGTGACCTACCGCCAATAAAGAAACACCTTGTGGATGATGATTACATTTCACGGTCAACTCCTCGTTCTTTATTCAGATAACGTTCAGGCTCGAGATCGAACTTTTCTAGGCAACTCTTTGAACAAAAATGGTAAGACAGCCCCTTGTACATTTTTCCATAACCTTGTTCAGGATCGACGGCCATATCACACACCGGATCAACGTATTTTTTATCATTTTCTTTACCATGGGAATGACCACCATGCCCATGCATCATGTGTGCGCCACAGCCATAGCGCATTATCAGAAAAAACAAAACCGCAAAGACTAATAACGAACCTAAGCCTTCCATACATCACCTCCTGTTTGTTCGGACTTCACCTATCGAAACTTCTCATCTCGAGGTCATACCGTTAGAAATGCCTTCCACTGATTAAAAGGCGGAAAAAATGCCGGGGTTTTACGTATATAGTCCACATACTTATTCCCAAACTCAACGTGAGCTCTTTGCTCTTCTTGCTTGGCTAAATGTGCATAGGCATAAAGGAGAATAGGTGCCATCACAACAGTGAGCAATGTAGGCCACTGCACTAGAAAACCAATAATAATCAGAAATAATCCTGTGTACTGTGGATGTCGGGCATGGGCATAGATACCATCTGTGACTAAGCCACCGCGAGCAGCGTGGATCTGTATCCAGCCCTTCGAAAGCAGCTGATAGCCGAGGAGCATAAGTACTAGGCTTAAACCCATCACGATCGCCCAGGCCAAATCCGAGCCACCAAACACTACGATCCAAAGGTGACCAAATTTATGACTGAAGGGTTGCAATACAGGATAGGCGTCACCCAGCCAACCTGAGAGTAAATAAATAGTTAAAGGAAAACCATACATCTCGGCGAATAAGGCAATCAAAAAGGCAATCACGACCCCCATGCTACGGCATTCATCATTTCCTCTCGGCTTCAGAAAGCTGAGGATGAAAAAAAGGAAAATGCCAATATTAAATGCTGCCACAACCCACATACCATAAGCATATTCGACATTACCATCCATTATTTAATACTCCTGCCATTTATATTCTTGGAACAATTCACTGTAGTTTTTCTTTATTTCGAATGTGATAAACATCATAGACAGGTAAAACAGCAACGATACCGTCCCCATCAATACCAGTATGTGCCACATCCATGATTATTTTAGCTATCTGATCTGCCTGCGATTTACTAACAAATACTTCGATTCGTACATGTGTTGTCATCCAATCTGATTTATAAAAATTGGCATATTCACCAAAGCCCTTAACTTTGCTTACACTTATGCCAGGGACATTTGATGCTTGTAATGCCTTTTCCACCTTTTCCAACATACCTGACTGGATAATAGCCGTCACATTTCGAAAATCCATCTTTTCAGCGCTCATATTATTTCTCTCCATGCTTATTTTCGAGTTCACTTTTACGGTGCTGAAATTCCTCATCATCAATATCGCCACGAGCATAGCGGGACTTCAGTATCTCCATTGGTTCTTCTTTTGGTGGTGGCACATTAGCATTGGCTGTGACTGCCTTGACGATCACAACAATAATGACAAGTAACACTATCCAGAAGAACCACATTCCCATTCCCATCGAACTAAAATGGTCACCATACATATCATTTCTCCTATCAACGCATCAGTTAAAAGCGTTTAACAAATACACATTATTTCATCAAGCAAATCATGATCCTCAGGATACAAAAAAGAGACATCCATGTCGCTTTTTTGCTGGGGAATACGTGACAGTTAATAAATCACCGACCGTCCTATATCCCTCAGTTGGATATAGTCGATTAGCGTTTAATGTGTTTATGAAGATTTTCTCTAATAGTGCGAGTTTCTTCACTAGCCGCCTGATTCTGCATTATCATCTCCATCATCATCTCCATCATATTCATATGATTTTCCATATTGCCTTGACGATTCATCATATCCATCATATTTTCATCGGACATGTTCATACCCTTCCCCATCTTCATCGTCTTTTCACCCTGCATAGTCCCCATCTTCTTCATCATGTCTTGCATGCTGTTCATGTGAGTCTTTAGCAATTCATCTCTTTTATCTGGATCTTGTGTTTTATTAATTTCAGTCATTTGTGCCTGCATTTTTTTCATGTTTTCATGCATCATTGGCATATTTTGATCTGTTGCAGCTGACTTATCCTGCTTCATTGTCGTTTGACTAGGAGATGTATCGTGCTCATGGGACTTTTCCGTAGCAAAGGCAAGGCCTGAGCTAAGTAATAAGGTAGTTGCTATAAGTGTTTTTTTCATGGGTATTTTCCTTTAAAAAATTTCTATGTGAATGATGACATAGCAGCATCCTCGCCAACCCGAACTCGGGTATCAGAGATAAATTGGTATGGTGGTATGACCAGATTGGTTGGTGCAGGGACATTTTTGAATACGCGGCCAGCAAAGTCATAGCGTGATCCATGGCAGGGGCAATAATATCCTCCAATCCAGTCTGGCCCAAGATCATCTGGAGCACGATCTGGTCGAAATGTAGGTACACATCCCAGATGAGTACATATCCCGATGACGACCAAGTATTCTGCTTCCCTTGATCGATAACCATTTTGTGCATACCCTGGCTGTTGAGATGTTTCCGCTGAATCAGGATCAAGTAATTTTTTTCGGAGCGTATCAGATTGCAAATCTTCAAGATTTTGCTTGGTACGTCGTAAAATCCACACCGGTTTGCTACGCCATTCGACGGTGATTTGCTGACCTGGTTCGAGCTTGCTGAAATCAACATCAATAGGTGCAGCTGCTGAATAGGCTCGAGCACTGGGATTCATAGAGAATATAAAGGGCATCGCTACAGCAGTGATACCTGCGCCTCCTATTACAGTCCCCGCTGCCACAAGCAATCGGCGACGATTTAGATCCATGTCTAACCTTGTTTGCTTTCTCATGGTGATCCCCCTTCTTTTTCGTCTTTGATATAAGTCTAAAAGACTGTACCTAAGACACAGATCAAAGCTTATCGTTACAACCTGTGTCATAAAGTACAGCTATGTGGCGTCATACAATGTTATCTATGCTTAATGGGGTTTCCATTTCCTATCAGCACACTATGTCAGCAATTATTTCTTGCCGAAACCTTCTCTCAAGTAGCTAAGAACAGCTCGAATATCCACTACCGTCAAACTAGCATCCCCTCCTTTAGCTGGCATAGCCATGGGAGAGCCTGGGCTCTGAAAGCCCTCAGTAATATTTTGTAAAAGGATCTCATCAGATTTCGATAATGGCCCATCCAGCTTGGTAAAGTCAGGCGCTCCAGGCAAAGTACCCTTTCCATTAGCACCATGACAGGCGATACATGTTTTGCTATAGATTTCCTTACCGGATAATACTGGGCCAGAATTGTTGTCAGCAACTATTGCTGATGAAACTTTTACTGCCTTTGGTGCAGGGTTGTTGGCTGATTGAAGAAAAGCCAAAATATCTCTTTGTTGTTGCCCTGTTAAACCCGCTCGTATCCGCATATGTGCCACAATTGTTCGCCACTGATCATCTCGAAATTCTGCTGGATCACGCATCTCGTGACATCGAGCACAATTCTGTGCCCAGCTAGTGGCTCCGCGTGCAACATTACCCATCGATTTGTCTAATTCTTCAGCTTTGGCCGTCACGAAGCCAGCACCTATAAAAAGGGCAAGTACACCAGTCAGAAGGTGGTAACTATAAGTTGATCGCATCGTTGATTTATTCATGTCATTTTTCCTTAGAATCCGTAGCTCAACTGAGCCTGAAACGTATTGTCATCAGCTTTCGAGCCATTGATGCCATCATTAAGATTATAGGCAAACTTGGCCATAGCATTCGCTGAGAACAAGTAATTAACACCTAGTGCCCACTGAGTTTGGTCTTGACTGCTATGCGGGGAGTCATAGTCACCATAACGCAATACCCCTTCCCAACTTGTTGACATTAAGCGATAAGAAGCTTGGGCATACCATGCTTGCCAACTGGCTGCGTCTGGTGCAGCACTACTCGCGGCAGAACCTACTTCCTGCTTGGTATATTCACTAAGTAGACGGAGATTATTATATTTGTAGTTAAAATCTACGCCATACACATCGTAATCTCGCGTTGCATCAGGTTCGGCCTCACCAGCGACTTTACCTGTTGCAACTGACAAACCGAACTCCAGCATCGGAATAGGCAAAAAGCCAACCCTGCCGCCAAAAACTAATTCATCATCATCGTTTGAGGTTACGCCTCCAGTATGGATTTCTTCAATTTCACCACCAACAATATCCAGAATAGGTCCATTGGCTGTATAAACAGCATAATTAGCAAAACTGGTGTTATGGCCAGTAGGAATAGCACCGCGTAACTGCAAACCAATATCTGCATTAGGCGCTGCCTGACCATGTCCAAAACCTACAGGCGCTGTAGGTAATTTATTGATCCATGATGGATGACCATTTTGACGAAACTGCCCGAGAGGACTTAAAAATTTACCCGCAAGCAGAGTCATATAATCATTGATAAGATAATCAATTGTGCCATATTCCAATCCTACATCCGTAGTACCGTCTTCGTTAATTTTAGATTCAAATTCGACTTCCATTAGTAAAAGGTCTTTGTACTGATAATGGAAAATTGGATTAAATGTTACGGCACTAAAAGCACCATTGCCATTTTCTGAGTCAGAATAAGTCGCATCACCATACCCTGCAAGATGTACAACAGAGTCACTATTTTTCCACTCAGTGGTATCAGTTGAAACTGCAGCCACATCCTGCTTTAGTGCTTCAATGTCCTGTTTAGTTACAGTTTGTGTTTGTTGGTTTTTGAGTGTCTCCTGAACTTCTTTAAGTTGTGTCTGTAATAGTTCAACCTGTGCTTTCAGTGCATCGTAGCTCGCATCGGCCATCGCATTCAAAGGAATAGCAAGTGCCACTGCACATGCTAACATCGTATGTTTTTGTCGAGTCGTTTTGGCTTTCATGAATATACCTCATTGTTTAACTATCAATATTTTATAATTTCACTCGATTAAGCCGGAGTGCATTCAAAATGACCGAAACTGAACTGAAACTCATCGCTAGTGCCGCAATCATCGGTGACAGTAGCAGACCAAAAACGGGATAAAGCACACCCGCTGCAATGGGTACACCAGCAGCGTTATAAATAAAGGCAAAAAACAAGTTCTGATGAATGTTTTTCATCGTAGCGCGACTCAATCGGATGGCACGTACAATGCCACGTAAGTCACCCTTGACCAGTGTCACGCCAGCACTTTCCATTGCTACATCCGTCCCTGTTCCCATAGCGATACCGACATGCGCCTGCGCCAATGCGGGTGCATCATTGATACCATCACCAGCCATAGCTACAATTCGACCTTCAGCTTGCAGTTGCTTAACCATTGCCGCTTTTTGATCTGGCAAGACTTCGGCATGAATTTGATCAATGCCTAATTTAGCGGCCACAGCTTCAGCCGTTTTTAGGCTATCGCCTGTGAGCATAACGACACGAATGCCTTCTGCATGTAAGTTCTGAATCGCCTCATGTGTACTGTCTTTAATGGGATCGGCAACGCCGATAAGGCCTGCAGCTTTGCCATCAATGGCCAATAACATGACGGTTTGACCTTCAGCACGTTGTTTATCTGCCTGTTGTGGTAGATTGCCGACATCAATGCCCATGTCCTGCAATAATTTGAGATTACCAAGTGCAATCTCATGGCCATCTACAATACCGGTCACCCCTTTACCGGTTACCGACTGAAAGTTATCTACTTGAACCAATTTAATCTCACGCTGTTCAGCACCCTGAACTATCGCCTCAGCCAAGGGGTGTTCACTTGAACGCTCCAAACTGGCTGCCAGTCGTAGATTTTCATTTTCTTGAAAACCGTCGGTGGCGACTATCGAAACTAGCTTCGGCTTACCTTCCGTTAAGGTACCGGTCTTATCCACGACTAAGGTGTCAACCTTCTGCAATATTTCCAACGCCTCGGCATTTTTAATTAATACGCCTATCAATGCACCTTTACCCGTGCCCACCATAATAGACATCGGCGTCGCTAAACCTAGCGCACAAGGACAGGCAATAATCAGCACAGCAACGGCATTGATTAATGCATAGGCAATGGCAGGTTCAGGTCCCCACACACTCCACACAATGAAAGTAATGACGGCAGTAATGACGACTGCAGGCACAAAATAGCCGGCCACTACATCCACTAATTTCTGTATCGGGGCGCGAGAACGCTGCGCCTCAGCTACCATTTTGACTATTTGTGCTAATAAGGTATCTGCACCGACCTTTTCAGCGCGCATCAATAGGCCACCAGTGGCGTTAACGGTAGCACCAATTAATTTTTCACCTGTTGATTTAGCGACGGGGATAGGCTCCCCTGTTACCATGGACTCATCAACATTGCTCGATCCTTCAATGACTACACCATCAACCGGAATTTTTTCACCGGGCCGAACACGTAATTGATCACCAGGCTGTACTTGTTCAAGAGCAATATCTTCCTCGGTGCCATTTTCACGCACAATACGGGCCGTTTTAGGCGCTAATCCTAGCAGTAGTTTAATGGCAGTATTCGTTTGACTACGAGCGCGCAACTCCATGACTTGACCTAACAAAACCAGTGCAGTGATCACCGCAGCTGCTTCAAAATAGACCGGAACGACACCCGCTTCATTGAACACCCCTGCCGGAAATACGCTCGGAATCACTACGGCTATAAAACTGTAGATCCAAGCAATACCGACACCTATTGCTATTAAGGTAAACATATTAAGATTACGCGTGATAATTGACTGCCAACCGCGTTGGAAAAATACCCATCCTCCCCACCAAACAACAGGTGCAGACAGAACAAGTTCAGCCCATTGTCTAGTAACTGGAGAAATCAAACTATTGATCATTTCAGGCCCAAACTCTGCCGCCATGGCACTGAAAAAGATGGGGATGGCCAGTAATGCACTGATCCAGAAACGCAGCGTCATATAATCCAGTTCATGCGTATCTTCTGTAGCTTCTATTGTTGTTGGCTCCAGTGCCATTCCACATTTAGGACAACTGCCGGGATGATCCTGAATGATTTCTGGATGCATGGGACAGGTATATTCAATTCTTGTGGCTGCAACTGAAATAGTTTTGGGCTCTAATGCCATGCCACACTTCGGGCAACTACCAGGATGATCCTGTTCAATCTCAGGATGCATCGGACAGGTATAGATCATGGGATTATCAGCAGCGTGACGCGTAATTGCTGCTTCAACCTGGCTAGTATCTCCCCCATCACAACAGCCAGCCGATTTTTTTTCAGGCGCTATTACGGCGTCTTTTTTAGTACTACAACCGCAGCCTTCCTCTTTTTTTTCTGCTGTGGATGACGACAGATATTGCTCAGGGGATGCCAAGAACTTATTCAAACAGCTTTCGCCACAAAAATAATATGTTTCACTGGCATGTTCCGTAAAATATTTTGTATCTTCATTGACGTCCATGCCACACACGTTATCGATTGTCATATTCAGTTCCATAATTTATAGATTCAATCAAACGGCAAATTTCATCGCCATCGGGTTCACCATTTGGCATGGCTTGCCACTTCTCCAATGCCGCATCCATTCGGTGCTGCAATATATTTAGTTTAATCAGCCTGATCCGATTTTCATCGATACGTTGTTTAATGATGTCGCGAACTTTAGGACAGGGTGACTGCCCCTTATCGGTGTGATCAAACATGATCTGGATATCGTGTAAGGTAAAACCAAGCGATTTAGCACGAAGAATAAACGTCACTCTTTTAATCTCATTATTGCCAAATTGTTTGTAACCATTTTCTGGATTACGAGATGGCGTCACCAATCCGATACGGACATAATGACGTATGGTATCGGGGGTTGTTTTCACCCATTTTGACAATTCACTAACCGTTAACATGTTTGCTCCCCGTTCATTTTTAGCTGTTTTATCTTTAAACGCTTTTCAGTATAAATCCTAGGTTCAGCGCACAGGTCAACAACTTTTTAATAGCACCCTAGCTATTCGTGATCTTGTTTATGTTCAGCTGTGTCGTTTTGCATATCAAGGTTTCCCTAAAAGGGAAATGTTAGTAACTATGAAATATTTGTGTATTACCTGCTTTATCAAACAGCAATACATCATAGCCACTCGTCTTTTCACCAGCAGGCTGCATACCAGGTGAATGTTTAGGCATTCCGGGCGCAGTCAGTCCAACAGTTTCTGGCTTTTCTGTCAGCAACTGTAGGATGTCAGCAGCAGGAACATGACCCTCAATTACATAATCTCCTACTGTGGCAGTGTGACAAGATGCCAGAGGAGTCTTTACACCTAGTGATGTTTTGATGCTTGCCATCTCGTTGTCACTTTTATCGTGTGTTGTGACAGTGAAACCTTCATCCTCAAGATAAGTGACCCACTTGTTGCAACATGTACAAGTGGCCGACTTATAGACTGTAATTTCAGGAAGTACAGCTGCTGTCCCCGCGGCAACTACGGCTTCGCTACTCTCATCAGTAGTTTGAGTAAACCAGACAACGCTACTAACCAAACCAATCATAAGAAGAAATATTATGATTTTCATTGGGGAAAAAAGTTGAAGCCCATTATTTAGGCTGTTTTTAGTTTGATATTGTTTTTTCATTAGTGAACCTATTTTGAGTGATCAAAATGACCATTACGCACTTACGCTGATAACGTCATTTAAATCTTATAACGAACGATTTCGTTCACACATATCCTCATCAACCACAAGGTTAATTCTTATTCCCTGTCTGATTCATGACATTAGCATTACAATTTTGTAATCTCATGGTATTCGTATGCTGGTAAAATTAGGCTTAGCTTGCACCAGGCTTCTTAAATTACTCATCGGTTGTTTGAGAACTGATGCTTAAAAGGCTAATAGTCATCAGCAAACAGAGTAGATTTTAAGCCAGTATTTCATGGGTCGATTGCAATAAATTTACCGCCTCTTACTTGTTTTAGTGCTTTTTGTCCTAGATAGCCAATATAAATGTGGTGAAGGAATACTGCGTTCTTGACATTGTAGATAACAAAATACAAAGTGTATTTGCTGGTATATTATTGGCTACTCGTCAGATCTAACAGATCTACTGCAAACGGGATCCTTTACGCTAGCTTTGCACTGATTCATGATGGTTTCAATTTCTTTTTTTACTAGTGCAACCGGCCCCAAGTATAACGAAAATTGTTTATGGCGATCACCAGCCCAACTTAATACTTCCTGCAGGTTTTCTATTTTGTATTAATCTCACCTAACATAAGCAGGTTGTTGCAATCTATTCTTGCTCATATCGTGGTGGTATTTTCTTTACGTTTTTATGAAAAAGATACTTCGCCTTAAAATATCCAGAACAAATATTAAGGCTGCTCAGTGTGCTTTCCCAAAAAAAATATTGGGAGTTAAGTAAGTGTAGATTATTAGCTAACCATGATACTTTTGATACTAACCTTTCTAGTGGCCAGCCAATATCAAGTTGATTTGTATTACCAAGCGTGCATGTCACTAATCTCCGTTTTTCATTTAATGCTTTAATTTCACTTTGCAGTTTAACGGTAAATATGAATGGCGCTACTTGCATAGTTAAAATAGGAAAGATCACAGCCTTGAATTGCTTTAAAGGAATAATCATTTTTGAGCATTGAGCTGAAAATGCATTTATAGAGACTAACAATAAAATTGGACAAATATATTTCGTTTCTTTCTAGCCTTAACGACAAGTGTAATTGCCAGTCCACGTTGGCCCACTTGTTAGATGCTTTTAAAAGAGCATGTTTACATTGCTTTTTTTACTTTTATACCTAATACTTTAATATTACATATCATCCATACCCATATCCATTTCCCCATCACTTCCTGTATGACTTTTCATGAACAGTTTTTGAGCAATAATGATAATAACAAAACCAATAACTGATACGACGATAACCAAAGGATCTGCTTTTAATTTAATGAAAACAAATGTTGTTAAAATCACAACATCAGAAATAATGGCAAGAACTGGAATAACGGGATTAAAATCTAGTGTACCTCGTAAATGACGCACTAACCCCCAATGCACCGCAATATCCATTAACAAATAAAATATTGCACCAATAGCCGCAATTCTGGTTAGGTCAAATAAAATTGTTATTATCATTGCTAACAAAACCGTTAATATCAAAGCAGGACTTGTACCTGTCTTTTTTACAAGGCCTGGTACTTGCTTCATCATTCCAAGCATTCCTAACAATCTGGAAGCAGAAAAAACACTAGCGAAAACACCCGATACGGTTGCCACCATAGCAATGAAAACAGTAATCCATAAGCCTAAATCTCCAAACACTGGACGTGCAGCTTCAGCAATCGCGTAGTCTTTTGCTTTCACAATGGCATCAACACTAAGGTTCGCACCAACAGAGATAGCGAGTGTGACATAAATGATGATGCAAATTGCAATTGAAATAACAATAGAACGGCCAACATTACGAGTTGGATTGATGATATCTCCACCTTGATTGGTGATGGTAGTAAACCCTTTATAGGCCAATACCGCTAACGCTAATGCTGCTAAAAAATTAATTGTAATTGACATATTAACTGAGCCAACAGGTGGATTCATTTCAAGTGGTGCGATAACGCCTACCGATAAACCGACAATCGCAAGCACAGCAATTCCTATAATTTTAATAGCTGCTGTTGTATTGGCTGTCGCTTCAATAATTCTATTGCCAGAAATATTGACGACAAATGCTACTGCTATTAGCGCCACTGCCAATATAGTTACGAGTACACGACTATCAATGTCAAATAATCGTAAACTATAAGCACCAAAAGTTTTTGCTACTAAACTCTCTGCTATTACCATCGATACATACATCAGTAGAGAAAATGTACCCGTAATAACACCCGGCCCATAAGCTTTTCTTAGAAATTTTGCGACACCGCCTGAAGAGGGATAAGCGTTAGAAAATTTAACATAAGAATAAGCGCTTAGCCCAGTAACTACGCCCCCAGCAATAAGAGCCAATGGGAATAATCCGCCCACTAATTCCGCAATTTGTCCCATCAGAACAAATATCCCAGCACCGATCATTACACCAGTACCTAAAGAGACTGAACCTAAAAGCGATAATTTTTCAGGCTCTTTTTGCTGCATATTTTCCATAATGAATACCTATTAATTTAATCCATAAAACATTACTAATAATCTTAGCTATAACCAAGACGAATCTACAATGATGGCGCATGCTGAATTTAATCGCATCTAACGCTTTGCACTCAGGCAATTAATAACTGTGGCTGTCTTTTTGGCCACTGTTATTAGTTGTCCTGTACTACTACTGGTTCGTGGTGGGATGTCTGGGTGTTCATATAGAACCACTCTCTTTCCGGCCACTGTGTTGTAAAAATATTTAATCGTTAATGAGATTTACCCGATTATTTCTAAGCTCAGTTTATACGTCGAAAAGAATAATAAACTACCCCCCCGTTACTCAAAATTTTAACAGCTAAAACATGAGGCTTTATACTGATCTAACTTCCGCCGAAACGAAATATTAAGCGGCGTGCACTTGACCTCCAAATAGCACATCATGTAAGTTGGCGCCGGACAAACCAAATCGTCAATGGTGGCAACAGGATCCACTGAAACAGGGGAAACAGTCCAGTTCCCAGAACCGGTAACGTTGGCATCAATGACGTATAGCTCCATCGTCCCAGAGGGCCGGTGGCCAGCGCTTCGAAAACGATCGTGATGACCACCCCCACAGCTACAAAGACCCCAACTTGGAAAGGGCTCGACTTAATGATCCACCAACGTGATCCCGCGAGCGCCGCCACGCACCAGAACGCGAAAAGAGAAATGACAGCATCTCCAAAGGTTGCCTGAGTGCAGGCCGCGACACCAACCCAATGAGGTCCACTCGGCGTTGCCGCAAAGAAGGGTATTTGCCACATCTCCCAAACGAAATTGAGAAGAAAGGAAAAAATTGCCACGTTGACCTCGGGTAAGCCTATGATTCCAGATTGTGCTTGCATGAGTTTTGAATGCTCCCTGCGACGTCTAACTTGTTATTAACAAGAAAAAATTCCTGTAAGTAAATAATCAAGAAAAAAGCAGAAATTATTTATGGCCTATCAAATTCCACCCTTCTGAAAAATTTCAATTCGCTCATTCAACTATCAGTTACTTCTGTCAATTAAGTCAAATAAATAACAATCTAAGACTCCATTTCTATTAAGTACGGTTAAATTCAGTGGCTTCCATTCCACCATATCTGGATTTCTATTTGTAATAGGAGCCATGTCCAGTGTCCTGGTACCGACCCATTGCCAGTTTACGCCCGCGTGCTGAATCGGGCGGCTGACCTAGCCTCGGTGAGGTTTCAGATCGCCACCCGGTAGCCGTGATCCTCGATGTTGAGCGTGAGGTTCGTCCATCACGCTCAGGCCGATGTTTGCCGTCAGCGGCGCTGCACTAAACTTAAGGATGACATGTCAGTCTCCTCGATGTGATTCCTAGAATCAGCAATAACATTTTTAAATCCTCCACTTAAATAATATAGCACGAATTAAGAGCGCAACAAAACCGCGCCACGAGTACTGGGATCATGACAGCTCGCGTTCCCAGACGCGCTGCATCTGCAAAAACATAAATGATGCTGTCCAGCCAATCAATACCAGCCCAGTTAACGCCTCCATACCGGCCATAAAACGTAGTGGCCCCGATGGTACCAGGTCACCGTAACCCAGCGAGGTATAGTTGGCGAACGAGAAGTAGATGCAGTCAGCAAAGTCGGCAGCTTGACTGCCGACCACAGTGCCATAACCGTTGCCATCTATTAACCAGTAATAAACCCAACCGAACAGCACCACCTCAAAGACGTGCGCAACCAGCAAGCCGCATACTAGTATCGACAAATGCCAGCGATGCCAGGCATCGTTTCGATGCAACCAGTTGCCTGCCCGTCTCATTAGCCTCATCGCCTCGTAGTGCAGCATGACACATAAAATGACCAGTATCAGGGTAATGCTCAGAGTTACTAGCATGAGCAGGGTCTATCATTTGTTGCAATAAGATTACTGAACATTTTATCTTGTTTTCGAACGTAAGAAAAAGCTGGTTCTGGTGCCGTCACGACCCCAGATACGCCGGTAGTTGTCGCGTTCACTAGGGCCGTCCAGGGTGGCGCTTGCGACGAGCTATACAATGTACCGGTCCCAGCCCGCATAAGAATCCTTGATCTTGCCGCGCGGGATTGCCAATGCAATCAGCAGCACGCCGCAAATCACGCTGTTCCAAGTTGCCAGCGGTGAGGCAATGCCATCGAGCAGCCACGGTGCGGCAATCAGCCAAACGCCGATCGCGATATTTATAAAACGTACACTGCGCGCAACTTCAGCCAAGGCGATGATTGTGAAGGTCACTACCAGCAGGCCGACTAGGTGATCGCTGTTCGTCATGGTCCCGAAGCTATCGAAGGTGAGCCGCGTAAACGTAAGCCAGACGCCGATCGCAATACTGAGTATAAGTGTCCAAGGATAGGTTACACCGCGCGTGGCCTGAGCCCATTGCTCCCGGGGGCTGGCAGCGAGCCCTTTTGAAGTGTCATCGCTACCACCGTCCATGGCATCACCGGTCCAGAAGGTGCGCCAGAACGGCTTGCCTTGCTTACGCGTCGAAACAAGAAACTGCCCCATAGCAACAAACTCGTTAAGTGAATACGGAATCATCACCGCCATCGCTAATGCGGCGATTAGGCACAGCGTGCACCAGGTGCCGATTACGATCGGCTGGACAATGACAAAATATATACTGACGACACCCAACGGCAGAATCAGGACGGCCAGTCCCAGTACCATCCACGGCATGGTGCGCCAGCGCGTCTTGCCAGCCATCCAGATCATCACTAGCTCAAGCGTATAGACGATAGCACCCAGGGCACCATCGGCAATTGGCCAGGCCTTGGACATATCCGAGGTAATGATGGTCTCGGAGCCATTCATCACGCCCTTCATGTCACCGCTGCCGGCGAAGAACGGTTCCCAGACGGTATCAATGTGACCGAGCTGATAGGCGCCCAGGACACGCGCGATAAGAAACCCGATCAGCGCCAGTATCGCGATCGGCATGCGCTGCAGCCAGCTTGCCGGCGTATAAGCCCAGCCCGGTGGTACGTCCGGCCCGCCCATCATGCCGGCCATGCTCATGCCCGGCATCATCGGGATCAGTACGGACAGCGCGATCACTAACATACCGATCAGGGTGCCATTGGCATAAGCCTCCGGCAACGGCGTCCAGAACACTAGCGGTGCAAATAGCAACCACAGGCCAACGAAAGCGTTAGCCCACTGCGCCCAGGGATTACGGCGCCAGGCGTCAGCAGACAGCACACTGAAAACAATCACCAGGGAACCACTAATGATATCGCTCCAGGTCATCAGCAGGTTGCGCAACTCAAACGACGCTAGCCCGCGATCAGTCATAACCTGCAGTTGGTTGGCGTCGGGCACAAAGTCGCTTAGGTAGCCGAGTGTGAACGGGCTGGTTAGTAGCCACAGGCCTAGCATCAGGTTGAGATAATGCGGCCAGAGCATGCTTCGGTGGCTATCGACCATCATGTCGAGATGTTTGTTGTGATGTGTTGTTGAACCACCGCGCGGCACTAGAACCATGCCGCACTTGGGGCAGTTTCCTGGTTCACTGGCCACCACTTCGGGGTGCATCGAGCAGGTGTATTCTGCCGTTCCTCCAACCAGTGTCGCCACGTGATGACGGGTATGTTCACTGTGTTCGGACTGTTCTTCGGATGCGTCAGTACGCAGTTCCAGCGCCATGCCGCACTTGGGACAACGGCCCGGTTCGCTAGCCAGCACTTCGGGGTGCATAGGACATGTGTATTCAATCGTCCGTCCTAGTTCAGCCGATTCCAAGGTCGTACCACAGCGCGGACAGTTGCCGGACGAAGACTGGCAGACTTCTGGGTGCATGGGACAGACATGCACCACGCAGCTCTGCGCGGGTGCCGATTCGGCCGTCCCGACGGTGGAATGAGCATCCTCGTCGTGCACGTGTAAATGCTCATATTCTGGCGCGGACGCATGTTCGGACACCTCTGACACAACTCTCTCCGCCGTCTTCTCCAACCCAGCGGGCAGCTCCAGGCCGTGCTCGCGGTACCAGTCGAGCGGATCGGCCTGCAGTGCTGTCACCATCTTCGGCAGGGTTTGTCGTAGCGAATGTTGGGGTTCCCAATCGAGCAGAGTGCGGCTCCGGGTAATATCGAGGGCGTAGTGGTCGTTAGCCCGGTCGATCATCCACGGCTTAATAAACGGATCCTGGCCAGGAATGTGGTTCTGCACCCACGCGCCGACCTTGGCAATGGTTCTGGGAACATTGTGTGTTTCGCTGGACTCGCCGTGGATCAGCCGCATGAAAGTATGCTGTAGTTCGTCGTAGCTCAAGGTCTCGGGCTCGCCGATCAGGATCACGGATTCGCTTGGCAGTTGAGCGCGCTGCTCTACTGCGCGCTCAATAGCATCGACCGCATCCTCCATATGGATGAAGGCCTGACCGTGAGAGGTCTCGCCGGAATATAGGTGGCCGGCGAGTTGCCGCTCGTAGATACGCTGGATCTGGTGCGCCAACGGCGGCGAGTGGCAAACATCATCGTAAGCACCGGCAAAGCGCAGGATCACAGTGGGAATAGAACCGCGCTCCGCCCGGATCACTGCCTCGGTACGAACCTTCGACTCTGGATAGGCCCAAGTCGGCCCCAGCGGCCAGTCCTCGGTGATGAACTGGCCTGGTTCGCCCGGCTTGTGCACGAGCATGGTGCTGGCGAAAATGAACTGCTCGACCTCGAAACCATTGCGTAACCCGCGCAGCAGGCGCCGCGTACCCTCGACCGTGATCTGGTCGTATTTCGGACTCGGCTTGCCGAGAAAATCGTAATAGGCGGCCAAATGGACCACGGCTGCAATGCGATTACCATGATGTTCCCACAGAACCTGCAGTCCTTCCTGTACGCTCTCATCCGATGTGATCTCGACGGGGATATAGATACAGTCGGTGGGCGGCGGTGAGAGTGTCTTGCGATCAAAGCCGACAACATTGTCAAAGCGTTCGCGCATTCGCTGCATCACTGCGTCACCTATACGTCCGTTGGCGCCAGTGATCAGGACGATATCTCCTTTTGGCTTCATGGTTCAGACTCCTACAATATTATTGGACCGCATCAAAATATGTCATCTGGCGGG